>Ga0207870_100034_pt1 | contig 183799 bp, 190 predicted proteins | sample CeladaPassage60B_FD_187477 | JGI IMG/M metagenome (GOLD analysis project Ga0207870, IMG submission 187477) | Cellulose-adapted microbial communities from the Joint BioEnergy Institute, USA - Passage3 60B (SPAdes) (version 2) | ecosystem: Engineered > Bioreactor > Continuous culture >...
GGTTACGAGTACAGGATAAGCGATGTAAGAAAATAAGCCGGGTGTAGATTGTTCCCTACAGCCGGCTATTTTGCACGTATGAACTAAATCGCACGAACTAAAGGACGCCGTCAGGCGTTTTTCTTATTCTTCAGCCCGAAGCGGGTTCAGCCGATATAGAAACCATAAGGAAGAAGGGGGATGCTGACGATGTTGGTGAGCCAATTGATGCGCGGCATGCTCGGCGAGCCGCAGCCGGACCAGGCGAAGGCGCTGGAACTGCGGATCGGCCAGGTCGTGCGCGGCGTCGTGCTGCAGCTGCTGGACGGGCAGGAAGCGCTCGTGTCGCTCGCCGGCGTCCAGGTGCGCGCGCGTCTGGAAACGCCGCTGGCTCCCGGGCAGTCCGCAATGCTGCAGGTGATGCCCGAATCGTCAGCCGGCACGATCGTGCTCCGGCAGGCCGACGCCGGCAACGCGCAGCCTTCGGAGGCGACGCTGCGCGAACTGATGCGGACGCTCGGCCTGCCGGACAAGCGGTGGGCCGCGGAACTGGCGCTCGACCTTCGCCGCGGCGGCTATCCGGTCACCCGCGAGACCGGGGAGGCGCTGAAGCAGGTTGCGGCCGCCCGTCCGGCGGATGTGCCGGAAGCGGAATGGATGCAGGCGGCGGCGACGGCGTGGAAGCGCGGTCTTCCCGTGACGGAGAGCACGGTCGCCGCGCTGCGGCAGGCGATGTTCGGCAAGCCGCTGGGCGAACTGCTGGCATCGCTGCGCGGGCAGCTGGCGGCATTCGCCCTGCAGGGATCGGCCGCGGGCGGCGCGGCCGGACCCGACACCGCCGGGACGCTGCCCGCGTTGGCGGCGCGCGTGCTCGCGCTGCTTGCCGAAGGCGAGGCGCTGCTCGCCGGCCCGGCCGCCCGTGCGGGCGGGCCGGCCAATCCGGCAGGCGCGGCGCCGGCCGGCGGGGCGATTGGTTCGCCCGCCGCGCCGGGCGCTGCGGGAGCGGGCGCGTCCGTGCCGGCCGGACAAGCTCAGGCCGGACAGGTTCCTGCCGGCCAGATGCCGCCCGGTCCGGCACCGCAGGGAGGCGGTGCGCCCGGCGGCGTTCCGGCGGGAGCGGGCGCCGCTTCCGGGGCGGGGCAGCCCCCGGCTGCGTCGGGATCCGCCGGTCCCGCCGCAGGGGGCGCGCGGCAGGCGTCCGCCCGGGCCGTGGACGCGCAGCCGCAAGGCGCAGCCGCAGGCGGCGCCCAGACCGCAGCGGGCGCCGGGCAGACGCAGCAAGCGGCCGCACCGCAGAGCGGCAACTGGATTCACGGCCTGCTGAAATGGCTCGGCGTCGATTACGAGAAGCAGCTGTCGCAGCTGACCGGCGCGCGCGGTGAAGCCGCCGGCGGGCGGCAGGATGCGGCGCCGCGGACGGCAGGAGATGCGCCATCCGGCGCAGCGGCAGCCGGCCGGGACGCGGCGGCCGGGCCCGGACCGGGCGCCGGCCTGACGGGCACGGCGGAGCGGATGGCGCCGCAGATCGGGCGGGGCGTCGTCCCATTCCTGCCGCACACCGCCGAGCAGCAGCCCGCCCCGGCCGGCGGCGCGGGCGAGACGCTGAAGCAGGCGCTGCTGTCGCTTGCGGCGGCCGACGATGCGCCGGCCGCGCTGCGCGAAACCGCGCAGCAGCTCGTGCAGCAGATCACCGGCCAGCAGCTGCTGCTTGCGCCGGAGAAGAACGACGCGCTGTTCTCCCATATGACGCTGTTCATTCCGTTCCAGGGGGAAGACGGCGGCACGACGGCCCAGATCACGATCCAGTCGCGGCGCGGGCGGAAAGGGGAGCTCGATCCCGACAACTGCCGGCTGCTGTTCGACCTCAGGATGAAGCATCTCGGCGACACGGTCGTCGACGTGCAGGTGGTGGACCGGTTTGTCAGCCTGAACCTGTGGAACGACCATCCGGCCGTGAGCCGGCTGGTGGAATCGGCGCGGGATGAGGCGGCGGAGGCGCTGCGCCGGGCCGGATATCAGCTTTCGTCGATGCGCGTGAAGCCGTTTCCGGACACGGCAAGCCGGAACGCCGCGAAGGAATCCGCCGCGGCTGCGCCCCTCCCGACCCCGGCGGTTTACGCCGGCAAGCCGTACAGAGGGGTGGACTACCGCGCATGAAGAAGCCTGACCATCCGCCGCAGCCGCTGCGCAAAGCGGTGGCGCTGAAATACAATCCGGCCGAACATTCGGCTCCCGTCGTGGCCGCCAAGGGGCAGGGACATGTCGCGGAGCGCATTCTGGAACTGGCGCGCGAACACGGCGTTCCGGTTCAGGAAGAACCTTCGCTCATTGAAGTGTTGTCCAAGCTCGACATCGACCAGGAGATTCCTCCCGAACTCTATGCGCTTGTCGCGGAAGTGCTCAGCTTCGTCTACCGGGCCGACCGCAGGATGAAGGAATGGGAAACCGCGCATGGATAAGCGGAGAGCGACCGGAAGGCGCGGAGAGGAAGCGGCCGCCCGCTATCTTGCGGCGAAGGGCTATCGCCTTCTGCACCGCAACTGGCGGTGCCGGCTGGGCGAACTGGACATTGTGGCGGAGGACGAGGGGACGGTTGTCATTGTCGAAGTCCGGACGCGCGCGGCGCACGGCCGGTTCGGCACGCCCGCCGAATCGGTCGATATTCGCAAGCAGCGCAAACTGGCCGCGGTCGCCCAGGTATATCTGGCGCAGACGGGACGGCAGCACGCGCAGGTCCGGTTCGACGTCATCGCCTGCACGGTCGGATCAGACGGGGAAATGGACATCGAACATATTCCGGGCGCCATGTAGCCGCCGGTCCGAACGCGGGCCGGCGGCGATTGCATATTCAGGAGTCTGTCTTGCGGTCGAGGAAACGGTAATGGATCGCCTCCGCGACATGATCCGCGCCGACGGCATCCTGTTCGTCCAGATCCGCGATCGTCCGCGCAAGCTTGAGGACGCGCTCGTGAGCGCGCATGCTGAAGCCGAGGGCGCGGTAGGCGGAGTCAAGCAATTTCGCGGCGTCGGGCCGCAGCTTGCACGCATCCCGCAGAGCGCGGCCGGTCAGATCGCAGTTCCACCTGACGCCGGTTACCGCGGCGCGCAACTGCTGCCGCTCCGCGGCAACCATGACGCGCTCGCGCATCTTCGCGGTCGTCCAGCCGTCGGGCTTGGCGGCATGCAGCACCGGCCGGGGCACTTCGACCTGCAGATCGATCCGGTCGAGCAGCGGCCCGGACAGCCGGGAGCGGTAGGCCGCGATGCGCCCCGTCGAGCATGTGCAGCGCTGGTCCTCCGTCTCGTGCAGATGGAAACCGCACGGACACGGATTCATCGAGGCGGCCAGCATGAAGCGGGCCGGGAACCGGAACACCGCCCGGGACCGGGCGATCGTCACCTCGCGGTCCTCCAGCGGCTGGCGCAGCGCTTCGAGCGCCTGGCGCGAGAACTCGGGCAATTCGTCGAGGAACAGGACGCCCTCGTGCGCCAGCGTCACTTCGCCGGGCCTCGGCACGGACCCGCCGCCGATGAGCCCGCCGGCCGAAATCGTATGATGGGGTGAGCGGAACGGCCGGCTGCGGATGAGCGACACGTTGCCGGTGCCGAGCTTTCCGGCCGCGCTGTAGATTTTCGTGACGTTCAGCGCTTCTTCTTCCGTCAGCGGGGGCAGGATGCCGGGCAGACGCCTCACGAGCATCGTCTTGCCCGTCCCGGGCGGTCCGGACAGCAGCAGATTGTGCCGCCCGGCCGCGGCGGTCAGCACCGCCCGCTTCGCCGTCGGCTGGCCGATCACGTCGGCGAAGTCGAGATCCGCCTGCAGCGGATCGTCGGCGCCGTTCGCACGCATCTGCCCAAGGCCGGGTCGCTCAGCGGCGAATCGCAGCGCATCCCAATCTTTGCCTGCGAGCTGCGACAGGTGCGTGACGGCGTACAGGTCCATGCCGCCGATCAGCGCGGCTTCGGCCGCGTTGCCCGCGGGCAGCAGCACCCGCCGGATGCCGCGCCGCTTCGCCTGCTCCACCATCGGCAGCACGCCGGGAACGGGCCGCACCTCGCCTGACAGCGCCAGCTCGCCGATGACGAGCGTGCCGGCGAAGGGGCCGCCGTCCAGCTGGCCGCTGACGATCAGAATGCCGGCGGCGATCGCAAGATCGAACGCCGTCCCTTCCTTGCGCTGATCGGCCGGCGCGAGATTGACGGTGATGCGTTGCAGCGGGAACTGAAAGCCGCAGTTCTTCACGGCGGCGCGCACCCGCTCCACCGATTCGCGGACGGCGGGATCCGGCAGTCCGACGACGTTCACCTGCGGCAGGCCGGGCGAAATATCGGTCTCGACGTCGATCCAGAGCGCCTCCACCCCCTGGACGGACGCGCAGCATACGTTCGCATACATGCAAAAAAGCACCCCCATCTCCGGATGAAGGTGCTTCCTTACGCTCCGTGTTCAAATTCATTTCATGCGATTCCAAATTTAGCGGATGCGCGCAGTCTTGTCAATCCGCCCGCCGCATCAAGCCTTCCGGCTTCTTCTTGTTCTCGGCGGCTTTCCGGATTTTTTTGACGAATTTGTCGACTTTCATGTTTTGAAGGCTGTCGAACAGATGAGGCTCCACCGTGCCGTACATGCGATAAGGACCGGATTGCACGCGGCCGTCTTTCACCTTCCAGACGCCCGCTCCGGGGTCGTACGGCCAATAAAAATCTTCGGTCGTTTCCATCAGCAGCAGAATCACTTCTTCCCCGGGTGACACCAGGACGCCGTCCTTGTCGGTTTTCGGCGTTCCGTGCTGATACAGCGTGATCGCTTTCTGATCCAAATCGCCGTGAATGACTTCTTCCACCTCGATCACGGACGGGGTAACATCACCGATAATCCGCGTGAATGGTTCCCGGACCTCCAGCACGGTGCCCCTTACAATCAAATCGACGAAGTACATTTCTTCTTTCAGGTTTCGGGTCATCACCCTCGCCGCCGCACCGTAATCCGAAACGGCGGAAGCCGCCGGTACTTCCGATTGCGAGTCCGCGCATCCGCCCGGCAAGACGGCGAGTCCCAGAACAGCCGTCAAGATGATCGACAAAAATTTCATCGCATGGCCTCCGGAAGAATCCGGTTCTCTCACCGATTGTAACATGCGAACATGCGGCGGTTACTTTTCATCTGCGGCGCTTTCGTGTCAAATCCGCTTTCCCTTTTGTTCGCGCAATGAGATCATTCCGATAGCAAAAAGTGTTCGTTCGCTCCGACAAAAATAAGGCAACCGTGGCGAATTCGTGATACAATAGGGTTGTTTGTGTACATACTGTGACTTGTATTTCGGCTGCGGCGCACAGGCCCCCGGATCATCCGGACCGTAAGCGCTGCCGCTGACGCTTGAGGGAGGATATCGGCATGAACATTCACGAGTATCAGGGCAAGGAAGTCTTGAAGCAGTACGGCGTATCCGTGCCGGAAGGCCGCGTGGCGTTCACGGTCGACGAAGCCGTCGAGGCCGCCAAGGAGCTCGGCACGTCCGTCGTCGTCGTGAAAGCGCAGATCCATGCGGGCGGCCGCGGCAAAGCGGGCGGCGTCAAAGTGGCGAAGTCGCTTGACGAAGTTCGCCAGTATGCGTCGGAACTGCTCGGCAAAGTGCTCGTCACGCATCAGACCGGGCCGGAGGGCAAAGAAGTGAAGCGGCTGCTCATCGAGCAGGGCTGCGACATCAAGAAGGAATACTACGTCGGCGTCGTCGTCGACCGCTCGACCGGCCGCGTCGTCATGATGGCGTCCGAAGAAGGCGGCACGGAGATCGAGGAAGTCGCCGCGCGCACGCCGGAGAAGATTTTCAAGGAAGTGATCGACCCGGTCGTCGGCCTGCAGCCGTTCCAGGCGCGACGTCTGGCGTTCAACATCAACATTCCGAACGAGCTCGTCGGCAAGGCGGTCCAGTTCATGACGGCGCTGTACAACGCGTTCGTGGACAAGGACTGCTCGATCGCCGAGATCAACCCGCTCGTCGTCACCGGCGACGGCAACATCCTTGCGCTGGACGCGAAGCTCAACTTTGACTCCAATGCGCTGTACCGCCATCCGGATATCGTCGCGCTGCGGGACCTCGACGAAGAGGACGAGAAGGAGATCCAGGCGTCCAAATTCGATCTGAGCTACATCGCCCTCGACGGCAACATCGGATGCATGGTGAACGGCGCCGGCCTCGCGATGGCGACGATGGACATCATCAAGTATTACGGCGGCGAGCCGGCCAACTTCCTTGACGTGGGCGGCGGCGCATCGAAGGAGAAAGTGACGGAAGCGTTCAAGATCATTCTGTCCGACCCGAAGGTCAAGGGCATTTTCGTCAACATTTTCGGCGGCATCATGCGCTGCGACGTCATTGCGGAAGGCGTCATCGCCGCGGCGCGCGAACTCGGCCTCGACCGTCCGCTCGTCGTGCGGCTGGAAGGCACGAACGTCGAGCTCGGCAAGAAGCTGCTGAACGAGTCCGGCCTGAACATCACGGCCGCCGACTCGATGGCCGACGGGGCTCAGAAAATCGTCGAACTTGTAAAGTAAAGGCCTACCGATCCATTACGATAGAGGAAGTGAACCTTCGATGAGCATTCTGGTGGACAAGAATACGAAAGTCATCACCCAGGGCATTACCGGCAAGACGGCGCTCTTCCACGCGAAAGGCGCGCTTGACTACGGCACGCAGATGGTCGGCGGCACGTCGCCGGGCAAAGGCGGCACGAACGTCGAGATCCAGCTCGAGAACGGCACCGTCGCGAAGCTGCCGGTGTTCAACACGGTGCGCGAGGCGGTGGACGCAACCGGTGCGACCGCTTCGGTCATCTACGTTCCGCCGGCGTTCGCGGCCGACGCGATCATGGAAGCGGTCGACGCGGAGCTGGAGCTCGTCATCTGCATTACGGAAGGCATCCCGGTCCTGGACATGGTCAAGGTGAAGCGCTACATGGAAGGCAAGAAGACGCGCCTCATCGGACCGAACTGCCCGGGCGTCATCACGCCCGACGCGTGCAAGATCGGCATCATGCCGGGCTATATCCATACGAAAGGCCATGTCGGCGTCGTATCGCGCAGCGGCACGCTGACGTATGAAGCGGTGCATCAGCTGACGACGCGCGGCATCGGGCAATCGACGGCCGTCGGCATCGGCGGCGACCCGGTCAAAGGATCGGAATTTATCGACATTCTGAAGATGTTCAACGAAGACCCCGACACGTACGCGGTCATCATGATCGGCGAAATCGGCGGCACGGCCGAAGAAGAGGCGGCCGAGTGGATCAAGGCGAACATGACGAAGCCGGTTGTCGGCTTCATCGGCGGCGCAACCGCGCCTCCGGGCAAGCGGATGGGCCATGCCGGCGCGATCATCTCCGGCGGCAAGGGCACGGCAGCCGAAAAGATCGCGAAGCTCGAATCGTGCGGCATCAAGGTGGCGCCGACGCCGGCCGAGATGGGCGCAACGCTTGTATCCGTGCTCGAAGAGCGCGGACTGCTCGAGAAGTGCATCACCCGCAAATAAGCGGTTGAACGGATCAGCGTACAATTTATCGGTTCCGCGGTTTGCTTAAACCGCAGGAAGGCAGGCAGCCTTCCCGGCTCCCGCATGTACGGGAGAAGGGAAGGCTGTTTGCTTTGCCATCACCCAAATCTTGATGCGCCGCTTGCATTCTGTTTCCGCGTGACGCACAATAGGATGAGAATGCGTGCGGCCCATGGAAAGGAGTCATGTCATGGGTCAGGGTTGGACGCGGCGGGACATTCTGCTTGCCCTTCACGAGACGGAGGGCGTGGGGCCCGCCACGATCCGGGAGCTTCGGGAGCGGGAGCTCCTGGAGGCCTGCGTGCATTACTCGGAAGAAGAGTGGATCGAATTCGGATTGCCCCCGCTGCGCGCGGACGCCGTCCGGCGCTCGCTGTCGCGTTCGTTCACGGAGGAGCGGAAGCGGCTTTACGCCGGCATGGGCGTGGAATGGGTGACCGTCGAGGATGAGGATTATCCCGAGCTGCTGCGCCAATTGAAGAATCCGCCCGCCATCCTCTACGTGCAGGGGCGCAAGGAATTGCTGAATTATCCGGCCTACGCGGTCGTCGGCACGCGCCTCCCGACCGCATACGGCCGGCAGACGGCGCGGATGCTCGCCGAGCGGCTGTCCGACGTCGGCATCACGATCGTCAGCGGACTCGCCCGCGGTATCGACGCCTGCGCCCACGAAGGCGCGCTGCGCGGCTCCGGCAGCACGATCGCGGTGCTCGGCACGCCGATCGGCACCATCTATCCGCCGCAGAACGCGCCGCTCTACCATCGGATCGCCGAGCAGGGGCTTCTCGTTTCGCCGTTTCCTCTCGGTACGCCCGGCCATCCGGGCCTGTTTCCGGCGCGCAACGCGGTCATCGCCGGCATGACGCGGGGCACGATCGTCGTCGAGGCGGCGGAACGGAGCGGCTCGCTCATCACGGCTGATCTGGCGAGGGATTTCGACCGCGAGCTGTTCGCCGTTCCCGGCATGATCGGCTCGCCGAAGAGCAAGGGCACGAACATGCTGATCAAGAGCGAGAAGGCCAAGTTGCTCACGGGTCCGGAAGATGTGATGGCCGATCTGTGGCTCTCCGAGGCCGGCCTCGAGAGCCGGCGCAGGGTGCTTGAAGCGGCGCGCCAAGCGGAGGAAGGGATGACGGAGGAGGAGCGCCGCATCGTGCAGCTTCTGCAGGAAGGGCCGAAGACATCCGACGAACTGGCGGAGCTCACCGGCATTCCGTTTGGACATTTACATGCTCTTCTGATAAATTTAACATTAAAACGCAAAATCGAGCAGCATCCGGGTTCCCTGTACAGCGTCCGATGAGATCGGAATCTGAACCCGCAGAGGAGAGGCTGATCTATGGCTGATTCGCTTGTCATTGTCGAATCGCCGGCGAAGGCGAAGACAATCAGCAAATATCTCGGCAGCAAATATATCGTGAAAGCGTCAATGGGCCACATCCGCGACCTGCCCAAAAGCCAGACCGGCGTCGAGATCGAAAACGGCTTCCAGCCGAAATACATCACGATCCGCGGCAAGGGCAGCGTGCTGAAAGAGCTGAAAGACGCGAGCAAGAAAGTGAAGAAAGTGTATCTTGCGGCGGACCCCGACCGCGAGGGCGAAGCGATCGCCTGGCATCTCGCCCATTATCTCGAACTGGACCAGGGGGAAGCCTGCCGCGTCGTGTTCAACGAGATCACGAAACAGGCGGTCAAGGATGCGTTCAAGTCGCCGCGTCCGATCAACATGGACCTGGTCAACGCCCAGCAGGCCCGGCGCATCCTCGACCGGCTCGTCGGCTACAAGATCAGTCCATTATTATGGAAGAAAGTGAAGAAAGGCCTGTCCGCGGGGCGCGTCCAGTCGGTCGCGGTCAAGCTGATCATCGACCGGGAGAACGAGATCAATGCGTTCGTGCCGGAAGAGTATTGGACGATCACCGCGCGGCTGGTCCAGGACAATCTGCCGTTCGAAGCGAAATTCCACGCGCTGGATAACGAGAAGAAGGAGCTGCCGAACGAACAGGAAGTGCAGCAGGTGCTGGCCGCGATCGAAGGCCAGCCGTTCGTCGTCTCCGAGGTGAAAGAGCGCGAACGGCTCCGCAATCCGGCGCCTCCGTTCATTACGAGCACGCTGCAGCAGGAAGCGGCGCGCAAACTCGGCTTCCGCGCGGCGAAGACGATGTCGATCGCCCAGCAGCTCTACGAAGGCGTCGACATCGGCAGGGAAGGATCGGTCGGTCTGATCACGTACATGCGCACCGACTCGACCCGCATTTCCCCTGTCGCCCAGGAAGAAGCGAAAGCCTACATTGTGGAGAAATTCGGCGCGGAATATGCACCGGAACAGTTCCGCGTCTACGCGAAGAGAAATTCGAACGCGCAGGATGCCCACGAAGCGATCCGGCCGACGTCGATCCATCGCGATCCGGAAACGGTGAAGCCTTATCTGACGAAAGACCAGTACCGCCTCTACAAGCTGGTCTGGGAACGATTCACCGCCAGCCAGATGAGCTCCGCCGTGCTCGACACGATGACGGTCGACATCAAGGCGGGACGCGCGACGTTCCGGGCGACAGGTTCGAAGATCAAGTTTCCGGGTTTCATGAAGGTGTACGTGGAAGGGAGCGACGACGGCCCCTCCGACGAGGAAAATCTGCTGCCGCCGCTGCGGGAAGGCATGACCGTCGAGCGCACGGCCATTGAGCCGAAGCAGCATTTTACGTCGCCGCCGCCGCGTTATACGGAAGCCCGTCTCGTCCGGGCGCTTGAAGAACTCGGCATCGGGCGGCCGAGCACGTATGCGCCGACGCTGGAGACGATCCACAAGCGCGGCTACGTCGCGATCGAGGACAAGAAATTCGTTCCGACCGAACTCGGCCTGCTCGTCAACCAGCTGATGGAGGAGTTTTTCCCCGAAATTCTGAACGTCGAGTTCACCGCCCACATGGAAGATGATCTCGACCATGTCGAGGAAGGCAAGAAAGACTGGGTCGAGGTGCTGAACGAGTTCTACGAACCGTTCTCGAAGCGGCTGAAGATCGCCGAAGACGAAATGCGGGAAGTGGAGCTGCAGGAAGAAGTATCGGACGAGACTTGCGACAAATGCGGCCGGCCGATGGTTTACAAGATGGGCAGGTTCGGCAAGTTTCTCGCCTGCTCCGGCTTCCCGGAATGCCGGAACACCAAGCCGATTCTGAAAGATATCGGCGTCTCCTGCCCGAAGTGCGGGGAAGGCCGAATCATCGAGCGGCGAAGCAAGAAAGGCCGAATTTTCTACGGCTGCGACAAGTACCCCGGCTGCGACTACGTGTCGTGGGACCGTCCGTCGGACAAATCGTGTCCCGTATGCGAAAGCCGGCTGGTCGAGAAGCGCAGCCGCTCCGGCGGCAAGCTGCTGTGCCCGGAATGCGGCCACAGCGAGGAGATGCCGGAAGAACAGGAACAAGCCTAGCCGGCATCGGGCAATGCCCGATGCCGCTGTCCTGTCCGGCGTCTGTGAAAGGAGCATAGCGACAGTGGGGAGCAAACATGTGACCGTGATCGGCGCGGGACTTGCGGGAAGCGAAGCCGCCTGGCAGATCGCTTCCCAGGGCGTGCCGGTCACCCTCTATGAGATGCGGCCGGCCAAAAGCACGCCCGCGCATCACACGGACAAATTTGCAGAACTGGTATGCAGCAACAGTCTGCGCGCGAACGGGCTGACAAACGCGGTCGGCGTGCTGAAGGAAGAGATGCGCCGGCTCGGATCGCTCATCCTCCGTTCGGCCGACGCCCATGCCGTACCGGCGGGAGGCGCGCTGGCCGTCGACCGGGACGGCTTCTCGGCGGCGGTGACCGACAGCATTCGGAACCATCCGCTGATCGAGGTGCGGAACGAAGAGGTGACGGAGATTCCGGCTGAGGGCATCGTTGTCGTCGCCACCGGTCCGCTCACGTCTCCGGCGCTCTCGGAGCGCATCCGGGAGCTGCTCGGCGAAGAGTACTTCTACTTCTACGACGCGGCCGCCCCGATCGTCGAACGGGACTCGATCGACATGGAGAAAGTGTACATGGCGTCCCGGTACGGCAAAGGGGAAGCCGCATACCTGAACTGCCCGATGACGGAGGAGCAGTTCAACGCCTTCTACGACGCGCTGGTGACGGCGGAGAAGGCGGAGCTGAAGGAATTTGAGAAGGAGATCTATTTCGAAGGCTGCATGCCGATCGAAGTGATGGCCGCGCGCGGCCGCCAGACGCTGCTGTTCGGACCGCTGAAGCCGGTCGGCCTTCCCGACCCCCGAACGGGGAAATTGCCCTACGCCGTCGTGCAGCTTCGGCAGGACAATGCGGCCGGCACGCTGTACAACCTTGTCGGCTTCCAGACCCACCTCAAGTGGGGCGAACAGAAGCGGGTGTTCGGCATGATTCCGGGGCTCGAGCAGGCGGAATTCGTCCGTTACGGCGTCATGCACCGCAACACGTTCATCAACTCGCCGAAGCTGCTGAAGCCCACGTACCAGTTCAAGGGCAGGGAGACGCTGCTGTTTGCCGGTCAGATGACCGGTGTTGAAGGCTACGTCGAATCCGCCGCTTCGGGGCTGCTGGCCGGCATCAACGCGGGCCGGCTCGCGCGCGGACTCGATCCGGTCGTGCCGCCGCAGGAGACGGCGCACGGCAGCATGGCGCATTACATCACGACCGCCGATTTCAGTAATTTTCAGCCGATGAACGCCAATTTCGGGCTGTTCCCGCCGCTTGCGGAACGCATCCGGGGGAAGAAGGAGAAGAACGAAGCGATTGCCCGGCGCGCGCTTGAAACGCTGGAGGCGTTCAAGCGCGCGCTGGCCTGACGATGGCATTATCCGCTGCAAGAGACAGCGAAAGGAGTGAGACGCGATGGATACGACGTTCCACGCCACCACAATCTGCGCCGTGCGCCATGAAGGCCGCGGCGCCATCGCCGGCGACGGCCAGGTGACGTTCGGCAGCAACATGGTGATGAAACATACGGCGAAGAAGGTGCGTCGGCTGTACCGCGGGCAGGTTGTCGCCGGATTCGCCGGCGCGGTGGCGGATGCGATCACCCTGTTCGAGAAGTTTGAAGGCAAGCTCGAGGAACATCAGGGCAACCTTCAGCGCGCCGCCGTCGAGATGACGAAGGATTGGCGGTCCGACCGGGTGCTCAGGCGGCTGGAAGCGATGATGATCGTCATGGATGCTTCCGGACTGCTCTTGCTGTCCGGAAGCGGCGAGATCATCGAGCCGGACGACGGCATTCTGGCGATCGGTTCCGGCGGCGGATTCGCGCTGGCGGCTGCGCGCGCCCTGAAGCGGCATGCGCCGGGCCTTACGGCGGGCGAGATGGCCAGGGCGGCGCTGGAGACGGCCGCCGATATTTGCGTTTATACGAACCGGCAGATCATCCTTGAAGAAATCTAATTCCTTGCCGGTCAAGCGGCAGGCGATCGGAGGGAACCAGATGAGCAGCGAAGCGCTCACACCGCGTCAGATTGTCGCGGAACTCGACAAGTACATCGTGGGGCAGAAAGCCGCCAAGCGCGCCGTTGCGGTTGCGCTGCGCAATCGTTACCGCCGCAGCAAACTGGATGAGTCGCTGCGGGATGAGATCGTGCCGAAGAATATTCTGATGATCGGTCCGACGGGAGTCGGCAAGACGGAGATCGCCCGGAGACTGGCGAAGCTGGTCGGCGCGCCGTTCGTCAAGGTGGAAGCGACGAAGTTTACGGAAGTCGGCTACGTGGGACGCGACGTGGAGTCGATGGTGCGCGATCTCGTGGAGACGGCGATCCGGATGGTCAAGGCCGAGCGGACGGAACAGGTGCGGGACAAGGCGGAGCGTCAGGCGAACGAACGGCTCGTTCAGCTGCTTGTGCCGAGCGGGCAGAAACCGAAGAGCAACCGCAATCCGCTCGAGATGTTGTTCGGCCAGCAGGGAGGCACGACGCAGGAAGAGCCCGAGCTGGATTCGGCCATTGCCGAGCGCAGGAGGGTGGTGCGCGAGCGGCTGGCTGCGGGCGAGCTGGAAAACGAACTGGTCGAGATCGAGGTGGAGGACGCGGGCCCCAACATGCTCGACATGCTGCCCGGGCAGGGGATGGAGACGTTCGGCATGAACATGCAGGAACTGTTCGGCCATCTGCTGCCGAAGCGGGTGAAGAAACGCAAGCTTCCGATCAAGGAAGCGCGCAAGGTGCTCATCCAGGAAGAAGCGAACAAGCTGATCGACATGGACGACGTCATCGCGGAATCGACGCGCCGAGCCGAACAATCCGGCATCATTTTCATCGACGAAATCGACAAGATCGCAAGCCCCAGCCGCGGTACGGGCCCCGACGTGTCCCGCGAAGGCGTGCAGCGCGACATTCTGCCGATCGTCGAAGGTTCGACCGTCATGACGAAGTACGGTCCGGTGAAGACCGACCACGTGCTTTTTATCGCCGCAGGGGCTTTCCATATCGCCAAACCGGCGGATCTCATCCCTGAGCTGCAGGGCAGATTTCCGATCCGGGTGGAACTGTCCAGCCTTTCGCTGGACGACTTCGTGAAGATCCTGACCGAGCCGAAGAACGCGCTGACCAAGCAATATGCCGCGCTGCTCGAAACGGAAGGAATTCACATCGAATTTACGGAAGAAGCGATCCGCGAACTGGCGCAAATCGCGGCCGACGTGAACCAGCGGACCGAAAATATCGGCGCCCGGCGGCTTCACACGATCTTGGAGAAGCTGCTCGAAGATTTGTCGTTTGAGGCGCCGGAGCTCAACCTGGAGCATTTCGCGATCACGCCGGAATATGTCCGGGAGAAAGTCGGCGATATTGCGCAGAACCGCGATCTTAGCCAATATATTCTATAATGCTCCGGCAACGCCGCCCGGGCGGAATGCTGCCGGCTGCGGAGATCTCGGGAGGATCAGGCATGACATTGTTAGCAAAGACCAGGGCGCTGAACCGGCTGTTGCAGCGAGCAGCCGGAAAGCCGCTTAATTTTCGGGAGATGGCCGAGGTGCTGGGTTCGACGATTCAAGCCCATGTATTCGTCGTCAGCCGAAGGGGGAAATTGCTCGGCTGCGCGGCCGCGCGTCCCTGGGAAAATGATCGTATACGCGCTGTATCATCAACCGGCGAAATCCATTTTCCGCCGGAGACGAACGAACGGTTCATGAACATGCAGGAGACGGTGACAAATACCGAGCCCGATCCCGGCATTGCCGTCACGTTTCCCGAGATGTCCGAACACCGGATCATGACGGTCGTTCCGATCATCGGCGGAGGCGACCGGCTCGGAACCCTTGTTCTTACCAGAGACACCGGTCCTTTCGGAGAGGACGATCTCATTCTGGCGGAATACGGTTCGACAATTGTCGGCATGGAGATTCTGCGCGAACGGGCAGAGGAAATTGAAATGGAAGCGAGAAGCAGAGCGGCCGTTCTGGTGGCGGTCAATTCCCTGTCCTTCAGCGAGCTGGAAGCAGTCGAACATATTTTCGAAGAACTGGATGGGCAGGAAGGACTGCTGGTTGCTTCCAAAGTCGCAGATCGGGTAGGCATTACACGTTCGGTTATCGTCAATGCGCTGAGAAAGCTGGAAAGTGCGGGCGTTATTGAGACGCGATCCCTTGGGATGAAAGGCACATATATTAAGATTCTTAATCCTCAATTGCTACAAGAACTCGACAAAATGAGGTCGTAAGACATTTGTAAGATAACCGCATCGGCTATAAAAAGCACTATCTTCCTCTGAGAAGATAGTGCTTTTTTCATATTGTGACCAGATTAAAAAAAATTCATCATTAGAAATGTCGGCAAGTTTTGGATTCCGGCTGTCGCAATCTTTTCTATATCGACAAGACTACTGTTGATTTTTATAGGGATTTGTCGATAAGAAGCAGGAATTACCCATTATTTGTTGAATTAGGTACCAAAGATTAGCCGGAAAAAACCATGCAGAAAGGCGGGGATTATTGATGAATGTGCTGGGCGGGGCCGATATGGCCAGGCTCAAGGGGGCCATATCGGCAGCGGAACTGCGGCAGCAGGTCATCGCCGACAACATCGCAAATGTCGATACCCCCGGATTCAAACGGTCTGAAGTCCTGTTTGAGGAGCTGCTGGCCGGCCGGTTGGGCAGTCAGGCGCCCAAGCTGGTCGCCCGTCGGACGCATGAGAAGCATATTCCGTTCGGCGGATCGGGAAGTGTTGTCAAGCCGAAGCTGGTGACGGACGACAGCACGTCGATGCACAACAGCGCGAACAATGTCGACATTGATCGCGAAATGGCGCTGCTCGCCAAGAACCAGCTGCGCTACAACGCCCTGATCCAACAGCTCAATCACGAGATCTCGATGCTTCGGATCGGAATTGAAGGGAGATAACCGCCTTGAGATTGAATGACGGTTTTGAAGCCAGCGCTTCCGCGCTGACCGCACAGCGGCTCAGGATGGACATCATCTCATCCAACATCGCGAACGCGGAGACAAACCGCGGACGGTTCGTGAACGGCCGTTGGGAGCCCTATGCGCGCAAGTTGGTCGTCCTCGAACCGGTCCGGAATTCGTTCTCGAACATGCTGAACGCGAAATTGTCCGGCGGCGAACGCCGGTCGTCCGGCGTCAAGGTGGCGCGAATCGTGGAAGATTCCACGCCTGCCAAACTGGTGTACAATCCGGCCCACCCCGATGCGGATGAGAACGGGTATGTCCGGATGCCGAACGTCGACATCCTGAAGGAAATGGTGGACATGATTTCCGCGACCCGTTCGTATGAAGCCAACGTGACGGCCCTCAACGCATCGAAAGCCATGTTCACCAAAGCGCTGGAAATCGGCAGACAGACCTGATCTTGAAACGGAGGTTTAATTGCATATGATCCAGGGATTGACCGGCGCCGGATCGCTGCTGGGTACCGTTGCCGGCGTGAACAGGCAGACGCCTGCAGAATCGATGGAGCAGTTCAACGACTATCTGAAGCAGGCGATTGACAGCGTGGCGCAGCAGGAAAACGCCGTCCGGCAGACGACCGAACGGTTCATTGTCGGCGATGCGGATGTGTCGGAGCTGATGATTGTCTCCGAACAGGCCAAGCTCAGTCTTCAGCTCACCGCTCAGATACGCAACAAGGTGATCGAAGCGTATCAAGAAATTATGAGAATGCAGGTCTGATCGCACCAAACGTCATAGCACAGATACCGGGTGAGGTGAAAACGTGAACGAGAGACTTGCCCAATACCGCGAACGCGTCGCGCAATATTGGCAGCAATTCGGCAAGAAGCAGCGGATCTATCTTGCTGCGACAGCGGGCGGCCTCATCCTGCTGATTGTCGTTCTGACGTACCTGTTCTCCAGAACAGAATACGAGCTGGCGTTCCAGAACCTGGACGCCACGGACGCCGCGGCCATCATGGAACATCTGAACGCCGAAGGAATTCCGTACAAGCTCGGCAACGACGGCACGAGCATTTCGGTGCCCGCTTCCGCCGCTTCGCGGGTGAAAGTGGAAATCGGCTCCATGGGCATCGTCCGCAACGGCTCGATCGGCTTTGAATCGTTCAGGGATTCCGGTTCCCAGTTCGGGATGACCGACAACGAGTTCAACGTTCGCTACCGCGACGCTCTGAACGGGGAAGTGCAGCGGCTGCTGAATTCGATGGAAGGCGTTCAGCGCTCCAACGTGCTCATCAATCTTCCGGAAGAGTCCGTGTTCCTGAACGATGAAAGGGATCAGGCTTCGGCATCGGTCACGATCGAGTTCAAACGGGGATTCCGCCCCACGCAGGACCAGATTGACGCCTATTACAACCTGGTGAAAACGGCGGTTCCCAACTTGAGCGTCGAGAACATCACGATCTCCAGCCCGCAAGGGGAACTCGTCGCTTCCGAGAAAGCGGGAGGCGGTGTCAATTTCGCCTCGTCGGCAGCGGAAGCGCAATTCAGGATCCAGCGCAAATATGAGTCCGACCTGAAGCGGGAGATCCAGCAGTTCCTCGGCCAGATGGTGGGCGCCGAGAATCTCGCGGTCAGCGTGAACAGCACGCTCAACTTCGACCAGAAGACATCGGTGGAGAATCTCGTTCAACCGCAGGAAGGAAGCACGACCGGCGTCGTGATCAGCGAAGAGATCCGCTCCAGCTCGACCACGGGCACGACGGGACCCGGAGGCGTCGCCGGCACAGGCGAAACCGACATTCCCGGCTATGATGCCATCGACGGGTCCAGCACGAGCAGCTCGGATGAGAATTCGCGCATTTCGAACTATGAAGTCAGCCGGATCCAGAACCAGATCGTGTCGGCTCCGTTCGTCGTCAAGGATCTGTCGATCGGCATCGGCATCCAGGAAGGCGTGCTGACCGAAGAAAACCGCGCCTTCGTCATGGATTATCTGACCCGGCTGGTGCGTACGCAATTGGCGCAATCGGGACTTGACCTGTCGAACGACGATGTGGTCGCGAGCAAGGTTTCCCTTATCTCGCAGCCGTTCGTCCAGGACACCGCAGGCGGTTCGTCCGGTGTGACGCTTCCGACGATTCTCGCCATCGCGGGCGCGCTCGCTGCCATCCTGCTCGTCGCGCTGTTCCTCTACCTGCGCAAGCGGAGACTTGACCGGATTGCGGCGGAAGAGGAAGCGGCTGCGCTTGAAGCCGAGCAGCCGAAGGTGGAACTGCCGACGATCGATCTCGATCAGGTGACGACCGAGACGCAAATGCGCAGACAACTGGAACATTTCGCGAAACGCAAACCGGACGATTTCGTCAATCTGCTCCGCACGTGGCTAGTGGATGAATAGAGGTGGAACGATGGCAAGGGCAGCGACACCGCAAGCATTGACGGGCAGACAGAAAGCGGCCATTCTGCTGATCACGCTCGGTCCGGAGGTGTCGGCGCACATTTTCAAGCATTTGCGTGACGAAGAGATTGAGCAGCTGACGCTGGAAATCGCGAATGTCCGCAAGGTCGACAGCGCCGAGAAACAGGCGATCCTGACCGAGTTTCACCAGATCTGCATGGCCCAGGAATACATATCGCAGGGCGGCATCCAGTATGCGAAGACGATCCTGGAGAAAGCGCTCGGCGAACACAAGGCAATGGAAGTCATCAACCGGCTGACCGCGACGCTTCAGGTCCGGCCCTTCGATTTCGCGCGGAAAGCCGATCCGGCGCAAATTTTCAACTTCATTCAGAACGAGAACTCACAGACCATCGCGCTGGTGCTGTCGTACCTGCAGCCGGAGCAGGCCGCGGCAATCCTGTCGGCACTGCCGCAGGACAAACAGGCCGATGTGGCGAGGCGCATCGCCTTGATGGACAGCACATCGCCGGAAGTGATCACGCAGATCGAACGGATTCTCGAGCAGAAGCTGTCGTCGACCGTTACCCAGGACTATACGATGGCGGGCGGCATCGAATCGATCGTGCAGATCCTGAACGGCGTAGACCGCGGCACGGAACGGACCATTCTCGACTCGCTCGAGATCCAGGACCCGGAGCTTGCGGAAGAGATCAAGAAACGGATGTTCGTGTTCGAGGACATCGTCAACCTCGACAACCGTTCGATCCAGCGCATCATCCGCGACATCGAGAACTCGGACCTGCAGCTTGCGCTCAAGGTGGCCAGCGAAGAAGTCCGCGAGGTCATCTTCCGCAACATGTCGAAGCGGATGGCCGAAACCTTCAAGGAAGAAATGGAATATATGGGACCCGTCCGGCTGCGTGACGTCGAAGAAGCGCAGACGCGCATCGTAGCGACGATCCGCAGGCTGGAAGAAGCCGGCGAGATCATTATCGCGCGCGGCGGAGGTGACGACATCATTGTCTAACCTGATCAAATCGTCCCACGTCGTCTCGCTCGATGACCTGAGGCGGCTGGAACTGATCCGGAAGCACCAGCCGGCTGCCATGTCGCAGGATGGTGACGACCAGAACGGGCCGGATCCTCAGACGGCGGCTTTAAGGGAACAGATTCTGCGCGACGCCGAAGCCGAGGCCGAAGAGCGCATCCGCCAGGCGGCGGAACAGGCCGAGCAGGCGAGGCGCAGCGCCGAAGAACAGATCGAGCAGTGGTGGCAGGAACGACGCGCGCAAGATCTCGAGATTACGGAGACCGCCCGCCGGGACGGCTACGAGCAAGGGTACGCGGAAGGCCGCGCCGATGCCGAGGAAGCCGTCCGGCAGGAATGGACGGGCAGAATCGCCAAAGCGAAGGCGCTGCTCGAAGAAGCTTATCGTATCAAAGAGCAAATCATCCAGGAAGCGGAACCGTTCCTGGTCGAACTCAGCGTCGCCATCGCGGGCAAGATCATCGACCGCGAACTGGAACGCTCGCCCGAATGGACGATTGAACTGATCCGCAAGTCGCTGGCGCGGCGGCGGGAACAGGGCCTTGTTACGCTGTGCGTGGCTCCGGAACAACTGTCGTTCGTCATGGCGGCGCGCGACGAGCTGGAGATGGCCGTCGATTCGCAGGCCGAGCTGCAGATTGTGCCGGATCCGACCGTGACGGACCGCGGATGCGTCATCCGCACTTCTTTCGGCAGCATTGACGCGCGCATCGACACCCAGCTGGAAGAAATCAAACAGGCGCTGCTGCAGGCTGCGGCGGAGGCCGGAGAGCGGAGGCACGCGGATGAAGGCGTACAAGCTTGACAGCGAGCCCTATCTTGAAGTGCTCCGTTCCGTCGATCCGGTGCGGATGAACGGCAAAGTGACGCAGGTCATCGGTCTGACCGTCGAGTCGGAGGGGCCGGATGCGAGCGTCGGCGATGTGTGCCTCATCTATCCCGCCAAATCGGGCAAGCCGATCAAGGCGGAGGTTGTGGGTTTCCGCAACAACAAGGTGCTGCTGATGCCGCTCGGCGAACTGCATGCCGTCGGTCCGGGCTGCGATGTCGTCAGCACCGGGAAACCGCTGACCGTGCAGGTCGGCAGCGAGCTGCTCGGCAAAGTGCTTGACGGGCTCGGACAGCCGCTCGACGGTTCGCGCATACCGGTGCGCATGGCGCACTACTCGACGCACAATGTTCCTTCCAATCCGCTCTTCCGTCCGCGGGTAACCGAACCGCTCGGCATCGGCGTGCGCGCGATCGACGGGCTGCTCACCGTGGGACGCGGACAGCGGGTCGGCATTTTCGCCGGCTCCGGCGTCGGGAAGAGCACGCTGCTCGGCATGGTCGCCCGCAACACGTCGGCCGATGTGAACGTCATCGCGCTCATCGGCGAGCGGGGCCGCGAAGTGCTCGAATTCATCGAGCGGGATCTCGGCCCGGAAGGACTGGCGCGTTCCGTCGTCGTCGTCGCGACCAGCGACCAGCCGGCACTCATCCGGATCAAAGGCGCGCTGATTGCCACGACGATTGCGGAATATTTCCGCGACCGCGGCCTGGACGTCATGCTCATGATGGATTCGGTCACGCGGTTTGCGATGGCCCAGCGCGAAGTCGGCCTCGCCATCGGGGAGCCGCCGGCCACGCGCGGTTACACGCCGTCGGTTTTCGCCATGCTGCCGAAGCTGCTCGAGCGTTCGGGAACCGGCAAAACCGGTTCGATCACGGCGTTCTACACGGTGCTGGTGGACGGGGACGACATGAATGAACCGATTGCCGACGCCGTCCGCGGCATTCTTGACGGGCACATCGTGCTCAGCCGCAGCCTGGCGAACAAAGGTCATTATCCGGCAATCGACATTCTGGCTTCCGTCAGCCGCGTCATGAACGACATCGTGCCTGCGGAGCAGCTGGAAGCAGCCAATCAGTTCAAACGCCTGCTTTCCATTTATAGAGATTCGGAAGACCTCATCAATATAGGGGCGTATCAGCGGGGATCCAATGCAGAAATTGATCGCGCGATCGAATATTACGATCGCATCCGCAGTTACGCCACGCAACGGACGGATGAGAAAGTCAGTTTCGAGGAGTCGCAGCAGCGGTTGCTCAGCGAGTTCCTGGGAGGTTAAGCGGTGCGATGGCGAGATACCGGTACCCTTATCAGAAGATCGTCGACCTGAAATCAAGCGAGAAGACGCAGGCGGAATGGCTGCTGGCCGCCGCCGTCGGCAAGCTGGAACAGGAAGAACGGACGCTCGGGCAACTGCAGGAGGAACTTGCCGCATGGCTCGGGCGGCTGCAGAACGAAGCCGAATCCGGCGCCAGTCTGGCCGAGCTGCAGATGATGCAGTCCTATGTTGAATATTTGAATGCCGCCATCCGGAAACAGCAGGAGAACGTGCAGCGCGCTGCTGCCGAGAAGGAGCGGTGCCGGGAGGTTCTGGCCGACCGGATGGTCGATGAAAAAGTATGGCTCAAGGCGAAGGAGCGGGCGTTCCAACACTTCATGCGCATGCAGCAACGATCGGAACAGAACGAACTGGATGAGATCGCAGCCGTACGGTTCGTCTTTACAGCGAACTGACGGCCGCCGTCGGCAGGTAAGGAGGGGACGCGCTTGGCTGAAGTGGAGGCGGAGAAAACATACAGCGGACTGGAACGATTCATGTTCTTCCTGACGCCGATCCTGTTCACGCTGGTGCTGGTCGGGGTGCTGCTCACATTGTTCAATCCCGACCTGCGCAACCGGATGCTCGAAACGGCGAACAAGGTGCCGGTGCTTGAGCGGATCGTGCCCGATGCGCCCGCCGGGAAAGACACGCTGAATGAGAACGCGATCCGTGAAAGGAATCAGGGAGAGAAAATCGCGGAGCTGGAATCGCAGCTCGCGGAGAAGGAAGCCGAGCTGGCCGAGCTCGCCGGCATTCGTGCCGAATTGGAACAGACGGTGGCGCAGCTTGAGGCCCGGATTGAAGAAATGACGCAAGCGAGCGCGGAGAGACAGCTGTCCGACGAGGAATATCAGGCGCGCATAAGCGAGCTGGCCGCGATGTTCGGGCAGATTTCGCCGAGCAAGGCAGCGCCGATTCTCGAGAGCATGGCAATGGAAGAAATGGTGCTGATCATGGACGCGATGCGTCCGGAGATCCGCGTCTCCGTAATGGAGAAAATGACCCCGAAGGTAGCCGCGGAAGCGACGGTGCGCCTCAAAGATACGGTTCCGGCGAAAGACCGGCAGATCGCCGCGCTGCAGGCAAGGCTTGACGAGTATGAAACGGCGCGGGCTGAAAACTCGACCAGTCTGGATGCGAGCCAGCTCAGCGCGACGTTCAGCTCGATGAGTCCGGACAGCGCGGCGGAAATTCTGCTGCAGATGGCCGATCTGAATCCGGGCAAAGTGCTCGATCTGCTCGGTTCGCTTCCGGCTGCTTCACGGGCGGACATTCTGGAAGCCATGCAGAAGAAGAACGCGAAATATACCGCGCAGCTGGTCAACAAGCTGGTCGACCGCTGATCATCGGTTGACCGGCAGCCGGCCGGCTGCGGCGAAACGCTTGAAAGGGGGTGAACACAGATGTCAATGAATCCGGCTATGGTTATTGCCGCTTCGGTAGCGGGAGCATCGGCGCAGCAGCCGGCAGCAACGGGTCAGACGGCGGGAGCCAACCCGCAGTCCGGACAGAACGGCGGCGCGTTCGGCCGCATGCTCGTGGCGCAGGTTTCGGGCGCCGGCGGCGCCGTTCGGCAGGATAACCAGACGCAGGTTGTCCATCAGATCGCTTACCAACTGTCAAGCGGAGAATGGGCGGACCTGCTGGGCGGGACGCCGGGCAAATCGCTGTTCGACCAGCTGGACGCGCTCCTTCAATTGATCGAGAACGGCGCGGAACCGCTGACGGAAGAGCAGCAAGCGGAAATCGACGCCGTTTTGGAAGAACTGCAGGCCGTCATGATGGCGATGTTCGGCATCCCGTTGCCGCTGGCGAATGCCGGCCAGACGGAAGAAGCGCCGGTACAGCCGGCGGACATGGCGGCGGAAGCGGACACCGCGGACGGCGTTGCATTCCGCGGCGGGCTGCATGAGACGATTGCCTTCGTGCGGACCTTCCTCGCGGAAGGGGCGTTCCGACCGCTCACCAGGCAGGAGAGCGCGAGGTTTGAAGCGCTGATCGATCGGCTGCAACAAGCGCTCACCGCGGCGGATGAAGCGAACCGGGACGCGGCAGCCGAAGCCCGGCAGACCGTAGACATCAAGACGACGGGAACGGAAACCCGCTCTTCGGCGGAGGCTTTGCTGGCGCGGCTTGCCCGGCCGATGCAGGCATCGGTTGCAGCGGTCGTGACGGAGGCGCAGCAGCAGAGCGGCGCGGAGGCCGGAACGGTTCAGAACGCGGCGCTGAAGGGAGCGAACGTCAACGGCCCGGCAGCGAATGCACAGCCGCAGACGATTGCCCCGGCAGAGTCCGTTCAGGCTGCCGCAGCCGAATCGGCCGATCTGACGCCGATCACGCAGGCCGTCGGGCCGCAGTCCGCAAGCGCGGCGGCTGAGACCGTCCGGACGGAGGCGGCTGCTCGCCAGCCCGTGCACACCGTTCCGGTGGAACGGTTCCATGAAGTCATTTCGGGCATGGCGGTCAGACAGATGAGTCTGAGCGCTTCGAACGGGGTGTCGGAAGCCCGCATCCTGCTCGTACCGGAGCATCTCGGCGAGGTGGCCGTCCGCATCACCCTGCAGAACGGGCAGCTGACGGCGCAGTTCATGACGGAGAACGCGATTGCGAAAGACCTGATCGAGAACCAGTTCGTCGTGCTTCGCGGCGCCCTTCAGAGCCAGGGCATCCAGGTTGACAGACTGGAAGTGACCTACGGCAGCGCGGCGGCGCAGAGCCAGCTGTTCCAGGAGCAGCGGCAGCGCGGCGGTCAGGAGCGTCATGAAGGCGGCAGAGGAAACCGTCCGGATGATGCGCTTCCCGTCTTCGAGACGGAACTGCTCGAACAGGCTGCAATCCGTGAACTCGGTTATGGACGTGCCATCAATGTGAAGGCTTGACGGAATCACCCGAATGCCCCCGAGCGGAGGTGAGAACGAATGGCAAACGTTGTCTGGCCGTACTATCATGCCAGCAACGTAAGAGCGGCCGCAGCCGACAAGGACAAGAACGTGCTGGGCAAGGACGACTTTCTGCATCTGCTCGTCACCCAGCTGCGGAACCAGAACCCGCTCGAACCGTTGTCGAACACCGAATATATCGCCCAGATGGCGCAGTTCACGTCGGTTGAGCAGCTGATGAACCTGGTGGGCGAGATGTCGGCGCTCCGAAACAATCTCGGCATCGCTTCCAGCCTGATCGGCAAGAGCGTGGAATGGGTCGAGATGGATCAGCAGACCGGACAGCCGGTGACGCGGCAAGGCATCGTCGACTCCATCGTCGTCCGCGACGGCGAACCATTGGCCAAAATCGGCAACCAGGAGATCAGCCTGAGCGCCATCACGTCGATGTCGCTGCCGGGAGGAGGCGGCACCGATGGCTGACGGCATCCGGATCGGGCAGTTGTATCCGGCGAAGCAGCCGATCGGCATCGGCAAACCGGTGCAGCCCCGCACGCAGCATACCGGAACGGATGAAGGCGTCCTGTTCCAGACGCTGCTCAAGGCGGGCGAGCTGAAATTCAGCCGGCATGCGGAAATGCGCATGCAGCAGAGAGGCATCAGCCTGAAACCCGAACAGCTGAGCAAGATCGTCACGGCGGTCGAAGCGGCCGAGGCGAAAGGCGCGAAGGATTCCCTCATTCTGTACCGGGACATTGCGATGATCGTCAACGTGCCGTCTAAGACGGTCGTTACCGCGATCGACAGCGGATCTGCGGAAGGAAACGTCTTTACCCAGATCGACAGCGCGGTCGTCATCACTTGACGGGCTGGACCTGACAGGAGGCCCATCAGCCGCGGATCGATGGAAGCGGCTGACCTGACCATGATGAAACGGGAGGTTGAACAATCCCATGTTGAGATCCATGTATTCCGGCGTATCCGGCATGCGCGGTTTTCAGACGAAACTTGACGTCATCGGCAACAACATCGCCAACGTCAATACCGTCGGCTTCAAGGCCGGTCGCGTCATGTTCAAGGATATTCTGAGCCAGACGGTTGCGGGCGTCACGCCGCCGGAAGAAGGCGTGACCGGGGGCGTCAATCCGAAGCAAGTCGGACTCGGCGTCGCGATCTCGGCGATCGACACGATTCACACGCCTGGCAGCGCGATGACGACGAACGTCGCGACGGACCTGCGCATTGACGGTGACGGATTCTTCGCCGTCTTCGCATCGGAAGACCAGGAAGTTCCGTATCTGACCCGCGCGGGCAACTTCATGCTCGATGCGGCGGGCCAGCTCGTGAACGCGGACGGCATGTTCGTGCTCAGCGTTGACGGCGAGCCGATCGTCCTTGATCCGGAGATTACGGCCTTCACGATCGGACAGGACGGCTCGATCATTTCCATCGCCGCGGACGGCACGATGGAAGATACCGGCATCCAGATTGCGGTCATCCGGGTGGCGAACCCCGCCGGCCTCGAGAAAATCGGCGGCAACCTGTATCGCGTGACGCCGAACGCCAACCCGGAAGGCGAGATCGAGTTCACCGCGCCGGGCGACGCGGAAGCCGGCACGGGCGTCATCATCGCCGGGCAGCTTGAGATGTCGAACGTCGATCTGACGACGGAGTTTACCGAAATGATCGTCGCGCAGCGCGGATTCCAGGCGAACTCCCGCATCATTACGACATCCGACGAAGTGCTTCAGGAAGTCGTCAATCTGAAACGTTAATTTCGCGTTCAATAGGCCGGGCGGGAGGCGGCCCATCCGCCTCCCCGCACGGCGGCGGCGAAGGGGGAAACTCATGATCGAGGTGACGCGCCTGAACGGGACGAAGGTTGTCATCAACGCGCTTCTGATCGAAACGATCGAAGAAGTTCCGGATACCCTGATTACGCTCTTGACCGGAAAGAAAGTGATGGCTTCGGAACCCGCGGCCGAACTCATCGCGAGAACGCAGGAATACTTGCGCGGAATCGGCCTGGTGGCGTCCGTCATTCGCAGCGAACAATTGGAGGGGCCTGAGACATGAAGAGAATGTTGCCATGGTTGATCACCATTCTGCTCGCCATTACGTTGATCGTCGTTGCGGCCTTCTTCATCTATGACCGGCTGTTCAACGATTCGGGCAGCGGTTCCGGCGAGGTCGACAAAATCGTCGAACAGGTGGAACCGGAGAAGCTGACGGCCGATGAACGGGTTGAAATGACCGCGGAAATCCAGGACATCCGCACCAATCTGCTGGATACCAATTATGTCGTCGTCATGAGTCTCGCCTTCCGGCTTGACAGCAAGAAAGCAAAGGAAGAATTCGAGAAAATCAAGGACATTTCCATCAAGCCGATCATCATCCGCACGTTGTCCGACATGACGGAAGAAGAACTGCGCGGTTCCAAGGGCAAGGATGAATTGAACGCCAGGTTGTTCAATCTGATCAATCCCGAACTGACGCACGGCAGACTGACCAAGGTCGAGATCACCAACATCATCATACAGCGAATCTGATCGCGGCGGACGGCCGCACCGGTTCCTTCCAGGGGGTGAGCATTGTGGTGGATGTACTTTCGCAGAACGAGATAGACGCGTTGCTCGCGGCGCTGTCATCCGGCGAGATGGACGCGGAGGAACTCAAGAAAGAGGAGACGCAGAAGCGGATTCGCAACTACGACTTCAAACGCGCCGTCCGCTTTTCGAAAGACCATCTGCGCAGCCTGACGCGCATTCACGAGAACTTTGCGCGTTACTTGACCACCTACTTCTCCGCGCAGTTGAGAACGTTCGTCCAGATCAACGTGGTGCAGGTCGAACAGCTGCCGTACGACGAATTCATTCGGTCCATCCCGAAGATGACGATCCTGAACATATTCGAAGCCGATCCGCTGGAAGGCCGGATGGTGCTCGAAGTACACCCGAACGTCGCATACGCCATGCTTGACCGCATGCTGGGCGGGCAAGGCAACGCTCCGACCAAGATCAATGCGCTGACGGATATCGAGAACAGCATCATGGAGCGCATCTTCAACCGGGCGCTGGACAGCCTGGCGGAAGCGTGGAAGACGGTGCTGGACATCAACCCGCGGCTCGAAGGATTGGAGACCAATCCGCAGTTCATGCAGATCGTGTCGCCGAACGAGACGATCGCGCTCATCTCGCTCAGCACGAAGATCGGCGATACGACGGGGATGATCAACCTGTGTATCCCGCACGTGGTCATCGAACCGATCATGCATCGTCTCTCGGTGCATCACTGGTTCGTCGCGCAGAAGAAGACCCGCGCGCCTGAAGAGATCGACATTCTGAACAGCCGGGTCAGCAAGGCCAAATTGCCGATCATTGCCGAGCTCGGCAGTTCGACGATCACGATCCGTGAATTCTTGAGTCTGCAGCCGGGCGATGTCATCACGCTGAACACGCGCACCGATGACGGGCTGCACATCAGGGTCGGCGAGAAGCTGAAGTTCATCGGCTCGGCCGGCACGATCCGGGACCGCATGGCCGTGCAAATTGACGAGATCGTGGAAGGAGCGGAGGAAAATGACGAGTAAAGATTACTTGTCGCAGGAAGAGATCGACGCTCTGCTGCGGCAGGCAAATGAAGCGGAGCCGGCCTCGAAGGACGCGCAGGAAGAAACGCTCGATCCGGTTGAGGAGGATGCGATCGGGGAAATCGGCAACATTACGTTCGGCAGCGCGGCGACGGCGCTCTCGCAGCTGCTCGGCAAGAAGGTGGACATTACGACGCCGAAGGTGTCGATCATCCGCCGCGAAGATCTGGAAACCGAATTTCCGAGGCCCCATGTTGCCGTTCACGTGCAATACGTCGAAGGATTCCAGGGCATCAATTCGCTCGTGATCAAGACGAAGGACGCGCGAATTATCGCCGACCTGATGCTCGGCGGCGAAGGGGAAGTCAAGGACGAGGAAGAGCTGAACGAGATTCACGTCAGCGCCGTGCAGGAAGCGATGAACCAGATGATGGGTTCGTCCGCCACGTCCATGTCGACCATCTTTAACCGTCTGGTCAACATTTCGCCGCCATCCGTCAATATTCTGGACGTGATGAAAGGCGACGGCGTGAGCAGCCTGCCTCCGGTCGACGTGTTCGTCAAGATTTCGTTCCGGCTGACGATCGGCGATCTGATCGACTCGACCATCATGCAGCTGCTTCCGGTTCCGTTCGTCAAGGAGCTCGTCCGGAACTTGATCGGCGGCGACCCGTCCGCGCAGTCGTCGCAAGCAGCACCGGAACCGGCGCCGACGGCTTCCCAGGAACAGTCCCATGCGGAGCCGCAGGCGGCATCCCATCAAGGCTATGCGCAGGAGCAGCCTCCGCAGCAGCCGTATATGCAGCCGCCGCAACAGCAGCAGCCGTACATGCAGCCGCCGGTTGCGCCGCCGTCCGGACCGCAGACCTACGGTTCCGTTCCGACACGCGGCGTGAACGTTCAGCCGGTCCAATTCCCGAACTTCGGCGGTGCGTCGTACGTGCAGGCTGATGATACGAACTTGAATCTGCTTCTCGACATTCCGCTCAAAGTGACGGTAGAATTGGGAAGGACGTCGAAGCAAATTAAGGAAATTCTCGAACTGTCCCAAGGATCGGTCATCGAGCTGGACAAGCTGGCGGGCGAACCGGTGGATATTCTCGTCAACAACAAGCTGATCGCAAAAGGCGAGGTTGTCGTCATTGACGAAAACTTTGGCGTACGCGTAACCGAAATCGTCAGCCAATGGGATCGGATCCAAAAATTACAATAATCACCCCGGGAGGAAAAGTACGATGGCAAACCGCATTCTGATTGTTGACGACGCAGCATTCATGAGAATGATGATCCGCGACATTCTGACGAAGAACGGCTACGAAGTCGTCGGCGAGGCGCAGGACGGTGCGCAGGCGGTTGAGCGTTACAAGGAACTGAAGCCGGATCTGGTCACGATGGACATTACGATGCCGGAGATGGACGGCATTGCGGCGCTCAAGGAGATCAAAAAAATTGACGCCGGTGCCAAAGTGATCATGTGTTCGGCCATGGGCCAGCAAGCGATGGTCATCGATGCCATTCAAGCGGGGGCAAAAGACTTCATCGTCAAGCCGTTCCAGGCGGATCGTGTCATCGAAGCGATCAAGAAGACGCTTGGGTGAAGCAATGCGTATCCGCCCGTATATCGCCGCGTTGTCACCGGCAGCGGCGGCGATTCTGCATCCTGCGGCCGCGTTCGGGACAAGTCTGGAAGACGGGCTGCCGGGCGAGGAGAACGCTCCGCCGGACATTCCCGACGGCATGGACGCCATCGGCAGCGCAGTGTGGATGATCGTCGCACTTGTCATCGTCATCGTGCTCATTGTGTTCACGCTGCGATTCCTGTCTTCCCGGGCCCGCACATGGGGGCAAAACCGATCGCTTCGTTCATTGGGCGGAATCGCGCTGGGGCAGAACAAATCGCTGCAGGTCATCGAGGTCGGCGGAAAGCTGTATCTCCTCGGTGTCGGCGAGAATGTGACGCTCATTGACCGGATTGACGACGCGGAGGAAGCCGGTCGATTGATCGCCGTCCTGGAAAACCCGGCATCACAGCCGATGGGCGTCCCGTTGATCGGTGAATGGCTGAACCGGTTGCGCGGCGGCCGCCGGACTCCGGAATCGGACAACAGCTGGAACGTCTCCGAGTTCGAGGCCATGCTGCGCAGCAATCTGGAGCGGCAAGCCGGCAGAAAACAACAATTCGAGTCGCTTGTGAACGACTCGCAGTCGAAAGATCGGTTGATGGACGAATGAGAAGCAAATTGTGGCTGGCCGCATTCCTGTTGATGGCATCGATCTTCTTGTTCGGCGATCAGGCATCCGCAGCCGTTCTGCCGAACATCGACATATCGATCGGCGGAGAATCGGAAGAGCCGAATACTTCCGCGCTGTCGCTTCTGCTGCTCATCACGGTGCTGAGCATTGCACCGGCGATTCTGGTGCTCATGACGAGCTTCACGCGGATCGTCGTCGTGCTCGGATTTGTCCGCATGTCGCTCGGCACGCAGACGAGCCCGCCGAACCAGGTCATTATCGGACTTGCGCTGTTCCTGACCTTGTTCATCATGGCGCCCACGCTGTCCGAAGTGAACAGCACCGCGCTGCAACCTTATCTGCGCGGCGAAATGACGCAGACCGAAGCGCTCGAAGCGGCAGCCGTTCCGATGAAAGAATTCATGGCCAAGCATACGCGGGAGAAAGATTTGCTGCTGTTCATGCGCTATGCGCAAATGGAACGGCCGGCAACCGTCGAGGATATCCCGCTCACCGTGCTTGTGCCGGCGTTCGCGATCAGCGAACTGAAAACGGCGTTCCAGATGGGCTTCATGATCTTCATTCCGTTCCTGATCATCGACATGATTGTCTCAAGCACGCTCATGGCGATGGGGATGATGATGCTGCCGCCCATGATGATTTCGCTGCCGTTCAAAATTTTGCTCTTCGTCCTGGTGGACGGTTGGTACCTGGTAGTCAAATCGGCGCTGCTCAGTTTCAATCCATAAGCCGATAGAAGGAGAGGACGATAGCGGTGAGCGAGGACTTTATCATCGGCCTGGCGGGTCAGGCCATCTATACGGTGCTCAAGGCGTCCGCTCCGCTGCTTGTCATCGCCCTGTCCGTCGGCCTGATCGTCAGCATTTTTCAGGCAACGACGCATATCCAGGAGCAGACGATGGCCTTCATTCCGAAAATCGCGGCGGTGCTGCTGGCGCTCCTCGTATTCGGCCCATGGATACTGAACACGGTCGTCGATTTTGCCTACAATTTGTTGAACAACCTGTACAAATATATCGGTTAGGGCTAGCGGATCATGGACGGCTTTCTTCAGGGGTTTTCTGTTTTTTTGCTGATGTTTTGTCGAATTACTTCGTTTTTCGTCGTTTCGCCTCTGTTCTCCATCAGGCAGGTGCCGGCGCCGTTCAAGATCGGGCTCGGATTTTTCGTCTCGCTGATCGTCTTTCTCGCAAGCGGGTTTCAATATACGGTACCGATGGATGCGGGCTATCTGCTGTATGTCATCCATGAAGTGCTGGCAGGCCTGCTGCTGGGATACATATTTTACCTGTTCTTTGCGGTTGCCCAGATTTCCGGCGCTTTCGTCGATCTGCAGATGGGCTTCGGGATGGCGAACATCATCGATCCGATGACCGGGGTTTCGGCTCCGCTCACGGGCAATTTCAAGTACTTTCTGCTGCTCGCCGTGTTCCTGGCCATGAACGGGCACCATTACATGTTGTCCGCGCTGATGGACAGCTACGAATGGCTGCCGCTCGCGGGAGAGCTGTACACGGCGCTCGCGTCGGGAAGCGTGACGGAACTGCTCACCCGGACGGTCGCGACGACGTTCATCCTCGGGTTTCAGCTGGCCGCTCCGATCATCGTCGCGATGTTTCTGACCGACACGGGGCTCGGCTTTCTCGCCAAGACGGCGCCGCAGTTCAACGTGTTCGTGATCGGGCTGCCGCTCAAGATTTTGGTCGGTCTGCTCGTCATGATGGCTTGCCTTGCAGGATTTGCGTCGTTCTGCTCGTATCTGATGTCCGTTCTGTTCGATCATCTCCGGCAGCTGATGGCCGTCATGACAGGCTGAATCCGGGAAAGGTGGACATGCATGCATCGGTATCGGCTCATCCTTGACCTGCAGCTGTTCAACCAGGAGAAAACCGAGCCGGCAACGCCGCGCAAAAGGCAGGAAGCCCGGCGCAAAGGCCAGGTCGCGTCCAGCCAGGAGATACCGGCGGCATTCATTCTGCTGTTCGTCTTTCTCAGCTTCATGATGCTCGGCGGTTATTACAAAGACCGGCTGTACCGCATGTTCGGCGACACGTTCGAAAGCGGGCTGACGATGGAGATTACGGCGGAATCGCTGGGTTGGCTCGTGTCGAAATGGATGACCGAAGTTGCGCTTCTGCTTTTTCCTATTTTCGCCATTGCCCTGGTGGTCGGCCTGGCCAGCCACTATTTCCAGTTCGGATGGCTGTTCACCTTCGAGACGATCAAGCCGTCACTCAAGAAAATCGATCCGATTCAAGGCGTGAAGCAGTTGTTCTCGAGCCGGTCGCTGGTCGAGTTCGTCAAGAGCATTCTGAAGCTGCTGATTGTAGGGCTTATGGTCTATATGACCATCTGGGGCGAACTGGAATCGATCGTGATGCTGGACCATGCGATGCCCGAACAGATTCTGGCTTTCGCCGCATCGCTGACGCTTTCGCTCGGCATCCAGATCGCCGTACTGCTTGTCGTGCTGGCTTTGCTCGATTTCATGTACCGCAAATACATGCACGAGAAAAGCATCCGCATGTCCAAACAGGACATCAAGGACGAGCACAAGAAAGTGGAAGGCGACCCGCTCATCAAGGGCAGAATCCGGGAGAAGCAGCGTCGCATGGCGATCCAGCGGATGATGCAGGAAGTGCCGAAAGCGGACGTGGTCATCACCAACCCGACACACTATGCGGTCGCGCTTCGATATGACGCGGCGGAGATGGACGCGCCGATCGTCGTGGCCAAAGGCGTCGACTATCTGGCCCTCCGCATCCGCGAAGTTGCGAAGGAACATGATGTCACAATCATGGAGAACAAGCCGCTCGCCAGAGCCCTCTACGAACGGACGGAGATCGGCCGGACGATCCCGGTCGACCTGTTCCAGGCTGTGGCGGAAGTTCTGGCTTACATATATAGATTGAAAGGACGCGTCAAAACATCCTGACCGGGGAGGTGGGAAGCCGCATGAAATCAAAAGATCTGGTCATTCTGATCGGCATCATCGGCATCGTGCTCATGATGGTCATTCCCGTCCCGCTCGGGCTTCTCGACTTCCTGCTCGTTGTCAACATCTCGCTGGCGCTCATGATTCTGCTGATCGCCATGAACACGAACGATGCGCTCAATTTCAGCATTTTCCCCTCGCTCCTGCTGATCACGACGATGTTCAGGCTCGCGCTCAACATCTCGGCGACCCGGAACATTCTGTCGAAAGGCGAGGGCGGACACGTCATCGAGACGTTCGGAAGATTCGTGGCCGGCAATGAAATCGCCATCGGCTTCATCGTCTTTCTCATTCTGGTCGTCGTGCAGTTCATCGTCATCACGAAAGGTTCGGAACGGGTCGCCGAGGTGGCGGCGCGCTTCACCCTCGATGCGATGCCCGGCAAGCAGATGAGCATTGACGCCGATCTGAACTCCGGACTCATCAACGAGCAGCAGGCGCGCGAACGGCGCGAGAAGATCGAGAAGGAAGCCGACTTCTACGGCGCGATGGACGGTGCGAGCAAATTCGTCAAAGGCGACGCCATTGCCGCCATCGTCATTCTGTTCATCAACCTGATCGGCGGATTCGTCGTCGGGATGGCCGTGCACGGCATGTCGTTCGGCGAAGCGCTGGAGACCTATTCCGTCCTGACGATCGGCGACGGTCTCGTCAGCCAGATTCCGGCGCTCCTCATTTCGACTTCCGCCGGCCTGGTGGTGACAAGGGCGGCTTCGGAAGGCAACCTCGCCTTCGATCTGACGAACCAGTTGTTCAAGTTCCCGCGGCTGCTCTACATCGTCGCCGGTACCGTGGCGATGCTCGGACTGTTCACGCCGATCGGCTGGGCCACGACGCTGCCTTTCGCCGCCGTGCTTGCTTTCGCCGGTTACCGGATGAGCAAGAACATGGAGCGGCAGAAGCAGGAGGAAGAGCTCATGGTCGAGGAGCAGCAGATCGAGGAAGTGCGCAGTCCCGAGAGCGTCGTCGGCCTGCTGCAGGTCGATCCGATCGAGTTCGAATTCGGCTACGGTCTCATTCCGCTGGCGGATACGCAGCAGGGAGGAGACCTGCTGGACCGCATCATCATGATTCGCAGGCAATGCGCGCTGGAACTCGGGCTCATCGTGCCCGTCATCCGGATCCGCGACAACATCCAGCTGAAGCCGAACGAATACGTCATCAAGATCAAAGGCAACACGGTGGCACGGGGAGAGCTGCTGCTCAACCATTATCTTGCGATGAGCCCCGGCATCGACGACGAATCCGTCGTCGGCATCGAGACGAAGGAACCGGCCTTCGGGCTGCCGGCGCTCTGGATCGAACATTCCGTGAAGGAGCGGGCGGAGCTCGCCGGATATACCGTCGTCGATCCGCCTTCCGTCGTGGCGACTCATCTGACCGAAGTGATCAAGCGCCACGCGCATGAACTGATCGGCCGCCAGGAGACGAAGGCGCTGATCGACAACCTGAAAGAGCAGTACCCGGCTCTGGTCGACGAATTGATTCCGTCGGTGCTGTCGATCGGCGACGTGCAGAAAGTGCTGGTCAAGCTGCTGAAAGAAAAGGTGTCGATCCGCGATCTGGTGACGATCTTCGAGACGCTGGCCGACCACGGTACATACACGAAGGATCCCGATATTTTGACCGAGTACGTCCGTCAGGCGTTGTCGCGCCAGATCACGAACCAGTTCGCGCATCCCGGCGAGACGCTCAAGGTCATTACGGTCGGTCCGCAGCTGGAGAAGAAGATTGCCGAATCGGTGCAGCAGACGGAACACGGCAGCTATCTTGCGCTTGATCCCGTCTCAACGCAGCAGATTTATCAGAAGCTGAACGAGCAAGTCACCCGCCAGATTCAATCCGGACAGCAGCCGATCGTCCTGGCGTCGCCGACGATCCGCATGTACCTGCGGCAGATCGTCGAACGCACGATGCAGGATGTGCCGGTGCTGTCATACAGCGAACTTGAACCGAGCGTTGAAGTTCAAAGTGTCGGGGTGGTGAATCTGTGAGGGTCAAACGCTATGTCGTGGACGAGGTGCCGGAGGCGCTGCCGATCATCCGCAGCGAGCTGGGCAAGGACGCGGTGATCCTGAACACGAAGGAAATCTACGTGGGCGGGTTTCTCGGCCTGTTCCGCAAGAAGAAGATGGAAGTGATCGCCGCCGTCGAGACGAATGCGCCGGGCGTCCGGAACGTCCCACAGAACCCGCTTCCGGTGTTGGCCAAACCGCCCGGAGCGGCCGCCGCGGTTGCGGAGGCGGCGCCTCCGCTTCCGCAAGCCGCAGGCATGCAGCGGCAGCAGGTTGCACGGTCCGCGGCAGCCGCCGTCCCGGCCGATCCGGAAGAAGTGTCGCCGGCCGAACCGGCGTCCCGGAACGGTCAAGCCGCTCCCGAATCCGAGGTCCGTTCGTCAGCCCGAATCGCCGTCGACCAGGATGCCGTGCTGGAAGAAATCCGGCAGATGAAGGCGATGATGGCGAAGCTCGCACGGAGCAGCGAACGGGATGCGGAGCCTGCCGCACTCGGAAAATTGCGGCAGAGGCTGGCAGAGCAGGATGTCGAACAGGAATGGATCGAGCTGCTCATTGACAAGATCAAGGCGCACCCCGGCTACAGCCCCGATACGGGGCCGGAAGCCGTCTGGGAGATCGCGGCCGAGCTGCTTCGGGAGTGGGTGAATCCGGGCGAGCAGGCAGGCATCCGCGACGGCACCCGCGTCGTTCACGTCGTCGGACCGACGGGTGTCGGCAAAACGACCACGATCGCGAAGCTGGCGGCTGAACAAGTGCTTCACTTGAAGCGCAAAGTCGGATTCATTACATCGGACACGTACCGCATCGCCGCCGTTGACCAACTCCGTACATACGCCAACATTTTGAATGTTCCGATGGAAGTCGTATTCTCGCCGCTTGAACTGGCTCGCGCCTTCAAGCAGCTGGAAGACCGCGAAATCATCTTCATGGATACGGCCGGTCGGAATTTCCGCAACGATCTGTACGTGTCCGAAGTCAACAGTCTGATTCAGCGGGATGAAGACTGCGACACGTTCCTTGTGCTCAGCCTGACCGGCAAAACGCGGGATCTGGAGGCGGTTGCCTCCCGATTCCTGGCCTATGGAGTGACGAAAGTCATCTTTACGAAACAGGATGAGACGGACGCGATCGGGTCCGTATTGAACCTTGCCATGCAGCACCATATGAAAGCGGCATACGTGACGACCGGTCAGAACGTGCCGGACGACATCGAGCCTTTCCGCTCCGACCGTTATGTCGCGCAACTCTTGGGGGCGCACGGTGATGACTGATCAAGCGGATGCGCTGCGCAGTCTGATGCGATTCCGCAACGCGGGACAAGAGCCCCTTCAGACGCGGGTCATCACGGTCACCAGCGGCAAAGGGGGAGTCGGCAAGTCGAATTTCAGCCTGAATTTCGCCTTGTCGCTGCAGAAGCTCGGAAAACGCGTGCTCGTGTTCGATGCGGACATGGGCATGGCCAACATCGATGTGCTCATGGGGACATCGGCCCCCTACAATCTGGTGCATCTGCTCAGACGCGAGAAAGCCATCCGGGAGATCATCCATGAAGGGCCGCTCGGCCTTCATTTCATTGCCGGCGGTTCAGGATTCCATGACCTGCTCGATCTTTCGGACCGCGAACTGGACTATTTCGGCGAACAGATCGGCAAGCTGCACGGCCATTACGATCTGATCCTGTTTGATACCGGGGCCGGCCTGTCGAGGGAGACCGTCCGGTTCATCACGGCGGCGCAAGAGACGGTCGTCGTGACGACGCCGGAGCCGACGTCGATCACGGATGCGTATGCGCTCATCAAAATGGTCCGGTCCATGAACCACGACGTCGATTTCAAGCTGGTCGTCAACCGCGCGGCCGACAACCGCGAAGGCCGGCAGACGGCCGACAAGATCAGTCTCGTCGCCAAGCAGTTTCTGTCGCTCGATCTGCCCTTGCTCGGCATCATCCCGGACGACGCGCACGTGCCGAAGGCGGTCAAGCGGCAGGTGCCGTTCACAATCGCCTACCCGGGCGGCAGCGCGTCCAGGGCGGTCGAGGAAATCGCGAGGGCGTTCATATCCACACCGTCCGCGAAGAAGTCCGGCGGCATCCGGGGATTTTTTGAACGCATGTTCAGGCAGCGTTAACGATCCAGCGCCAGTGGGGTGAACATCGATGAAGCGTTACCGGATCATCGTCGTAGACGACTCGGCCTTCATGAGGAAACTGTTCTCGGACATCATTGAATCCGATCCGGCGTTCACCGTCATCGCCGTCGGGAAGAACGGCAGGGAGGCGGTGGAGCTTCATCGAGAGCTGAAGCCGGACGCCATTACGATCGACCTGGAAATGCCGGAGATGAACGGGATCGAAGCGCTGAAGCACATTATGGCCGAAGCAAGCACGCCCGTCATCATGCTGTCCGGCATCAGCGAGGAGCATACCCGGGAGACGATCGCGGCGCTCGCACTCGGGGCGTTCGATTTTATCCGCAAACCTTCCGGACCGGGCGCGGATATTCGCAAGACGGCTGAAGAGCTCATGCTTCGGCTGAAAGCGGCGGTAGCGATCCGCCGGCAGGCGGCTCCCGAAGCGAAAGAACGTCCGGAGGCCAGCCGTCCGGCCGCGAAGACGAGAGGCGCTGCCCGGGCGGCACCCGTGCCGAAGCAGCCAAAGGAGCCGAAGCAGCCAAAGGAGCCGAAGCAGCCGAAGCGGCCGGAGCAGCCGCCGGCGAAGCGGGAGAGCGCGGCACCGTCTCCGTCGCCCGCATCGGAACTTCCGCGGATTCCGGATCCCGGAATCCGGCCGGAAGCCGTCCGGCCTGCGCCTCCTGCGCCTGCGAAGCCGGTTGCCGCGGAAACGGCGGGCGCGTTCCGGCATATCATCGCGATCGGAACGTCGACCGGCGGCCCAAGGGCGCTGCATCGTCTGCTCAGCGAGCTGCCGGGCGACCTGCCCGCACCGCTTCTGATCGTGCAGCATATGCCGCCGAAGTTCACCTACTCGCTTGCGCAGCGGCTGAACAGCCATTCCGCCTTGACGGTCAAAGAAGCGGAAGACGGCGAACCGGTTCGGCCGGGCTTCGCATATATCGCGCCCGGCGGGCGCCATATGGAGCTCGCGGCAAGCGGCCGTCAGTATGTCATTCGGCTGACGGACGGGCCGCAGCGGAACGGTCACCGCCCGTCGGTTGATGTGTTGTTCGAATCGCTTGTACCTTTCACCGAACTAGCCCGCCACGCCGTCGTCATGACGGGCATGGGCAGCGACGGAGCCAAAGGCATGCGGACACTTGCGGATCACGGCGCCGTCACGACCATAGCCGAAGCGGAGGAGACATGCGTCGTATTCGGCATGCCGCGCTCCGCAATCGAAGAAGGCGCCGCCTCCCTTGTGCTGCCGCTGCACGACATACCGGCTCGGCTGACCGAGGCCGTCAGGCGATAGCGTTAACCCGATTTCCGCTGTGAACCGAGTTCAACCAGGAGGTGCAAGGCCATGGATATGAACGCGTACCTGTCGATGTTTATCGACGAATCGAACGACCACCTGCAATCTTTGAACGAGAACTTGCTCAGACTGGAAAGTTCGCCGGAGGATCTGTCGATCGTGCAGGACATCTTCCGCTCCGCGCATACGCTCAAAGGGATGTCCGCGACGATGGGGTTCGAAGACCTGGCCCATCTGACGCACGAGATGGAGAACGTGCTCGACCTGGTGCGCAACGGGAAGCTGCGCATGAACAGCTTCATCTTCGACACGCTCTTCAAGGGATTGGACGCGCTCGAGTCGATGGTTCAGGACATCGTGGGCGGCGGAACGGGCAGCGCCGATGTCTCGGAGCTTGTCGGCGTGCTCAAGAAGATCGTGAGCGGCGAGATTACGGCCGACTCCGAGGTCGCCGCCGCTTCGGCGGCCGCAGCGGCACCGGTGCAGCAGGCGGGAGAGATCGAGCTGGATCAGTTCCAGTTCTCCGTACTGCAGCAGTCGATCGGATCCGGGCACCGCGTCTTGAAGGCGGTCGTCACGATCCGGGAAGACTGCGTGCTCAAGTCCGCCCGGGCCTACATGGTGTTCAATGTGCTGGAGCAGGCCGGCGAAGTGGTGAAATCCCAGCCGTCGGTTCAGGACATCGAGCAGGAGAAGTTCGACCGCTCGTTCACCGTCTTCCTGATCTCGCAATGGACAAGCGATGAGTTGAAGCAGCAGATCGGCAGCGTCTCGGAGATCGAATCGGTCGAAGTGACGGAGCTGGACGCCGATGCCCTGGCCGCGCTGTCCCGTCCTTCGCGGCCGTCCGAACCGGAGCGGAAGGCGGACAAGCCGCAGGCAGGCGCCGCCGCGGGTTCGGCCGAGCGTAAAGCCCCGGCATCCGGCGGCGCCGTGGCGAAGACGATCCGCGTCGACATCGAGCGGCTGGACGTGCTGATGAACCTGTTCAGCGAACTCTTGATCGACCGCGTGCGGCTTGAACAGCTGGCCAGCGAAATCCGGAGCAACGAACTGACCGAGACGGTCGAACACATGAGCCGGATCAGCGCCGATCTGCAGAATATCGTGATGAAGCTGCGGATGGTTCCCGTCGAGACCGTCTTCAACCGGTTCCCCCGGATGGTCCGGGACCTTGCGAAGTCGCTGGACAAGAAAGTCGACCTGATCATCACCGGCGCGGAGACCGAACTGGACCGGACGGTCATCGACGAGATCGGCGACCCGCTCGTCCATCTGCTCCGCAACTCGGTCGACCACGGCATTGAACCGGTCGAGAAACGGTTGGAAGCCGGCAAGCCGGAGACGGGCACCGTGCACTTGCGTGCTTTCCACAGCGGCAACAACGTCTTCATCGAAATCGAAGACGACGGCGGCGGCATCCGCCGCGACAAGGTGCTGGCTACGGCGGTGAAGCGGGGCATCATCACCGAAGAGCAGGGCAAGACGATGAGCGACGAGGAAGTGTACATGCTGATCTTCGCGCCCGGCTTCAGCACGGCCGATAAAGTGTCCGACATTTCCGGCCGCGGCGTCGGTCTCGACGTCGTCAAGTCGAAGATCAACGCCCTCGGCGGTTCGGTGACCGTCACTTCGGAGCTCGGCAAAGGAACGGTCTTCTCGATCCAGCTGCCGCTGACGCTGTCGATCATATCGGCCATGCTGCTGAAGCTCGGCTCCGAGAAGTATGCGATTCCGCTTTCTTCCATCATGGAGACGACGGTCGTGAAGCGCAGCCAGATCCACAACATTCACGGCAACGCGATGACCGAGTTCCGCGGGGCGATCATCCCGGTCGTCTCGCTGGCGGAACTGATCGACTCGCCGGATTACGATGACAGCCGGGAAGAGGAGTGCGAAGCGGTCATCATCCGGAAGGGTGACAAATGGGCTGCCGTTCTCGTCGACGATTTCATCGGCCAGAGCGATATCGTGCTGAAACCGCTCGGCAAATATCTGTCCGGATACAATGTCATTTCCGGGGCGACGATTCTGGGCGACGGTCAGGTGGCGCTGATCATCGATCCCAACGCGCTGATCAAGTAAAATACACCGCCGATTCTGCCTGATACCATATCAAGGAGGTCTTCCCATGGGTGAAGAACTGAAAGTCATCGTTTTCGCGCTGGCGGACGAGCAGTACGGCATCGAGGTGGACAAGGTACGGACGATCGAGCGGATGATGCCCATTACGCGCGTACCGAAGACGCCGGCATTCGTCAAGGGGGTCATCAACCTGCGCGGCGTCGTCATTCCGGTGATCGATCTGCGCGGCCGCTTCGGTCTGCCGGAGACCGAGCCGACGGAATCGTCGCGGATTATCATTGTGCAGGTCAATGACCTTGAGGTCGGGTTCATCGTCGATGCTGCCAACGACGTCATCGACATCGACAGCGACCATATCGATTCGCCTCCGGAAGTCGTCGGCGGCATCAAGGCGAAATATTTGCGCGGCGTTGCCAAAATGGACGACAACCGCCTGCTCATCATGCTGAACCTGGTTGAAGTTTTGAACAAGGATGAAATCATCCAGCTTGAACAGTTCGAGGGCTGAAGCGTGAGTCTCTGGAACGAGTTCAAGGACGAGTTCAAGCTTGATGTGCTCAAGGAAGTCGGCAACATCGGAGCGGGGCATGCGGCAACCGCATTGTCCCGCATCCTGAACCATCCGGTCGACATGTCCGTGCCGACGGTCAGTCTGGTGCCGTTCGAAGAAATCGCGGACCGCGTCGGCGGCGCCGAACAGGTCGTCATCGCCGTTTTTCTCCGCGTCGAAGGCGACGCGCCGGGCAACATGTTCTTCATCATCCGGGAAGACTCGGCAAAACGGCTTCTCCGGAATCTGCTGTCCATCGACACGGAAGATGGCGCCTATTCGGACATGGAATTGTCCGCGCTCAATGAAATCGGCAATATTCTGGCAGGATCCTACCTGTCGTCGCTGGCCGATTTCACCAAATTGGCCATGACACCCACCGTGCCTTCGCTGGCCATCGATATGGCGGGAGCCATCCTGAGTTACGGATTGCTGCAATTCGGGCAAATGGGCGACGCCGCCCTGCTGATCGAGACGAAGTTTCTCGAGGACCGCGACACCGTGGAAGGCCAGTTCTTCCTGATCCCGGATCCGGAGTCGTTCGAGAAGATCTTCCGCGCGCTGGGAGTGCCGGGCTCATGACAGAACTGATCAAGGTCGGCATGGCCGACTGGAAAATCGCCTCGTCGGGCGGTGTGCTCAAGACGACCGGGCTCGGTTCCTGCGTCGGCCTGACGCTTTACGACGGTGCCGCAATGATCGCCGGCATGGCCCATATCATGCTGCCATCCTCGGAAATCGCGCGCGAAGAGCAGTTCAACCGCGCGAAATATGCAGACACCGCGCTGCCGGACATGCTGGATGCGATACTTGCGGCCGGCGCTTCGCGCAGGAGACTGGTCGCCAAACTGGCCGGCGGCGCCCAGATGTTCGCCTTCGCCGGACAGGATACGATGCGCATCGGGCCGCGAAATGTCGAAACATGCAAGATGATGCTTGCATCACTGGACATACCGCTGATTGCCGAAGACACCGGTGCCAACTATGGCCGGACGATCGAGCTGGACAGCGCGACCGGGGTTTTGACCATACGGAGCATACAGTACGGAACAAAGGAGCTTTGAGATGCTGGGATCCATTCGCTGGAATCTCGTGTTGGGATTGGCGGGCATGCTGCTCACGTTTTTCTTCTCGCTGGGCAACAACGGTTTTGCCGTCTCGTGTCTGCGCGCAGTGTACGCGTTCGCCGCATTTTTCGTTGCCGGTTATCTGCTGCGCGGAGCCTTGCAGCTGATCATCGCTTCGGCCGATGCCGAGCGGGGGTTCGGCGCGACGGCTGATTCCCGGGAAACCGGCGCGCACGTCGATCTCAAGACGCCGGACGACGAGTCCGAACTGAGCGAGATGCTCAAGGCACAGCGGGAATCCGGCCAGTCAGGCAACGCGGCGGCCGCGGAATTCCGTCCGCTCGAGCCGAAACGCGTTTTCTCCATTGAAGGCAAAGACCCGGAAGAGCTGGCGCAAGCCGTGCGCCATCTGGCGCATGAAGGCGATCATTGACCGCATGCGGATGCCAGGAACGCTTTCCTTAAGCAAAACGCGATCATCCGGACAAGCTGCCCGCTTATCAATCGGCTTATCTCCCGACGCAAATCGGATGCGCTCGCTTGATCAGGACGGCGCGAGCCGCCGGAGGTGGATGGCGCGAGCCGTTTTACTTGAGGAAAGCAGGAAGGGGTGAGAGGACGATGATTCAACCGAAGACGTCCCGTCTGTCCAACGTCGAACTGTGGCAGCAGTGGAAAGAGCACCGCGATATCGAAGCGAAGAAGCAGTTGATCGAATACTATTTGCCGCTCGTGGAATATGTGTCGAACCGGATGGCGATCGGCCTGCCGAAGAATGTATCCAAGGACGATCTCACCAGCAACGGCGTCATGGGGCTGATCGATGCCATCGAGAAATTCGATCACCGGCGGGGGCTGCAATTCGAGACCTATGCTTCCTGGCGGATTCGGGGCGCCATGATTGACGGCCTCCGCCAGGGAGACTGGGTGCCCCGGTCCGTCCGCGAGAAAGCCAAGAAAATCGAAGAGGCGTACGCGCATCTGGAGCAGCAGCTTCTTCGTTCCGTCACCGACGCGGAAGTGAGCGCCTACCTGAACGTGTCGGAACGGGAGTTTCAGCAGATGCTGCAGGAGATTGCGGTGACGACGGTCTGTTCGCTCGAAGATCCGATCCGCGAGGAAGAGTCGGAGACGCGTCTGTCCATGCTGGTGGACGAGAAAGCGAAAAATCCGGACTACAAAGTGCAAGAACATTTCCTGAAGGAGACGCTCATCAAAGGCATCGAACGGTTGACGGAGAAGGAGCGCATCGTCATCTCGCTGTTTTATTATGAAGAGCTTTCGCTGAGCGAAATCGCCGAAGTGATGTCGCTCTCCCCTTCACGCATATCCCAGCTGCATTCGAAAGCCATTTTGCGTCTGCGGGGGGCGCTTGACAAGCAGAAGAAGCAGCTGCTCGAGAACTGATCATCAAAAGGGAGTGATCATTATGGAGCCGTCCGACCTGGAATCGCTGATCGGTGTGACGATTTCGCCGGACAACCTGTCCGCCGCCCTTTACTTTCACAAGGCGGTGGACGACTTCCGCTGCACAGCTGAACAATTGGATGAGTATCTGCGCAGCCGCGGCATTGTATTCGGCATTCGGCGCGATGTTCTCGAGAGCATCGCACGCAATCCGAAAGCCTATTTTTACAGCCAGACCGTCGTTGCCGCCGGGCAGCCGCCGATCGAAGGCAAAGACGGCGCAATTCGGCTCGTCGTCGATCTTGACGAGGATGAGCGCAGGCCTGTCGAGCTCGAAGACGGCACTGTCGATTTCAAGGAACTGACGAAGATCCGGAACGTGAAGAAAGGCCAGCTCATTGCCGAACGCGTGCCGGCGGAACCGGGAATACCGGGCAAAGCGGTGAACGGCGAAGTGCTCCCGGCGAAGAACGGCAAGGAAGCCCGCTTTCGCGTGGGGAAGAACGTCTTGGTCAATGCCGAACAGACCGCGATGTACGCCGCAATCGACGGCATGGTGGCCAAGACGGAGCGGGAGAAGATCAACGTCTTTCCCGTCTACGAAGTGAACGGCGACGTGGACTACAAGACGGGCAACATCGATTTTGTCGGCACCGTGGTCATCCGCGGCAACGTACTGACCGGTTTTCGCGTCAAGGCGGGAGGCGACATCCGCATCATCGGCGGCGTGGAAGGCGCCGAGATCGAAGCGGAAGGTTCCGTCGAGATTACGGGCGGCATCATGGCCGGTAACAAGGGGGCCGTCAAAGCCGGCAGAAATGTGAGATGTTCCTTCATCCAGGACGGCAATGTGTTCGCCGGCGAAGACATCATCGTATCGCAGAGCATCATGCACTCCAACATCCGGGCGGCGCGCAGCGTCATCTGCTATGGAGCCAAAGGGCTGATCGTCGGCGGATCGATTCAGGCCGGCGAGAAAGTGAGAGCCAGAACGATCGGCAATACGCTGTCCACGGCAACGACGATCGAAGTCGGTGTCGCGCCGGAGCTGCGGAACGAGCTGAATCAGCTGCGGACGCAGCAGCGCCAGCAAAGCGAGAATCTCGACAAGACCAACAAGGCGCTCGCACTGCTTGACCAGATGGCGGCCGCCGGACAGCTCACCGGCGAGAAACTGCTCATGCGGTCGAAGCTCGCGACGACGAAGCGTCAGACGATGGAAGAGATCGAAATCGTGAAAGAGCGGATTCTCGAAATCGAGAAACTGCTGGAAGATACGGAGAACGCGCGCGTTGAAGTCATCAACACCATTTACGGCGGCACGAAGATTGTCATCGGCCGGTACACCCGTTTCGTGAAAGAGCCTTGTTCGCGCGTCTATTTCAAGTTCGCAGACGGCGAAATCACCATGCTGCCGCTGTACTGATGCAAGGCCGGCTGCACTTGTGGCAAGGACGATCCGGATGAATGGAGGGCATGGCGATGCCGTTCAAACCGATCGACTTTCAAATTGCAATTCCGCGCACACCCGAAGCTTCGGGCTATCACGGCAATCAGCTGGCAAGGCCGGCGGCCGAACAGCAGATGCTGGCTGCGCAAAGCGAGAAAGAGACGGAACGGATGCGGCAGGCAAGCGCCGCGCCGGAAGAAGCCGAGAACCGTCCGATCCGTGACGGCCAGCCCAGGCAACAGGGAGGCGGCCGGGGGCAGCAGCAGGGGAAGAACAGGCCGGATGAGCCCCGCCCGCCTAAGGATGCTCCGCATCCGTACAAAGGAAAGCATATCGACATTTCGTTCTGAACGATGATTGCGGGGGATTGAATGTGGATCCATGGCAGCTGATTGTGCTGCTCGGGGCCGTCACCGCGGCGGCCGCGTTTTTGTTGCCGCGCCGTAATGCCGGCTCCAGGCCTGATGAAGCAAGCGCCGTGCAGCTGCAGACGGCGCTTGAGCAATTCATGGAGACGATGGAGGCGGACAACCGGGAGATTGCCGAATCGATCGCCGGCATGCAGAAGCGCAACCGGGAAGAAAATGCGGACCGGGACGAGCGGATCGCCGCGCTGGAACGGCGCGCGGCCGAACTGGAGGAGCTGGTGAGCCGGACCGAGCGCAGACTGGAAGAACGGATCGAAGGGCTTCGGCCCGGCGCGCCGGCCGAGCCGGCGCCGGCGGTTGACGCGCAGGCCGCGGAGACGGAAACGGAAGGCGGCGAGGAACAGCAAGACCGTGACGAATCGACGATCCGAAGCCGGTACGCCGAACTGTTCGCCTTGCATGATCAAGGCAAGTCCGTTGACGCCATCGCCCGGCAGACCGGCATGAACAAAGGCGAAGTGATGCTGATTCTGCAGCTCGCGAAGCAGGAGGAAGAACGGAATGGTTGACAAGCGGTCCTTGCTGCTCGGACTCGGAATCGGACTCATCGCCGGCGCGGTGCTGCTGCAGCTCATGCTGGCCGGAAGGGAGCAGTCCGCGCGTCTTGCGGATATCGACAGGATCACCGGAGATGATGCGCTCTACACGCAGTCCGAACTCGACGCGCGCATCGCGGAAGCGGAAGAGCGGGTGCGGCGGGAATACGAGCAGGCGGCGGCTGCCGCCGGAGAAGCGGATGCGGGAAAAACGGATGACGCCCCGGCAGGCGGCGAAACGGGCGGAAGCGGCGCTTCATCCGCGGTGGAAAGCGGCGGATCGCTCTCGGCCGAAAGCGGCGAACCGTCCGCGAATGACGCGGGTCAGACCGGCGAAGCGGAGGCCGGAAATTCGGACGAAGGTGCGAACGCCAATATTAATGTTCGCATCAAGCCGGGCATGACGCTCACGGAAACGGCCGGGCTGCTGAAATCAAAGGGCGTCATTGACGACGCGGATGCGTTGATGGAATTGATGGCCCGCATGAGCACCAAGATCAGGGCCGGCTACTATACGTTCACCGGCAATGAGACGTTGGAAGAAGTGCGGAAGATCATTACGAGCCCGCCTTCGGAGTGACGCCGGACGCGCCGGTCATTGCCTTGCACCCCCGCACAAGATATGGTATAGTATTTGACGGTGTCCAGAACACACGTCGATCAATTCCGTCAATGGTGCTTCCCGGCGGGAAGTTTTGGCGGAAGATGCGATTGGCGGAGGATTATGAACCACAGAGGAGGTGTTGTGAAGATGGCGGTTATCTCCATGAAGCAGCTTCTTGAAGCCGGGGTTCACTTCGGCCACCAGACGCGTCGGTGGAACCCGAAGATGGAGAAATACATCTTCACGGAACGGAACGGGATTTACATCATCGACCTGCAGAAGACGGTCAAGAAAGTCGAGGAAGCCTACAACTTCGTCCGTGAAGTCGCGGCAAACGGCGGCAAGATTCTGTTCGTCGGCACGAAGAAGCAGGCGCAGGATTCGGTTCGGGAAGAAGCGGAACGCTGCGGCCATTTCTATGTCAACCAACGTTGGCTCGGCGGCACGCTGACGAACTTCCAGACGATCCAGAAGCGGATTGACCGTCTGCGCGAGCTTGAGAAGATGGAAGAGGACGGCACGTTCGAAGTGCTGCCGAAGAAGGAAGTCATCCTGCTCCGCAAGGAGAAGGAGCGGCTTGAGAAGTTCCTCGGCGGGATCAAGGGCATGCGCAGCCTTCCGAGCGCGCTGTTCGTTATCGATCCGCGCAAGGAGCGCATCGCGGTAGCCGAAGCGCGCAAGCTCGGCATTCCGATTGTCGGCATCGTCGACACGAACTGCGATCCGGATGAGATCGATTATGTCATCCCGGGCAACGACGACGCGATCCGCGCGGTCAAACTGCTAACCTCGAAGATGGCGGATGCGATCGTGGAAGCGAATCAAGGGGAAGAGACGTCCGCTTGACGTCGAGGCCATGGACCCGGCAGCAAGGGCGGTTGGAAGGTGCAAACCTCTCGCCGCCCTTTTTGTAAGAACATAAGCGTTTATAAGCGTAAGCTTGTAATCGGCTTATCCACCGCAACACGGCTTGCGCCGTCCTCCCGGGCAGGCGCGTCCGTTTTGCTTGCAACCAAATTTCGGCGCCGACACGGCGCTTCATGAAGCATCGAAAATCGGGAGGGTTCACCATATGGCGATAACTGCAGCAGAAGTGAAAGAACTGCGCGAAAAGACGGGCGCAGGCATGCTGGATTGCAAGAAGGCGCTGGAAGAAGCGAACGGCGACATGACCCGCGCCGCGGAAATTCTGCGCGAGAAAGGTCTGGCCGCAGCGGCGAAGAAAGCCGGCCGGATCGCGACGGAAGGCGTTGTCGAATCGTACATCCACGGCGGCGGCCGGATCGGCGTGCTCGTCGAGGTGAACTGCGAGACGGACTTCGTCGGCAAGACGGATCAATTCCGCGAATTCGTGCGCGACATCGCGATGCATATCGCGGCTTCCAATCCGAAGTATGTGCGCCGCGAGGAAGTGCCGCAGGAAGAACTGGACAAGGAACGCGAAATCCTGCGCACGCAGGCGCTCAATGAAGGGAAACCGGAGAAAGTCGTCGAGAAGATCGTTGAAGGCCGGATCAGCAAGTACTTCGAAGAGAACTGCCTGCTGGAGCAGCCGTTCGTGAAAGATCCGGACAAGACGGTGCAGGAACTGCTGAACGAGAAGATCAGCACGATCGGCGAAAATATTTCGATCCGCCGCTTCGCCCGCTTCGAACTCGGCGAAGGTCTTGAGAAGAAACAAGACAATTTCGTCGAAGAAGTCATGGCTCAGGTGAAGAAGTAATTCTTTTCAAGCGACGGCGGGGCGGACGGTCCGCTCCGCCGTCGCTCTATTCCCAACACAGACAGCCTCAGCCAGAGGTGCAAGATGGAGGTAATCCCATTGGAGCGACCGAGATTTAAACGGATCGTGCTGAAGGTCAGCGGAGAATCGCTCGCCGGACAGACAGGATACGGCATCGATGCCGGCATGGTCTCGTCGATCGCGGAACAGGTCAAGGAAGTCGTCGAGATGAACGTGGAAGTCGCGATCGTCGTCGGCGGAGGCAACATCTGGCGCGGCATTGCGGGTTCGGCGAAGGGAATTGACCGCGCAACCGCGGACTACATGGGCATGCTTGCAACCGTGATGAATTCGCTTGCCCTTCAGGATGCGCTCGAACAAATCGGCGTCCCGACGCGCGTGCAGACTTCGATCGCGATGCAGCAGATCGCGGAGCCTTACATTCGCCGCCGGGCGATCCGCCACCTGGAGAAAGGACGCGTCGTCATCTTCGCGGCCGGGACGGGGAACCCGTTCTTCTCCACCGACACGACGGCCGCGCTGCGTGCGGCGGAGATCGAGGCGGAAGTCATCCTGATGGCCAAGAACAAGGTTGACGGCGTTTATTCGGCCGATCCGTTCAAAGATGCGAACGCCCGGAAGTACGACGAGCTTACGTATCTGGATGTGCTGAACCAGAATCTGGGCGTCATGGATTCGACGGCATCGTCGCTCTGCATGGATAACAATATTCCGCTCATCGTCTTCTCGATTACGGAGAAAGGAAACATCAAGCGGGTTGTCATGGGCGAGAAAATCGGAACGATCGTGAAAGGGAGTGTGAAATAATGCCGCAAACGATCAAGAAGAATGCCGAAGAACGAATGGACAAGGCGATTGCCGCGCTGCGCCGGGATCTTGCGACGCTGCGCGCGGGACGGGCAACGCCTGCCATGCTTGACCGCATTCTGGTGGACTACTATGGTGCTCCCACTCCGGTCAACCAGCTGGCGACGATCAATACGCCCGACGTGCGTACGCTGGTCATCCAGCCGTGGGACAAATCGGTGCTGGGCGAGATCGAGAAGGCGATCATGAAGTCCGAGCTCGGCCTGACGCCGGCAAACGACGGCTCGATCATCCGGCTCAGCGTGCCGCCGCTGACGGAAGAGCGCCGGACCGATCTGGTGAAGCAGACGAAGAAATTCGGCGAAGAGGCGAAAGTGGCGATTCGCAATGTCCGCCGGGATGCGAATGACGACATCAAGAAACTGGAGAAAGGCGAGCTGTCGGAAGACGAATCGCGCCGCCACCAGGAAGACATCCAGAAGCTGACGGACCGGTTCATTGCGGAAGTGGATCGCATCATCGCCGCCAAAGAGAAAGAAATCATGGAAGTGTAGTGCGATTCCAGCAGCCCCTCCGGCAGGCGGGGCTGCTGAAGTTATGGGCGGCCTTGCGGCGGGCCGAAGACAGCCTGTGGGGAGGGTGCGCATGTTCGAGCGAATTCGCGGGCGGATTGGATCGCGTTCGGCGGAGCCGGAGGCGTTGTCGCCGGACAATCTGCCGCAGCATGTGGCGATCATTATGGACGGGAACGGGCGATGGGCCAAAGAGCGGGGATTGCCGCGTGCGGCGGGCCACCGTTCCGGCATGAAAGCGGTCAAGCGGGCGGTTCGCGCGGCGAACCGGCTGGGCATTCGTTTCTTGACGCTGTACGCGTTCTCCACCGAGAATTGGAAGCGGCCGAAAGCGGAGGTCGATTTCCTCATGCGACTCCCGCAGGAATTCCTCGCGATCGAGCTGGATGAACTGATCGAGAACAACGTCCAGGTCAGAATGATCGGTCAGCGCGAAGGTCTGCCGGCCCATACGCTCGAAGCGATCGATGAAGCGATCCGGCGGACGGCCGGCAACGCCGGCCTGGTGCTCAATTTCGCCCTCAACTACGGCAGCCGCAAGGAGATGCTGGAAGCTGTCCGCGCGCTTGCCCGCGAGGCGGCGGAAGGCCGGCTCGATCCCGAAGCGATCACCGAGTCCGATTTCGAATCGCGCCTGCAGACCTGCGGCATGCCGGAACCGGATCTGCTCATCCGGACGAGCGGAGAGCTGAGGATCAGCAACTTCATGATGTGGCAGCTCGCCTACAGCGAACTGTGGTTCACCGACATCTATTGGCCTGAGTTTACGGAAGCGCATTTCTACGAAGCGGTCGGCGAATACCAGCGCCGCACGCGCCGCTACGGCGGATTGTAGGATGGAGGCGTAAGCGGGAATGAAACAACGGATCGCCACCGGACTTTTGGCCGGTCTGCTGTTTGCCGCGGCAGCCGTGCTCGGCGGATGGTACTATAACGTCCTGCTGTTGTTGCTTGCAATCATCGGTTTTTACGAATATGTGCGGTTGAATGACATGAAACTCGGCCATCCGCTTGTCCTTTTCGCCTATGCCGGTCTGGCCGCCATCGTCTTCCCGTGGGAGCAGGCCGGGCTGTCCGCCTTCCCGGACCAGAATGTCATCTGGCCGCTGGCGGCGCTGCTTCTCGCGATCACCGTGGTGACGAAGAACAAGGCGACGCTCGACGGGGCGTCGCTGCTTCTGATGGGCGCCGTCTACGTTGGCTTCGGCTTCGCCGCGATGATCGACGTACGGGCTGCAGGGGAGCACGGTCTTTTCTGGACGGCGCTGGCGTTCGGCTGCATCTGGGCGTCGGACACCGGCGCGTATTTCGCGGGCAGATGGCTCGGCCGGACGAAGCTGTGGCCTGCCATCAGTCCGAACAAGACCGTCGAAGGCGCCATCGGCGGCGTGCTGACCGCGCTGATCGTCGCGTCCGTCTTCGCGCTGTCCGCGCCGGGATGGCTGTCCTTCGGCCGCGCCCTTGCCATCGGCCTCGCCGCGTCGGTCGCCGGCCAGCTCGGCGATCTGATCCAATCCGCATACAAAAGGCTGCGGGGTGTGAAAGATACCGGCCGCCTTCTCCCCGGACACGGCGGCGTGCTCGACCGCTGCGACAGCTGGCTGATTGTCTTTCCGCTGCTTGTCCTGACCGGTCTCATCCCCTAGCATGTCCGCAATCGCAAATCTCACATGTCTCATTCGTACAAGGAGGACAGGATGAAGACGATCTCGATACTCGGATCGACCGGTTCGATCGGCACCCAGACGCTCGACGTCATCCGTCATGACCCCGAGCGATACCGCGTGGCGGCGCTCGCGGCGGGCGGGAACGTCGAGCTGCTCGTGCAGCAGGCGCTTGAATTCCGCCCCTCGGTCGTCAGCCTGGCGACGAAGGAGGCGGCGGAACGGGCGGCGTCGATGCTGCCGGACGGCATCCGGGTGCTGCATGGCGAGGAAGGGCTGATCGAAGCGGCGGCAGGCGCAGGTGCCGAACTGGTCGTAACGGCGCTTGTCGGCAGCCGCGGCATCCGCTCGACGATTGCCGCCATCGAAGCGGGAGCGGCCGTCGGCCTTGCCAACAAGGAAACGCTCGTGGCGGCGGGGCATCTCGTCACGAAGCTTGCGGAAGCGCGAGGCGTATCGATCCTGCCGGTGGACAGCGAACACTCCGCCATTTTCCAATGTTTAAACGGTGAGCGGCGCGCGGATGTAAAGAAGATTACCCTCACCGCATCCGGCGGCGCATTCCGCGACCGGACGCGCGCGGAACTGAAGGATGTGACGGTCGAACAGGCGCTGGCCCATCCGAATTGGGCGATGGGAGCGAAAGTTACGGTCGATTCGGCGACGATGGCGAACAAGGGGCTTGAAGTGATCGAAGCTCACTGGCTTTATGCGATGCCTTATGAAAAAATCGACGTGCTGCTCCATCCGGAGAGCATCATCCACTCCATGGTCGAATTCACGGACAACAGCGTGATCGCCCAACTGGGCGTGCCGGATATGCGCATTCCGATCCAGTATGCGCTCACTTGGCCGGAGCGTCGGCCGTCGCCCGCGCCCGCGCTCGATCTGGCGGCGATCGGACGGCTGCATTTCAGGCCGATGGATCTCGAGCGCTATCCGTGCCTGCGGATGGCGTATGAAGCGGGACGCGCAGGCGGCTCGGCGCCGCTTGTCTTCAATGCCGCAAATGAGGCGGCGGTTGAACGGTTTCTGCGCGGCGAGATCGCGTTTCTCGAGATCGAGGATACGATCGCGGCGATGCTCGACCGTTTTCCTCCGGAACCGGTGGATACATACGAGGCGATTGCGGAATTGGATGCGCGGGTGCGAAGGGAGGTAACGGCGCTGCGATAGCGTCGGATTGCCCGACTCCGAGGCTGCAGCGCCGGAAACCGTGTAACGGCGTTGTAGCAGCGGGTAGCTTGTGGCCGCTGCCTCAACGCCGGAACCGGATAACGGCGTTCCGATAACTGCGATCGATCTTGGATCGCGGTCCGGCGCCGGGTCCGGTAACGGCGCTGCGATAGCGTCGGTAATGTGAATACCACGTTACAGCCTTGCCTGGAGCTGCGCCGAAGCGGTTGTAGCGTGAATACCGCGTTACAACGTTGCCCGGAGATGCGCTGAAGCGGCTGTAACGTGAATACCGCGTTACAGCGATGTCCGGAGCTGCGTCGGAGCGGCTGTAACGTGAATACCGCGTTACAGCGTTACTTGAGCCGTGTTCCGGCAGCTCTGCCAGCGGGGTGCCGCAAGCTGCTCTGATCGGCGCCGCCCGAGCGATCTGCCGCCGCTTACCGGCCGCATTCTGCACGGTTGTGGCTTTGCAGGCTCAGCCACATCCGTACAGGCCGAGCGACCGGCAAGTTCTCTTGTTTCGTACGGCGGAATAATGATAATCTATGTACAGGCCGTAACGAACGGAGGCTCCTTGCATGGAAATGGTTCAGGTCGTGCTGATGACCGTTCTCGTCTTCTTCGTGATCGTCTCGATCCACGAATGGGGACACTTTTTTTTCGCCAAGCGGGCGGGCATACTCGTGCGCGAGTTCGCCATCGGCTTCGGGCCGAAACTGTTGTCGTTCAAAAGGGGAGAGACCCGCTATACGCTTCGCCTGATCCCCGCGGGCGGTTTCGTCCGCATGGCGGGCGAGGATCCGGAAGTGATCGAAGCCCGGCCGGGCCAGACGATCGCGGTGAGCCTCAAGGACGGCGTCATCGACCGGATCTATCTCGACCGGCTTGAGCAGCGGACGAATGTCGTGCGCGGCGAGATCGACGCGATCGATCTCGAGCGCGAACTGAAGATCGTCCTGAACGCGGACGGTGTGCGGGAATCCTATGCGGTTCACCCGCAGGCGCTCGTCATCGCGCGCGGGCAGGAGACGCAGATCGCGCCGATTGACCGGCAGTTCGGCGGCAAGACGGTCGGACAGCGGGCGATGGCGATTTTCGCCGGCCCGATGATGAATATGATTCTGGCGTTCGTGCTGTTCATGGCGTATGTGCAAATGGTCGGCGTCCCGCAGGAGAACCCCGACCGGCTCATCGTAGGCGAAGTGATCAGCGACGATGCGCCTGCAGCCAAAGCCGGCCTGAAAGCCGGCGACGAGATCATCAAGATCAACGGCGAGACGATCGGCACCGATTCGGAGAAAATGCTGCAGCTCATCGGCTCATCCGTGGACAAACCGATGACGTGGGAAATCGTGCGCGACGGCCAGCCGATGACCATTACGGTAACCCCAGCGTACGACGAAGAGAGCGGTACCGGCAAAGTCGGCATTTTGACCGGCTATCCGATGCGGCGCGCGACGGCGCTTGAGACGGTGAAATTCGGCGCCACCGCGATGAAGAACATGACGATCAACATTTTCGAAGGATTCAAAATGCTGGTGACCGGCAAATTCAAACTGGACGATCTCGGCGGACCGGTCCGGACCGCGCAGGTGACCGGCCAGATTGCGGCGCGCGGCATCGAGCAGTTGACGAGCTGGACGGCGATCCTGAGCCTCTATCTCGGCATTTTCAACCTGCTGCCGATTCCGGCGCTTGACGGCAGCCGCCTCATCTTCCTCGGACTTGAGGCGGTTCGCGGACGGCCGATCGATCCGAACAGGGAGAGCATGGTGCATTTCATCGGATTCGCGATGCTGATGCTGCTCATGCTGGCCGTCACGTACAACGACATTCTGAATCTGATCCGCGGTTGATGTGGACCAGGGTTTAGAGCAGGAGGCGCTTATGTCGAAGGAGAAAGGGTTCGTAACCGAAATTACCCCCCAGAGCGAAGATTTCTCGCGCTGGTACATCGACGTCATCCGGAAAGCGGAACTGATGGATTACTCGCCGGTCAGAGGCTGCATCGTCTTCCGGCCGGACGGCTATGAACTGTGGGAGAACATTCAGCGCGAGCTGGACCGCCGGTTCAAGGAAACCGGCCACCGGAACGCGTATTTCCCCGTATTTATCCCGGAAAGCTTCTTCCAGAAGGAGAAGGAGCACGTTGAAGGCTTCAATCCCGAGCTGCCGTGGGTGACGGAAGCAGGCGGCGAGAAGCTGGAAGAGCGGCTGGCGATCCGTCCGACGTCGGAGACGATGTTCGGCCACATGTATGCCAAGTGGATCAAGTCGTACCGCGACCTGCCGGTGCTGATCAACCAGTGGGCAAACGTCGTCCGATGGGAGAAAAGAACGCTGCCTTTCCTCCGCACGAGCGAGTTTCTGTGGCAGGAAGGCCATACGGCGCACGAGAATGAAGAGGACGCGCGTGCAGAGACGATGCGCATGCTCGAAATTTACCGCGACTTCATCGAAAACTTCCTGGCGATTCCGGTCATTGCCGGCCAGAAGACGCCGTCCGAGAAGTTCGCGGGCGCGATCGACACCTATTCGGTCGAGGCGATGATGAAGGACGGCCGTGCGGTGCAGGCCGGCACTTCCCATTACCTCGGTACGAATTTCGCGGAAGCGTTCGATATTCAATATCTGGACCGGAACAATCAGCTTCAGTACGTTCATACGACGTCGTGGGGTGTGTCAACGCGTCTCATCGGCAGCCTGATCATGGTACACGGCGACGACCGCGGACTCGTGCTGCCGCCGAAGGTCGCGCCGACCCAGGTCATCATGGTGCCGGTGGGCCCGCCGAAGACGCGCGAGCAAGTCATTGCAAAAGTGGACGAGCTGTATGCGCAGCTGAAAGCAGCGGGCGTTCGCGTCCGCGTCGACGATCGCGACGACGTCAGCCCGGGCTGGAAGTTCAACGAGTACGAAATGCGCGGCGTGCCGCTTCGCATCGAGCTCGGACCGCGGGACATGGAGAACGGCGTTGTCGTGCTCGCTCCGCGGGTCGGCGGCGATAAGCGGACGGTGCCGCAGGACAAGATCGTCGAGGAAGTGCTCAAGGCGCTCGACGAGATCCACAACACGATGTTCGAGCTGGCGAAGAAGTTCCGGGAAGAGCACTCGCGTTCGGTGGATACGCTGGACGAGCTCAAGGCATTCATGGAAGAGTCGCGCGGATTCGTAGAGGCCGGCTGGTGCGGCTCCGAAGCGTGCGAACGTCAGGTGAAGGACGAGACGGGCGCGACGAGCCGGAACATTCCGTTCGAACCGTCGTCGCGCAAGACGAAATGTCTGGTATGCGGCGAAGAAGCGGCGCATACCGTCGTGTTCGCCCGCGCATACTGATCGCCGGCGAATCGGTATTTCTTCAACAGCCAGGACAGCCAAGCGGACGCGCCTCCGGGAGGATGGCGCCATCCGTTTTTCTTAAGGAACGGGAGAGGATGGGGAATGAACCGTACCGACGGCAGACGCGAGAAACTCGGGCTTCTGCTTGAGAAAATCGGCTTGACCGGCGAGGAAGCCAATTCGGATTTCGCCGACGGGCTGCTCGACCGCGTGGAAGTGTCCGCCGCCAGCAGACGGTGGACGTTCTTCATCCGGAAAACGTCCGTGCTGCCGGCCAGGCAGTACAGCCTGCTGGTCAGCCGTGCGCGCGAAACGTTCGGCCCGATAGCCGACGTCGAATTTGTGCTCGAATATGATCCGGAGACGGATACGGATCAGGTGCTGCGCGCCCATTGGGACAATTTCGTGGAATGGGCGGCGAGCGAGATCGTCTCCGTCAACGGCTGGCTTGGCAAGGCCGGCATCGAGACGGACGGCGGGCGGCTGACGGTCGTCCTGCTTGACGAGATGGGGCTGGAGCTGGCGCGCAAACGGAAAATCGACGAGGCGGCCGTACGGTTCTTCGAGCGGAGGTTCAGGCGCTCCTGCAAGGTCAAGCTGATGGCCGGCGACTCGGGCCGCGGCGAATACGAGCGGTTCCTGCAGGAGCGCGAACAGGCCGACCGCGAGCTCGTGCAGGCGTTGATGCAGAGCGCCGCCGCGGCCGCTCCGCCTGAACGTCCGGCGGCGGAACGGCTGGTGTACGGTTACGAAATCCGCGATGAGCCGGTGCCCATCTCAAGCATCACGGAAGAAGAGAAAAGGATCACGGTACAGGGGACCGTATTCGGTCTCGAGACGCGGGAACTGCGGAACGGCAATACGCTGTACACCTTCAACGTCACGGACTACACCGATTCGATTATGATGAAGGTGTTCGCGAAGTCGAAGGACGATGCCGCCGTGCTCAGTCTCCTCAAGGACGGCATTTGGATCCGCGCCCGCGGCCGCGTCGAGTACGACAAGTTCATGGCCGAGCCGGAGCTCGTCATGATGCCGAACGACCTGCACGAAGTGCCGGCACCTCCGGAGCGGATGGATACGGCGGAGCAGAAGCGCGTCGAATTCCACCTGCATACGACGATGAGCCAGATGGACGCCGTGACGCCGGTTGACGCTTACATCAAGACGGCCGCGAAATGGGGCCATCCGGCGATCGCCATCTCGGACCATGCGAACGTGCATTGTTATCCGGAGGCGTTCAAGGCGGCGAAGAAGCACAATATGAAGGTCATCTTCGGCGTCGAGGCGAACGTCGTGGACGACCAGGTGGAGATCGTCCTCAATCCGCGGGAGGAACCCCTCGCTTCGGCGGAATACGTCGTGTTCGACATCGAGACGACCGGTCTTTCGATCTTGAACAGCAAGATTATCGAGCTTGCGGGCGTCAAGATGCGGGACGGCAAGGTGACGGGCAAGTTCGAGACGTTCATCAATCCGCATGAGCCGATTCCGTACAATATCCAGCAGCTCACCAACATTACGGATGACATGGTGAAGGACGCGCCCGAGCTCGAACCGAAGCTGCGCGAATTCGTCGAGTTCGTCGGCGACGCGGTGCTCGTGGCCCACAATGCGCGGTTCGACATCGGCTTCATCCAGGCGAACTGCAAGGCGATCGGCCTGCCGGAACTGCCGAATCCGGTGCTCGATACGCTGGAGATGGCGCGGATGCTTCATCCGACGCTGAAGAACCACCGGCTCAATACGCTGGCCGAGAAATACAAGGTCAGCCTCGAGAACCACCACCGCGCGGTGGACGACGCGGCGGCGCTGGGCGGCATCCTGTTCGGCCTGATCGCCGACGCGAAACAGCGGGGCATCGAAGGGCTCCATCAGCTGAACGACCACGCCGGCAAAGACCTGTCGAACGCCCGCCCGTTCCATTGCGGGGTCTACGCGCTGAATGCGAAGGGCAAGAAGAACCTGTTCAAGCTCATCTCCCTCTCGCATACCGAATATTTCAACAAGGTTGCCTGCATGCCGAAGTCGAAGCTGAATGAGATGCGCGACGGGCTGCTCATCCTGTCGGGATGCGAGAAGGGCGAATTTTTCGAGACGGTGCTGAACAAGACGGTGGAAGAGGCGGAGGAAGTCGCGCAATTTTACGACGTGCTGGAGATTCAGCCGATCGATTTCTACATGCACCTGGTGGACAAAGGGCTCGTGCAGAGCCGCGCGGAAATCGAACAGGCGATCCGGCGCGTCTGCGAGATCGGGGAGCGGCTGGGCAAGCCGGTCATCGCGACGGGCAACGTCCACTACCTGCACCCGCGCGACAAAATTTTTCGCGACATTACGATCCACGGCATCACGGGCTACAGTCCGCTCAAAGAGCAGCGCAAGCCGGACGCCCACTTCCGCACGACGGACGAGATGCTGCAGGAATTTGCGTTCCTCGGCGAGGAGAAAGCGTACGAGGTCGTTGTGAAGAATACGGTGGAGCTGGCGGAACGGTTCGAGGTCTACGACATGTTCCCGGACAAGCTGTTCACGCCGATCATCGAGGGCGCGGACCAGGAAATCCGGGAGAAATGCTACGCCTTCGCCAAGGACATGTACGGCGATCCGCTGCCGCAGGTGGTCGTCGACCGGCTGGAGAAGGAACTGAACCCGATCATCAAGTACGGATTCTCGGCGAACTACCTGATTTCGGCCGCGCTCGTCAAGAAGTCGAACGAGGACGGCTATCTGGTCGGTTCCCGCGGATCGGTCGGTTCATCGGTCGTCGCGACGTTCCTCGGCATTTCCGAGGTGAACCCGCTGCCGGCGCATTACATATGCAAGAACAAAGCGTGCAAGCACAGCGAATGGTTCCTTGACGGCAGCGTGCCGAGCGGCTTCGACCTGCCGGACAAGAACTGCCCGAAGTGCGGACAGCCGATGAAGGGCGAAGGGCAGGATATTCCGTTCGAAACGTTCCTCGGTTTCAAGGGCGACAAGGTGCCGGATATCGACCTGAACTTCTCCGGCGAATACCAGCCGCACGCGCACAACTTCACGAAGGTCATGTTCGGCGAGAAGAACGTGTTCCGCGCCGGCACGATCAGCACCGTGGCGGAGAAGACGGCGTACGGCTTTGCGAAAAAGTACGAGGAAGACCACGGGAAGAAATGGCGCAGCGCCGAATTGAGACGGCTGGCGATGGGCTGTACCGGCGTGAAGCGGTCGACCGGCCAGCACCCCGGCGGCATCGTCGTCGTCCCGGATTACATCGAAGTGGAAGATGTGACCCCGGTGCAGTATCCGGCGGATGACACGAGCGCGGAATGGCAGACGACCCATTTCGATTACCATGCCTTCGAGGCGAACCTGCTCAAGCTCGACATTCTCGGCCACGACGATCCGACGATGATGCGGACGCTGCAGGATCTGACGGGCGTCGACCCGACGACGATTCCGATGAACGATCCGAAGGTGATGAGCCTGTTCAGCTCGACGGAGGCGCTCGGCGTCACGCCGGAGCAAATCAAGACGCCGGTTGCCACGTACGGCGTGCCCGAGATGGGCACGAAGTTCGTCCGGCAGATGCTGAGCGAAGCGAAGCCGACGTCGTTCGCCGACCTGCTGCAGATCTCCGGCCTGTCGCACGGCACCGGCGTCTGGCTCGGCAACGCGCAGGAACTGATCAAGAACGGCACCTGTACGATCAAGACGGTCATCGGCTGCCGCGACGACATCATGCTGTACCTGATCTACAAGGCGGGCATGGACGCCGGGCTCGCGTTCAAGATTACCGAGAGCGTGCGGAAGGGCAAGGGGCTCACGCCGGAATGGATCGAGGAAATGCGCAAGTGCGGCGTGCCCGAATGGTACATTGACTCCTGCCTCAAGATCGAGTACATGTTCCCGAAGGCGCATGCCGCCGCTTACGTCATCTCGGCCGTGCGGACCGCCTATTTCAAGCTGTACCATCCGATCGAGTTCTATGCCGCCTACTTCTCGGTGCGGTGCGAAGACTTCGAGCTCGAGACGCTGTGCCAGGGATACGACGCCATTCTGCGCCGGCTCAACGAGATCGAGGAGAAGGGCTTGAACGCGACGACGAAGGAGAAGAACAGCGTGTCGATTCTCGAGATGGCGCTCGAGATGACCGCCCGCGGCTTCATTTTCAAGCCGATCGATCTGTACCGCTCGGACGCGGTGAAGTTCAAGATCGACGGAAACGCCCTCATCCCGCCGTTCGCCGCGATCAGCGGCATCGGCGAGAACGCGGCGCGGAACATCGCAGCCGCGCGCGATGAAGGCCCCTTCCTCTCGATCGAGGACTTCCAGACGCGCTCGCGCGCTTCGAAGACGATCGTCGAGCAGCTCGCCGCGATGGGCTGTTTCCGCGGGCTGCCGGAGACGAACCAGCTGTCGCTGTTCTGAGGCGAATCTTTCGGTGCTGGCAGTTGCCATGCTCATCCGACTGTGCTATAATTTTTCCGGTAATGATGTAACTGAAGGTTCGCCGACGACGAAGAGTGGGGAGACCCACTCTTTACGTTTTGTCTGCGGATATTGAAGCATACCGGGAGGAATCGAGAGGTGGCGGCAAATCGTGCCCAGATTGAATCCGTTGTCGAGAAACTGGTGAGGCCTTATTTGGAAGAGAACGGCTTCGAGCTCGTCGATATCGAGTACGTGAAGGAAGGCGGCAGCCGGTTTCTGCGCATTTTCGCGGACAAGGAAGGCGGCATCGACATCGATGATTGCGGGCGGATCAGCGAGTGGGTCAGCGCGCGGCTCGACGAACTCGATCCGATTCCGGAAGCCTATTTTCTGGAGGTGTCGTCACCCGGAGCCGAAAGGCCGCTGAAGAAGCCGGAAGACATGGCGAAGGCGGCGGGCCGGCACGTGTTCGTGACAACCTACGAGCCGATCGACGGCCTGAAGGAGTTCGAAGGCCGGCTCGTCTCGTTTGAAGACGATACGGCCGTCATCGAGGTCGGCAAGAAGCGCCATGCGCTGCCCTGGGCGAAAATCGCCAGCGCGCGCCTTGCCATCGTATTCGAATAACCCCGCAATCAGTCGAGAGGAGGAATTCAGTTCCCATGAACATCGATTTTATCGAAGCGCTGGCGGAGATCGAGCGGGAGAAGGGCATCTCCAAGGATGTGCTGCTCGAAGCGATCGAAGCGGCGCTCATTTCGAGCTATAAGCGCAATTTCAACACGGCGCAGAACGTCCGCGTCGACATCAACCGCAACACCGGGGTCATCAAGGTCTATGCGCGCAAGACGGTCGTCGAGGAAGTATTCGACCCGCGGCTCGAGATTTCGCTTGACGCCGCGCGGGAGATCAACCCGCATTACCAGCTCGACGACATCGCGGAGATCGAAGTGACGCCGCGGGATTTCGGCCGCATCGCGGCCCAGACGGCGAAACAGGTCGTGACGCAGCGCATTCGCGAAGCTGAACGCGGTCTTATTTATGATGCTTACATCGACAAGGAAGAGGACATCGTCAACGGCATCGTGCAGCGCCAGGACGCGCGCAACCTGTACGTCGATCTCGGCAAGGTGGAAGCGGTGCTGCCGCTGACCGAGCTGATGCCGAACGACAAGTTCAAGCACGGAGACCGGGTCAAGTCGTACATCACGAAGGTGGAAAACACGACCAAAGGCCCGCAGATCATCCTGTCGCGGACGCATCCCGGGCTGCTCAAGCGGCTGTTCGAGCTGGAAGTGCCCGAGATTTACGACGGCATCGTCGAGATCCGTTCCGTCGCGCGCGAAGCGGGCTTCCGCTCGAAGATCGCGGTCCATTCGCGCAACCCGGAGGTCGATCCGGTCGGCGCCTGCGTCGGACCGAAGGGCATGCGCGTCCAGACGATCGTGAACGAGCTGAAGGGTGAGAAGATCGACATCGTCCGCTGGTCGGAGAACGTGGAGGAGTTCGTCGCCAACGCGCTCAGCCCGTCCAAGGTGCTCGAAGTCATTGTATTCGAGCAGGAACGGGTGGCGCGCGTCATCGTGCCGGATTACCAGCTGTCGCTCGCGATCGGCATCAAAGGCCAGAACGCGCGTCTGGCCGCCAAGCTGACAGGCTGGAAGATCGACATCAAGAGCGAGTCGCAAGCCGAGGCGGAATTCGACCGTCCGCGATCGCAGGGCGAAGCGATGCACCAGGATTCCGTCTCCTTCGACGGCTAGCGTGCGGCGCTTAAGGCATGGAGGGGGCTCACGAACATGAAGCAGCGCAAGGTACCGCTTCGCAAATGCGTCGCCTGCCAGGAAATGAAGCCGAAGCGGTCGCTGATCCGCATCGTGCGTTCGCCTGACGGCGAAGTATCGATTGATCTGACCGGCAAGAAATCGGGACGCGGCGCTTACCTGTGCGGACAATCGTCCTGCTTCAAGCTGGCGAAGAAGAGCAAGGCATTCGATCGGGCGCTCGCCGTCGCCGTCGATCCGGAGATCTATGACCGTCTCGAACAGGATTTCATCCGGGTGGAAGATGAATTCCGGGCAGCCGGCGCCCGTGAAGAAGATGCGTGATCCGGCCCGGGCGCTGAATGCGCTCGGCATGGCCGCGCGGGCGGGCAAGCTGGCTTCGGGCGACGAGACGGTGCTGCGCGCAATCCGCAGCGGGAAAGCGAAGCTCGTCGTCGTGGCGGCCGACGCGTCGGACAAGGCGAAGAAGAAGTACGGGGACAAATGCAGGGCGTACGGTGTGAGGCGCGTCGAGGCGTTCGACCGCCGGACGCTGGGCGCCGCCATCGGCAAGGCGGAACGCGTCGTCGTTGCCGTGCTGGATGCGGGGCTGGCGGCGCTCGTCGCGGACCGGCTCGGCGAACTATCGGAGGTGGAAGATATTGAGTAAACAGGAGAACAAGGACAAACTTCGCGTATATGAATATGCCAAATCCCAAAACATGAGCAGCAAGGAGATCCTGACCATATTGAAACGGCTCGGCCTGCAAGTCAACAATCATATGAGCGTCATGGAAGACCACATGGTGGAGAAAGTGGAAGGCTTCTTCCGCAGCATCAAGGAGAACGCGGCGGCGAAGCGGGCGCAGCAGGAACTGCAGGCTGCTCAGCAGCGGCAGGCGAAGGCGCAGGAAGCGCCGCGGCAGCAAGGTGCGCCGTCCGCGAACCGGCCGGCGACGGTGAACGCGGCGCCGCAGACGAATGCGGCCGGCGCGCAGCGCCGCGGCGACCGCCCGCAGAGCGGCCAGAACGCTCAGGGCGGCGGCCGGAGCGACCGTCCGCAAGCCGGTCAGGGCGAACGACGGGGCGACCGTCCGCAGGGGGGACGGAACGATCGCCCGCAAGGAGGCCGTCCGCAAGGCGGGCAGGGTGATCGCCGCGGCGACCGCCCGCAGAGCGGCCAGGCTCAGGGCGGCGGCCGGAACGACCGTCCGCAAGGCGGCCGGGGCGATCGTCCGCAGGGCGGCCGTCCGCAAGGCGGTGGCGGCATGCGCGGCGGCGCGGGCGGCGGTTTCCGCGGCGGAGCCGGCGGAGGCTTCCGCGGCGCGGCGCTGGCACCGGCGGCACCGCCGCAACCCGACCGGAAGAAGGGCTCGGGCAAAGACAAGGACAAGGATCGCCGCAACAAGAACGGCGAGAACAGCCGGAAATTCGAAGAGCCGCGCGGCGGCTTCAAGGGCAAGCTGAATGCCGGCAAGGGCGGCAAGAAAGGTCAGGAACGCCGCGAGAAGGTCGACAACACGCCGAAAAAGATCATCGTCCGCGGCGAAATGACCGTCGGCGAACTGGCGAAACTGCTGCACAAGGACGTCTCCGACGTCATCAAGAAGCTGATGTTCCTCGGCGTGCTTGCGACGATCAACCAGGTGCTCGATCTCGACGCCATCCAGCTCGTCGCCGGCGAATACGGCGTCGAAGTCGAGATCAAGCTGCCGGTGGACGAAGACGCGTTCGAAACGATCGAGGAACAGGACGATCCGGCGGATCTGAAATCGCGTCCCCCGGTCGTCACGATCATGGGCCACGTCGACCACGGGAAGACGACGCTGCTTGACGCGATCCGCCATACGAACGTGACGAGCGGCGAAGCGGGCGGCATTACGCAGCACATCGGCGCTTATCAGGTCGAAGTGAACGGCAAGAAGATCACCTTCCTCGATACGCCGGGCCACGAAGCGTTCACGACGATGCGCGCCCGCGGCGCGCAGGTGACCGACATCACCGTGCTTGTCGTCGCGGCGGACGACGGCGTCATGCCGCAGACGGTCGAAGCGATCAACCACGCGAAGGCGGCGAACGTGCCGATCATCGTCGCGGTGAACAAGATCGACAAGCCGACCGCCAACCCGGACCGGATCATGCAGGAGCTGACCGAGTACGGCCTGGTGCCGGAAGCATGGGGCGGCGACACGATCTACGTCAACATTTCGGCGAAGATGCGGACCAATCTGGAAGAACTGCTCGAGATGATCCTGCTCGTCGCGGAAGTGAACGACTACAAGGCCAATCCGGACAAACGGGCGCGCGGCACCGTCATCGAGGCGGAACTCGACAAGGGCAAAGGTCCGGTCGCGCGGGTGCTCGTCCAGCATGGCACGCTCCATGTCGGCGACGCCTTCGTGGCGGGCAACTGCTTCGGCCGTGTCCGGGCGATGGTGAACGACCGCGGCCGCCGGCTCAAGGAAGCGGGGCCGTCGACGCCGGTCGAGATCACGGGTCTGACGGAAGTGCCGCAAGCCGGCGATCCGTTCATGGTGTTCGAAGACGAGCGCAAGGCGCGCGCCATCTCGGAGCGCCGCGCCGCCAAGGCGCGCGAGTCCGAACGCGGCGCGAACGCCCGCGTAACGCTGGATGATCTGTACAAGCAGATCAAGGAAGGCGAGATCAAGGATCTGAACGTCATCATCAAAGCGGATGTTCAGGGCTCCGTCGAGGCGCTCAAAGGCTCGCTGCTCAAGATCGACGTCGAAGGCGTGCGGGTGAAGATCATTCACTCCGGCGTCGGCGCCATCACCGAATCGGACGTCGCGCTCGCATCCGCGTCGAACGCGATCATCATCGGCTTCAACGTCCGGCCGGAGACGCAGGCGAAAGCGACCGCCGAACAGGAAGGCGTCGACATCCGGCTGCATAACATCATCTACAACGTGACGGACGAGATCGAACAGGCGATGAAAGGCATGCTCGATCCGGTCGTCCGCGAAGTTGTCATCGGCCACGCGGAAGTGCGGAACGTGTTCCGGGTCAGCAAGGTCGGCACGATTGCCGGCTGCATGGTGACGTCGGGCAAGATCACCCGGACGGCCGAAGCGCGGCTTATCCGCGACGGCATCGTCGTCCACCAGGGCAAGATCGGCTCGCTCAAACGGTTCAAGGACGACGTCCGCGAAGTGGCGCAAGGGTACGAGTGCGGCCTGATGATCGACGGCGTGAGCGACATTCAGGAAGGCGACACGATCGAAGCGTACGTGATGGAAACCGTTGAGAGGTGATCGAAGATGGCCAGAGTCCGCGTCAGCCGCGTCGCGGAACGAATCAAGCAGGAGATGAGCCAGATTCTGCAGCAGGAGCTGAAGGATCCGCGCATCGGCTTCGTAACCGTCACCGGCGTCGACGTGACGAACGATCTGTCGCAGGCAACGGTCTATCTGAGCGTCCTCGGGAATGACGAACAGAAGGAAGCGACGCTTGCGGCGCTCGGCAAAGCCCGCGGGTTCATCCGCACCGAAATCGGACGGCGCATCCAGCTGCGCCATGTGCCGGAGCTGGCCTTCAAGTTCGACTCCAGCATCGAATACGGCAGCCGCATCGAGCAATTGCTGGAGCAGCTCAACCGGGAGCAGGAGACGTAAGATGGCGTCCGTCGGCGATCAATACAGAACCCGGCTCGACGAGGCGCTCCGCTTCCTGCGTGAACACGACGACTTTCTGATTGTTTCGCATGTGCAGCCGGACGGCGATGCGATCAGCTCGACCATCGCCGTCCGCTGGCTGCTTGACCGTCTGGGCAAGCGGTCGCTCATGATTAATGAAGGGCGGATTCCGTCCCGCCTGGAGTTTCTGCCGCATGCCGGGGAAATCGTCAATTACGGTGAACGGAAGCCGGACCGCAAATTCCGCGCCGTCGTCGCGGTCGATTGCGCCGATTTCTCCCGGATCGGCCTTGTCCGCGAACTGTTCGAAGAACCTTGCGAACTGCTCAATATCGATCATCATCCGACGAACGACGGCTTCGGCACCGTGAATCTGCTTCGCCAGGATGCGGCGGCGACGGCCGAAATTCTGTTTGAACTGATTGAACATGCCGGCCTTGCGTTCGACAAGGATGCGGCAACCGTGATCTACACCGGCCTGTTGACGGATACGGGGGGCTTTCGCTATTCGAACACGAGCCCGAACGTGATGACCGCCGCCTCGAAGCTGTTGACCGCGGGCGTGGACGCCTACCAGCTGGCGGACCGGCTGCTCGAGCGGATGACGATGCCGCAGCTGAAGATTCTCCAGCGGGGACTTTCCCGCCTCCGGTTCACGGAAGACGGGAGGGTCGGCTGGCTGTACATCGAGCCGAAGGATCTTGAGGAGACCGGGGCGTCCGGCGAAGATCTGGAAGGGCTGGTCAATTACGCCCGAAACATCGACGGCGTGGAAGTCGGCATGCTGTTCAAGGGGATGGACGACGGCTCCGTGAAGGTGAGCTTCCGCTCCGCCGGCAAGGCGGATGTCGCCGCCATCGCGCAGCAGTTCGGCGGCGGCGGCCACATCCGGGCGGCCGGGTGCCGGATGTCCATGCCGCTGGATCAGGCGATGCCGCTCGTCGTCGACACGGTGCGCCGTTCGTTGTAATGCAGGAAAGGCGTTGGCTACAACAAATGGAGCAATCTAAGGAACTGGAAGGCATTCTCGCCGTATGGAAGCCGGCCGGCTGGACGTCGCACGACGTCGTGGCGAAGGTGAGGCGATGGACGCGCATGCGGCGCATCGGGCACGCCGGCACCCTGGACCCGCAGGTGACCGGCGTCCTTCCGCTTTGTCTCGGCCGCGCGACGCGCGTCGTCGAATACATGCAGGAACTGCCGAAAGCGTATGAAACGGTCATGCAGCTCGGCGTCGCGACCGATACCGAAGATTTGACCGGTACGGTGCTTGATACGTCGGACACGTCGCATGTGACCGAGGCAATGGTGCGGGAGGCGCTCGCGCGGTTCACCGGCGAGATCGAACAGGTGCCGCCGATGTATTCGGCCGTGAAGGTCGGCGGACGCAAGTTGTACGAGCTGGCCCGCGAAGGCAAGACCGTCGAGCGCAAGGCCCGCAAGGTGACGATTCATTCGCTGGAGCTCAGGTTCGCCGAGCTCGGCGTGCCGCGGCCGCGCATCGGCTTTGGGGCGGTCTGTTCCAAGGGCACCTACATCCGCACGTTGTGCGTCGACATCGGCCGCGCGCTGGGGGTTCCCGCCGCGATGGAATCGCTCGTGCGAACGATGTCCGCCGGACTCGGTGAATCCGACTGTCTGACGATGGAGCGGATCGAAGCGCTGGCCGCATCCGGCGAACTGGCCGATGCGCTGCTGCCGGTCGACCGGGCGCTGGGCCATTACCCGCGCATCGATGTGGGAGCGGCAGCGGCGGCCCGCGCGGTGCGGGGGCAGCGGGTCAAGCTGGCGTCCCCGCAACAAGAAGGGCTTGTCCGATTGTACGGCGCGGGCCGATTCGTCGGCCTGTTCGAAGCGGATGGCGATGCGGGCGTGCTTCGGCCGGTGAAGGTGTTCGCTTCCGCGGACGAATTCTGACGAAGCATTCGGCTCAAGTGAACTTCCGACCCGCAAATTGAGAGGAAATGCAGGTGCAATGCCTTGATCACGATCACGTTGCGTTACCCGTCCGATGAGCCCGGGGCGCCGGAAGACCGGCTGCCGAAGACGATGGCCATCGGCTACTTCGACGGCGTTCACCCGGGCCATCAGGCCGTCATCCGCAAAGCGGTCGAACTGGCGCGCGCGGCGGGGAAGCAGGCTTCCGTCATGACCTTCGATCCGCACCCGCGCGCGTTCTTCGGCCACGGAGAGGCGTATGCCGCATCGCTGACACCGCTGCCGGAGAAAATCCGGCTGCTCGGCGAGCTCGGTGTCGACATCGTGTATGTGGCCGTATTTGACCATGAATTTTCCAGCCTCGAGCCCGAAACGTTCGTCCGCGAACTGCTGATCGAACGCCTGAACGTGTCCGATGCGGTCGTCGGGTTCGACTTCACGTTCGGCCGCGGCGGCGCAGGCAATCCCGCCGTCCTCGCGGAACTCGGCGCGCCGGATCTCGCCGTCCATACGGTCGAGCCGGTGGCGGCGGCCGGAGCCAAAGTCAGCAGCTCGCGCATCCGGGAAGCGCTGGAACTGGGCGATGTGGCGCTTGCCGCCGGCCTGCTCAGAAGGCCTTACCGGATTTCCGGAGCGGTCGTGCACGGCGCGGCCCGCGGCCGGACGATCGGCTTCCCGACGGCGAACATCGAGCCCGACGGCCGTTATGTGCTGCCGCGGCTCGGCGTGTATGCGGTGAATGTGCGCCGGGGCGACGCATCTTATCCGGCCGTCATGAATGTCGGCGTCGCGCCGACGTTGTACGGCACGGGCGGAACGCCGAAGCTGGAGGCGCATCTGCTCGACTTCTCCGGCGATCTGTACGGCGAGCGGCTTGACGTGGACTTCGTCGCGTTCATCCGGCCGGAGCTGCGGTTTGACGGTGTCGCCGAGCTGATCGCGCAGATCCGGGAAGACGCGGAGCAGGCGCGGCGGCTTCTCGCCTTCGTCCGGCAGTAATCCGACAGTTTACTTTCATCCTGCGCATATGCTATACTTGATCTCGTTGCGGTCGAGCGCCGCAGCTTGTTGAACCGCAGCTTGGCTGTGCGACTCACCATCGGCGGCGAGGCTGTCGGCGATTTTCATAAGGAGGTGAACAGGGATGGCCATTACGCAAGAACGGAAGAACGAAGTGATCGAAGCGCACAAGACGCACGCTTCCGACACCGGTTCTCCGGAAGTTCAGATCGCTATCCTGACCGAGAACATCGCGAATCTGACCGAGCATCTTCGGGTACACAAGAAAGACCATCATTCCCGTCGCGGACTTCTCAAGATGGTCGGCAAGCGCAGAAAGCTGCTTGCGTATCTCAAGAAGAAGGATATCAATCGGTACAGCGCGTTGATCGAAAAACTCGGCTTGCGCCGATAACGCAAGCGGTAAGAAAGCAACCGGCTGCCCGAGCCGTCCCGCGGGACGGACATCGGCGTCTGGTTGCTTTTTGCCATTGGACAGGCAGGCGCATTGTGCTGTAAGGCTATGAAGGAGGAGTTAAATGGTACATCGAGTCGAGATGCAGCTCGGCGGTCGTCCGCTCGTGCTGGAGACCGGCCGGCTGGCGAAACAGGCGAACGCCGCCGTGACGGTACGCTACGGCGACACGGTCGTCCTGTGTACGGCGACCGCATCGAAGGAGCCGAAGGATCTGGATTTCTTTCCGCTCACGGTGAACTTTGAAGAGCGGCTCTATTCCGTCGGCAAAATTCCGGGCGGATTCATCAAGCGCGAAGGCCGTCCGAGCGAAAGCGCGATTCTGGCGAGCCGGCTGACCGACCGTCCGATCCGGCCGCTGTTCCCGGAAGGCTTCCGGAACGAAGTGCAGATCGTCGACATCGTCATGAGCGTCGACCAGGACTGTTCGCCGGAGATTTCCGCGATGATCGGCACCTCCGCGGCGCTCTCCATCTCCGACATTCCGTTCAACGGTCCGATCGGCGGCGTCATCGTCGGCCGCGTGGACGGCGAGTTTGTCATCAACCCGACGGTTGAGCAGGAAGAGCGCTCGGATATCCACGTCGTCGTCGCCGGCACGCGGGACGCGATCATGATGGTCGAAGCGGAAGCGGATGAAGTGCCGGAAGAGGTCATCCTCGAGGCGATCATGTTCGGACATGAGGAGATCAAGAAGATCGTCGACATGATCGACGAGCTGGTGCGCGTCGCCGGCAAGCCGAAGATGGAAGCGCAGCTCCACCAGGTGGACGAGGAAGTCAATCGCGCCGTCCGTGAATTCGCAAGCGCGCGGCTGATCGAAGCGATCCGCGTGCCGGAGAAGCAGGCGCGGCAGGATGCGATCGACGCCGTGAACGCCGACGCCGTCGCCCATTTCGAGCAAGTCTATGCCGAGACGCCGGAGAAGATGGCTGATGTGAAAGAAGTGCTCCATGACATCGTCAAGGAGGAAGTACGCCGGCTGATCACCCACGAGAAGATTCGTCCGGACGGACGCGCCCTGAACGAGATCCGGCCGATCGAATGCGAGGTCGGGCTGCTGCCGCGCACCCACGGCTCCGGACTGTTCACGCGCGGCCAGACGCAGGCGCTCAGCATCTGCACGCTCGGCGCGCTCGGCGACGTCCAGATTCTCGACGGCATCGACCTCGAAGAATCGAAGCGGTTCATGCACCACTACAACTTCCCGCCGTTCAGCGTCGGGGAAGCGAGGCCGCTCCGGGCTCCGGGACGGCGCGAAATCGGACACGGCGCGCTCGGCGAACGGGCGCTGGCGAAGGTCATTCCGCCGGAATCCGAGTTCCCGTACACGATCCGGCTCGTGTCCGAAGTGCTGGAATCGAACGGTTCGACGTCGCAGGCTTCGATCTGCGCGAGCACCCTGGCGATGATGGATGCGGGCGTGCCGATCAAGGCGCCGGTGGCCGGCATTGCAATGGGGCTTATCAAGGACGGCGACCAGTTCTCCATCCTGTCGGACATCCAGGGCATGGAAGACCACCTCGGCGACATGGACTTCAAGGTGGCCGGGACGGCGAAGGGCGTCACCGCGATCCAGATGGACATCAAGATCGACGGGATCAATCGCGACATTCTGTCCCAGGCGCTGGAACAGGCCCGCGAAGGCCGGATGTTCATCCTCGGCAAGATGCTCGAGGTCATCAAGGAGCCGCGCAAACAGCTGTCGCCCTACGCGCCGAAAATCATCATCATGCAGATCAACCCGGACAAGATCCGCGATGTGATCGGGGCCGGCGGCAAAATCATCAACAAGATCATCGAAGACACCGGCGTCAAGATCGATATCGAGCAGGACGGCAAGGTGTACATCGCTTCGGCGGATGAAGCGGCGAACGAGAAAGCGCGCCAGATCATCGAAGGGATCGTCAAGGACGTCGTCGTCGGCGAGATCTACGTCGGAACGGTCCGGCGGATCGAGAAATTCGGCGCCTTCGTCGAGATTCTGCCGAACAAGGAAGGGCTGGTGCACATCTCGCAGCTGTCGACCGAACGGGTCGCCAAGACGGAAGACGTCGTGAAGATCGGCGACAAGATTACGGTCAAGGTCACCGAGATCGACCAGATGGGCCGGATCAACCTGTCCCGCAAAGCGGTGCTCGTCGCGCAAGGCGCGAAACGATGAGCGCCGGCAAAGCTTTAAGGAAAGAGCCAGATTACCGTCTGTCTCTTTTTTTATGCCGTTATGCGGCGCAGGGGCTCGGACTGAGGAATGCCGCGCGTTATATTCTTGTCCCCCTTTACATACAATGGTGGAGACTAAAGGCGAAGGAGCGCGGCCATGAGATGGAAGAAACTGGCGGCAGCCGCCCTGTGCGCGGCCGTCGTCTGGGGACTTGCGGTTTCAGTCAGGGCGATGGCCGATTATGTTCAGGCGGTCAAGGCGCAGGCGGCGGCCGGCGTGCGCACGTATGCCGCTCCGCAAGCGGCGGCGGGCGGCAAGGCCGATTCGCTGCTTGAACGGATCAAAGCGGCTGCGCCGCAGTATGCGGAACCGCCCGTCGATGCGGTCGTCGACCGCGTCTGGCATGCGATCCCCGGATACAACGGGGTCGAACTGGATATCGAGCGTACATACGCGGCGATGCGCCTGCTGCCGGAAGGCGCGCCGATCCGGCCCGTGCTGCGGGAGATCGAGCCGAAGGTCGGACTGGACGATCTCGGCCCCCATCCGATCTACCGCGGCAATCCGAAGAAGCGGATGGCGGCGCTCATGATCAATGTCGCCTGGGGCAACGAACATCTGCCTTCCATGCTGGAGACGCTGAAGGCGAAGAACGTGCGCGCAACCTTCTTCTTCGACGGATCGTGGCTGGAGAAGAACGAAACGCTGGCCCGGCAAATTGCCGAAGGCGGCCACGAGTTGTCCAACCATGCCTATTCCCATCCGGACATGGCGAAGCTCGGACGAAACGAGCAATATCGGCAGATCGCGCGGACGGAAGCGCTGCTGAAAGAAAAACTCGGCGTGCGGGACAACAAGTGGTTTGCGCCGCCTTCCGGCTCATACAATGCGACGACCGTCCGGACGGCCGCCCAGCTCGGGCTGAAGACCGTGCTCTGGACGGTCGATACGGTGGACTGGAAAAGTCCGCCGCCGGAAAACATCGTGGCGAAGATTCGGCGAGACGCCGGCCCCGGGTCGCTCATTCTGATGCATCCCACCGCATCGGCGAGCGCCGCGCTGGCGGACATGATCGACGTGCTGCGAAGCAAGGGCATCGAGCCCGGGACGGTGTCCCGGACGCTGTCGACCGCCCGGGTGCCGCCGGTTGAGCCCGCACTTTGATTTTGGTATAGTGGAATCATTGACTTCGTCAGGGGGATACGCGGTGAATCGTTATACGCTGCAGAACGGTCTGCGCATCGTGGTCGAACCCATCCCGACCAGCCGTTCCGTCTCGTTCGGCATCTGGGTGAGGACGGGTTCCCGCGATGAGACGCCGGAGATCAGCGGCATCTCGCATTTGATTGAACACATGCTTTTCAAGGGAACGGCGAAGCGCAGCGCGAAGGATATCGCGGACCTTTTCGACGGCATCGGCGGCAACGTGAACGCGTTTACGTCGAAAGAGTACACCTGCTATTACGCGAAGGTGCTGGACCGGCATTTGCCGATCGCGGTGGAAGCGCTGGCGGACATGTTCTTCGAATCGCAGTTCGATTCGGGCGAACTGGCCAAGGAGAAGAACGTCATCCTCGAGGAAATCGCGATGTACGAAGACACGCCCGACGACAAGGTGCACGACGAGGCGTCGCGGGCCGCATTCGGCGATCATCCGCTCGCCTATTCGATTCTCGGGCTGGAAGACCGGCTGCGCGCCATGCAGCCGGATGATCTCAGGGGCTACATGTCCCGGCAGTACCGGACGGACAATACGGTCATCGCCATCGCCGGCAACGTGGACGAGGGCAAGCTGCCGGAACTGCTCGAGCGCCATTTCGGCCGCTTCGACCGGCGCGGCGGAGGCACGAAGCCGGTTCCGCCGGTATTCCGGGGCGATTATATCTATCATCATAAGCAAACCGAACAGCACCATCTCTGCCTGTCGTTTCCCGGCTGCCCGATCGGCGACCCGAAGCTGTATGCGATGGTGCTGCTCAACAACGCGCTCGGCGGCGGGATGAGCTCGCGGCTGTTCCAGGAAATCCGCGAGAAGCGCGGACTGGCCTACTCCGTCTATTCCTATCATACGTCCTATGCCGACAGCGGCATCTTCACCATCTATGCGGGAACGGCGCCGAAGCAGACGAAAGAAGTGCTGGACGTGGCGCTCGAACAGCTGGCCGATCTCGCCGAAGGCGGGCTGACCGAGGCGGAACTTGAGCGCGGCAAGGAGCAGCTCAAAGGCAGCCTCATTTTGAGCCTGGAAAGCACGAGCAGCCGGATGAACCGGATCGGCAAGAACGAGCTGATGCTCGGACGCCACGATTCGCTCGACGAGATGCTCGAACGGATCGACGCGGTGACGCTGGATGACGTCCGGATGATGATCGACCGGATGTTTGCCGTTCCGTTCGCCGTCGCGGCGGTCGGACCGGACGATTCGGCGGTGTCCGCATTGAGGAGGGATTGTCTTGTACGAAGTTCGCATTAAACGGCTGCCCGGCGGCGAAGGTCTGCCGCTTCCGGAGCGGATGTCCGAATGGGCGGCGGGATTCGACGTTCACGCCGCCGTCGATGAGCCGGTGACGCTGGCCCCCGGCGAGCGCAGTCTCATTCCGACAGGCTTCGCCATGGCGATGCCGCGCGAACTGGAGGCGCAGATCCGGCCGCGCAGCGGACTGGCGCTCAAGCACGGCATCACATGCCTCAACACGCCGGGCACGATCGACGCCGACTACCGCGGCGAGGTGAAGGTGCTGCTGATCAATCTGGGCAGCGAACCGTTCACGATCCGGCGCGGCGACCGGATCGCCCAGATGGTGTTCCAGGAGGTGCCGCCCGTACGGCTGATCGAAGCGGACGAGCTGGACGACACCGGCCGCGGGGCCGGCGGATTCGGGCATACCGGGACCGGGGCGTAATTTTATCTTCATAATGCGTGCGATAAGGCTGTTCCGAAGGCGTCATGCCGCCGGAACGGCCTTTTTTCATGCCTTTGGCCTCCGCTCTTGCCTGAATCACCCGCGGAGCGCTTTCCGCATACGATGGTCTATAGCCCAGGTGCGGAAAGGAGTGGGAATGTGCTCACGGGCGCGAATATCGTGCTGGTCGGCGGCGATGCCAGGCAGCTTGAGGTCATCCGCAAGCTGACCGAACTCGACGCAACCGTGCTGGCCGTCGGCTTCGACGGGCTGAGCACGCCGTTGGACGGAGCCGTGCATGCCGAACTGGACGGACAATTGTTCGAAGACGCCGATGCCCTCATTCTGCCCGCAGTCGGCACCGACGACGACGGCACGGTGACGGCCGTATTCAGCGACAAGCAGCTTGTGCTGGAAGAAGCCTACATCGCCCGGCTGCCCAAGCATTGCAAGGTTTACACGGGAATGGCGAAGCCGTACTTAAAGGATTTGTGCGCGAAATACGGCATCGGTCTGGTCGAATTGTTCGAGCGGGACGACGTGGCGATCTACAATTCGATACCAACGGCCGAAGGCGCCGTCATGATGGCGATTCAACATACCGACATTACGATCCACGGATCGACGGCACTGGTGCTGGGAATGGGGAGGACAGGGCAGACGCTCGCCCGGACGCTCAGGGGAATGGGGGCGAGAGTGAAGATCGGCGTGCGGCGGGACGAACATTTTGCCCGGGCGTACGAGATGGGCTTCGAGCCTTTCTACATCAAGGATCTGGCGGCTCACGCGGGCAACCTCGACTTGCTTTTTAATACAATTCCGACTATGATAGTCACAGCACAGATCATTGCTCAAATGCCATCGCGCGCCGTCATCATCGACCTAGCGTCGAAGCCCGGCGGCACCGATTTCCGCTACGCCGAGCGGCGCGGCATCAAAGCGCTGCTCGCGCCCGGACTTCCCGGCATCGTGGCTCCGAAGACCGCCGGCCGCATCATGGCGGACTGTCTCGGCCGGCTCCTGATGGAAGACTTGCGGCTCGGGAGGGAGAAGCGATGAGCATTTGGCAAGGCAAGACGGTCGGGTACGGATTGTCGGGCTCACATTGCACGTTCGACGAAGTGATGCCGCAGATTCAGCGGTTCGTCAATGCGGGCGCGAACGTGGTGCCGATCATTTCACACAGCGTGCTTACGACGGACACCCGGTTCGGCACGGCGGAAGAATGGCGGCGCAAATTGAAGGAGATTACCGGGAACGAAGTCATTTCTTCCATTGTGGAAGCCGAGCCGCTCGGTCCTTCCAAACTGCTGGACATCATGACCATCGCGCCGTGCACGGGCAATACGACGAGCAAACTGGCCAACGCGATAACCGACAGCCCGGTGCTGATGGCGGCCAAGGCGCAGATGCGCAACTGCCGCCCGCTGGTGCTCGCGATTTCGACGAATGACGGCCTCGGCCTGAACGCGCCGAATATCGCGAAGCTGCTGAACGCCAAGAACATCTATTTCGTCCCGTTCGGCCAGGACAATCCGCAGCAGAAACCGAACTCGCTCGTCGCGAAGATGGATCTGCTGCTCGAGACATGCGAAGCGGCGCTGGAAGGCCGGCAGATTCAGCCGCTGCTCATCGAACGTTTCCGCAACTAGACCCCGGTCCTGCCCGCGGCCGCACCGTTCGGCTGATCGGTTGCAGCGGCCGGTTTCCCGTTCCATGGGCGAGAGGAGCGCAAGCACACTATGTCCGAACAAAAGCTGTACCATGTTGCGGTTGTCGGCGCGACAGGAGCCGTGGGGGAACAGATGATCCGGATGCTCGAATCGCGGAATTTCCCCGTGGGGGAGCTCAAGCTGCTTTCGTCCGCCCGGTCGGCCGGGACGAAGTTGAAGTTCCGCGGCCGTGAATATACGGTTCAGGAAGCGGGACCGGACAGCTTCGAAGGCGTCGAGATCGCGCTGTTCAGCGCGGGCAGCGACGTCAGCAGGAAGCTGGTGCCGCATGCAGCGGCCGCCGGAGCGGTATGCATCGACAACACCAGCGCGTACCGGATGGATCCGGAGACGCCGCTTGTCGTGCCGGGGGTGAATCCGGAGCAAATCGCCCGGCACAAAGGGGTCATCGCCAATCCGAACTGTTCGACCATCCAGATGGTCGCGGCGCTCAAGCCGCTCCATGACCGCTACGGCATCGCGCGGATCATCGTCTCGACCTATCAGGCGGTATCCGGCGCGGGGGCGCGTGCGGTGACCGAACTGCTGCGTCAGACGGAAGAATTGCTTGCCGGCCGGAAACCGGAGCCGGACGTGCTGCCGGTCAGCTCGCTGCCGGTGAAGCATCAAATCGCATTCAACGCCATTCCGCAGATCGACAAGTTCCAGGACAACGGCTACACGTTCGAAGAAATGAAGATGGTGAACGAGACGAAGAAGATCATGGGCGATGATTCGATCGCGGTCACGGCAACCTGTGTGCGCATTCCGGTGCTGAGAGGTCATTCGGAATCGGTCTACGTCGAATTGAAAAGCGATTACGAGCTGGATGACGTCAGATCGCTGCTGTCGAACGCACCGGGCATTACGGTTGTGGACGATCCCGCAAGCCAGCGGTACCCGCTCGCGACCGAAGCCGAAGGAAGACCGGATGTCTTCGTCGGCCGGATTCGCCGGGATCTCACCCATCCGCGCGGACTCAACCTGTGGATCGTCTCCGACAATCTGCTCAAAGGTGCGGCCTGGAACGCCGTACAGATCGCGGAAACCATCGTGAACAGCCGCGGCTGAGGATCGCACGGGATCTTCGGTCCGGCCGACCCGTCAGACTGATTCGCCAACCGTCCATTGCGACAGCGGCCGTTCGTCGTCCTAGAGCAAGGGGCGTGAAGCGGACATGGCCATTCTGGTCCAGAAATTCGGCGGCACTTCGCTGGCGACGGACGATGCCCGAAGGCATGTGCTGCGGCATATCGTCCGCGAACGCGAGGCCGGGTATTCCGTTGTCGTCGTCGTCTCGGCCATGGGCAGGAGGGGCGATCCGTATGCGACGGATACGCTGCTGGCCCTGCCGGACAGCGAGAACTTGCCCGCCCGGGAACGCGATCTGATCGCGTCCTGCGGTGAAGTGATCGCCGCCGTCGTCCTGTGCGGACTGCTCTGCAACGAAGGCGTGCCGGCGGTCGTGCTGACCGGCGGCCAGGCCGGCATCCGGACGGACGGTCGTTTCGGTGCCGCGCGCATTACGCGCATCGAAACCGAACCGGTGCTGAGGCGGCTGGATGAAGGGACCGTCGTGATCGTCACCGGATTTCAGGGCATATCTCCCGGCGGCGATACGACGACGCTCGGCCGCGGCGGGAGCGACACGACGGCCGCGGCGCTGGGCGCTGCGCTCCGCGCGCAGCGGGTCGATATTTATACCGATGTGGACGGCATTCTGACGGCCGATCCGCGGCTCGTCGCCGAAGCGAGGCCGTTCAAGGCCGTCAGTTACGCCGAGATCAGCAATCTGGCCCGGCAAGGCGCGAAGGTCGTTCATCCGCGGGCGGTCGAAGTTGCGGCGCAGGCGGGCATTCCGCTCCGCATCCGGTCGACGTTCACGGACGACGAAGGGACGCTGGTGACGGGGCCGGGCATGTTCGCCGCGGGCGAGGTGCCCGATCGCCCGATCGTCGGCATCGCCCATACGGCCGGCGTGACGCAATTGACCGTCGCGTACGGCGCCTCGGAGCCGGGCGACATGCAGGTCCGGGTGTTCGGCACAATGGCCCGGCACGGAATCAGCATCGATTTCATCAATGTGACGCCGAGCGGATGCGTATACACGGTATTCGACGCCGACGCCGACCGGGCGATCGGGCTGCTCAGCGAACTGGGCTGCGCGTACTCGGCCATCCGCAACTGCGCCAAGGTGTCTGTCGTCGGCGGCGGCATGAACGGCGTTCCCGGCATCATGGCGGCGATCGTCGAAGCGCTGACCGACGAAGGCATTCCGATCCTGCAGAGCGCGGATTCGAACGCGTCGATCTGGGTGCTCGTCCGTCAGGCGGATATGGCGGACGCGGTGCGCGCGCTGCATGCCAGGTTCGGCCTTGACCGGCCGGCAGCCGCGGCGCATGAAGCGTCCCAACTGGCACAGGAGGAGTCGTAATGGATTTCGGAAGATTGATTACCGCCATGGTCACCCCGTTCGACGCGGAAGGCAAGATCGACTGGGAGACCACCGGTCGGCTCATCGATTATCTGATCGGCGAGCAGCAGACCGACAGCATCGTCGTCTGCGGTACAACCGGCGAATCGCCGACGCTGGACGATGAAGAGAAAATCGCCCTGTACAAATTCGCGGTTGAGCGGGCAGCCGGACGGGTACCCGTCATTGCCGGCACGGGCAGCAACAACACGGCGCACTCGATCCATCTGACGAAGGAAGCGGAGGCCGCCGGAGCAGACGGCGTGCTGCTCGTCTCGCCTTATTACAACAAGCCGAGCCAGGAAGGCTTGTATCAGCATTTCCGCGCCATCGCGGAATCGACGAAACTGCCGGTCATGCTGTACAACGTTCCCGGACGGACGGGAGTCAACCTCAACGTCGACACGACGCTGCGGCTTGCCGAAATCCCGAACATCGTCGCGACGAAGGATTGCGCGCCGACGGAGCAGCTGACCGCCATCGCGGCCGGAGCGCCGGCGCATTTCAAGGTGTACAGCGGCGATGACAGCCAGACGCTGCCCGCGCTGGCCGTCGGAGCGTACGGCATTGTCAGCGTCACGAGCCATATTATCGGCCGCGAAATGAAACAAATGATCAACGCGTATGTCGAAGGCCGGACAGCAGAAGCGGCCAGACTGCATCAGCAGTTGTCGCCGATCTTCAAGGGGCTGTTCAACTGCCCGCATCCGGTGACGAATCCGGTGCCGGTGAAGTATGCCCTGAACCATCTCGGCATCCCGGTAGGCGGGGTGCGTCTGCCGCTTGTGCCGCTCACCGAAGCCGAGGCGGCCTTCGTGCGCAATCTGCTGGACAATCGCGAATAGGAGCAAGCGTAGTCGGAGAGACCGATGCACGATTTGCCGCATCGGTTTTCTTTGTGCGGACTTGCGGACCTCGACGCCGGGGTTCAACTTGTGTGGCGCCTCCGGCATCATGTATAATGGGTTACAAGTGATCGGGATCGGCAAATCTTTGATAAATCAATAGCGTTTGGATCGACGTCCAACAGTTACGGGAGGTACGAAATTCCATTGTCAAAGAAGAACCAGGATAAGCTGCTAATTTTTGCATTGGGCGGCGTCGGCGAGATCGGGAAGAACATGTATGTCGTCCAGTACGGGAACGACATTGTCGTTGTGGATTCGGGGCTGAAATTTCCCGAAGAGGATATGCTGGGGGTTGACATCGTCATCCCCGATATCACGTACTTGACGGAGAACCGCGACAAGGTGCGCGGCATCCTGATAACGCACGGCCACGAAGATCACATCGGCGGACTGCCTTACGTGCTGAAACATCTCAATGTGCCGGTGTACGGCACGAAGCTGACGCTCGGATTGATCGAGGTGAAGCTGAAGGAAGCCGGTCTGCTCGGCGAGACGAAGCGGATCTTGATCAACGCCGATTCGGTCGTTCAGCTCGGATCGATCAAAGCGTCGTTCTTCCGCACGAACCACAGCATTCCGGATTCGGTCGGCATCTGCCTCGACACGCCGGAAGGCGTCGTCGTCCACACCGGCGACTTCAAGTTCGATCACACGCCGGTGAACGGGCAATTCGCCGATCTGCAGCGGATGGCCGAGATCGGAAAGCGCGGCGTGCTGGCGCTCCTGTCCGACAGCACGAACGCCGAACGGCCGGGGTTCACCCCTTCGGAAAGCAAGGTGGGGCAGGAGCTTGAAGATATTTTCCGCAAAGCGAAGCAGCGCGTCGTCGTCGCGACGTTCGCTTCGAACGTGCACCGCATTCAACAGGTCATCAATGCCGCCATGGCGACGAAGCGCAAGCTGACGGTCATCGGACGCAGCATGGTGAACGTGGTGTCGATCGCTTCGGAGCTCGGCTACCTGCACATTCCGGAAGGCATGCTGATTGAGCCGGAGGAAGTCGGGAAGATGGCCGCCGACCGCGTGGTCATCCTGTCGACGGGCAGCCAGGGCGAACCGATGTCGGCGCTCACGCGGATGGCGCGTTCGGCTCACCGGAAGTTGGACATCCTGCCGGGCGACACCGTCATCATCGCGGCGACGCCGATTCCGGGCAACGAGCGGTTTGTCGGCCGCACGGTCGACGAGCTGTTCCGCCTCGGCGCGAATGTCATTTACGGACCTACCGCGTCGTCGGCCGTCCACGTTTCCGGACACGGCAGCCAGGAAGAGCTGAAGCTCATGCTCAACCTGATGAAGCCGAAATATTTCATCCCGATTCACGGCGAATACCGGATGCTGAGGCAGCACGCGCTGCTCGCGGAAAGCGTCGGCATCGAGCGCGAGAACATTTTCATTCTCGACAACGGTGATACGGTCGAAATTCAGAACGGCGTTGCCCGCAAGGGCAACAAGGTGCCGTCGGGCATCGTGCTGATCGACGGCCTCGGCGTCGGCGACGTCGGCAACATCGTGCTCCGCGACCGGAAGCTGCTGTCGCAGGACGGCATCCTCGTCGTCGTCGTCACGCTGAGCAAGCAGGACGGCACGATTCTGTCCGGGCCGGATATCATTTCCCGCGGTTTCGTCTATGTGCGGGAATCCGAAGGCTTGCTGGAGGAAGCGAACCGGCTCGTGACGCAGACGCTCAACAAGCTGATGAGCGACAATGTGAACGAATGGGCTTCGCTCAAGACGAATGTGAAGGATGTGCTCGGCAGGTTCCTGTACGAGCAGACCCGCCGCCGTCCGATGATTCTTCCGATTATTATGGAAGTGTGACGGCCGGCATTGCCGACAACGATCATCTCCCCGCCATCTGTGCAGATGGCGGGGTTTTTGCTGCGCATAAAACCGCATGCCGGCCTCATACTAGGTGGAGCGCCAAATTGAAGGAGGGTGGGCTGATGTCAGCTTACGACATGACGGGGCCGGTCAATCCGCCGGAGGGGCCGGTCCCGGGAGACGGCGAGCAGGGGCGCGCGTCCGGACCCGTCCAGGCGGTGCAGCAGCTCGGACAGACGACGGTGCCGCAGACGGAATCGAACATTTTCTGCATGACGATCATCGGACAGATCGAAGGCCACATCGTGCTGCCGCCGCAGAACAAGACGACGAAGTACGAGCACCTCATTCCGCAGCTTGCCGCCGCGGAGCAAAACCCGAAGATCGAGGGCATCCTCGTCGTGCTCAACACGGTCGGCGGCGACGTCGAGGCCGGGCTTGCGATCGCCGAGATGATCGCTTCGCTGACGAAGCCGAAAGTGACGCTCGTGCTCGGAGGCGGCCATTCGATCGGCGTGCCGATCGCCGTCGCCGGCGACCGTTCGTTCATCGCCGAGACCGCCACGATGACGATTCATCCGATCAGGCTCAACGGTCTGGTGATCGGCGTGCCGCAGACCTTCGAATATCTGGACAAAATGCAGGAGCGGGTCGTCCGTTTTGTCACGTCGCATTCCGGGATCAGCGAAGCGCGGTTCAAGGAACTGATGTTCAAGACCGGCGAGCTGACGCGCGACATCGGCACGACCGTCATCGGCCCGGATGCCGTGAAGGACGGGCTGATCGACGCGGTGGGCGGCATCGGCGACGCGCTGGCCGAGCTGAACCGGCTGATTGCGCAGCGGAAGCAGCCGGCCGGAACGGGCGGTGCGCTGCAATGACGTTTCATACGATTCTGCCGCTTGAAATCGTGCTTGACGGCATCGACGATCCGAAGCGCATGCGGCGAACCGTGGAAATCCGGACGGGCGGCATGCTGCTGGAAGTCGAACCCGTCGGGGACGGCTGCGGCCGCATCGTCCGGCTGCTGGATTGCCCGCTCGACGCCTATCTCGACCCGGCGCTCAATCCCGGCAATCTGATCCGCATGCAGCCCTAGTCGGCAGGTCCCGATTCGCCGCATTTTGCGGTACAAATATCCGGCGCTTCGCCAATATGGTATAATCGCTCTGAGGTGACCGATGTTGGCGAAGCGCAAACGGAAGAAAAACGCTATCGGCTCAGCTTTGAAATATGAAGTTTACGGCATTCTCCTGATCACGCTGTCCGTCATCGCCATGTCCGGGCAGGGGTGGCCGGTCGACCAGGCGCTGGCCAATCTGTTCGGGTTGTTCTTCGGCGATTTTTATTTCGTTGTTCCGCTTGCCGGCATTTATGTGGGACTCATGACGATGATCAAGCGCAAATGGCCGTCAAGATGGTCGTCCCGCATGACCGGTATCGCGCTCATTCTGCTTTTCTGGCTGCTGACCTACACGGCGGGCGACGTGGAAGCGAAAACGAAGCCGCTGGGCGAACCGGTGTCGGTCAACGCGATCATGATGCATGCCCGCGACATCCGCGAGCTGGCGACGCCCGGCGAGTTCTACGCCATGCCGATTATCGAGAAAAATTTGAGCGGCGGCTATATCGGCGCCCTTGCCTATGCGCTGCTGTTTTTTCTGTTCGGCAATTTCGGCGCGAAATTCGTTACCGTCGTGCTGCTGCTCATCGGCATCATGCTGGCGACAGGAAAATCGTACGTCGAACTTGCGCTCATGCTGCGCAGGCAGATCGGACGGTTCGTTCAGCTCATCCGGCTCAAACTGGCCGATTCCCGCAGACGCAGGCCGGCCGCCGCGCAGGCGGTTCCGGTTCAGGTCGAGGACGAACTGCCGGCGGACAAGCCCGAAGCCGATGATCCGGGCTCTCCGCTCATTCTGATCGATGATGAGGATCTGATGGACGACGATGATTCGTTCGTGCCGCCCAAGCAGACCGCGCGCCGCCGAACGTTGTTCTTCCCTTGGCGGAGCGATGCCGGGCGTAAGGAGGAAGACGCCTCCCCGGCTGAACCGGAACACGGGAATCCGGAGGCTGCGGACGCGGCGGTCGCGATGCCCGGCGAGTTGAACCCGCTCGAGCCGGTCCAAGGCATTCAGCCGGAGTCGGAAGCGTCGGAGGAAGCGGGTACGGCCGGCCGGGAACCGTGGCAGCCTGAACCGCTGCGGCAGGAGGACCCGGTCGATCCGGTTGAACCGGAAGCGGATGCCGGAGATGGGACGGATGCGGCCGAGGAAGCTCCGGGGGCGGCTGCGCCCGCCTCGCCGGTTGTCCGGATCGGCGTGAAGCGGGAGAACAGCGAAGAGACCGGCGATACCGAAGATGCGGACGCCCTGCCGCCGAAACCGTCGCGGCCTTATCTGCTGCCGCCGCTGTCGCTGCTGTCGCGGCCGCAGCCCGGCAAGCACAGCGCCTCCGATCACGGCGAAGCGAGGCGCAAGCTGGAGGCGACGCTGGAAAGCTTCGGCGTGAAGGCGACGGTGCTGGACGTCGTGCGCGGACCGGCCGTCACCCGCTACGAGGTGCAGCCGGCCGCCGGCGTGAAGGTGAGCCGGATCGTCAGCCTGACGGACGACATCGCACTGGCGCTCGCGGCGAAGGACATCCGCATGGAGGCGCCGATCCCCGGCAAGTCGGCGATCGGCATCGAGGTGCCGAACACCGAAGTGGCGACGGTGACGCTGCGCGAAGTGATGGAATCGCCCGTATTCCAGAACGCCGCGTCGAAGCTGTCCGTCGCCCTCGGCCGGGACATCTCCGGCCAGCCGATCGTCGCCGATCTGGCGCGCATGCCGCATCTGCTCGTCGCCGGCGCGACCGGCTCCGGCAAGTCGGTGTGCATCAACGGCATCATTACGAGCATTCTGTACAAAGCGGCGCCGGACGAAGTGAAATTCCTGATGGTCGACCCGAAAATGGTCGAGCTGAACGTTTACAACGGCATCCCGCACCTGCTCGCGCCGGTCGTCACCGACCCGCGGCGCGCTTCCCTCGCGCTGAAGAAGATCGTCGTCGAGATGGAGAAACGGTACGAAGCGTTCTCGAAGACGGGCACCCGCAACATCGAAGGGTACAACGCGCAGATGAAGGACAATCCGGAAGCGCGCCTGCCGTACATCGTCGTCATCGTCGACGAGCTCGCAGACCTGATGATGGTCGCCGCAAGCGACGTCGAAGACGCGATTACGCGGCTCGCGCAGATGGCGCGCGCTGCGGGGATCCATCTCATCATCGCGACGCAGCGTCCGTCCGTTGACGTCATCACCGGCGTCATCAAGGCGAACATTCCTTCCCGGATCGCCTTCGGCGTCTCGTCGCAGGTCGACTCGCGCACGATTCTCGACATGGCCGGGGCGGAGAAGCTGCTCGGCCGCGGCGACATGCTCTTCCTGCCGGTCGGCATTTCGAAACCGATCCGCGTGCAGGGCGCGTTCCTCTCCGATCAGGAAGTCGAGGCCGTCGTCCAGTTCGCCCGCGATCAGGCGCAGGCCGAGTACAAGGAAGACCTCGTGCCCGAGGTCGACGACGAGCCGCAGGAGGCGGATGACGACCTGGACGAGCTGTTCGATCAGGCGGTGCAGGTCGTGATCGAGGCGAAGCAGGCTTCCGTCTCGCTGCTGCAGCGGCGGATGCGCATCGGGTACGCGCGGGCGGCCCGGCTCATCGACCAGATGGAGGCGCGCGGCATCGTCGGCCCGTACGAGGGCAGTAAACCGCGCGAGGTGCTCATTTCCGAAGGGCAGTATCCGCCCGGACAGATCTCATCCTGAACTTCATAGCCGATATGCGCGCATCCGGCGCCGGGCTGCTTCAGCCCGGCGCCGCCTGTTTCGTCCGGACCGTCAATTCCTGCATAGGGTTCCAGCGGCTAAACCATACTAGAGGCGAATCCACCATGCGACAGAAAGGCGGAGTCGGACAGGATGAAAATACGACTGCTGGCAGCGACCATCGTCATCGTATGCCTCGTACTCGGAGCCTATACCCTCAGGCAGTTCGGCGGCGGGATATCCGATGACGTGTTCAGCGACGCGGTGCTGACCGTCGGCTTCACCGGCAAGGATGTCGTGGAACTGCAAGGTCGGCTCCGCTACCTCGGCTATTATGACGGCGAGATCACCGGCACGTTCGACCAGAAAACGAAGAATGCGGTCACCTGGTTTCAATGGAAGTTCGGCCTCAAAGCGGACGGCATCGTCGGTCCGAAGACGAAGCTGAAGTTGTGGGAAGCGACCAAGAACTGGAGGCCTACGGAAGCCGACAAGCCGAAGACCGGCGGAGGCGGAGGGGGAGGCGCCGTAACCGGCGGCGGGGGAAGCGCGAATCTGGCGAAGACGCACAACTTGTCCGAAAACGACATTCGCCTGATGGCCAACGCCGTGTACGGGGAAGCGCGCGGCGAACCTTACGAAGGGCAGGTGGCCGTGGCGGCGGTCATTCTGAACCGCGTCAAGTCTCCGAATTTCCCTGACACCGTGTCGGGCGTCATTTTCCAGCCCGGCGCTTTCACCGCCGTTGCCGACGGCCAGATCTGGCTGACGCCGAACGAGACGGCCCGCAAGGCGGTGATCGACGCCGCCAACGGATGGGATCCGACGGGCGGCTGCCTGTACTATTTCAACCCGGAGACCGCGACATCGAAATGGATTTGGACGCGGCCGCAGGTGAAACGAATCGGGAAGCATATTTTCTGCATGTAGCGTGCGGGAAGCAGCCTTGCGTCAGGTTGCTTCTTCCTTTTGCGATCGGGTAGAATGAAGGGGAACAACGGGGTTTCCATCCGATGGAAGGAGCTGAACCGGTTGACCGGACCATGGTTTGAACAGGGACAGTCGGGACGGATCCGGCTGCATGTCATGCCCACGAAACGGTTCAAGACGTACCAGTTCACGCTGTATGCGGGCGTTCCGCTGAGCGACGCGGACGTGACGCGGACGGCGCTGCTGCCGTTCGTGCTGCGGCGCGGGACGGCCGCCACGCCCGAGACGCGGGCGTTTCGCGAGCGGCTGGACGATTTGTACGGCGCCGGATTCGGCTTCGACGTCATGAAGCGCGGCGATTCGCACGTCATCGTCTTTCAGCTGGAAGTGCTGCAGGATCGCTTCGCCCGCGGTGCGGGGGAATCGCTGCTTGCGGCCGGCATGCGGCTGCTCGGCGAGGTCGTGACGCAGCCGGCGCTTGAGAACGGCGCATTCCTGCCGAATTACGTCGACACGGAGAAGACGACGGTCCGGAAGCGTCTGGAAGCCATCGTCAACGACAAGATCCGCTATGCGGCGGAACGCTGTATCGAAGAAATGTGCGCCGGCGAGGCCTACCGTCTCAACGCCTTGGGGAAAATCGAAGATTTGCCGCGGCTGACGCCGGAGACGCTGCACGCCTATTACGCAGAATGGCTGAAGCGGGCATCCTTCGATCTGTACGTAACCGGCGACACGACGCTTGACGAAGCGTCCGCCCTCGCCGCCGAATCGTTCCGGCTGCCGGACGGCGCGCCGGGAACGTACCCCAAGCCCGCGGATTGCGGATCGGCGGGCGAAGTCAAGACCGTCGTCGAGCGGATGGACGTCACCCAGGGCAAGCTGAACATGGGATTGCGCATAGGCGTCCGCTACGCGGATGACGACTATCCGGCGGCGCTCATGTACAACGGCATTCTCGGCGCCTTTCCGCATTCGAAACTGTTCATCAACGTGCGCGAGCGCGCCAGCCTCGCCTATTACGCCGCTTCCCGCTATGACGGGCACAAGGGCATCCTGACGATTCAATCCGGCATCGAGATTGCCAATTTCGAGCGGGCGTCCGCCATCATACGCGAGCAGCTGGACGCGATGGCACGGGGCGACATCAGTGAGCTTGAACTGTCGCAGACACGCGCCATGATCACCGGCCAGCTGCGGGAGCTGAGGGACTCCGCACCGGAGATGATCGCCTTCCATTTCAACGGCGTCCTGTCGGGCCGCAGCCGGGATGCGGACGAACTGATCCGGCAGATCGAAGCGGTTACCCGGGACGATATCGTGCGCGTTGCCGAACGGGTGAAACTCGATACGATCTATTTCCTGCGGGACGGGAAGGAGGAGTGACGGTGGAGGAAAGGCATTATCCGGACGTGGACGAGACGGTCGTGCGGGAGAAGCTGCCGAACGGCCTCGAAGTCCACGTGCTGCCGAAGGCCGGCTGCAGCAAGACATACGCCGTGTTCGCAACCCGTTACGGCTCGGTCGACAACCGTTTCGCGGTGAACGGGGAAGAGATCCGGGTGCCGGACGGCATTGCGCATTTTCTGGAGCATAAAATGTTCGAGGAGCCGGATGGGGACATTTTCGCGAAATTTGCGAAACAGGGCGCGTCGGCCAATGCGTTCACCAGTTTCGACCGCACCGTCTATCTGTTTACCGCCGCGGGACAGATTCCGGAAAATCTGGAGACGCTCCTCGATTTCGTCCAGCGTCCTTACTTCACCGATGAGAACGTCGAGAAAGAGAAGGGCATCATCGAGCAGGAAATCAACATGTACCGGGACAACCCGGACTGGCAGGTATATTTCGGCCTGATCGGCGCCCTCTATCAACGTCATCCCGTCCGCATCGACATTGCCGGCACGGTGGAATCGATCCGGCGCATTGACAAGGAGACGTTGTACCGCTGCTACGAAACGTTCTATCATCCGTCCAACATGACGCTCGTCGTGGCGGGCGGAGCCGATCCCGAAGACGTGATCCGGCTCGTCCGCGAGAACCAGGCGAAGAAGTCGTTTGCGCCCGCGCCGGAAATCAGCCGGCTGTTCGACGCCGAGCCGCCGGAAGTCGGATCGCCGCGCGTCGAGCGGGAGCTTCCGGTATCGCTGCCGAAATGCATGATCGGATTCAAGGAGACGGACCTCGCCCGCGACGCGGACGGCCTGATGCGCCGGGAAGCGGCGACGAAGCTGATGTTCGAAGCGCTTATCGGCCCGAGTTCCGAGCTGTACCAGTCGCTCTATGACGATCAGCTCATCTCGGATTCGTTCGGCAGCGAATACAATTGCACGCCGGAATACGCGTTCTCGGTCATCGGCGGGGAGACCCGCGACCCCGACGCGCTGCTTGCGCGGATCCGCGAGGCGATCGAGCGCGCGAAGGCAGAGGGGCTCGATCCGGCGCGGTTCGAGCGGGCGAAGCGGAAGCGGATCGGCGCGCTGCTGCGGATGCTCGATCGGCCGGAGTCTGCCGCGAACGAATATTTGCGCTGGAATCTCCGCGGCGGCAATCTGTTCCGGCTGCCCGAACTGTATCGGGACATCGGGATCGGGGAAGCCGAGGAGCGGCTGCGTTCGCATTTCGACTGGAAACGGATGGCGGTCTCGATTGTCCGGAGCCGCAAGGCATGAACCCGCAGAAGAACTTGACGGCGCTTGTGACCGGGGCGAGCCGGGGCATCGGCGCCGCCGCGGCGGTGCTGCTGGCGGAACAAGGCATGAACATCATCGTTCATTATCATGCCGCGCGGGATCAGGCCGAAGCGACGGCGCGCGAGTGCGAGCGCCGCGGCGCGAACGTGATGGTGGCGGCGGCGGATCTCCGAAACTTCGCGGAGTTGGAGCGGCTTAAAGCGAAGCTGGATGCGGCGGGCCTTTCGCCCGACATTCTCGTCAACAATGCCGGCGTATCCCATTACGGCCTGTTCACCGATGTCACGGAACAGGTTTGGGAGGATGTCGTCGGCGTCAATCTCAAGGGTATGTTCTGTCTCACGCAGCTGCTGGCGCCGGCAATGGTTAGGCGGCGTTACGGCCGGATCATTAATGTTTCCTCCGTCTGGGGGATTGCCGGCGCCTCGTGCGAAGTGCTCTATTCGCTGACGAAAGGCGGCGTGAACGCCTTCACGAAGGCGCTGGCGAAGGAGCTGGCGCCGTCCGGCGTCACGGTGAACGCCGTCGCGCCGGGCGCCGTCGAGACGGACATGATGAGGGATTTCAGCGAAGCGGAACTCGCCGCGCTTCGCGCGGAAATTCCGGCCGGCCGCCTCGCCAGGCCGGAAGAAATCGCTTCGCTGATCCGTTTCCTGGCATCGCCGGAGTCGGGCTACATTACCGGACAGGTCATCAGCCCGAACGGCGGCTGGCTGACTTGAGCCGAAGCGGTTGAAACTTTTCCCGCTCTTATATCGTCGAATAATTGTAGCGGGCCTCGCCCAAACTACTACCGTTGACCATGCTTGTCGCACAACGCTGATGAAGGAGGCAGAAAGCATGTCGACGGTATTGACAAAATTTGATCATTGGAAACAGTTTCTCGGCGAGCGCGTCAAGTCGGCCAAACAAATGGGGCTGAGCGAAGAGACGATCAGCAAACTCGCCTTCGAAATCGGCGAGTTCCTCGACGAGAAAGTCGACCCGAAGAACGACGAAGAGCGCGTGCTCAAGGAACTGTGGGACGTTGGCGACACCGAAGAACGAAAAGCAATCGCGCGCATGATGGTGAAGCTTGCGGAGAAGAACGCATAATTTCGGTCGTGGGAAGCCTCCAGACAGCTCGGAGGCTTTTCCTGCGATCTTCTTCATTCGTGCAGGAATTTGACGGGAATTGTAGAAAAAGAATAGAAAATCCTTAGGCCGGAGGGTTCAAGTTTTGGGACTGAAGCAATGGTACATGGAGTACAAGATTCACAAGAACCGCCCCGGTCTGCTCGGCGATATCGCCTCGCTGCTCGGCATGCTGGAAGTGAACATTCTGACGATCAACGGCGTCGAAGACCGGACGCGCGGCATGCTGCTGCAGACGGACGATGACGAGAAAATCATGCTGCTCGGCAATCTGCTCAAGAAGGTCGACAGCATCACCGTCAATGCGCTGCGCCCTCCGAAGCTGGTCGACATATTGGCGATCCGGCACGGCCGATACATTGAAAGGGATTCCGACGATCGGAAGACGTTCCGGTTCATCCGCGATGAGTTGGGTCTGCTGGTCGATTTTCTCGGCGAATTGTTCAAGCGGGAAGGCCATCAGGTGATCGGACTGAGGGGCATGCCGCGCGTCGGCAAGACCGAATCGATCATTGCCGGAAGCGTCTGCGCCAACAAACGTTGGACCTTCCTGTCTTCCACGATGCTGCGGCAGACCGTCCGCAGCCAGTTGTCCGCGGAAGAACGGAATGAAAGCAATATTTTCATCATCGACGGCATTGTCAGCACAATGCGTTCGAACGAACGGCATGACGCGCTGCTGAAAGAGATCATGGCCATGCCCTGCACGAAGGTCATCGAGCATCCCGATATTTTCGTAAGGGAAACAGGCTTTGACCCGAGCAAGTTCGATTGCATCATTGAACTCCGCAATTCGCCGGATGAGGAGATTACATACGAATCGTTCAGCCCGGATTTCCTGGACGACCTTTAAACAAGTCCCCTGGAGGTGTGCAAGTTGTCTGAACTGGGCAAACTGCTCCGCAAAGCCCGCGAAGAGCGAGGCTACTCGCTGGATGATGTGCAGGACATCACCAAAATTCGGAAACGTTATCTCGAGGCAATTGAAGAAGGCGACTACAAGGTTTTGCCCGGCACATTCTACGCCCGCGCTTTCGTCAAGAACTATGCGGAGACGGTCGGCCTTGATGCAGAAGAAGTGTGTCGCCTCTTTGAGCGGGAACTTCCGGAGCCGGAGGCGGATGCGGCGGTTGAGCAGCCTGTCGTCAAGCCCCGGCGCGCTTCGGTCCGTTCATCGGACCGGTGGAGCAAATGGGGGTTTCGCGTCCTCATGTGGTCGTTCCTGCTGCTTATTGCGGCGGTCATTTACACCTACGTGGTGAACCAGCAGGACGGAAGCGACAAGAAAACGGCGGACAACGAGACGCCGATTACCGACAATATCGATGCGGGAACGGACGAGACGGAAGACGCTGCAGACTCGACGGGGGGACAGGAGACGGACGTCACGGGAGCAAACGGGGAGGCGGGTTCGGACACACCGGTCATTCCGGATGAGCCGGATGTGCAGCAGACGACGCTTACCTTCCTCGAGAAATCCGGGAGTGTCGAACGGTATGCGGTCGCGCCCGGCGACACCCATCGCTACGAGGTTGAAGTGGCGGACGGCAAACGAAGCTGGGTCGAAATCCGGACAGGCGACCGGAACGGCGAGAAGATTCACTATAAGGAAGAGAAAGGTCCCTCCGTCGTGACGTACGAGCTCTCGGGACCGGTATTCCTGAACATCGGCTCGACGCGAAGCGTTGAAATCCGGATCGACGGCGTCGTGCTGCCGGACGGCGACGACAACGTCCGGCGGTTTCTCATCGTACCGGAGACGGAAGGCGCGGCCGGCATTCCGGGGGCGTGAGCCGCGCAACGTGCATAATTTCTGCGGTGTCCGGGCACACTGACGGCATCAGACGTCAATCCATACGAAATGAGGCGGATCTCATGTCCACAAGCTGGATCGTCACCGGACTCGGCGTTGTCGTCAGCTTGCTCGGCTGGTATCTCATTCCGAACGCATGGGGATACGGCATCCTCGGATTCGGACTTGCCCATATCGTGCTCGGCATTCTCGACATGTTCAGAAGCCCGGCGCGCGAACGTTAGGCCCGCCGGCACAGCAGCGAAAATTGGCCGCCCGGCTGCAAACCGCAGCCGGGCGGCTTCCGTCTTGTCTTGCAACGTGGTATGCTGTTAAGCAGATACCGGAACAAGATGGAAGGAGTGCGGCCGATGGCTTCGGAGGCATCGTTCGATATCGTCTCGAAGCTGGACATGCAGGAGCTCACCAACGCCGTCCGGCAGGCGGAGAAGGAAATCGAGACCCGCTTTGACTTCAAGGGCTCGAAGAGCAGCATCACGATCGAGAAAGACGAGCTCGTCGTCGTATCGGATGACGAATACAAGCTGAAGAGCGTCATCGACATTTTGCAGGGCAAGATGGTAAAGCGCGGCGTGCCGATCCGCAATCTGGAATACGGCAAGATCGAGCCGGCCGCCCTCGGCACCGTCCGGCAGCGGATCAGGCTGAAACAGGGAATCGACCAGAATGCGGCGAAGAAGATCAATACGATGATCCGCGATTCGAAGCTGAAGGTGAAAAGCCAGATCCAGGGCGATCAGATCCGCGTCTCGGGCAAGAGCCGCGACGATCTGCAAGCGGTCATCCGCATGCTGAAAGCCGCTGATGTCGGCGTAGAACTCCAGTTCACCAACTATCGCTCCTGATGCCAGGTCAAGCCCGTCCGGCCGCGCCAGCAAGCGGCGGTGACGGGTTTTGCCGCTTTTGACAGCCGTTTTATCGGTATATTATACTGAATTGGACAGCCTACGGGTACGGTATGGAGGATGCTGCATGAGAGAGAGAGTGAGCGTTGTCACGCTCGGCTGCGACAAAAACCTCGTCGATTCGGAGATTATGTCCGGCCTGGTGCATGAGCGCGGTTATGAACTGGTCGACCGTCCGGAAGACGCGACGGTCGTTATCGTGAATACATGCGGTTTCATTGACGCGGCGAAAGAAGAATCGGTGAACACGATTCTCGAACTGGCCGAACTGAAGGAGACGGGAAGGCTGAAGGCGCTCATCGTTTCGGGCTGCCTGACGCAGCGGTACAAGGAAGAATTGATGAAAGAGATGCCCGAGATCGACGGCATCGTCGGCACGGGCGATTTCCATCATATCGCTGATATCGTGGCCGATGCGCTCGGCGGGAAGAAGCCGGTGCGGGTGGGGCACCCGGCTTTCGACTACGATCAGGCGCTGCCGCGCCGGGTCATGACGCCGCGCTATACCGCATATGTGAAAATTGCGGAAGGATGCGACAACGCCTGCACGTTCTGCAGCATTCCGCTGATGCGCGGCAAGTTCCGCAGCCGCTCGATCGAGTCGATCGTCCGCGAAGTGGAGTCGCTCGCAGCGCAGGGCGTGAAGGAAATCTGCCTCATCGCCCAGGATTCCACCAACTACGGCACGGATTTGTACGGCACGTTCAAGCTGCCCGAATTGCTGAACCGCGTCAGCGAAGTCGAAGGCATCGCCTGGGTGCGGCTCCATTACGCCTATCCGGGATTTTTCACGGACGAGTTGATCGAGACGTTCGCTTCCAACCCGAAGATCTGCAACTACTTTGACATCCCGCTGCAGCACAGCGAGGATCTCATTCTGAAGCGGATGCGCAGGCCCGGACGGCAGCGCGATGCGCGCGAGCTGATCGCGAAGATCCGGGGGGCGATACCGGACGCCGCAATCCGCACGTCGCTCATCGTGGGCTTTCCGGGCGAGACGGAGGAAGATTTCGAGCGGCTGTGCGATTTCGTTCGCGAAATGAAGTTCGACCGGCTCGGCGTGTTCACCTACTCGAAGGAAGAGGATACGCCGGCGGCGCGGCTGCCGGACCATATTCCGGATGACGTGAAGGAATACCGGGCGGCGGCGCTTATGGAAGTGCAGCGCCAAGTGTCGAAGGAGAACGCCGCCAAGCGGATCGGGCAAGTGATTGACGTGCTGGTCGAAAGATACGACGGGCGGAGCGACGTCTACGTCGGCCGCTCCCCTTACGACGCGCCGGAAGTGGACGGCGAAGTGTTCATCACCGGGTGTCGTCCGGAGATCGGTTCGATTCAGCGCGTGCGCATCACGCATGCCTTCGAGTTTGACCTGTCCGGGGAGGGAGTGGTGTGAATCTCGCCAACCGCATTACGCTGGCCCGCATCTTCCTGGTCCCGATCATCATGTTCTTCCTGCTCGCCCGAATCGATTTCGAGCCGATCGAGTTCGAGAACTTTTCGATCACCTACAATCAGATCGTCGCCGCGCTCATCTTCATCATCGCCGCCAGTACGGACGGGCTGGACGGGTATATCGCGCGGAAGAACAAGCTGGTGACGAATCTGGGAAAGCTGCTTGATCCGCTGGCGGACAAATTATTGGTCGCCGCCGTGCTCATTTCGCTGGTTGAGATGGACAAACTCGACGCCTGGATCGCCATCGTCATCATCAGCCGCGAGTTCGCCGTGACGGGTCTAAGGCAGGTCGCCCTGCTCGAAGGGAAAGTGCTCGCCGCCAGCCGCTGGGGGAAATGGAAGACCGGCGTGCAGATCACGATGATCATCGCCCTGTTGCTCAACAATTTTCCGTTCGCGCTGGTCAGCATTCCGTTCGACATCGTGATGACGTGGGTGGCGGCCGTCATCACCGTCTACTCGGGCATCGACTACTTCGTCAAGAACAAAAATCTCATTCCGGTGCAGTAAGCGCCGGATGGAAGGGCAGAGACCGCGGCATGTCTCTGCCCTTCCGCATAATCGCATGTAACCAACTGCTTCATGCGTCCATCAAGGCGGGCATGTCCGCAGCGCGATTGAGCCGGTTCATGTCCGGCAGTTGCTTTTCAAGCCCGGGTCCATATATGCTTGAAGTTGGGCTGATATTCCAGGCTGAATCTTTGCGCCCGCCCGGCAGGGGACGGCGCTTGATCGGAAAGGGGACTTGACCGGTGAAAGCCGAAATCATCGCCGTGGGGACGGAGCTGCTGCTCGGGCAGATCGTCAATACGAATGCGCAATATCTCTCGCAGGGACTCGCCGCCCTCGGCATCGACGTTTATTTCCAGACGGTCGTCGGCGACAATGCGGGCCGCATCCGGCAGGCGATCGAGACGGCGCGGGGCCGGGCGGATCTGCTCCTGTTCACGGGCGGACTCGGACCGACGCAGGACGATCTGACGAAAGACGTGCTCGCCGACTATCTGGGCCGGAAGCTGATTGTGCACGAGCCGTCGCTGAAGAAAATCGAGGAGCGGCTGGCGGGCAAGCTGATGCTCATCGAAAGCAACCGGCGCCAGGCGCTCATGATCGAAGGCAGCGAGCCGCTGCCGAACGAGACGGGACTCGCGGTCGGCAACGCGCTCACGGCGGACGGCACGCACTACGTGCTGCTTCCCGGTCCGCCCGGCGAGATGAAGCCGATGTTCGACGGACCGGCGACTGCGTGGCTGCTCCGGCAGCTCGGCGAGAGCCGTCCGCTCTATTCGATGACGCTTCGCTTCGCGGGCATCGGCGAGTCGGCGCTTGAAGATTTGCTGATCGATCTGATCAAACGGCAGACCGACCCGACGATCGCGCCGTACGCGAAGGAGGGCGAGGTGGCGATCCGGCTTTCGACGAAAGCGGCAAGCGAAGCGGAGGCGGCGGCCAGGCTCGGCGAAACGGCGGCAGCCATCGAACGGCTGGCCGGCCGGTATCTGTATGCGAGGGAGGATGTGCCGCTGGAGCAGACGGTTGTCGATTTGCTGCGCGCTTCCGGCAAGACCGCGGCCGCCGCGGAAAGCTGCACGGGCGGGCTGCTCGCCGAGCTGCTCACCAGCGTGCCGGGCAGCAGCGAGGCGTTCGCCGGCGGCTTCGTGGTCTATACGAATGCGATGAAGCGAAATCTGCTCGGCGTGCCGGCCGATCTGCTCGAAGGACCGGACGCGCCGGGCGCGGTCAGCGCGCAGACGGCCGAGGCGATGGCCGCGCGGACGCTCGAGCGCGCCGGAAGCGACTATGCGATCGCGATCACCGGCGTCGCGGGCCCGGCGCCGTCGGAGGGGAAGCCGCCCGGCCTCGTCTATGTCGCCGTCGCCGAGCGGGGCGGCCGCACCGAAGTGCACGAGCTGAAGCTGTCGGGCGGCCGGGCCGGCATCCGTCTGCGGGCCGCCAAGCATGCGCTGTACCGGCTGTGGGAGCGGTTGGACGGAATTGTGAAAAATTCGTGAACGGGATTGCCAAGCCTTGCCTCGACGGATATAATGAGTGTCAGTTGACGGAAGAACCGCAGCGAAGATTACTTTGCTGCGGTTCTTTTTCTGTTTCGGGCCGCGTGCCGTACCGAAAAAAATGCGAATGTATGTTCGAAAAACTACTTGGCAATCGCCCGGAAATGCTTTAATATGGGATCATAACGGCAAAGGAAGTGGTATTGTGTCGGATCGCCGTGCGGCGTTGGAAATGGCTTTGCGCCAGATTGAGAAACAATTCGGCAAAGGTTCCATCATGAAGCTGGGCGAGCAGGCAGGTCTTACGGTCGAGACCGTGCCCAGCGGCTCGCTTGCGCTCGATATTGCCCTTGGCGTCGGCGGCATGCCGAGGGGACGGATCATTGAAATCTACGGACCGGAATCGTCCGGCAAGACGACGGTCGCGCTGCATGCGATCGCCGAAGTGCAGAAGGTCGGCGGACAAGCCGCGTTCATCGACGCGGAGCATGCGCTCGACCCGCTCTATGCGAGCAAGCTCGGGGTGAACATCGACGAGCTGCTGCTCTCGCAGCCCGATACGGGCGAACAGGCGCTCGAGATCGCGGAAGCGCTCGTGCGCAGCGGCGCCATCGACATCATCGTCATCGACTCGGTTGCGGCGCTCGTGCCGAAAGCCGAGATCGAGGGCGAGATGGGCGATTCGCATGTCGGCCTCCAGGCCCGGCTCATGTCTCAGGCGCTGCGCAAGCTGTCCGGCGCGATCAGCAAATCGAAGACGATCGCGATCTTCATCAACCAGCTCCGCGAGAAAGTCGGCGTCATGTTCGGCAATCCGGAGACGACGCCGGGCGGACGCGCGCTGAAGTTCTACGCGAGCGTGCGGCTGGAAGTGCGCCGCGTCGAGACGATCAAGATGGGCAACGAGCTCGTCGGCAACCGGACGCGCATCAAGGTCGTGAAGAACAAGGTGGCGCCGCCGTTCAAACAGGCGGAAATCGACATCATGTACGGCGAAGGCATCTCGAAGGAAGGCAGCCTGATCGACATCGGCACGGAGCTGGATATCATCCAGAAGAGCGGGGCATGGTTCTCGTTCGAAGGCGAACGGCTCGGCCAGGGCCGGGAGAACGCGAAGCAATATCTGAAGGACCGTCCCGACATCGCGGCCAAGATCGAGAAGCAAATCCGCGACGCCAGCAATCTGATCGGCGCTTCGACAACGTCGGCCTTCGCTGCTTCGCCGGATGAGGACGACGAATTCGAAGACGATTTCGAAGCGTAAGGATACGCGGGCACCTTCTGCCAAGGTGCCCGCGTCGCTTTAAAAGAAATAAACGGGCGCGCCTTCCATTGTGGACGCGCAAGCCGTTTTTGCTTGAGGAGGAGCGTTCATGCCGCACAAGATCCGCGCGGTCGAACGGGACGGGAAAGGCCGCTACGTCATTTACGGCGATGGGGAAGACGAGCCGCTGCTCGTCGTGCACGAGGATGTGCTGATACGCCATCGTCTGTTCAAGGGAACGGAGCTGGATGAGGAACAGCTGGCCGAAATCGGGCGCGAGGCGCACGAGCAGGAAGCCTACGGGGCGGCGCTGGCGAGTCTCGGCCGGCGCAGCCGCACCCGGAAGGAGCTGGCGCTGTACCTGTCGCGCCGGGGGTTCCCCGAGCAGGTCTCGAAGGCGGCGCTGGATCGGCTCGCGCGGGAAGGCTACCTTGACGACAGCCGGTATGCGCGGGAGTTCGCGCGCGTGCGGGCGGAAGGCTATTATAAAGGAAGAAATTTGATCCGGAGTGAATTATTGAGGAAAGGCATCAGCCGGGGTGAGGCGGATGCGGCGATCCGGAACCTCGATCCGGAGACGGAGCGGCGCGCGGCCGTCGAGGCGGCACTCAAGAAATGGCCTTCGCTCCGGGGCGAATTCCGGGACCGCACGCGCAAGCTTGCGCAGTTTCTGTACCGCCGCGGATATACCGGAAGCGTCGTGCGGGAAGCCGTCCGCGCCGCGGCCGGAGACGGGGCGGCGGATGAGGAGGATGACGGCTTTTACGGGGACTGACGGCGCCCGGGCGATTGCTTGACAATTGATTTTCACAAAAGATAAAATGATTCTGTATTCCTTCTTTTTGAATCGATTTTCCTTCCAGAAATTGATTCGAACCGATCTTTTTCGACATGAACCGAAAGAAACGGTGGAACACCGGCTGAGAACCGAATACGATCCATGGCTTCGGCTTTGGTGAGAACGAGGAGGTGAGAGGATGCCTATCGAAATCTGGATCTGGCTCCCGATCGTTCTCGTTGTTGGCGCAGTATTTTTTGGCATTGGCTACTGGGTACGGAAATCGATCGCCGAAGCGAAAATCTCGAGCGCGGAGAAGGCTGCCGAGCAGATTCTGGAGAACGCACGCAAGGAAGCCGACGCGCTGAAGAAGGAGACGATTCTCGAGGCGAAAGACGAAGTACACAAACTCCGAGCCGAAGCGGAACGGGAAACACGCGAACGCCGGAATGAATTGCAGCGCCTGGAACGGCGTCTGCAGCAGAAGGAAGAGTCGCTGGACCGCAAGCTGGAAGCGCTGGAGCGCAAGGAAGAGCAAGTGGCCAACAAAGAGAAGCGAATCGAGGAAACGCAAGAACAGATTGACGCGATATATCGTCAGCAAGTTCAGGAGTTGGAGCGCATCTCCAACTTGACTTCGGAAGAGGCCAGACAGATCATTCTGTCGAATGTCGAGCAGGAAATCCGTCACGAGACGGCACAGATGATCAAAGACATCGAGCAGCAGGCCAAGGAAGAAGCGGACAAGAAGGCGAGAAACATCATCTCCCTGGCGATTCAGCGTTGCGCGGCCGACCATGTGGCCGAGACGACCGTTTCGGTCGTCGCGCTGCCGAACGAGGAGATGAAAGGCCGCATCATCGGCCGGGAAGGCCGCAACATCCGCGCGCTGGAGACGCTTACCGGCATCGATCTGATTATCGACGACACGCCGGAAGCGGTTATCCTGTCCGGGTTTGACCCGATCCGCCGCGAAATCGCGCGCACCGCGCTGGAGAAACTGGTGGCGGACGGCCGCATTCACCCGGCGCGGATCGAGGAAATGGTCGAGAAATCCCGCAAGGAAATCGACGAGCGGATCCGCGAATACGGCGAACAGGCGACGTTCGAGGTCGGCGTTCACGGACTGCATCCGGATCTGATCAAGATTCTCGGACGTCTGCGCTATCGTACAAGCTATGGCCAGAACGTGCTCAAGCACTCGATCGAAGTGGCCTATCTGGCGGGTCTGATGGCCGCCGAGCTCGGCGAAGACGTCATGCTGGCCCGGCGGGCGGGACTGTTGCACGACATCGGCAAAGCGCTGGACCACGAAGTGGAAGGTTCTCATGTCGAGATCGGCGTCGAGCTGACGAAGAAGTACAAGGAACACCCTGTCGTCATCAACAGCGTCGCGTCGCACCACGGCGATACGGAAGCAACGTCCGTCATCGCGATGCTGGTCGGAGCGGCGGACGCGCTGTCCGCGGCTCGTCCCGGCGCCCGTCGCGAGACGCTCGAGACGTACATCAAGCGGCTGGAGAAGCTCGAAGCGATTACGGAATCGTTCGAAGGCGTCGAGAAATCGTACGCCATCCAGGCCGGCCGCGAAGTGCGCGTCATGGTGCAACCGGACAAGATCGACGATACCGAGGCGTTCCGGCTGGCGCGCGACATCACGAAGAAGATCGAGAGCGAACTCGATTATCCGGGACATATCAAGGTCACGGTTATCCGCGAGACGCGCGCTGTGGAATACGCGAAATGAACGACCTGAGAGCGGCTGGTACCTGCCAGCCGCTCTCTTATCCATATTGGGAGGGAAATGCATGATCGTACTCTTCATCGGCGACATCGTTGGCAGCACGGGACGCGCCGCATTGAAGCAAGTGTTGCCGTCGCTGAAGAGCAAATATCAGCCGCATCTGATCGTGGCCAACGGGGAGAACGCGGCACACGGCCGCGGCATTACGGCGGCGATCGCGCGGGAGTTCTATGAACTCGGCGTACACGCGATCACGATGGGGAACCATACGTGGGACAACAAAGATATCTTCGAATGGATCGACGACGAGCCGCGCATCGTCCGGCCGGCGAATTTTCCGCCCGGCACGCCCGGCAGAGGATCGACGGTGGTGAAGGCGAACGGCAAGACGCTCGGCATTCTCAATCTGCAAGGCCGCACCTTCCTGCCGCCCCTCGACTGCCCGTTCCGGGCGGCGGATGAGCTGATCGGGAAGCTCAAGGCGCAGACGCCCTGCATTCTGGTGGACTTCCATGCGGAAGCGACTTCGGAGAAAATCGCGATGAGCTGGTATCTGGACGGACGGGCGTCGGTTGTCGTCGGCACCCATACCCACGTGCAGACGAACGACGACCGGATTCTGCCCGGCGGGACGGCTTGCCTCACCGATGTCGGCATGGTCGGCTCGCGGGACGGTGTGCTGGGGATGGAGCGGTCATCCGTCGAATACCGCTTTCTGACGCAGCTGCCTTCCCGGTTTACGGTCGACGAAGGCAAATGGCAGTTCCATGCCGTTCTGGCGGAAATTGACGACGCGACCGGCAAAGCGAAATCGATCGCGAAGATTCGTCTGACGGAGGATGAATGGCTGCTGATGCAGTAGCAAAACGGCCGCAAGGCGGCCCTTTTGCCGCCGCAAATTGTCAATTAATTCGGAACAGTGTGCAAAGTACGTGTACAACAGCAGGAATTTTTCGACCCCTCTCGAATAAGATGAATAGTGGATTCCATCCATCATTCCCGAGGAGGTACTTTCCATGGAGGTATTAAAAGTTTCAGCAAAGTCCAATCCAAATTCTGTCGCAGGCGCGCTGGCGGGCGTATTGCGCGAACGCGGGTGCGCAGAATTGCAGGCAATCGGGGCTGGTGCGTTGAATCAGGCGATCAAGGCCGTGGCGATCGCCCGGGGATTCGTCGCGCCAAGCGGGGTGGATCTGATTTGCATTCCTGCATTCACCGACATCGTCATTGACGGAGAAGACCGCACGGCAATCAAACTGATCGTCGAGCCTCGCTGACTGCAGCAGACAAACACAACGGCATACCTTCATCCGTTGCTTGGCGAACGGAACGATCCGAAGGAACGAGATTGGAAATCCATGCAACCTGTTTACGGCCGTAAACGGGTTTTTTTGCTGCCGAAAGGCGAGAAACCACCGAATGAAGCGGAGGGTCGGGGATGAAGGGATTTGCGGACCTGCATTGCGATGTGCTCGCCAAGCTGCTGACCGGGGAGGCGGAATCTTTTGACGGACCGGGTTCGGACGGGCTGGATGTCACCTATGGCAAGCTGACCGCTTCCGGCGCCGTCCTGCAGACGTTCGCCGTCTACCTGCCGAAGCGCGTGCCGCAGACGTTCATGTCGGTCGTCCAGGCGGTCGATCGGTTTTACCGTCATGTCCTGACCTGCCCGCATGTGACGTTCGTCCGCTCGCAGGCCGATCTGGCCGCCTGCGGTCCCGGACGGCCGGGGGCGCTGATGGCGCTCGAAGGCGCGGAAGGCCTCGAGGGCAGCTTCGCCGCGCTTCGCATGCTCCACCGGCTCGGACTCCGCATGCTCGGCCTGACGTGGAACGACGCGAACTGGGCGGCCGACGGCGTCATGGAGCCGCGCGGCGGCGGGCTTACACGGGCCGGGCGCGAACTGGTTAGAGCTTGCAACGAGCTGGGCATAATAGTGGACGTGTCGCACCTGTCCGAGCGCGCCTTCTGGGATACGCTCGGGGAGAGCCGGCGACCGGTCGTCGCGTCCCATTCCAATGCGCGATCGGTCTGCGATCATCCCCGGAATCTTCGCGATGATCAGATCAAGGCGATTATCGACGCCGGCGGGCTGATCGGCCTGACATTCGTTCCATGGTTCGTCAGCGACAGGGACGATCCCGGGCCGGAAGATTTGATTCCGCATATCGAACGCGTGCTGGAGCTCGGCGGGGAGCGCGTCCTCGCGCTTGGATCCGATTACGATGGCATTGAACGCCATATCCGGGGGCTCGACGGACCGGACGGCACGGCACGGCTGCTGGACATGCTGGCGCTTCGGTACGGTGAGGAACTGACGGAGAACATTGCGCGCGGAAACGCTTTCCGATTTTTGTCGTGCCAGCTTCCGCCGGCCTGACGCCGCTTTCCGGTTCGATCTCGGAACGATATCGATTCGTTCGAAAAGAGCTATGCGATAAAAGCTTGAAATGGCTTGCAAATGTCAACGGACAGTCATAAAATTTATTTGATCGCAGAGAAAAAATTTTTGATCTGCGAAAGTGTTGTCGAATCATTGCGAACGATCAATTGAGGAGATGGACATTTTGATCAGTCAATTGTCTTGGAAGATCGGGGGACAACAAGGCGAAGGCGTTGAGAGCACGGACCGGATCTTCTCGACCGCGCTGAACCGTCTCGGGTACTATCTCTACGGTTACCGGCATTTCTCGTCGCGGATCAAGGGCGGACACACGAACAACAAGATCCGGATCAGCACGACGCCGAAGCGGGCGATTTCGGACGATCTCGACATCCTTGTCGCATTCGACCAGGAGACGATCGATCTGAACGCACGGGAACTGCGTCCCGGCGGCGTCATCGTGGCGGACGCCAAGTTCGATCCGAAAGTTCCGGAAGGCATTGACGCGCGGCTGTTCGCCGTGCCGATCACGGCCATCGCCGAGGAACTCGGCACGTCGCTCATGAAGAACATGGTGGCGTCCGGCGCTTCCTGGGCGCTGCTCGGTCTGCCGCTTGACGTGTTCAACAAGGCGGTGGAGGAAGAGTTCGGCCGGAAAGGTCCGGCCATCGTGGAGAAGAACATCGAAGCGGTGCGCCGCGGCGCGGCGTTCATTCTCGAGCAGGCCGGCGGCCCGCTGGAGGAATTCCGGCTGGCGCCTGCGGACGGCAAGAAGAAGCTGTTCATCATCGGCAACGAAGCGATCGGCCTTGGCGCCATCGCGGCCGGCTGCCGTCTCATGTCCGCCTATCCGATCACACCGGCTTCCGAGATTATGGAATATTTGATCAAGAAACTGCCGAAGTTCGGCGGCACGGTCGTGCAGACCGAAGACGAAATCGCCGCCGTTACGATGGCGATCGGCGCGAACTACGCCGGCGTGCGGACGATGACCGCATCGGCGGGTCCCGGCCTGTCGCTCATGATGGAGGCGATCGGCCTCGCGGGGATGACCGAAACGCCGCTCGTCATCGTCGACACGCAGCGCGGCGGCCCGTCGACCGGTCTGCCGACGAAGCAGGAGCAATCGGACCTGAACGCGATGGTATACGGCACGCACGGCGAGATTCCGAAGGTCGTCATCGCGCCGGCGACGATCGAGGACTGCTTCTACGACATGATCGAGGCGTTCAACGTTGCGGAAGAATACCAGGTGCCGGTCATCGTCATGACGGACCTGCAGCTTTCGCTCGGCAAGCAATCCTGCGAGCCGCTCGATTACAACAAGATCGAGATCAAACGGGGCAAGCTGGTATCGAACGTGCCGCCGCTTGAGGAGAACAAGCTGTTCAAGCGCTACGAGTTCACGGAAGACGGCATTTCGCCGCGCGTCCTGCCCGGCGAGAAAGGCGGCCTGCACCATGTGACGGGCGTCGAGCACGACGAGGAAGGCCGCCCGAACGAGAACGCCGTGAACCGCCGCAAGATGATGGACAAACGGCTCGGCAAGCTGAAAGGCTTGAAGATCCGCGACGCCATCCGCGTCGACGCGCCGCATGCGGCGCCGGATCTGCTCATCATCGGCATGGGCTCGACCGGCGGCACGATCGACGAAGCGCGCGAACGTCTCGCGCAGGACGGCATCACGTCCAACCATATCACGGTACGGCAGATCGCGCCGTTCCCGGCCGACGAGCTCGCGCCGTATGTGCAGGCGGCGAAGACGGTCATTGTCATCGAGAACAACGCGACCGCGCAGCTTGCGAACCAGATCAAGCTGCATGTCGGCGGCGCCGACAAGATCCGGAACGTGCTGAAGTACGACGGCACGCCGTTCCTGCCCGCCGAACTGTATCAAGCATGCAAGGAGATGAAATGACCGATGGCGACATTCAAGGATTTCCGCAACAACGTCAAGCCGAACTGGTGTCCCGGCTGCGGCGACTTCTCCGTGCAGGCTGCCATCCAGCGCGCGGCGGCGAACGTCGGCCTTGAGCCCGAGAATCTGGCCGTCATCTCCGGCATCGGCTGCTCGGGCCGGATCTCCGGCTATATCAACGCGTACGGATTCCACGGCATTCACGGCCGCGCCCTTCCGATCGCCCAGGGCGTCAAGCTCGCGAACCGGGAGCTGACGGTCATCGCGTCGGGCGGCGACGGCGACGGATTCGCCATCGGCATGGCGCATACCGTCCATGCGATCCGCCGCAATCTGGATATCACCTACATCGTCATGGACAACCAGATCTACGGCCTGACCAAGGGCCAGACGTCACCGCGCAGCGCGGTCGGCTTCAAGACGAAGTCGACGCCGCAGGGATCGATCGAGTCCCCGCTGTCGCCGCTCGAGATCGCGATGGCTGCGGGCGCGACCTTCGTCGCCCAGTCGTTCTCCAGCGACCTGAAGCAGCTCACGTCGCTGATCGAGCAGGGCATCCAGCACAAGGGGTTCGCGCTGATCAACGTGTTCAGCCCGTGCGTTACGTTCAACAAGGTGAACACCTACGACTGGTTCAAGGAGAACATCGTCAACCTCGACCAGTTCCCGGATTACGATCCGACGAACCGCGTCGCCGCGATGAACAAGATCATGGAGACAAACGGCATGCTGACCGGCCTGATCTACCGCGATACGACGCGCAAGTCGTACGAAGACCTGATTCCGGGATTCCGGGAAGAAGGTCTGTATCGGCAGGATCTGCGCCTGGATCAGTCCCAATTCGAAGAACTGGTGGCAGAATTCTACTGATGAGCCATCCGAGAGCATGCGTCCGCAGGCGGCCGCGTGCTCTTTTTTGTGTCCCGGGCCGTGATCTGCGTCACAGGATTCGCTTTGGGCCGCGGGTTACAGTAGAATGGTATGGAATATCGCTCGAAAGGATGAGTCGACCATGAAACAAGTGCCGATCGGCGTATCGGCCCGCCATATTCATTTGTCGAAGGAACATATCGCCGCCCTGTTCGGTGAAGGAGCGGAATTGACGGTGCTGAAACCCCTCAGTCAGCCCGGCCAGTTCGCGGCGAACGAGACGGTCGAAGTGATCGGACCGAAGGGCCGTTTCCCGAAGGTGCGGATTCTCGGACCGGCCCGCCCGAAGACGCAGCTCGAGATCTCGCGCACGGACGCGTTCGCGCTCGGCCTGAATCCCCCGGTCCGCGAATCGGGGGACATCGCGGGCTCGCCGGGCATCACGATCGTCGGCCCGGCCGGGCAGGTGACGGTGGAGGAAGGCGTCATCATTGCGGCGCGCCACATCCATTTCCATACGTCGGAGGCCGAAGCCTGGGGCATCGCGGACAAGCAGCTGCTGCGCGTCCGGGTCGGCGGCGAACGCGGTCTCGTCTTCGAGAACGTCATCGCACGCGTCTCGGACAGCTTCGCGCTGGACATGCACATCGACACGGACGAAGCGAACGCGGCCGGCTTGAAGACCGGCGATACGGGCGAGATTCTTGACTGACGGCCTGACGGACGAACAACCCGATTTCGGGATGCCGGGCTTGCGGTAGCGCGCCGGCCTCGTTTCATGCTATAATAGGCGGGATTATGGAAGCGAGGCGATGGTTCGTGGCGAACGAGACGAAGGACTACAGCCGCTATTTCGATTTCTCGGACGCGAAAATCATCTCCGAAGACGAACACGGCAAGCGGATCCGGATCGGCGGACGCGAAATTTTCATCATGTCCGAACCGAGCTACCGCCGGGAGAAGCAGCGCGGCAAGGAAGAAATCAAGGTGCTGTACGAAGAGGCGGTGCCGGAAGAGCTCCGGACGTTCGGCAAGGGGAAAAAATATATCATCCAAACTTACGGCTGCCAGATGAACGAGCACGACACCGAAGTGATGAAAGGTCTGTTCGAGCAGATGGGGTTCGAATGGACGGACGACCGCCGGGAAGCGGACGTCATCCTGCTCAACACGTGCGCCGTGCGGGAGAACGCGGAGGACAAGGTGTTCGGCGAGCTCGGCAACCTGAAATCGCTGAAGCTCGAGAAGCCGGAGCTGATCCTCGGCGTCTGCGGCTGCATGTCGCAGGAAGAGTCCGTCGTAGGGCGCATTCTGCAGAAGCACGCATATGTCGATCTCGTTTTCGGGACCCATAACATTCACCGCCTCCCGATTCTGCTCCGGGACGCATATTTCGGCAAAGAGATGGTCGTCGAAGTGTGGTCGAAGGAAGGCGACATCATCGAGAATCTGCCGAAGAAGCGCGAAGGGATGCGCGCCTGGGTGAACATCATGTACGGCTGCGACAAATTCTGCACGTACTGCATCGTGCCGTACACGCGCGGCAAGGAGCGCAGCCGGCTGCCCGAGGACGTCATCGCGGAAGTGCGCGAACTGGCGCGCCAGGGATACCGGGAGATTACGCTGCTCGGCCAGAACGTCAACGCCTACGGCAAAGATTTCACGGACCGGGACTACCGGTTCGCGGATCTGATGGCCGACCTGTCGAAGATCGACATTCCGCGCATCCGGTTCACGACGAGCCACCCGCGCGATTTCGACGACAAGCTGATCGAAGTGCTCAGCCGAGGCGGCAATCTCGTGGAGCACATCCATCTGCCGGTGCAATCCGGCAGCACGGAGATTCTGAAGCGGATGAGCCGCAAATATACGCGCGAATCGTATCTGGAACTTGTGCGCAAGATCAAGGCCGCCATTCCGGGCGTAGTGCTGACGACGGACATCATCGTCGGCTTCCCGGGCGAGACGGAGGAGCAGTTCGAGGAGACGATGTCGCTCGTCCGCGAAGTCGGCTTCGATTCGGCGTACACGTTCATCTACTCGCCGCGCGCCGGCACGCCGGCCGCCGAGATGGAAGACAACGTGCCGATGGAAGTGAAGAAGGAGCGGCTGATCCGGCTGAACGACCTGGTCGCCGAGCTGAGCAAGCGGAGCAACGAAGCGCTGCGCGGCCGCGTCGTCGAAGTGTTGGTGGAAGGCCGAAGCAAGAGCAACCCGAACGTGTTGTCCGGACGGACGCGCACGAACAAGCTGGTCCACTTCGAGGGACCGCCGGAATGGATCGGTTCGTTCGTCCATGTGCGGGTGACCGATCCGCAGACCTGGTATATCAAGGCGGAACCTGTGCGGCAGGAGACCGGAGCGGTCTCCTGACCGGCTGTCCGCGGCAAGGAGAGATGAAGGAATGGCTGATCACGGCCACGATCATGACCATGCGGGAGGATGCGGCATTCCGAAATTCGATTCGCGGGATCTCGTCATTCGCGCCGACATCATGGCGAAGGCGAAGGAACTGGCCGAGATGATCTACACCTCGGACGAAGTGCAGCATTATCGCAAGGCCGAGGCGCAGATCAAGGCGAGCGAGAAAGTGCAGTCGATCATCGCGCAGATCAAGAAGAAACAGAAGGAGATCGTCGCGTTCGAACGGTTCCAGAATCCGGAGATGGTGAAAAAAATCGAGGCCGAGATCGAGGCGCTGCAGGACGAGCTGGATCAGATGCCGATCGTCGTCGATTTCCAGCAAAGCCAGTCGGATATCAACTATCTGTTGCAGCTGGTCGTGTCGGTCATCCGCGACACCGTCGCGAAGAAGCTGGATGTCGAGGGCGAACCCGCGCCGGCGGCGCCCGCGGACTGCAGCGATTGATCGAAAGGGCAAGGCGCATACAAGGAAGAAAGGCTTCCGTGAAGCGGACATACGTCCCGCGCGGAAGCCTAAGAGGAACGTGCAAGGGACCAAGCCTCCGGCAAGTCTGAACGTCATCAGACGGCCGGAGGTTTGGATTTTTTATGGGGGACTGTCAGGCATCCGCACCGCTGCCCGGGACGCCGGCCGGCCGCGCCGGGTTCCGCAGCCCGCGGGCATGCGGCAGCAGCGCCGCTGCAGCGAAGGCGGCGACGACGGCTTTGACGATGTCGCCGCCGATAAAGGGCGTGAACCCTGCGGCGATCGCGCCGGCGAGGGAAAGATCGTAAACCTTCGCCAGCCACGGCACCCCGGCGAGATAGGACAGGAGCGAACCGCAGCCGATAAAGATGAAAAACAGCGCGAGCGTGAAAAGGGCGCGGTTCCTTCCGTGCAGGCCGGTTTTCAGCAGCTTTCCGGTGCACCAGCCAACCGCCGCGGCGCAGAACGGAAACGCAAGCAGAAATCCGCCGGTCGGACCGAGCACGTAGGAGAGTCCGCCTTGTCCGTGCAGAAGCGGCAGACCAAGGGAAGTCAGCGCGATGACCAGACCGATGCTGAGGAAACCGCCCCGCGCGCCGAGAAACGCTCCGGCCAGCATGACGACGAGATTCTGCAGCGTAATCGGAACGGGCGAGAACGGCAGCGGAACTTTGATCATGCTCATGACGATGAACATGGCGGCGAACAGCGCCGTGTAGACAATGTCGCGAATCGGAAAATTCATGATTGCAATTTCGCTCCTTGATTGTTAACCTTAATCTGGTCGGGTGGTTAACCAATTGCATTGTAACATGGATGGACTTGCCGGTACAGGGGTTTGATGAAAAAAATGATGCAGGCGGAACATTTTCGGATATGCGGGGCGGACGTGCGGCTGGAGGACGGGCGGCCGCTGCTGCGGGTTGATGTTCTGGAGATCGCGCCTGGTGAATGGCTGCATGTCACCGGGCCGAACGGCAGCGGGAAGAGCACGCTGGCCCGGCTGATCGCGGGCATTCCGGAGATGGCGGCCGGCGGGAAGGCTTATGCCGCCGGCACGATTACCCGCGGCTTCGCGGGGGACCAGCCGCTTCCTTATGTTACGCAGGATCCGGAAGCGGCGATCGCCGGATCGACGCCTTGGGAAGATCTGGCGCTCACCCTCGAAGCGCGGGGGATCGGCGGCGAGGAGGCACTGGCCGAGATCGAGCGTCTGCTGCGCCTGTGCCGCCTGTGGGAACGGCGCGACGTTCCCGTCGAGCAGCTGTCCGGCGGACAGAAGCAGATGCTCGCCGCCGCCGGCTGCATCGCATCGGGGGCGCCGCTCATCGTGTTCGACGAAGCGGCCTCGATGCTGGACAGCGCCGGCAGGGCGCATGTCCTGAGCGGCGCGCGCCGCCTGCGGGAGGCGGGCGCTGCGGTCGTCTGGATCTCCCACGCGGCGGAGGACATCGCGCATGGCGACCGGGTCGTTGGGCTGCTCGACGGGAACATCATCTTCGACGGTCCGGCCGAGTCGTTCTTCCTGCCGGCGGGTGAGGCCGAGAGTCCGTGCGAGCGGCTCGGATGCGAAGCGCCGCATGCCGTCCGGACGGCGCTGGCCTTGAAACGGCGCGGCATTCCGCTCGATCCGCTTCCGCTCACACCGGAAGAGCTGGCGAGGGGGATTGCGGCGCGCGGCGAACTGCCGGACGGGCTCGAGCGGATGCTTGCGGAGCTTGACGGGGATTTGACGAACGATCCGGATCCCGCCTGCGGATCCGCCGGACAGGGCGGCATGGACGGGTCCGGCGGCGGGACGGCCGAAGATTGGCGGATCGACGGGCTGTCGGTGTACGGCGACGGCGGAGCGGCCGTGCTGCGGGATGTTTCGGCCGTCTTCCGCGGCGGACGCATAACGGCCGTCGTCGGACCGAACGGCGCGGGGAAGACGACGCTGCTCGAGACGATGGCGGGCCTGCGCCGCCCGGACGCCGGCGGCGTGACGCTCGGCGGCGTTTCGCTCTGGCAGGGCCGCAGGCCGCGGCGCGACCGGCTGCTGCGGTTAGGCCTGGCGATGCAGCGGTCGGAGTCGGCCTGGTTCGCCGATACGGTGCGCGGCGAGCTGTTCTATGCGATGCGCCCGTATGCGGTGCCGGCGGACGAGCGGCCGGCCCGGGCGGAAGCGGCGCTTGAAAGGACCGGGCTGCAAACGGCCGTCATGGGCCGCGTGCCGTGGACGCTCAGCGGCGGCGAGCAGCGCCGCCTGTCCTGGGCGTGTCTGCTTGCGGCGGGCGCGCCGTGGCTGCTGATGGACGAGCCGACGGCCGGGCTTGACGCCGCCGGCGCGGCCGCGCTGCGCGCCTGGCTGGCGGCCCACCGCGCGAAGGGCGGCGGCGCGGTCATCGCGACGCATGATCTGGACGCGCTGTGGCCGCTCATCGACGATGTCGTCGTCGTCGCCGGCGGCGAAATCCGCGAGGCGGCGCCGGCGTCGGCCTGGGCGCAGGCCGTGCTGGCGGGCGGCAGCGTCATGCCGCCCGAAGCGCTGCCGCAGGCGCTGCGGACGGCCGCGGCGCTGCGGGCGCTGCAGCCTGCGCGGCTGCAGGAAGCCTGCGCGCTTGCGGCCGATGCCGGGCGCATCGGGCCGGACATCGCAGGCTTCGGGCCGCCGGAATCGGCGCCGGCCGAACCGGCCGAACCGGCCGGGCCGGCCCGGGCACGGCCGCCGGCTTCCGCCGCGCAGGGGAAGCCGGCTTCCGCGCTCCAGCGGCGCCTGGCCGGGCTCGATCCACGCGCGCTGTGGGCGGCGTACCTGCTGGCGGCATCGGGCGTCCTCGCGATGGACGGTCCGGCGGACACGGCGGCAAGCCTCGCCGTCGTCTGCGCCCTGATGCTGCCCGTCGGCCGGCTCGTTCGCCCGTACCGCGGCGTGATCGTCTATTATCTCGCGCTCACCGCGGCGCTTGCGCTCCTCACCGGCGCCAGATTCACGCCCGCGTTCAACTTGGACGCCGGCGCCGCGCTCGATACGGTATGGCTGATGATGCGGCTGCTCGCGGTCATGCTGCTCGGCATGCCGCTTCTCGCACTGATCACGCCTTACCGGCTGCAGCAGGCCGTGGAGCGGTTGCTGGCCGCCGTCCGTCTGCCGCAGCGGACGATCTGGGCTGTCGGACTGTCGGTGGCGCTGCTGTTTCGCTTCATTCCGCTCATGGCGGCGGAGTGGAGCCGGTTCGCGCGGATCGGCGTCGCCCGCGGCAAGCATCCGGTGCCGCCGGGACGCATTCCGTTCCGCGCGCTGCCCGCCGTGCTCGTGCCGTTCCTGCTCGCCATGCTGCAGATTGCGGACCGGGTGGCCGTGTCGCTCACGCTGCGCGGCTTTGACAGCGGCAGGCGGGCGGCCGAACGGGCGCTTCCGATCCGGTTCACGCGGCAGGATGCGGCGTTTGTCGCCGCCGCCGGGGCGATCTTCGCGCTGCTGCGGCTGATCGATGCGACGCTTTGACCGTCGCGGCGCTTCCGGGAATGCGGGCGCCGGCATCGCTCCGGCGCCCTCTGCATGCGGACGGTCTTGACGGCTTCTTCAATCCGGATATATAATTAGATAACCTAAATAATAAGTGACCTAATGAATTGGCTGCCGGATGCCTATCCTGACGTATCGTCTGGATGGATGCATGGCGGACTGCAAACTTGCGAAAGGGGGGAACCCGCATGATGCCGGACAAGCGGGAAGAGATTGCTAGGCTGCTCATGGAAACCTTCGCGCATTCCAGACAATGCTTCAAAGGGACGGGCGGCGGAGAGGCGATGCGCCGTCCGGGCGAGCTGATGGTGCTGCACGTCATCCACTCCCGGGACGATGGCCGCAGCGTCACGGTGTCGGAGATCGGCGGATGGCTGCGCGTCACGTCGCCGACAGTGACGCAGCACATCAACCGGCTGGAAGAGCAGGGCCTCGCGGAACGATTCGCGGATTCATCGGACCGCCGGGTTGTACGGATCCGGCTGACCGACCAGGGACGACAATACGTCGAGCGCATGAATCAATCCCGTCTCGAAATGTTCGCCGGGCTGGCGGACTACCTCGGGGAAGAGGAGTGCCTGCATCTCATCCGGACAATGAGGAAAGTGAACGCCTATCTGTCGGAACGACAGCGGGCGTTCTGGCGGCAATATGAAGCGGCAGCGGGCAGAGAGCCGAACAGACCGGTGCAGGAAACGCCTGACCGGGCGGGCGCGTCCGTTCAGGCCGGGGAGCCTGCACCGGACCTGTCAAGCGCATCCGGCCCGGCTTCGGCGAACGATGCGCCGTCCGGGACCGGAACAACCGACCGGTCCGTCCCGGGACAGACGGCGGAAGAAGGCGGCAATTGACGCCGCGCACAGGGCATCGCGCAACATCCGCATGCCGCCTCACCCGACCGCAAACCCGCTGCAACGACTCTCGCTGGAAAGGTGATCGAACGTGACCGGAATTCTTCGTTATTTCAAGCCGTATCGCCGGCTCGCCGTCCTCGTGCTGCTGCTGGTCCTGCTGCAGTCGCTGTCCGAACTTTATCTGCCTACGCTTATGGCGGACATCGTCAATATCGGCGTGCTGAAAGGGGACACCGCCTACATTATGCGGACGGGCGTCTTCATGCTGCTGACGGCGGCGTTCGGCGTTGCCTGCAATATCGCGGCCAGTTACTTTTCCGCCCGGGCGTCGTCGGGGTTCGGGCGGGATCTGCGCAGCAGGCTGTTCCGGCATGTCAGCGGATTCTCGATGCGGGAGTTTGACCGTTTCGGCGCCGCGTCGCTCATGACGCGCGTGACGAACGACGTGTCGCAGGTCCAGCAGACGCTCATCATGATGCTGCGCATGATGGCGGCTGCGCCGATGATGGCCGTCGGCGGCATGATCATGGCGCTGGCCAAGGACGCGCAATTGGCCATTGTCATCATCGCCGTCATCCCGGTGCTGGCGCTGACGATCTTTGTGATTTCGCGCAAGGCGATGCCGCTCTTCCGGTCGATGCAGGCCCGGCTGGACCGGCTCAACCGGGTGCAGCGCGAAGGCCTGACCGGCGTGCGCGTCATCCGCGCGTTCAACCGAACGGAGCATGAACGGCGGCGGTTCGACGGCGCGAACCGGGAACTGACCGATACGGCTCTCAAGGCCACCCGGCTCATGGCGTTCACGATGCCGGCCATGATGCTGATCGTCAATTTCTCGTCCGTCGCCATCGTCTGGTTCGGCGGCATCCGCATCGACCGTGGTGAACTGATGGTCGGCGATCTGATGGCGTTCATCCAGTACGCGATGATGATTCTGTTCTCGCTGATGATGATGTCGATGCTGTTCGTCATGCTGCCGCGCGCCGCCGTGTCCGCGGGCAGAATCCGGGAAGTGCTGGAGCTTCCCGCATCCGTCCGCGACGCGGATTCCCCCGCGCGCCCCGCACGGCCGGAGCAGGCGGGAGCGGGCGGCCTGATCGAATTCCGGGACGTCACCTTCCGGTACCCCGGCGCCGAGCAGCCGGCGCTCGCGAACATCTCGTTCACCGCGAAGCCGGGAGAGGTGACGGCGATCATCGGCGGCACCGGTTCGGGCAAAACTACGCTGTTCAACCTCATCCTGCGCTTCTATGACGCCGAGAGCGGCAGCGTGCTGGTGGACGGCGTGGACGTGCGGAACTGGCCGCAGGAGATGCTGCGCGCCCGGATCGGTTATGTTCCGCAGCAGGCGATGCTGTTCACGGGCACGATCGCCGACAACATCCGCTGGGGCAAGGAGGACGCTTCCGACGAGGAAGTGCGGCGCGCGGCGGAGACGGCGCAGGCGCTCGAGTTCATCTCAGGTCTGGAAGGCGGGTTCGACGCGCAGGTGGCGCAGGGCGGCAAGAATCTGTCGGGCGGCCAGAAACAGCGTCTGGCCATCGCGCGCGCCCTCGTGCGCAGACCCGGCATCTATCTGTTCGACGACAGCTTCTCGGCGCTCGACTACAAGACGGACGCCGCGCTGCGCAAGGCGCTGAAAGCCGAGACGGGGAACGCGGCCGTCCTGATCGTCGCCCAGCGCATCAGCACCGTTGTCGATGCGGATCAGATCATCGTCCTGGACAACGGGCGGATTGCCGGCACCGGCACGCATGAGCAGCTCCTCAGGGAGAACGAAGTTTATCGGGAAATTGCGGCCACGCAGCTGACGGAGGAGGAGATCGCATGAAAGGGCGCCGCGAATCGCATGCGAAGCCCCAGGCTCCCGGACCCCGCGGCCCGGGATTCGGCGGCCCGCGGGGCGGATTTCCGGGCTTCGGGATGCCGCCCCAGAAGCCGAAAGATTTCAAGGGAACGGTGAAGCGGCTGACCGGCTATTTGAAGCCGTACTCCGGCCAATTGCTCGCCGTCCTCGTCATGGGCGTGCTGGGGACGGCGTTTTCAATCATCGCGCCGAAGCTGCTGGGCGACATTACAACGAAGCTGTTCGAGGTGGTGACGGCACGCATCGCCGGTGTGCCGGCGGAGGTCGATTACCGCGGCATCGGGAACATCATCCTGATCCTGCTGGCGCTCTATGCCGTCAGTTCGGTGTTCACCTGGATTCAGCAATATTGGATGGCCGGAATCGCGCAGAAGACCGTCTACACGCTGCGGCGGGAAGTGAATGAGAAGCTGTCCCGGCTGCCGCTCCGCTATTTCGACGCCAGGCCGCACGGCGAGACGCTGAGCCGCATCACGAACGATGTGGACAACATCGGCAACACGCTGCAGCAGAGCCTGATGCAGCTCGTGACGTCGTTCGTGACCATCGTCGGCGTCATCGCCATGATGCTGTACATCAGCCCGCTGCTGACGCTGGTCTGCCTGGTGACGCTGCCGCTTTCCGCGTGGGCGGCGGCCGGCGTCGCGAAGCGTTCGCAGGTCCAGTTCGCGGGTCAGCAGCGTTCGCTCGGCGAACTGAGCGGGCATGTGGAAGAAATGATCGCCGGACACCGCATCGTCAAGGCGTTCGGCCGCGAGGAAGACGCGATGCGCAAGTTCGACGGCATCAACGGCCGTCTGTACGATTCCGGCTGGCGCGCGCAGTTCATCTCCGGCATTCTGATGCCGCTTACCGGCTTTATCGGCAATCTGGGGTATGTCATCATCTGCGTCGTCGGCGGCATTCTCGTGGCCGGATCGCGGATCGCGATCGGCGACGTGCAGGCGTTCATCCAGTATGCGCGGCAGTTCAACATGCCGATTACGCAGCTTGCGGGGATCGCGAACATCATCCAGTCGACCGTCGCCTCGGCCGAGCGTGTATTCGAGCTGCTGGATGAAGCGGAAGAGACGCCGGATGCCGCGGCGGATCAGCCTGCGGCGCAGGACGGACCGCGGGGAGCGGTGGAGTTCCGGAACGTGCGGTTCGGTTATGCGCCGGATGAGCTTCTTTTTGACGATCTGAGCTTCGAGGTGAAGCCCGGCCAGACGGTCGCCATCGTCGGGCCGACCGGAGCGGGCAAGACGACGCTCGTCAATCTGCTCATGCGCTTCTACGACATCCAGGGCGGCTCGATCTCGATCGACGGCCGCGACATCCGCACCATGGAGCGGGGCAGGCTGCGCAGCCTGTTCGGCATGGTGCTGCAGGACACGTGGCTTTTTGGCGGCACGATCCGGGACAACATCGCCTTCGGCCGGGAGGATGCGACGGAGGAGGAAATCATCGCGGCCGCGAGAGCCGCGTACGCGGACCGGTTCATCCGGACGCTGCCGGACGGGTATGACACGGTGCTGAACGAGGAAGCGGCCAATCTGTCGCAGGGGCAGAAGCAGTTGCTCACGATCGCGCGGGCGGTGCTGGCCGATCCGGCCATCCTGATCCTGGATGAGGCGACCAGCAACGTCGACACGCGCACGGAATACCAGATCCAGGACGCGATGAACCGCCTCATGCGGGGACGGACCAGCTTCGTCATCGCCCACCGCCTGTCGACGATCCGCGGCGCGGACGTCATTCTCGTCATGAACCGCGGCCGCGTCATCGAGCAGGGCACACACGAGGAACTGCTGGCGAAGGGCGGCTTCTATGCCGAACTGTATTACAGTCAATTCGCCCGGCCGGAAGGGAAACCGGCCGTCTGAGGTTCCCAATAAAAGACGCGGGCCGCGAGGCGGAAGATGCCGCCGCGCAGCCCGCGCTTCATGCATTCAATCAGAACCAACCGGAGCGCAGCACGATGACCAGCAGGATGTAGAGCACCAGAATGACGCCCGTGCTCGTTCTGAAGAAACCGCCGTAACCTCCTGCGTAGCTCATGGATTGCTTCCCTCCTGTTTTTTTATAGTGTGATGCGGGATCACAATTGCAGTCTATGCCTTACCCGGCTGTGCCTTTTGGACGTTTGACCGGCATCAGGATGAATTGCGCGAATGCCCATGCGGGCGGACGCACCCCGGATGATTCCGCCCGGCGCGGGGGTTCGCGGCCGCATAGAATTGTCACACTTTGGTTACAATTCGGATGGACTGTCCGCTGGCGGATCCCCGTGCTTTTCCGCTATAATGCGGTTAGGACAGGGACATGGAACCCGCCGAAACCCCATTAAGTCGGGAGTGTGCGCAAGTGACGGTCACCAATGTGTCGGATATATCCGCCGATCTGTTCATCCTTGGCGTTATTTTTATCCTGCTGATTTTCTCGCTGCTCAGCCTCGGCATTCTCCGCATGTTCCAGCAGCGGTTCCGCGCGGGATGGATTTCGTTTGGCGGGGCCGTGATCAGCGCGGTTGTTTTCTTCCTGATCCTCGATCGCTGGTACGTCTGAATGTCGAAAACGCCATGCCGCCCCCGTCAGACCGGAGCGCACGTTCCGGACGGCGGGGGTTTTCATCTTGAACGCATCCCCGGGCGTCGATTTTGGGCGGGGGGCGCAACCAATCCGGTCCGTCCGCGTCTATAACAGTGTCTATCGAAACAAAAAAGAATGCCGGCTTGAGAAGGAGAAGAAGCATGAGATCGAAACCATTCAAAATTGCAATTGTCCTGTTAACCGTTATCGCATTGATCATTCCATTCGCAACCGCCCGTGCCGACTCGTCGTCAGCCGGGGGATTCAACGTGCTGCAGCTGGCGAAGGACAGCGACATCATGCTGTTCAACGGCGAGGAAATCCGGGCCGCGCAGCCGGTCACGTACAAGGACGGCGCGGCGTATATTCCGCTGAACGGCATCGCTTCGGTGTACGGCTTCACGCTGTACTTTGATGCGAAGACGAAGGAAGCGGTGGCGAAGTCGAACGTCCTGGAACTGAGATTCAAGGCCGACAGCCCGTTCATCAAGGTCAACGGATCGGCCGTGAAAGGCCCCGGACCGGTATTCGCCCAGGAGGGCTACATGATGGTGCCGCTCAGAATGTGGGCGGACCTGACGGACAGCCGCATCAACGTGTCCGGCCGGCAGATTACGCTCAGCTGGAGCATCGCCGTGCCGTCCGCCGCGTTCGAGATCGAAGCCGATGACGAAATCCACGCCGGGCAGACGGTCGTCTTCTACAAGGATTTGGCGAGCCATCCGAACGGACTGCCCATCGTGCAGGACGTCTGGGAAGGGCGTTATGACGTGTTTCCCGAAGCCGGATGGTACACCGTCACGCGCCGGGTGATGGATGCGGCCGGCAACTGGAGCGAACCATACTCGGTTACCGTTGAAGTTCTGCCGCCGAACCTTCCGCCTGTCGCGGATTTCAGGACCGACAAGGAGACCTACCGGATCGGCGAGCACATCGAGTACCGTGATCTCAGCGCGGACGACGAAGACGCGATCGTGCGCCGCACCTGGGTCGGCAACGAGCCGGTCTTCTTCGAATCCGGCGAGAAGCTGGTCGAATTGGAAGTGGAAGACAAGCACGGACTCACGCACCGGGTGTCGAAATTCATCACGGTTACGGATGAAGTGCTGTACACGAAGGAAGAGTACGACAAGCTGTTCACCGATATCGGGGGCAAATACGCATTGTCGGGTTCCGAGGTGCTCGGCTACACGCCGGTGGAGTACACGTTCAAAAGGGAAAACGTGCGGCTCGTGAGGAGCAACAGCCCGGAAGTGCTGCGCGAGACCGGCATCGCCTACGACACGATCCAGACCGGCAAAACGCGGTTCCTGATCTACAACCAGAACGCGATGTCTTACAACGTCAATGTGTATCTCGTCGCCACGAACTTCAACGGAACGGCCGTTGACATCTCGATCGGCGCCCATGGCGCCGGCGGCCCGGACCCGTACTCGACGAACGCGGGCAAGATGTCGACGCTTCGCTATCTGGATGCGGTGAACCGGGGCGTCCAGGCCGGTACGCTGCGCCTGCGGCCGAAGGAATCGGCCGTCCTGCTCGCTGACAAACTGTCCGCCGTGCCGATCAAGCCGAACCAGATTTTCTCCGCCTACGCGGACATTACGTCGAACGATTACGTCCGGTATCGCGTGGTGATCGTGCCGCAAGGCGTCGATCCGCTGCAGGAGCTCGAGAAGCTGCCGATGCTGCCGCGCGACGGCGTCCATGTGCGCGGCTCGTTCGACTACACCGACCGCAGCATCACGATCGAGGAGCAGCTGGGCCAGACGAAGCAGCGCCTCATGTTCGGCGACAACAAGTATGACCCGAACCTGTGGGGCATTGACGACGGCACGGGCAAAAACGAGCTCAACGTCGGGAACTACGGCGTGCTCTACCGGATGAAGGTGAACGTCGCGCCGCGCACGCTGATTTCGCTCAACGCGCGGGGCGGCCACTATACGGGCGCGTTCATCGTGGGCGGCCGCGTCGTCGAAGTGACGAAGGGCAGCATCCTGAAGAACCAGGACGAAGCGTGCGTGCTGTATCGGAGCGGCAACCGCGCCGAGACGGTCGAGATCGTGTTCACGCCGGCTTCCGGCAGCAATCTGCCGATCGCCCTCATGTTCGAGCCGCTGCCGGAAGAGCGGACGTAAGGCGTGGCGAGGTCCGCGGGTTTGACGTTAACCGCGTTTTCAGGCATGATGGAAGGTAAGAAAAACGGCTTGCGCCGTACGCCTGACAAGGCGCATCCGTTTTGCGCAAAAAGACAAGATCGATTGATAACCGCCAGGCTTATAAATTCTTGTCTTTGAACAAACCTTCCGGAGGTCAGATCATTGGATACGGATGACATCATTCGGATGATGGCGAGCCAGGGACTGCGCATTACGGACCAGCGGCGGACGCTGGCCAGGCTGTTCGCCGACACGCCCGGTTATCTGTCGCCGAAGGACGTCTATGACTATATGGGCCGCTTCTATTCGGGCCTCAGCTTCGACACCGTCTACCGCAACCTGCGGCTGCTCGACGAGCTGGGCGTGCTCGAACAGGTCGTCTTCGAGGACGGCGTGAAGTTCAAGCTGCATTGCCGCGAGCACGACCATCACCATCATCTGATCTGTCTGCAATGCGGCAAGACGTACCCGCTGACCCATTGTCCGATGGAAGCGACGGACGTTCCCGATGATTTCGTCATCGTGAAGCACAAGTTTGAAGTGTTCGGCTACTGCGGCGACTGCGCGGGCGCCGAGACGGCGGCCGGAAACCGCTGACGGCGGGAGGGTCGGACATGCGAACGCTGCTGAAGGCGGGCATCGTCTTCTACCGCCGCTTCATCTCGCCGCTCAAGCCGCCGACCTGCCGCTTCCATCCGACGTGTTCCGAGTACGCACTCGAAGCGATCGAAGTGCACGGCGCGCTGCGCGGCAGCTGGCTGGCGATCAAGCGCATCCTGCGCTGTCATCCGTTCCATCCGGGCGGCATCGATCCCGTGCCGCCGCCGGGGAAGCCGCCGGCTTGACAAGAAGTGCCGCGATCCGTTAGGATAATGAGCAATCCTTTCCATACCCTTTCCGATGAAGGGATGAGTACGGAGATGCCGCCCATTCCAGAGAGCCGGGGGGCTGCGAACCGGCATGGCGCGGGCTTCGGAAGATGGTCCCGGAGGATTCCGCTTCGAGCGGCGCCGGCTTGAGTCAGCCGGAGGCGGGCCGCAAGGGGCGGACGTGCCCCGCGTTAAGGGAACAGTCTGCGGATGCAGGCGAAAGCGAGCTTCCGGTTGAAATTTCAGGTCGGCCGGGAGGAAATTGGGTGGTACCACGTGAGCGAAGCTCTCGTCCCATGTCGGGCGGGGGCTTTTTTGCATGCATGAGGAAGTTCATGACAGGAGGCAAACGGAATGGCGAACGCGGACAAAACGTTCTATTTGACGACACCGATCTATTACCCCAGCGACAAATTGCATATCGGCCACGCGTACACGACCGTGGCGGGCGACGCGATGGCGCGATACAAGCGGCTGCGCGGCTACCGCGTCCATTTCCTGACGGGAACGGACGAGCACGGGCAGAAGATCGAGCGCCGCGCGCGGGAGCGCGGCATGGAGCCGAAGCCGTTCGTCGACGGCATCGTGGCCGGCATCCAGGAGCTGTGGCGGAAGCTGGACATTTCGTACGACGACTTCATCCGCACGACCGAAGACCGGCACAAGCGGGTGGTCGAGAAAATTTTCGCCCGGCTGGTCGAGCAGGGAGACATCTACAAGGGCGAGTACGAAGGCTGGTACTGTACGCCGTGTGAGTCATTCTTCCTCGAGCGGCAGCTCGTGAACGGCAATTGTCCGGACTGCGGGCGGCCCGTCGAGCTGCTCAAGGAGGAGTGCTACTTCTTCCGGCTGGGCAAATATGTCGACCGGCTCCTGCAGTATTACGAGGAAAACCCGGACTTCATTCAGCCGGAGTCGCGCCGGAACGAGATGATCAACAACTTCATCAAGCCGGGGCTGGAAGATCTGGCCGTCTCGCGGACGACGTTCGACTGGGGCATCAAGGTGCCGGGCGATCCGAAGCACGTCATCTATGTCTGGATCGATGCGCTGACGAACTATATTACGGCGCTCGGCTACGGGTCGGACGACGATTCGCTGTTCAAGACGTTCTGGCCGGCGGATGTCCATCTTGTCGGGAAGGAGATCGTCCGCTTCCATACGATCTACTGGCCGATCATGCTGATGGCGCTTGATCTCCCGCTGCCGAAGAAGGTGTTCGGCCACGGCTGGTTCCAGACGAAGGAAGGGAAGATGTCGAAGTCGAAGGGCAACGTCATCGATCCGGTCGTGCTGATCGAGCGCTACGGGCTCGATGCGCTGCGCTACTGGCTGCTCCGGGATACGCCGTTCGGCTCGGATGGCGTGTTCACGCCGGAGAGCTTCGTCGAACGGACGAACTTCGACCTGGCGAACGACCTCGGCAACCTGCTGAACCGGACCGTCGCGATGATGGAGAAATATACCGGAGGCGTCGTGCCGGCGTACGAGGGGCATGTGACGGCCTACGACGCCTCGCTCGAAGCGGCTGCGCGGGAGGCGATCGAGGCCATGGAGGCGGCGATGGAGAAGATGGAGTTCTCCGTCGCGCTCGCGGCGATCTGGCAGTTCATCGGCCGGACGAACAAATACATCGACGAGACGCAGCCGTGGCTGCTCGCGAAGGACGAGGCTTCGGCGCCGTTGCTGAAGTCGGTGCTGTACCATCTGGCCGAGTCGCTGCGCATCATCTCGATTCTGATCCAGCCGTTCCTGACACGCGCGCCGAAGCAGATGTGGCGGCAGCTCGGCATCGAGCAGGGGCCGCTGACCGAATGGGATACGGTCCGGAAGTTCGGCACGCTGCCCGCCGGCACGCGGGTCGTCAAAGGCGATCCGCTATTCCCGCGGCTGGATGTCGAAGCGGAGGTGCAGTATATCGCTTCCGCGATTACCGGCAAACCGGCTGCACCGGCGGCGCAGGCCGAAAATGCGAGTGCCAAGGGCGAGCCGGCAGGCGGCGGGGAGAAGGCTTCGTCCGGCAAGCCGGAAATTGTGATCGACGATTTCGCGAAGGTGGAGCTGCGCGTGGCGCAGGTCATCGCCGCCGAGCCGGTCAAAGGCGCCGACAAGCTGCTCAAACTGCAGCTTGACCTCGGTTCCGAACAGCGTCAGGTCGTGTCCGGCATCGCCCAGCATTACAAGCCGGAAGCGCTCGTCGGCCGCAAAGTCGTCTGCGTGACGAATCTGAAGCCCGTAAAGCTGCGCGGCGAATTGTCGCAAGGCATGATCCTGGCCGCTTCCGAAGGCGGCCGACTGGCGGTCGTGGAAGTGCCGCAGGATATGCCGAACGGCGCTGTTGTAAAATAATGCAAGGTTGGCAAGCAGGCTGCATCCGGCCGTCCTGTCACGGCTGACAGCCTGCTTGCTGCGTATTGACAGCCTGCGGGCGGGCGGATATACTGAGACCGTAATAGTAACGATTACGATTAAGAGAAAAGACCGGGTAGCCGCATGTCGGCAACCTGGTCTGGATGGGAGTGGTTGGAAACATGCATGATGCCGGAAGACGCAGTGTGAAGCGCAAGCGGTATGCCTTGGCGTCCGCCTTGCTGGCGGCGGCGATGCTGCTGGCCGGCTGCGGCGGAGCAGGCGGAGCCGGAGGAAGCGGCGGGAGCGCGGGCGGCGGCGAAAGCGGAGGAAACGGCGGAAGAGGCCTTTCGGATGGCGGGAAACCCGGCGTCGTGACGAGTTTTTACCCGCTGTTTTTCCTCGCTTCCGAAATCGGCGGGGATCGGGTCGACGTCTCGAATCTCGTGCCGGCGGGCGTGGAGCCGCATGACTGGACGCCGAAGAGCCGCGATCTGGTCAACATCTCGCGGGCCGATCTGTTCCTGTACAGCGGCGCCGGCTTCGAAGGATGGACGGACGAGCTGCTCGAAGGCATCGAATCGGACAGCGGCGTGATGATCGTGGAGGCGAGCGAAGGGATCGAGCTGATTCCGCTCGATCCGGAAGCCGAAGCGCACGAGCATGAGGACGAGCATGATCACGGGCACGACGGGTCCGTCGACCCGCATGTCTGGGTCAGCCCGAAATCGATGCTTCGGATGGCGCAGAACGTGCGGGATGCGCTCGCCGCGGTTGATCCGGCGAACGCGGCCGTCTATGAGGAGCACTATGGAACGCTGGCCGGCCGCCTTGAGGCGCTCGACGAAGCGTATGAGCGGGAGCTGTCCGGCCTGCCGCGGCGGGACATCGTTGTCTCCCATCAGGCGTTCGCCTACCTGTGCCGCGATTACGGGCTGAACCAGATCGCCGTGATGGGCCTCACGCCGGAAGCGGAGCCGAAGGCGCAGGACCTGAAGCGGATCGTCAATTTCGTGAAGGAGAACGGCATCCGGTACATTTTCTTCGAGGAGCTTGTCTCGGACCGGCTCGCGCGGACGCTTGCGAACGAAGCGGGCGCCGAGACGCTGGTGCTGAACCCCGTCGAAGGGCTGACGCCCGAGCAGGAAGCTAATGGCGACGATTATGTGACGATTATGGAAATGAATTTGCAAAATCTGAAGAAGGCTTTACAATGAATCTTGAAACAGCCGGCCGTCCAGGCCGGCCTCGCATTCGGAAGAAGGTGACGCGCCGTGCCGACCGGACGGATTCCGGAGGGCCCCGGCTGCCATCAGCCGGTCATTGAACTGTCGGATGTCTCGTTCGTCTATGAGCGGCGTCCGATTATCGAACATCTCCATTTCACCGTGCGGGAGCGGGATTTCGCGCTGCTCGCCGGGCCGAACGGGGCGGGCAAGACGACGCTGCTCAAGCTGATCGTCGGGCTGCTCGAACCGAACGGCGGCGAAGTCCGGCTGTTCGGCGAACCTGCCCAGCGCTTCCGGCAGCGGGAGCGGATCGGCTATGTGCCGCAGAAGAACGCGTTCAATCCGTTGTTTCCCGCGACGGTGCGGGAAGTCGTCCTGTCCGGCATGTACGGGCGGCACAAGCTGTTCCGTCGCCTGACGAAAGCGGATTATCAGAAGGTGGATGACGCGATGCAGGCCCTCGGGATTGAAGATCTGGCCGGCAAGCGGATCGGCATGCTGTCCGGCGGGCAGCAGCAGCGGGTTTTCCTCGCGCGCGCCCTGGTGAACAGCCCGGCGCTGCTCATCCTCGACGAGCCGACGGTCGGCATCGACGCGGAGACGCAGGACAGCTTCTATCATTTGATCCGGCACATGCATCAGCATCACAACATCACGTTTCTGATGGTGTCGCACGACCGGGAGCGATTCCGTTCCTATCTGGATGATGCGCCCGCGGCGGAAGCGGGCAGACTGAAATTCTATGTCCGCCACTCGCACGACCGGGAAGACTGCGTCGAGACGGATCTGACCCACAGCTTGCGCGAATACCGCCGCGCTGCGGAAGAACCGGCGCTCGTCCGCTGACCGGTCCGATACAGGGAGGATGCCCCAACAACGTGGAACTACTCACCATGGATTTCTTTCAGCGCGCGCTGATCGGCGGCGCGCTCATCGCGGCCGCCGGCCCGCTGCTCGGGCTGTTTCTCGTGCTGCGCCGGCTCTCGATGATCGGCGACACGCTTTCGCACGTGTCGGTGGCCGGCGTGGCGGCCGGCTACCTGCTCGGGCTCGGCTCGCCCGCTGCGGGCGGCATGGCCGCGGCGCTGCTGGCGACGCTCGCCATCGAGCGTCTGCGCAAAGCGTACAAGACGTACGCCGAACTGTCGATCGCGATCATGATGGCGGGCGGCATCGCGCTCGCTTCGCTGCTGTTCTCGCTGGACCGGGGATTCGGCGTCAACATCACGAGCTATCTGTTCGGCAGCATCTACACGCTGGACACCGCGGATCTGATCTGGATCGCCGCCGTGACGATTCTCGTGCTGGCTGCGGTCCTCTTGCAGTACAAGGAATGGTTCCTGATGACGTTCGACGAGGACGCCGCCGCGGTGGGCGGGCTGCCGACCCGGACGCTGAACCTGATCATGAGCGTGCTGACCGCCCTCGTCATCAGCGTCTCGATCAAGATCGTCGGCGCGCTGCTCGTCTCCGCGCTGCTGACGATTCCCGCCGCGTGCGGCCTGCTCGCCGCGCGCAGCTTCCGGCAGTCGGTGCTGCTTGCGGTCGGCATCGCCGAAGCGGCGGTGCTCGCCGGTCTGCTCGCCGCGGGCTACTGGAACCTCGCGCCCGGGGGGACGGTCGTGCTGCTGTTGATCGCCGTCCTGCTGGCGCAGCTTGTCATCAAACGAAGGCTCAGTCTATAAGTATTTACAAGGAGGCTCACCCGCCATGGACCTGAACGTCTGGATCGCGCTGGGCGCCGGCTTCGCGTCGTTCATTTCACCGTGCTGCCTGCCGCTGTATCCGTCCTATCTGTCCTATATCACCGGCATTTCGGTAAGCGACCTGAGGGCCGGCGCCCATACGCGCCAGATGCGGGTCAAGATGGCGTCGCACACGCTGTTCTTCCTGCTCGGTTTCTCGCTGCTCTTCTATACGCTCGGATACGGCGTCAACGCGTTTGCCGATTTCTTCCGCGACAACCAGCAGCTCATCCGGCAAATTTCCGCGCTGCTCGTCATCCTGATGGGGCTGTTTCTCGCCGGCATCTTTCAGCCGAAGTTTCTCATGCAGGAGCGGAAACTGAAGTTCGGCGGACCGAAGGCCGGATACCTCGGCTCGTTCATCTTCGGCATCGGCTTTTCCGCCGGCTGGTCGCCGTGCGTCGGGCCGATTCTGACGGCGATTCTCGGGCTGCAGGCTTCGTCGCCCGGCTCCTGGTTCTCGATGACGACGGCGTACGCGGTCGGCTTCGCCATTCCGTTCTTCATCCTTGCCTTCTTCCTCGGTTCGGCGCGGGCGCTGCTCCGCTATTCGAACGCGGTGATGAAGACCGGCGGCGCGCTGCTCGTCGTGCTCGGCATCCTGCTGTTCACGGACCAGATGACGCGCATCACCGTTTATCTGAACAGCATCACGCCGGATTGGCTCAAGGCCAATTTCTGATCCGGACGGCGGCAGGCGGATGACGGACGGTGGCGCATCCCGGTGCGATATGGTACAATGATTACTCGTCCAATACCGTCAGCTTAAGCCGCGGGCGAGTGCGACGGGGAATCAAGGAGGTTGCCGATGGCCACGCCGAGCATGGAAGATTATCTGGAGCGCATCTATCGACTGATCGACGAGAAAGGCTACGCCCGCGTTTCCGACATCGCGGAAGGTCTAGACGTCCACCCGTCGTCTGTCACGAAGATGATCCAGAAACTCGACAAGGACGATTATCTGGTGTACGAGAAATACCGCGGTCTCGTCCTGACGGCCAAAGGCAAGCGGATCGGCAAGCGGCTCGTCGACCGGCACAAGCTGCTGGAGACGTTTCTGGAGCTGATCGGCGTCCGGGAAGAGAACATCTACCAGGACGTGGAAGGCATTGAACATCACCTGAGCTGGGACTCGATCACCTGCATCGAGACGCTCGTCGAATATTTCAAGCGCGATCCGAAGCGGCTGGAAGAGCTGGCCGCCGTAAGACGCGAACTGGAAAACGAATGACCGCATGCGACAAAGCGACCCGCCGACGATCCATCGTCAGCGGGTCGCTTTGCGCATTCGGCGGTTTCAGTGGTATCTCGGCCTGTCCTCGTCATCGTCCCGGCCGCCTTCGATCACCTTGAACGGTGCGGATTTGCGCCGAAACGCGGCGCCGGTCTTCCGCCGTTCGCGCGCGGACGGCCGCGGCGGCCGGTACTCCCGCCGGCTGCGGCCTGGCGGAAACTTGTAGAGCAGGAACACGATGCCGAAGACGACGGCGGGGATGATGAGATCGATCGGCCTGTCAATCAGCATTGCGACGAGGCCGATCGCGGCAAGCGTCAGCAGGATGGCCGACACCGGGGTGAGTCTCCTGCGCATGGGCGTTCCCCCTTCAACTTCACGCATTGACAGCAGCTTGTCCCGGCTGTTCCGAGATCTGGGCGTCAAGCTCGCGCATCCGGTTGAACGATGCAATCGAGACCGCGACCTGATCGTCCGTCGGTTCCTTCGTCGTCAGCAGCTGCAGCCACAACCCGGGATAACCGAGATAGCGGAGCACGGGAATGTCGCGCACCGCGTTCGTCAGCCGCAGCACCTCGTAGGATACGCCGAGCACGACGGGCAGCAGCAGAATGCGGATGTAGATCCGCTCCCAGATGCTGTTCCATTCGAAGATCGGCATCGAGTAGAGGATGACGCCGACGATGACCGACAGCACGATGAAGCTGCTGCCGCACCGGTAATGAAGGCGCGTATATTTCTGCACGTTCTGTACGGTGAGCTCCTCGCCGGCCTCGTAGCAGCTGATCACCTTGTGCTCCGCGCCGTGATACTGGAACAGGCGTTTGATGAGCGGCGTGAACGAGATCGCGTACAGATAGCCGAGCAGGAAAAGGATTTTGATCAGGCCTTCGATCAGGTTGTGCAGTACGATGTTGTCGAACGATTTGCCGAACAGCAGCTCTTCGACGGCGGCGGGCACGACCGTGAAGGCCAGCTTGCCGAGCGCGAACGAAATGACGCCCGCGACCGCGACGCCGAAGATCATCGACAGGCTCCAGACCGACTCCTTCTTCCCGTCCTCGGCTTTCGTCTCCGCGCCTTCTTCGCCGGCTTCGTCTTCCGCATACTGCTCGATCGAGAAATTGAGGTGTTGCGAGCCCTTGGCGCTGGAGTCAATGAGTCCGACGATGCCCCGGATGAACGGAATCCTGAGCAGCGCCTTGACCCACGGCTTCGTCGTTTTCGGCACTTCGTAGAATACGATTTCGTCGTTTTTCCGGCGGACCGCCGTCACGTTCACATGCTTGCCGGAGAACATGACGCCTTCAATCACGGCCTGGCCGCCGTACAGGGCGGGTTTGTCTTGTGGCAAAGCGCGTTCCACCTTTCCTGATGCCGAATCCGTTAGTGGCATGCAGCATCATTGTACTTGATTCGGGCCGCAATTGCCAACGTCCCGCGAGCGGCGCGGGGCTAGAATGGAAGCACGGATGGCAAGGCATAATATCCATCGCGCGCAAGACGTCTGGAAAGGAGGGTCCGCCCGTGTCAGGCATCTGGCATGAAGCCCTAAGCCGCAGGCGCAAGGGCGGGACGAACGCGTGGGCGCACGCGGCCTCCACCGGCTTCTGGGCCGGCCTGATCTGGGGGCTGTTCCATTGGCTGTGCGAGCTGCTCAAATTCACCTCCGTGCACGCGGGGTATTGGATCGAGCCGTTTTTCCTGCGGGATTTCCTCGTATCGCCGCTTGGACATGCGGCCGGCATCGGATCGTTCATCCTGTTCTCCGTCATCGCGGCGCTTCTGTACCGGGCGCTCTTCATCCGGTTCCGCGGCCCGTGGGCGGGCATCGTCTACGGCACGGCCTGGTGGGCCGCCATCTTCACGGCGGTCGGGCCGTTCGCCGGGATGACGGAGCCGCTGAACCGGATCGGCTGGAACACGATCTGGACGGAATGGAGCATCCATATGCTGTGGGGACTGTTCATCGGCTACACGATCGCCTTCGAATTTCATGACTCGGCGCACGGCGAACCCGCGACGGCGGGGTGAATGCGGAAAGCCCGGGCGGGAAGGGGCCCGGACTTTCATTTGACGATTGCAATGATAATGATTATCATTCTTGTTAGTGGTGAAGCTTGGCCGCAGGGTGAGCGACCGAATGGAATGGAATCATTTGCTGAAAGTATGGAACCAGTCCTATATCCGGTTGGTCGGCGTCGATTTCCGCAGGTTGGACCGTCTCGCGCCGCCGGAACCCGTCTTGCTGCGGGCGAACCGGTTCATCGTCCACATGCGGGGCCGGGCCGTCCATCGCGTCGGCGATCGGGAATTCCACGCGGACGGGTGCTGCGTGATCCACGCGGGCAGGGGGCAGGCGGTCCATTGCCGGCTGCTTTCCGACGCGGTGGAAATCTGCGGGATCGACTATCAGTGCTGGCCCGCGTTCCCGTACCGGCAGCCGGACGGGGAAATGCCGGACGCCGCGGTCACGTTCGGTTTTCCGCCGCCGAATCCGCTCGCGATCCAGGAGCAGGTGGCAGAGATCCTGAAGGGATGGAGCGACAGGGAACGGCCCATGGTCGCGGGCCTGAACCTGAAGGGGCGGCTGTACCAATTGTTCCACGAAATCATCGAGCAGGCGGAGAGCCACGCCCGGGGAAGCGGGCAGTCCGTCGCCGACCGGATCATCCGCTATATCGAATTGCACCACCACGAGCCGATCAGCGTCGCCGGAATCGCGGAGCGGTTCCATTACAGCGAGCGGCATCTGGCGAAGCTGATCAAGCGCAGGACGGGGTACACGCCGCTCGAATTTCTGACGCGGTGCAGGATCGAGCACGCGAAGCGGCTGCTGCGCACGACGGAATCGTCCGTGAAGGAGATCGCCGAGCGTGTCGGGTACGCCGACATGTTCTATTTCATGCGCCTGTTCAAGCGGCTGACCGGCATGCCGCCGAACCGATACCGGCTCATGGCGCGCGCGATGCCGGACGCCGATCATCCCGTCGCGGAACATCCGGGCGCGGAGCGTCCGATTGCCGCGCATCCATATGCGAATCGTCCATATGACGGGTCCGATTCGGACATTGACCCTGCCGCCTCCATCGACTATCCTCTTGATGGAAATGAGAATCATTATCAGAGATCCACAATCGAAGGAGCAAGGGAAGAAGACATGCTGAACCTAGGCAAAGCGAAGGGCAAACTGGCGGCGCTCGGGCTGGCCGCCCTGCTCGGCGCCTGCTCTTCGGGGCAGACGGACGGCGGCGGAAGCGGGACCGAACCGGCGGCCGCCAATCCGGCGAACGGGGCGCAGACATCGGTCGGGGCGCAATCGTCCGACGCGGCGCAATCGTCGGGCGGGATGCGAACGGAAGCGGAAGCCGCGGCGTTCCCGCGCACGTTCGTCGACGACACCGGCAAGGAGATCATGATCGAAAAGCAGCCGGAGCGGATCGCCGTCGGCCATTTCGCCGAGATGGAATATTTCTTCGCGCTCGACGTGCCGCCCGTGGCGTCCCCGCTGGCAGCGGAAATTCTGCGGGAGTTCAGGGTCACGATCGGCGATTACGCCGCGAACGCGGATGTGGCCGATCTCGGCGACGTCGTGTCGCCGGATCTGGAGAAGCTGCTGGAGGTTGAGCCGGACCTCATTATCGGCACGCTCGGGCTCCATGAGGAAGTGTACGACCAGTTGAACGCGATCGCGCCCGTCGTCATGTTCGAAAGCGCCGGCGAATGGGACGACCGGCTCCGGGAATACGCCGCGCTGATCGGCAAGGAGGACAAGGCCGAAAGCTACATCGCCGAATTGAAGCAGGCGATGCGGGACGCGAACCGGAAACTGGAGCCGTACCGCGGCGAGACGACGGCGCTGCTCAGGATCGCCGGGCCGCAGCAGTTCGGGGCGATGGGGACGAAACCGTACAAGTTCTACTACGAAGTCGAGGACGGGCTCGGGCTCACGGCTCCCGAAGGCTATCCGGAAACCTGGCAGGTGGTGAGCCTGGAAGGGCTCGCCGGGATGGACCCTGATCATCTCGTCATCTTCGAGTACACGTCGGAGTATGAGGCCAAGATCGCGGAGTTCGAAAAGAACGGCGTCTGGAACAGCCTGAAGGCCGTGAAGAACGGCAACGTCCATTTCATCGACATCGCCGCGGCGACGAACGGGCCGTTCGCAATCCGCCACGCGATCGCCGAGCTCGTCAGGAGCTTCACGTCGTGAGGCCGGGCGTCATGGGCAGAGGCAAAAGCGTCGGCGCGGGCCCGTACCGCATGCCGGCCTGGACGGAAAAAGGCGAACGCATCCGGCGTCTGTTCGAAGCCTGTGCGGAGCAGGGATGGTTCAACGGCAGGCTGCTCGTCGCCAAGGACGGCGAGCCGATCGCCGACGTGACCGCGGGCTGGGCGGACCGGTACCGCCGGCGCCGCCTGACCGCGGACACGATGTTCAACGTCGCGTCGGTCGGCAAGACGTTCACGGCGGCGGCCGTCCTGCTGCTCGTCCAGGAAGGCCGGCTTCGTCTGGACGAGCCGATAGACCGCTGGTTTCCCGAACTTCCCTGGCGGGGCGCCGCGATCCGCCAATTGCTTGCCCATACGTCGGGCATTCCGAACTATATCCCGCTCGTGCGCAAGGGTCTGATCGAAACGCCGAAGGAGCGAACCGTCCAGGCGGACAACGCCGGCCTGCTAAGGAACATTTGCGAGGCGCAGCCGGAGCCGGATTTTCCGCCGGGGGAGAGAAACTGCTACAGCAACACCGGCTACATGCTGCTTGCGATGCTGATCGAGAAAGTCGCGGACGTCCCGTTCCACGATTTTCTCGAGCGGCGCATCTTCCGCCCGTGCGGCTTTGCGCGGCTGACCGAATGCCGGCATTCCGATCGCGCGGAGCGGCTAGCCGACTATGCGGTCGGACACTGGATAAGGGAAGACGGGGAAGCCGTCCCGCCCCATACGGTGCCGGGCTGGGAGTTCGTCTGGTACCTCGACGCGATCCAGGGCGACGGCAACGTCCACGCCTCGGCCGCCGAGCTGCTGCGCTGGGACCGGGTGCTCCGGACGGAGGAGCTGCTCGGCCGCGCCGCGCTCGGGGAGGCGTACCGGCCGGCGCGGCTTAACGACGGATCGTCCGCCAGGAACGGGCTCGGCTGGTTCGTCGCGGACGATTCGCGGCGGGGAAGGAAGGTGTCGCACGCCGGCTACTGGCCCGGATACAGCGCCGAATTCGACCGCTGGCTGGACCGGGACATCGTCGTCATTTACATGAGCAACGAGGAGCGGGAAGGAAGCCACGAGCTCAAAAACCGCATGATGCGGGAGACCGAGCGAATCTTGTTCGAAGCGTGAAGCTCGAAGGCCCGGGCCGTCCGCCCGGGCCTTCGAGCCGTTTACGCCCCGCCGCCGCCGGTGTCCGCTTCTCAAAAGTGACCGGACTGTGATAAAATGTCTTGTATCTTTGTGCAGGCTGCAAAGCGAGAGGTGCGACATGCCGAAAGTGCTGGTGCTGAACGGACCGAACCTGAACATGCTCGGCGTCAGGGAACCCGGCATCTACGGGACGGTCACGCTGGAGTCGATCGAAGCGTCGCTGCGCGAGGCGGCGGGCAGGCTCGGCGTCGAAATCGAATGCTTCCAGTCGAACCACGAAGGCGCCCTGATCGACCGGATCCACGCGTCGTTCGGACGGGTGGACGGCATCCTGATCAATCCCGGCGCGTTGACGCACTACAGCTACGCGCTGCGCGACGCGCTCAGCGCCGTCGCGCTGCCGGTGGTCGAAGTGCATCTGTCGAACATCCACAAGCGCGAGCCGTTCCGGCACGTGTCGGTCATCGCCCCGGTCGCCGCCGGCCAGATCGCCGGCTTCGGCGCCCTCGGCTACGAGCTGGGGCTCATGGCGCTCGTCCGGGAGATCGAAGCGCGGGCCGCATCGGGCGGCGGGGGAGCGTGACGAGGATGAACACAGGCAAACGGATCGCCGCGTTTCGCGAGGCGCTCGAGGCGGCCGGCCTCGAGGCGATGCTCGTGGCTTCAGCCGTCAACCGCCGCTACCTGAGCGGCTTCACGGGAACGGCCGGCGCGCTGCTGTTCACGCCGCGCGGCCAGTATCTGCTGACCGATTTCCGCTACATGACGCAGGCGCCGGCGCAAGCGCCCGATTACCGGGTTGTGGAGCACGCGCCGGACATGATGGACACCGTGAAGGGGCTGCTCGCCGAAGCGGGCGTGAAGAAGCTCGGATTCGAGGAGCGGCAGGTGTCGTACGCCGACTGGTCCTCCTGGTCGAAGGCGCTCGCGCCGGTGGAGCTGGTGCCCGTCGACGGGCTCGCCGAGAAGCTCCGGGTCAGGAAGGACGAGGACGAGATCGCCGTGATCCGGGAAGCGGCGAAGCTCGCGGACGCGGCCTACGCGCACATCCTCCATTTCGTCCGCCCGGGCGTGACGGAGCTGGACCTCGCCGCCGAGCTGGAGTCGTTCATGCGCAAGAACGGCGCCTCCGGCCCGTCGTTCGACACGATCGTCGCCTCCGGCGAGCGCTCGGCGATGCCGCACGGCGTCGCGGGAAGCCGCAAGCTGCAGCCGGGCGAGTTCGTGACGTTCGATTTCGGCGCGCTCTATCAGGGATATTGCTCCGACCTGACGCGCACGATCGTCGTCGGCGAGCCGACCGACCGCCACAGGGAAATCTACGCGATTGTGCTCGAGGCGCAGGAGCACGCGCTCGCGAACATCAAGCCCGGCATGACGGGACGCGAGGCGGACGCCTTGACGCGGGATGTGATCACAAGGTATGGTTATGGTGAGTTTTTCGGACACGGCACGGGCCACGGCATCGGCCTGGAGATCCACGAAGCGCCCAGACTGTCGCAGCGCAGCGACACGGTGCTCGAGCCCGGCATGGTCGTGACCGTCGAGCCCGGCATCTACATTCCGGGATTCGGCGGCGTACGGATCGAAGACGACGTCGTCGTCACGGATACCGGGATCCGCGTGTTAACTTCATCCCCGAAATCGTTCTTCGCGACGGGGTAGGCCAAGGCAAGGCGGGCCGGCAGCGCCGGCTCCAATGATGCAGGGAGGAAGAGAAAAAGTGATTTCAGTCAACGATTTCAGAACCGGTCTTACGATTGAAGTGGACGGTGAAATTTTCTCCGTTCTCGAATTCCAGCACGTGAAACCGGGCAAAGGCGCGGCGTTCGTCCGTTCGAAACTGAAAAATCTGCGCAACGGCAACATCGTCGAGAAAACGTTCCGCGCGGGCGAGAACGTGAACCGGGCGCAGATCGAAAACCGCGAGGTTCAATACCTGTACAACTCCGGCAACGAATACACGTTCATGGACAACGAGACGTTCGACCAGTTCACGCTGGACAAGAAGCAGCTTGAATGGGAGATCAACTTCCTGAAAGAGAACATGAACGTTCACATCGTAAGCTACCAGGGCGAAATCATCGGCATCAATCTGCCGAACAGCGTCGAGCTCAAAGTCGTCGAGACGGAGCCCGGCATCCGCGGCAACACGGCGACGGGCGCGACGAAGAACGCGAAGCTGGAGACCGGATTGAACGTTCAGGTGCCGCTTTTCATCAACGAAGGCGACGTGCTCCTGATCGACACCCGCGAAGGCAAATACATTTCCCGCGCCTGATGTGCGGAAGCAGGCCGTCCGGAACGCCGGACGGCTTTCTCATGCAGCCGGCGCGGCAAGGTGTGAAATTTTCTATACCGGACATCTGTCTTGATGCTATAATATTGACCTGTATGTGATTGATTCGGATAGGAGTGAGACAGCATTGTCGTTGATCGTAATGAAATTCGGCGGCAGCTCGGTCGGCACGCCGGAGCGAATGCGGCACGTCGCCGGGCGTATCCTGGCGCGGCAGCGGGAGGGGCATGACATCGTCGTCGTCGTCTCGGCCATGGGGGATACGACGGACGACCTGATCGACCTGTCGAAGCAGCTCAATCCGAACCCGCCGGCGCGCGAGATGGATATGCTGCTGACGACCGGGGAACAGGTGTCGATCGCTTTGCTCGCCATGACGATCAAGGCGATGGGCGGCGAATCGATGTCGCTGACCGGCTGGCAGGCCGGCATCACGACAGAGCCGGTTCACGGCCGGGCGAAGATCACGGGCATCGCGCCGGATCGGGTCCATGCCGGGCTGAAGGAAGGCCGCATCGTCATCGTGGCCGGGTTCCAGGGCGTGACGGAAGCGGGCGAGATCACGACGCTCGGCCGCGGCGGCTCGGACACGACGGCCGTTGCGCTGGCCGCCGCCCTGAAAGCCGATCTGTGCGAGATCTACACGGACGTCGACGGCGTGTTCTCGACCGACCCGAGGGTTGTCCGCAACGCCCGCAAGCTGGACGCCATCACCTACGACGAAATGCTGGAGCTCGCCCATCTCGGCGCCGCGGTGCTCCATCCGCGCGCAGTCGAATACGCGAAGCAGTACAACGTGACGCTCGTCGTCCGCTCGAGCTTCACGGACCGTGAAGGTACGCAAGTGAAGGAGGAAGCAGCGATGGAACAAGGCATTGTCGTCCGCGGCATCGCCTATGACAAAAATGTTGCCCGCATCAGCATCATGGGTGTGGAGGACGTGCCGGGCGTGCTGGCGAAAGTGTTCGGCGCCCTCGCCGACGCCGGCATCGATGTCGACATTATCGTGCAGAGCGGCGTGCAGGACGGCAAAGCTGATTTCTCGTTCACCGTGTCCGGTGATGTCGTTGACGCGGCCATGCGCGTCATCGAAGAGGTGCGGAGCGCGGTGCCCTACCGCGAAGCGACGAGCGAGAGCGGCCTGGTGAAGGTGTCGATCGTCGGCGCGGGCATGGTCTCGAACCCCGGCGTCGCCGCGCAGATGTTCCAGACGATCAGCAGCCTCGGCGTCAACATCAAGATGGTCAGCACGTCCGAGATCAAGGTGTCTTGCGTCATCGACGCGGAGCCGCTGAACGATGTCGTCCGGTCGCTCCACACCGCGTACGGTCTCGACACGAACGAGCAGGCGTTCGTCGGCGGTCCGCAGGAGCGCCGCTGATCTCGCCGCTGATCGCAATCATTGGTCTGCTGATAAAATCAACCGTCCGCTGTCCGAAGCGGGCGGTTTTTTCATGCGCTTGTCATGTCACCCGGTCCGCGATGAACGTGAGCAGCTTGTACAAGATGACGGTAATGCCGGCCGCCATGAGCGGACCGACCGGGATGCCGCGCAGGAAGACGATGCCGAGGATCGAGCCGATGACCATGCCGACGATGAGCTGCGGATCGAACCGGAGCATCTCCAGCCCCTTGCCGTTGACATAGGTGGCGAGGGCGCCGCCGAGCAGCGCGAGCCATCCCGGCCAGGATGAGAAGGCGGCGAGGATTTCCTTCCATTGGATGCGTCCCGTCGCGAACGGCACGAGCACGCTGAACGTCAGGCAGAGCAGGCCGAGTTCGAGCCCGCGCCGCTCGAGCAACGGGAGGTACCGGTCCAGATGGACGAGTTTGATGATGAGCAGCATGCAGGCGGCCGTCGAGATGATCGGACTTCTGCCGACGATGCCGACGATGATCAGGGCGACGAGGATGATTTCTCCGGTCACGGGCGTTCTCTCCCGAAGCCGCCTTTGGTTTGGGCTTTCGGCGGCTTCGCTCCATTGTATGTCCAAGCCGCCGGATGCATGCCGTCAGATCATGTACTCGAGGGCTGCCGGTTCCCTATGCATCATGAACGTATCGTTTCGCAGCCCCCTCCGCATCGCTTCCAGCGTCAGCACATCCCCGGGCGCAATGTTGCCGAGATGGACATTCGGCCCGGCCGCGCGGATGAGAAACACCTGCTGTTCCTTCCGCGGTGCTTCCCACATGAGCCGATCCGTGTCCGTGATCAACTTGATGATTTGTTCGAACACGGCCGGATCCGGCCGGCCGTCGCCGTCGAACATGCCGACCGTGCCGGATTCCCGGGCTTCGATCGTCACCAGCGAAGCCCCCGCGTCCCAGTCCGCCTCGGCCGCGTCGGCAAGCGCAAAGGGATTGATCGCCGACCCCGCTTCCTTCTTCCCGAATTCCGCAAAGACGGTCAGCCCGCGCGCCCGTCCTTCGCGGATGAGCGCCGTCCGCTCCCTGCGGCCGAGCTCGATCGTGCCTTCCGACACTTCGATGCCGTCGAAACCGAGGGCGCAGACCGCGTCGAAAAACGCCGATGCGGCGTCATGCCGGACCGCCGTCTCCAGCAGGGTGCCGCCGGGAATGACGGTGATGCCGTTCCGCCGGGCATATCCGATTTTCCGGAGCAGCAGGTCCGTCGGATAGAGCACGGACGTGCCGAATGCCAGCTTGATGATGTCGATGTAGGCACCGGCGGCGTCGATCATGTCGCAGTAGGCATGCCAGCCGACGCCCTTGTCGATCACCATCGTCTTGCCGCCTGAACGCTTAAGGTCAAGACCGTCTGCGCTGTCAGCCCGGAGACCCGAGCGTTCGCCGACCGGGTCGAACAGCAGGGGGGACCACGCCCCTCGTGGGGTAAGTTTCATCCTCCGATTCTCCTTGCATTTCAAATTATGGGCCTATCGTTATGGGCCTATCGCCAACCTCGCGAGCAATATATGCATCCCGGCGAGGGCAGGTGCCCGGCATGCGGCGGGACGAGCCTGCATACAGTGTAGGGACCGGCCGTTTACGGTACGGTCCAACGGAGGTGGGCCACATGATCAACAAATTCGTGCTGGCGATGGCGACGCTCCGGCTCCTGTCGGGCAGCATCGAGATGCTCGCCGCGCTGCTCATGCTCAGGCTCAACCAGGTGGACAAGGCGCTCGTCGTCAATTCGTCGCTGGCGTTTGTAGGGCCGATCGTGCTGCTGACGACAACGGCGGTCGGGCTCGCCGGCCTGGCGGACAAGCTGTCGCCGTCGAAGCTGGTGTGGATTACGGCCGGCGTCACCTGTCTCCTGATCGGCATTCTCAAAAAATAGCATCTCGTCCGGCATTCCCGGACGTGCCTGGCATAATCCGCGATTCCGGCGGCATATAGATGAGACAAGTACCGCAGCGGCAAGCGGCCCTCAAAGGGGGGAGAAAGATGCTCGACGGCTTGCTGAATCTTCTGCCCGCGGAGCTTGCGTCGCTGATCCGCTCCCTGCCCGCATCCGTTCTGGGCGGGCTGGAAGAGATCCGCATCCGGCAGGGCAGGCCGCTCGAGATCGGCCATGGCGAAGGCTTCGCATTCGTAACGGCGGCCGGAACGGTCTCCGACGACCCGGCGGCCGGCTACCGGCCGACCGCGGAGCTGTGCGCCCGCCTGCTCGAGCGGATCACCAACCACTCGCTCTACGCGATGGAGGAAGAGCTGCGCCGCGGGTATGTCACGGTGCCCGGCGGCCACCGGATCGGCCTGGCGGGAAGAACGGTGCTGGAAGGCGGCTCCGTCAAGGGGCTGCGCGACATCGGCGCGTTCAACATCCGCGTCGCCCGCGACGTCCGCGGCGCCGCCGCAAGGCTCCTGCCGCACATCGCCGACCGCGCGCGCCGCAGCCTGATGTCGACGCTGATCGTCGCGCCGCCGCAGCAAGGGAAGACGACGATGCTGCGCGACATCATCCGGTCCGTCAGCTATGGCAGCTGGCCGATGCCGGAGGCGCGGGACTGGCCGGCGCGCAAGGTCGGCGTCGTCGACGAGCGGTCCGAGATCGCCGCGTGCGTCCGGGGCGTGCCGGTGTTCGACGTCGGGCCGCGCACCGACGTGCTGGACGCCTGTCCGAAGGCGGAGGGGATGATGATGCTGCTTCGTTCGATGTCGCCCGAACTGCTGGCCGCCGACGAGATCGGGCGGCCGGAGGACGCCGAAGCGATCCGCGAGGCGGCGCACGCCGGCGTGCCGGTCATCGCGACGGCGCACGCAAGCGATCTGCAGGACGCGCGCGGACGCACGGCGATCCGTCGGCTCATCGACGAGGGAACCTTCGCGGCCGTCGTCGAGCTGAGGCGCCGCGGCGCCGCAACCTCGTTCCGCGTCGTACGGCCGATTCCGGCGGCGCGCGAGCCGACCGGGCTAGCGGGAGGCGCTGGAGCATGCTGAAGCTGGCCGGCGCCATTCTCGTGCTGCTGTCCGGCACGCTGATCGGCTTCCGCCAGGCCGCCCGGTACGCGGACCGCACGGCGCAGATCCGGCAGCTGCTCCACGCGCTGCAGCGGCTGGAGACCGAGATCGGCTTCGGCCACACGCCGCTGCCGGAAGCGCTCGAGCGCGCCGCGGCGGGCGCGGCGGGACCGGTCGCCTCGCTTTTCCATCGCACAGCGGAGCGGCTGCGCGCAGGCGGCGCTGCCGTCCGCGACGCATTGCGCGCGGCGGTCGACGAAGGCTGGTCCCTTACCGCGATGCGCGAGCCGGAGCGGTCGGCGGTCATCCGGCTCGGCGACGCGCTCGGCATCAGCGACCGGGAGGACCAGATTCGGCATCTGCGGTTGGCGGCCGCGCTGCTGCAGGCCGAAGAAGCCGAGGCGCGGGACGAGCAGGCCCGCTACGGCAAGATGTGGAGAAGCCTTGGTTTCATGGCTGCGCTGCTTGTCGTCATTCTCATGTTGTAGCGGGAGGCCGGGCAATGAGTATCGACGTCAGCGCCATTTTCCAGATCGCGGGCATCGGCATCATCATCGCGATGATTCATACGGTGCTCAAGCAGATGGGCAAGGAAGACATGGCGCATTGGGTAACCCTGATCGGATTCGTGGTCGTGCTTTTTATGGTCGTCCGGCTGCTGAACGATCTTTTCCGGGAGATCAAGGCGATCTTTCTCTTTCAGTAGTTCCGGCAGCCGGCAAGGACGCATGGGACGGGTGAACGCGCGTGGACATCATCCAATTGGTCGGGCTCGGTTTGGTCGCAGCGGTGCTCATTCTGGTCATCCGGGAGCAGAAACCGCTGTTCGCATTCCTCCTCGCGGCGTTCACCGGACTGTACGTATTCCTTGCGCTGGCGGGCAGGATCGAAGAGGTCATCGCAATGCTGCAGCGGCTGGCCGACCGTTCGGGCATTCCGGGCATCTATCTCGAGACGGTGCTGAAGATCATCGGCATCGCCTATATCGCCGAATTCGGCGCGCAGATCGTGCGGGACGCGGGACAGGAAAGCGTGGCGTCGAAGATCGAGGCCGCGGGACGGGTGTTCATCCTCGTCCTGGCCATCCCCATCATTGGCGTCATCATCGAGACGGTCATCGGGATGCTGCCCGAAGGGAGGTAAGGCTCTTGCGCCTGCTGCTGCTCGCGATGCCGGTTCTCTGGCTCCTCCTTGCGGCCGGCGCGGAACCGGCGGTCGCCGCGGCATTGGGCCAGCCGCCTCCCGCCAGCCTGCCCTCTTCGTCTTACGGGGACGGCGCGGAAGCGGACGCGGACCAGGCGGACGGCGGACTGTCGCGGCGGCTGACGGAGGAACAGCTCGAAGCGATCGACACCGGCGCGATCGAGGCGTACTGGACCGAATTGATGCGCGAATACGGCGGATTTTTCCCGGATCGCGAGGTGCCGGGCTTCATGGACCTTATCATGCCGGGCGGCAAAAAGCTCGACGTCGGCGACGCGCTGACCGGGATCGTCCGCTACCTGCTGCACGAGGTGATCTACAGCGGGCGGCTGATCGGCACGATCGTGCTGCTGACCGTCTTCTGCATGATTCTCGAGACCGTCCAGTCCGCGTTCGAGCGCGGCGCGGTCAGCAAGGCCGCCTACGCCGTCGCCTACATGGTGCTGCTCGTGCTGGCGGCGAACAGCTTCAATGCGGCGATCGGCTACGCCAGGGACGCGATCGGCGGGATGGTCCAGTTCATGATGGCGATGGTGCCGCTCCTGCTGACGCTGCTCGCTTCCATGGGCAACGTTGTCACCGTGACGGTGATGCATCCGCTCATCGTGTTCATGATCTACGCGGTCGGCGCCCTGATCCACACGGTCGTGTTCCCGCTGCTGTTCTTCTCGGCGGTGCTGCACATCGCCAGTTCGCTTTCGGAAAGGTTCAAGGCGACGCAGCTGGCGGATCTGCTCCGTTCGATCGGCATCGGCACCCTGGGCGCGCTGCTCACCGTCTTTCTCGGCGTCATCACGGTGCAGGGCGCGACCGGCTCGGTCACGGACGGCGTGGCGCTCCGCACCGCCAAGTTCGTCACCGGCAATTTCGTGCCGGTCGTCGGCCGGATGTTCTCCGACGCAGCCGACACCGTGCTCAGCGCTTCGGTCATCGTCAAGAACGCGATCGGCATCGCGGGCGTCGTCATTCTGCTCTTCCTGTGCCTGTTCCCGGCGGTGAAGATCATCGCGCTGGCCGTCATCTACCGGTTGTCGGCGGCCGTGCTGCAGCCGCTCGGGTCAAGTCCGATCGTGATCTGCCTCGAGACGATCGGCAAGACGATGGTGTACGTGTTCGCCTCCGTGGCGGCGGTCGGCATGATGTTCTTCCTCGCCGTCACGATCATGCTGGCCGCGGGCAACGCGGCGCTCATGATCCGCTGAAACCGAGGGGAGGCATGCCGCATGATGGCGTGGCTGAGCGATTGGCTGAAGCAGATTCTCGCCGTTCTCCTCCTCGCCGCGGTCGTCGACCTGCTTGTACCCGGCAAGGCGTACGAGCGGTACACGCGGCTTGCGCTCGGCCTCATCGTCCTGACGGCAATGCTCGGCCCGCTGCTGAAACTGTTCCAGGAAGATCCGGAGCGGCTGCTCGGCCGGGGCTTCGCCGGATGGAGCGCGTCGGCGGGCGCGTCGACGTCGCGGATGCCGGGCCTCGACGAGATCCGGCGCGAAGCCTACGCGCTGCGCGACCGGCAGGAACGGCAGACGGCCGAGCTTGCGAAGCGGACGCTCGAGACGTCGATCCGCGAGGCGGTGAACCGGCTGGACGGCCCGAAGGCGCGGGAGGTCACGGCCGAAATCGCAAGCGGCGCAGGCGGCGCCGAGATCGTGTCGATCATGATCGTGCTGGAGGCCGGCCGGGCATCGGAGCAGGCTGTGGCGGAAGAAACCGGGTCGACGGCGGATGAAACGGGTGGCGAAGACGGGGATCGAACCGGCGGAGAGATCCGGATCGGGCCGATCGAGCCCGTCGATCCGGTGGACGCCGTGCGCGTCAGCATCGGCGCAGGCGGCGGCGCTGTCTCCGCATTCGGCCCGGACGCCGGCGAGACCGGCGAGGCCGGGCGGGCGCCGGAAGGGCTCAAGGCGGCGCCCGCCGAAGCGGCCGCCGTCATCAAGGCGGTCGTTCACCAAGGTTGGGGGGTGGAGCCGGAACGGATAACGGTGTGGATGCCGGCCTGAGGCGGCCGGCAGCAAGTCGAGCGGGAGGGATTCCGGGTGGCGAAATGGCTGGATGGGCTTGAACGGATCGTCGGCGGAGGGCCGGACGGGGAGAAGCGCGTCCGATCGCTGCGCTGGCTGCTGCTCATCGGCGGTCTGGGGGCGGCGCTTCTGCTCGTCAATTCGTTCATCTCGCTGCGCGGCGTCGAACCGGATGGCGGCGCAGCCGGCCCGCCCCCGGAGGGCGAAGAGGTTTTTCTGAGCCGCGAACCGGCGCACGTCTCGCCGTTCGAAGCGATCGAGCAGCCGCTCGAGGCGAGACTCAAGGAGATGCTGGAGAAAATCGTGGGCGTCGGCACGGTCGATGTACTCGTCACCGTGGATTCGACGGAAGAAATCGTCTATGAGAAGAACGGCCGGATGACGCGGCAGCAGACCGACGAGACGGACGGGCAGGGCGGAACCCGGCACATCACGCAGATCACGCAGGACGGCTCGGTGGTCCTCTACGAGGTGTCGGGCGGGCAGACGCCGGTCGTCGTCAAGCGGATCCAGCCGAAAATCCGCGGCATTCTCGTCGTCGCGAAGGGTGCGGAGAACAAGACGGTCCGCGCGCTCATTCTCGACGCCGTGCAGAAAGGCACCGGCGTTCCGGCAGGCCGCATCTCTGTCGCGCCGCGCAAGACGGGTTGAATACCATGCATTCACGGGGGAGGATATGGAATCATGAACACGAGAAGGCAGACGATTTGGCTGGTATCGATGTTGAGCCTGATGGTCGTGCTGTCGGCGTATTATTTGTTCACCGAAGATCTCGACACGGGTTCGCCCGAAGGCCAGCACGCGGCGGCGGAAGATCACGGCATCGTCGTCGATGAGGTTGAGCCGGGAAGCGAATGGGCGGCAGACGGGTCGGGCGGCCTGACGGAGGAGGAAGCCGAAGTGCTCCGCCAGCTCGAAGCGCAGGGCATCGACTCGTCGGGCGGCGATTACATCGCGAAACTGCAATACGCGCGCACCGAAGCGCTCGCGGAAGAGGCGGAGCGTCTGTACGGCATCATCTCGGACACGAGCCTGGATCCGGGCGAATCGTCGGCGGCGATGGAGCAGCTCAGCCGTCTGGAGGAGAAAGAGGAGAAAATGACCGGCATCGAGGAGGAGCTGCAGTCCCGCTTCCCGAACGTCGTCGTGACGGAGGAGAACAACCGGTACAAGGTCGTCGTCCAGAGCGAGAAGCTGGAGACGAAGGATGCGGTCGACATCGTCGACCTCGTCATGAAGACGATGGATGTGTCGGCCGACCGGGTGTCGGTGCAATATGTGCCCTGACGGGGGATGTCCGTTCGGGACATTTTCCGTCCGGGCGAGATCGTTCGGAGCATGCTCAATCCGGACATGTCCGTCCGGAGCATGCTCCGACTGCCGGACGGCCGCCGGAGCGCGTCTCCGGCGTTTTTCTTGGAAGACAAGGCCGTGACGGCGCCCGGCTAGCAGGGCAGGAAAAAGGTTGTACGAGTTCCTTCAGGTTTGTGCTATAATACTTACGTTCAGTGAAGGAACCGGTGCGCGGACCGGCCAGCCGCATCCGCGTACAGACGCTTAAGGAGTGAAACGCGCTCATGTTCAAACTCAGTGAGATCAAAGAATTGATCAAACTGGTCGATTCGACTTCGGTGCAGGAACTGGAGGTCGAAAACGAAGGCTCGCGCCTGGTCATCCGCAAGCCGGGCAAGGCCGAGGTTGCTTATGTTTCGGCGCCGCAAGCCGTTCCTGCACATACACCGGCTGCCCCGGCGGCCGCCGTTTCCGCGCCGGCTCCCGAAGTCGCCGCACCCGCCGAACCGGCCAAAGCTACGGACCGGGCGGGCAACCTGCACCAGATCGTATCGCCGATGGTCGGCACGTTCTATCGCGCGCCTTCGCCGGATGCGCCGCCGTTCGTCAATGTGGGCGACCGCGTCACGGAGAAGACCGTTGTCTGCATCCTCGAGGCGATGAAGCTGATGAATCCGCTCGAGGCCGAAGTGCGGGGCGAGATCGTCGAGGTGCTCGTCGAGAACGGGCAGCTGGTTGAATACGGACAGCCGTTGTTCCTCGTGAAGCCGGACTGATGCCGGCGGCTGCTTACGCATCGTCGAAAGGGGTAACAACAATTGAGCTTTGATAAAATCTTGATCGCCAACCGCGGTGAGATCGCCGTCCGGATCATTCGCGCCTGCCGCGAGCTCGGCATCGGTACGGTCGCCGTCTATTCGGAGGCGGACCGCGACGCGCTCCACGTGCGGCTGGCGGACGAAGCGTACTGCATCGGGCCGACGCCGCTCAAGGACAGCTACCTGAACTTCGCGAACATCATGAGCGTCGCGACGCTGACCGGGTGCGACGCGATCCACCCGGGCTACGGCTTCCTGTCCGAAAACGCGGATTTCGCGGAAATCGTCGAGTCCTGCAATATCACCTTCATCGGCCCGCCGGCCGAAGCGATCGCCCGCATGGGCGACAAATCGGCGGCGAAGCAGACGATGAAGGAAGCGGATGTGCCGGTCATTCCCGGCTCCGACGGGCTGGTGAGCGATGTGGACGAAGCGGTCCGCATCGCCCGCGAGATCGGCTATCCGGTCATCATCAAGGCGACGGCGGGCGGCGGCGGCCGCGGCATCCGCATCGCGGAAGACGAGGAAGCGCTGATCGCCGGCATTGAGACCGCCCGCCAGGAAGCCGAGAAGGCGTTCGGCAACGGCGGCGTCTACATCGAGAAATATCTGACGGGCATGAAGCACGTCGAGATTCAGATCATGGCCGACAAATACGGCAACGTCGTCCATCTGTTCGAGCGTGACTGCTCCGTGCAGCGCCGCCGGCAGAAGCTGATCGAGGAAGCGCCATGCCCGGTGCTGACGCCGGAACTCCGGGAGCGGATGGGCCAGGCGGCCGTGCGTGCCGCGAGGGCGGTCGGCTATGTCGGGGCGGGCACGCTCGAGTTCCTGCTCGGACCGGACGGGCAGTTCTACTTCATGGAGATGAACACCCGCATCCAGGTCGAGCATCCGGTGACGGAGATGATCACGGGCGTCGACCTGATCCGCGAGATGATCCGCATCGCGGAAGGGCATCCGCTGTCGTTCACGCAGGAGGATCTGAAGATCGACGGCTGGGCGATCGAATGCCGCATCAATGCGGAAGATCCGGAGCGGAACTTCATGCCGTCTCCCGGCACGCTGCAGTTCTATCTGCCGCCGGGCGGCATCGGCGTGCGCGTTGATAGCAGCGCGTATCCGGGGTTTGTCATCACGCCCCACTACGACTCGATGATCGCGAAGCTCATCGTCTGGGCGCCGACGCGCGAGGAGGCGATCGCGCGCATGAAGCGCGCGCTGGCCGAATTCGCGGTCGACGGCATCAAGACGACGATCCCGTTCCATCTCAGGGTGCTGAACCATCCGGTGTTCGTCCGCGGCGATTTCGATATCAAGTTCCTCGAGGAGCACGATTTGTTCGCGGACGAAACGGGTTTGTCATAATTCCCGCCGAATGTTATAGTATAGAAATAAACGCGGATAAGCTCTGAATTAACGTTTCCGCACTGCCGGAGATTTTCAACTTCGGCTCGCGGAAGCGGTACCCTGAACGTTTCCGCCCTGCCGGAGATTTTCAACTTCGGCTCGCGGAAGCGGTACCCTGAACGTTTCCGCCCTGCCGGAGATTTTCAACTTCGGCTCGCGGAAGCGTCAGAGCATGAAGTGGGAGGTGCAGCATGGAAAGCATTGCGGAAGCTGCCGAATTCGAACGCACGGAGATCGGCACGATCCAGATCGCGCCGGAGGTCATCGGGGTGATCGCGGGACTCGCGACGGTGGAAGTCAGCGGCGTTGCGGGCATGAGCGGCGGCATTGCCGGCGGCATCGCCGAGCTGCTCGGCCGGAAGAATCTGGCGAAGGGCGTCAAAGTCGAAGTCGGTCAGAAGGAAGCCGCGGTCGATGTCTCGATCGTCGTCGAATACGGTTACCGGATTCCGGAAGTCGCCTCCGAAATCCAGCGCAGCGTGAAGCGGTCGATCGAGACGATGACCGGCCTGTCGGTCGTCGAGGTGAACGTGCACATCCATGACGTGCATTTCAAGACGGCCGAGAAGACGGAGGATGAAGAGACACACCGGGTGAAGTAACGGCTTTACACGGGTTTTCCCCTCGTGGACGGCATGCCGCCCGTCGGGGGGATTTTAATTATGGGGAGAGATGACGAATTGGCCAGAGTATTGGACAAGCTGCTTCTGTTCATCTACAGTCTGATCATCCTCGCGGCTTCGTTCGCCGCGCTCGGCGCCGCTTCCGGCATCATCGAAAGTTCGGATGCGATCGCGTCGGTCCGCTCGCTGTATGACGGATGGGGCGTCCGCACGGCCGTCATCATCGTCTCCGCCGTCTCGCTGCTGATCAGCCTTCGCTTCCTCTATATTGCGCTTCGCCGCGGGGGAGGCGCCGCGCCGTCGATCGATCAGCGGACCGACTTCGGAGACATCCGCATTTCGCTCGAGACCGTCGAGAATCTGGCGCTCAAGGCGGCATCCCGCCAGCGCGGCGTACAGGATTTGCGCGCGCGCATCCGGGTCACCGACGCCGGCATCGACATTTCGATCCGCGCCGTCGTGGACGGCGACAGCCCCATTCCGTCGCTGTCGGAGGAAATCCAGCGGTCCGTCAAGGATTACGTTGAGGAAATTACCGGAATTCCCGTGGCGAATGTTGCCGTCTTTGTCGCGAACATCGTGCGGACCCAGACGTTCAAGAACCGCGTGGAATAAGAGGGGGAGTCTGCCATGTTCTGGAGGGATCTCCTGACGACGCACGGGGGACGGGCAGCCGGCGTTCTGGCCGGCGTGTTTTTCGGCATCATTTATCTGATCGCGGGCTTCTGGGATATGCTGTTTTTCGCGCTGCTCGTTTGGATCGGGTATTACATAGGCAGAATGAAAGACGAGCGGACCGGACCGGCGATTCCCTGGGATCGGCTGACCGGATGGCTGGGCGACAGGTGGCGCTGGTTCCGATAGACCCTGTGATTTCCTCCGTGCGCCGGAGGTGGCAGCCTTACGTTCGGTGCAGGGAGGAGATCATAGGTTTTTTTCGTTAAAGTCAAGGATTCGGCGCGGGTTCCAAGGCCGGGCCGTTAGCAATCGGGAGGCAGTATGAGACGAAGATTGGCGCGCGAGATCGCCGTTCAGGCGTTGTACCAGATGGAAATGAACAACGTGACCGCCGCGGACGCGGTTGCGATGATCGCGGAAGAAGCGTCGCAGGAGGACAGCGAGCTCGGCGCGGAGCGGTCCGCTCTCCGGCAGGCGGTGCCGCGGGCATTGGAGCTGGTCGAAGGCGTGACCGGCGCAAGATCCGCGATCGACGGAATGCTGCAGCAATATTTGACCGGATGGCAGATGGACAGGCTGTCCCGCGTCGACCGGCAGATTCTGCGGCTGGCCGCCTACGAGATCGTCTGGCGGGACGATGTTCCGCCCAAGGCGGCGGTGAACGAGGCGATCGAGCTGGCGAAACATTTCGGGACCGAGGATTCGGGCAAGTTCGTCAACGGTGTGCTTGGCCGGGTCCTTGACGAGCTCGACACATTGAAGCAGAACCGTCCAATTTGAAAAGGGAGTGGGAGCATGGCGGCATCCATCATTGACGGGAAGCAGATTGCAAGCGCGATTCGGGAGGAGATTCGCGCGGAGACGGAGGCGCTCAAAGCGCGCGGCATCGTGCCGGGGCTGGCGGTTGTCCTCGTCGGCGACGATCCGGCGTCGAAGGTGTACGTCGGCAACAAGGAGAAAGCGTGTCAGGCGATGGGGTTTCATTCGGAGGTGCACCGGCTGCCGGCGGAGACGCCGCAGGCCGATTTGCTTGCGCTGATCGAACGGCTGAACGGCGATCCGGCCATCCACGGCATCCTCGTGCAGCTTCCGCTGCCGAAGCATATCGACGAGAAGGCCGTCATCGACGCGATCCGGGTCGACAAGGACGTTGACGGGTTCCATCCGGTGAGCACGGGAAATCTCATGATCGGCGACGACAGTCTGCTTCCCTGCACGCCGGCCGGCTGCATCGAACTGCTCAAGCGGACGGGCATTGAAATCGCCGGCAAGCACGCGGTCGTCATCGGCCGCAGCAATATCGTCGGCAAGCCGGCGGCCATGCTGCTGCTCCGCGAGCACGCGACGGTGACGATCTGCCATTCCCGCACGGCGAATCTGGAGGAGATCGCACGGCAAGCCGACATCCTTGTCGTCGCGATCGGCAAGCCGAAGGCGATTGACGCCCGGTATGTGAAACCCGGCGCCGTCGTCCTCGACGTCGGCGTAAACCGGCTTCCGGACGGCAAGCTGGCCGGGGACGTCGATTTCGAGAGCGCGTCGGAAGTCGCCGGCTGGATTACGCCGGTGCCGGGCGGCGTCGGACCGATGACAATCACGATGCTGCTTCGCAACACGCTGACCGCGGCGAAGCGGATTCACGGAATCGGTTGATCGGCCGCGGGAACCGGGGGAGTGATCCTGTGGGAGAGGCGCGCATTTTTTCGATCCAGGAGATTACCCGATACATCCGGATGAAGCTGGAATCGGACGAACTGCTCGGCGACGTGTGGCTGCGCGGGGAGATCTCGAACTTCACCCACCATTCGAGCGGGCATATGTATTTCACGCTGAAGGACGAGGGCAGCCGGATCAAGTGCATCATGTTCGCCGCCCATAACCGGAAACTCGCTTTCATGCCGCGCGACGGGACGAAGGTGATCGCCCGCGGCAATGTTTCGGTCTACGAGCGGGACGGCAATTATCAATTTTATGTGACGCAGATGCAGCCGGACGGGATTGGGTCCCTGTACCTGGCTTTCGAGCAGCTGAAGAAGAAGCTGGAGGCCGAGGGGCTGTTCGATCCGGCGCGCAAGCGGCCGCTGCCGCGAGTGCCCCGGAAGATCGGCGTCATCACGTCGCCGACCGGCGCCGCCATCCGCGACATTCTGACGACGCTGGGCCGCCGGTATCCGCAGGCGGCGGTGACGCTCGTCCCGGTGCTCGTCCAGGGGCAGGGCGCGGCGCCGTCGATTGTGCGGGCGATCGAGCTGCTCAACCGGATCGGCGAGGCGGACGTCCTGATCGTCGGGCGCGGCGGCGGTTCGCTCGAGGAGCTGTGGGCGTTCAACGAAGAGATCGTCGCCCGCGCCATCGCGGCGTCCCGCATCCCGGTCATCTCCGCCGTCGGGCACGAGACGGATTTCACGATCGCCGATTTCGCGGCGGATCTGCGCGCCCCGACGCCGACGGCTGCGGCCGAGCTGGCGGTGCCGCACATCGCGGAGCTGCGGGAGACGCTGGAGCATCTCAGGCGGCGCATGCGCGGCGCGCTGTCGGCCTGCATCGAGTCACGCAGGCAAAGGCTCGCGCGCGTCCGGCGCTCGCCGGTGCTGCTCTATCCGCGCCGCTACCTGCTCGCGCACGCGGAGCGGCTCGACCGGGCGAGCGAGCGGCTGCGCGAGCGGATGCGGCGCCGGGCCGAGCAGAGCCGGCAACGGCTGCTCGGCGTGCGGGCGCGCCTGGCCGCGGCGCATCCGGGCGGACGGGTGGAGATGGCCGCCGCCCGGCGGCGCGAGGCGGAGCGCCGGCTTGCGGCCGCCATGCGGTCGGCCGTGAAGGACAGCGCACAGCGCCTGGCGATGTCGATGCGCCAACTCGACGCGCTCAGCCCGCTCAAGGTGATGATGCGCGGGTACAGCCTCGTCTACGACGAGCGGGAAGAGCGGCTGATCCGGTCGATCCGGGACGTGCAGCCGGGCGACATGGTGAACGTGCGGCTGACGGACGGAAGGTTGGAATGCCATATCTGGTCCATGAGAGGAGAGGACGGTTTTGGCGGAAACGAGCTTTGAGCGGACGGGCGGCGGCATGCCCGAACAAGGCGGTGAATCCGGCGGCGCGCCGCAGGAGGCGTCCGTCAGCTTCGAGGAAGCGATGGAGCAGCTCGAGGCGATCGTCGCGAAGCTGGAATCGGGCGATGTGCCGCTCGAGCAGGCGATCGAGCTGTTCCAGGAAGGCATGCGGCTCTCCCAGCTGTGCGGCAGCAAGCTGGAGCAGGTGGAACGGAAGATCGAGATGCTGATCGAGACGGAGCAGGGGCTGCAGCGCAAGCCGTTCGCCCCCGAGGAATAAGGGTCGGATGCCGCGGTGTTTTTCGCGCTTCGGGGGAAGATACGGTTGAGATTGGGTTGAATGGAGTTCATGAGCGACATGTCTGTTGAGGCGTATATCGCGCGGCTGGCCGGCACGGTCGAACAGGCGCTGGACAGCGCAATTCCCGCGGAATGGGATGTGCCGGGCAGGCTGCGCGAAGCGATGTTGTATTCGCTGAAAGCCGGGGGAAAGCGCATCCGCCCGGTGCTGGTGCTCGCCGCCGCGGAAGCGGTGAGGGGAGACGAATCGGCGGCGGAGGCGGCGATGCCGGCCGCCTGCGCCGTCGAACTGGTGCACACCTATTCGCTGATTCACGACGATCTGCCGGCGATGGATGACGACGACTTCCGCCGCGGCAAACCGACGAACCACAAAGTGTTCGGGGAAGCGATGGCCATTCTCGCAGGAGACGGGCTGCTTACCCACGCGTTTCATTTGATCGCGGAAGCCGGCCTCTCCGGCAAGCTGCCTTTGGGCGCAGCGCTGGCGATCTCGGCCGATCTGGCCAGGCTCGCCGGCGTGAGCGGCATGGTCGGCGGGCAGGCGGCCGACATGCTCGGCGAGCAGGGCGTCACGTCGCTGGACGAATTGCGCTACATCCACCTGCACAAGACAAGCGATTTGATCATCTTCTCGCTGACGGCAGGCGGCCGGGCCGGCGGCGCCGACTCCGCGCAGATCAACGCGCTCGCGGGATTCGGCATGCGGATCGGCCTGGCGTTCCAGATCCGGGACGACATTCTCGATGTCGTCGGCGACGAGCGGGTGCTCGGCAAGAAGACGAACAGCGACGCGAGGCGGCAGAAAGTTACCTATCCGTATCTGATCGGCCTCGATGCCAGCCGGGCCGAGGTCGAGCGGCTGACGCGCGAGGCGAAAGAGGTGCTGCTTGACGCCGGCCTGCGCAAGCCCGATCTGCTGCTCGGCATCGCCGAATATTTGATGAGCCGCGATCGTTGAGGAAGTCGGCGCCTGCCGCACAAACGGCCGGCCGGTCTTCCGTCGGGTGCCGGCCCGATCCGGTTATGGTATAATGGCCCTACATGCACATGATTTTGCAAAAATGATTCCGTTGCAGACATAAGGGCATTTGACGGCCGGAAGGCGATCGATGCTCGACGGACCGGCTCGCGGCCCGGCGGCTGAATCGGCATGCCGGAGAGCTGTTCTGTCAGACGAAAGCGAGGTTTACGCATGCTGCTCGAACATATCCGGGGACCGGAAGATCTGAAGGCGCTGCCGGTCGACCAGCTCGACGAACTGGCGGCGGAAGTGCGGCAGTTTCTGATCGAGAAGCTGTCCGTGACCGGCGGCCACCTGGCGTCGAATCTCGGCGTTGTGGAGCTGACGCTCGCGCTGCATTATGTTTTCGACAGCCCGAAGGACAAGCTGATTTTCGACGTCGGCCATCAGGCGTATGTGCACAAGATGATCACCGGCCGGATGCACCGGTTCGATACGCTGCGCCAGTACAAGGGCCTGTGCGGTTTCGTGAAGCGCGCGGAGAGCGAGCACGACGTCTGGGAAGCCGGACACAGCAGCACGTCGCTGTCGGGTGCCATGGGCATGGCGATCGCCCGCGACCTGAAGGGCGAAAGCCACCAGGTTGTCGCGATCATCGGCGACGGCGCGCTGACCGGCGGCATGGCGCTCGAGGCGCTGAACCATATCGGCCACGAGAAGAAAGATCTGATCGTCATCCTGAACGACAACGAGATGTCAATCGCGCCGAACGTCGGCGCGCTGCACAATTATCTCGGCCGGATCCGCTCGGACCGGCATTATTTGAAAGCCAAGGAAGAGCTGCAGCAGCTGCTGAACCGGATTCCGGCGATCGGCGGGAAGCTGGCGAAGACGGCCGAGCGGGTGAAAGACAGCCTGAAGTATATGGTTGTGCCGGGCATGTGGTTCGAGGAGCTCGGCTACACGTATCTCGGTCCAGTGGACGGGCATGACATCCGCAAGCTGCTCGAAGCGCTCCAGCAGGCGAGATCGGTCGGGGGACCGGTGCTCGTCCATGTGTTAACCGTGAAAGGGAAAGGGTACGAGCCGGCCGAAGCGGATTCGCACAAATGGCACGGCATCACACCATACAAAATCGAATCCGGCCAGGTGCTGAAGGCGGTCGGCCCGCCGACGTACACGGACGTGTTCGGGGAAGCGCTGGTGGAACTGGCGGAGCGCGATCCGCGCATCGTTGCGGTAACGCCGGCGATGCCCGGCGGGTCGGGGCTGCTGAAGTTCGCGAAACGGTTCCCGGACCGGATGTTCGATGTCGGCATTGCCGAGCAGCACGCGGCGACGATGTGCGCCGCGCTCGCGCTGGAAGGGATGAAGCCGGTTTTCGCCGTCTATTCGACGTTCCTGCAGCGGGCCTATGATCAGGTCGTGCACGATATTTGCCGCCACAACGCAAATGTGATTTTCGCCATTGACCGGGCAGGACTGGTCGGTCCGGACGGCGAGACGCATCAGGGCGTGTTCGACATCGCGTTTCTGCGCCATATTCCGAACATGGTGCTCATGATGCCGAAGGACGAGAACGAGCTGAGGCGCATGCTTCGCACGGCCGTCGATTACGACGGCGGACCGATCGCGGTCCGCTATCCGCGGGCCGCGGGGGTCGGCGTGAGCCTCGATCCCGACCCGCAGCCGATCCCGATCGGCGAATGGGAGACGGTACGCGAGGGCGACAGCGCGGTCGTGCTCGCCTGCGGCCCGATGGTCGGCCTGGCGATGGAGGCGGCGGAGCAGCTCAAGCGGGACGGCTTGCAGCTGCGCGTCGTAAACGCCCGGTTCCTGAAGCCGCTCGACGAAGCGATGCTGCTCGCTCTCGCCGGTGAAGGGCTGCCCGTCATCGTGCTCGAGGAAGGCGCGGTGCACGGCGGACTGGGCGGCGCGGTGCTGGAATTCTGTGCGCTGCGCGGCATCGACCATATGCGGATCAGGCTGATCGGCGTGCCGGACCGGTTCATCGAGCACGGCTCGATCAAAGAGCAGCGTGCGGAGATCGGACTGACCGTCGAACGGATCGTGAGCGAAGTGAAGCAGCTGCGGGCCCGGCCGGGCAGGCGCGCGAGCGTCATCCGCAGCTGACGCGGAGAAAGCGGACGGGAATCACATGTCAGACAAAGATCTCAAAGGCAAGGAACGGATTGATGTGCTCCTCGTGGAGCAAGGGTTTTTCGAGAGCAGGGAGAAAGCGAAGGCGGCGATCATGGCCGGGCTCGTGCTCGCGGACGGCGAACGGATCGAGAAGAGCGGCGCCAAGGTGCCGCGCACGGCCGCGATCACGGTGAAGGGCGCGCCGCATCCGTATGTCAGCCGCGGCGGCCTGAAGCTGGAGAAGGCGATCGAAACGTTCGGCATCGCGATGGAAGGACGCGTCATGCTCGATATCGGGGCGTCGACCGGCGGATTTACCGACTGCGCGCTCAAGAACGGCGCCGCCCATGTCTACGCCATCGACGTCGGCTACAATCAGCTGGACTGGTCGCTCAGGCAGGACAGCCGGGTATGCGTCATGGAGCGTACGAACTTCCGTTATCTGAAACCGGAAGATTTGCGCGGCCCGCAGCCGGATTTTGCCGCGATTGATGTTTCATTTATTTCGCTCAGGCTCATCCTGCCGACGCTCAAGCAGCTGATTCCGCCCGGCGCGGGCGTCGTCGCGCTCATCAAGCCGCAGTTCGAAGCGGGGCGCGAAGCCGTCGGCAAGTCCGGCGTCGTGCGCGACCCGGCGGTGCATGAGGAGGTCATCGCCCGGGTGTGCGGCTTCGCGGAAGCCGAAGGATACGGCTTGCAAGGGCTGACGTATTCGCCGATTACGGGCGGTGAAGGGAATATCGAGTTTCTGGCTTACTGGCGGCTGGGCGCGGACACGCGCTTCCAGGCATCAGCCGATGCGGTCGCGCGGCTTGTGGCGGAAGCGCACGAGGCGTTCCGCCGGGCTTGACCATTGAAGGAAAGCGGGAAAATGGACCATTCCATGGTTGCGGGGCCGTCGCAGATCGTTGTCGATCGCGGGCATCGCCAAGACCATGGCGCAGAGCATGCGGGGTCAATCGGTTGAACAATCGATTGGCCTTTTTGCTTTCAAGGGAACGCAAGCAGGATCAAGCCGCGTCTTCCGTTTGCACGAAATTTCTGGTATACTAGGACCAAACAAACGTTCCCGTTTATATTAATTATATTTGTGGAAGGAATTTCCGCCCCGAAGCGAGAACCTATAGCGCAAGCATTTCCATGCATGCTTGTTGCGTGAAGGGGGCGGCGAATGTGAACAATGCGGCCGACTGGTTTCTCATGATCGCCGCCGGCGGTCTGATCGCCGTCTGGCTGTTTCGCCGGTTCTACGTCTGGCTCCATGAGCCGCCGGCCAGCCGCGTCTACCGGCTGGGCGAAGGATCGGAGCCGGACCCCGGCGACGAGACGGTGCGTTTCCTGACCGCAAGCGGCTATGAGGTCGTCTCGGGCAAGCATCGGGTGCCGATCGAGATCGAGGTGGACGGCGAGCTGATGCAGTCGCGGCTGTTCATCGACTATGTCGCCGTGAAGGACGGACGGACGTGGCTGGTGAAGACGGCGCGCGACCGGATGCCGATCGACTGGACCGGAGCCGGCGTACGGGACAAGTTTCTCGTATACGCGCTGCTCGTGCCGTCGGCGGAAGGCATCGTGTATGCGGATCCGAGGGAGCGGTGGCTGAGAACGATCACGTTCGCGATCGGAACGGAAGCTTAAGGAGGCAGGCCCAGGCAATGAAAGGATTCCGACAGATGAAGATTCGGGAGATTATCGGCGAACAGGAGATCGAGACGCAGGACGAGCTCGTCGAGGCGCTTCGCCGAGCCGGCCTGAACGTGACGCAGGCGACCGTCTCCCGCGACATCAAGGAGATGCAGCTCGTCAAGGTGCCGACCGAGGACGGGCGCTACAAATACTCGCTGACGGCGGAAAGCCGCGTCTACCCGCTGCAGAAGCTGAAACGGGCGATGCTCGATCATTTTGTCCATATCGACAGCGCGGACAATCTGATCGTCATGAAATGTCTGCCCGGCACGGCGAACGCGATCGGTTCGCTCATCGACGCGATGGAATGGAACGAGGTCATGGGCACGATCTGCGGCGACGACACGATTCTGATCATCTGCCGGACCAAAGCGCAGAGCAAGACTGTCGTCGACCGGCTGATCGGACTGCTGAATGAACCGGGGCGGAAATAGCCATCGTATTTATTGGCAGGAAGGGGACACGTCATGCTTCGCGAGCTGTCGATACGCAATCTGGCTGTCATCGAACACGTATCCGTATCTTTCGCGGAGGGGTTCCATGTGCTGACCGGCGAGACCGGCGCGGGCAAGTCGATTCTGATCGACGCGCTCAGCCTGGTCATCGGCGGCCGCGGCGCGGCGGACATCGTGCGCTACGGATGCGAGAAGGCCGAGATCGAAGCGCTGTTCGACCCGCCTGCCGGCCATCCGGTGCGGGAAGTGCTGGAATCGCTCGGCATCGAAGCGGAACCGGATGAGCCGATTGTCGTGCGGCGCGAATTGTCGGTCCAGGGCAAGAGCGTAAGCCGCGTGAACGGCCGGATCGTCAATCTGTCCATGCTCAGGGAGATCGGCGAATGTCTCGTCAACATTCACGGTCAGCACGAGCATCAGTCGCTGCTCAAGACGGAGCGGCACCTCGAGTGGCTCGACGCCTATGCGGGCGGGAAGCTGGCCGACCTGAAGCGGGATTATCAGGAGATCTACCGGCGATATACGGAGACGCGGAACAAGCTGCGGGAACTCGAAGACGCTTCGCGGCAAAACATGCAGATGCTCGATCTGTACAAGTTCCAGCTCGCGGAGATCGACGACGCGCGGCTAAAGCCCGGCGAGGACGAGGCGCTGCAGGATGAGCGCAGGCGGCTGGCGCATGCCGAGCGCATCATGCAGAACGCATCCGAGGCGTATGAGCTCATTTACGGCAATGCCGGGCTGGATGCGCTGGCCAGGGCGATTTCGCGGCTCGAGGATATCCGCAAGTACGACGCCCCGGCCATCGAGCCGCTGTTGGAGCAGCTGCAGTCGGCTTATTATCAGGCGGAAGACGCGGCGTACCAGCTCCGCGACTATCGCGAACGCATCGAGTCCGATCCCGAGCGGCTGACCGAGATCGAAGACCGGCTTGATCTGATCGGGGGGCTCAAGCGCAAATACGGCGAGCGCATCGAAGATATCCTCGAATACCGGGCGAAGATCGCCGACGCCATCGACAAGATGGAGAACCGGGACGAGCATCTTGAGCGGCTGCGCGAGGAAGAGCGCAAGCTGCGCGAGCAGGCGCAGCGCCTGGCGCTCGGGCTTTCGGAGCAGCGCCGGCTTGCGGCGGACCGGCTGGCGAAGGAGATCGAAAGCGAGCTTAAGGAGCTGCAGATGGAGCGCACGACGTTCAAGGTGCAACTCGATCAGCCGGCGGACGAGGATGGCGCGCCGAAGCTGGCGCCGCACGGAATCGACGAGGCTGTCTTCCTGTTCTCCGCGAATCCGGGCGAACCGCCGAAGCCGCTCGCGAAGATCGCTTCCGGAGGCGAAATGTCGCGCATCATGCTGGCGCTGAAGACGGTTTTCGCCGCGATCGACGGGGTGCCGGTTCTCGTGTTCGACGAAGTGGACACGGGCGTCAGCGGACGCGCCGCGCAGGCCATCGCGGAGAAGATGTCGAAGCTGTCCCGACGCTGCCAGGTGTTCGCGATCACGCACCTGCCGCAGGTGGCCTGCATGGCGGACCATCATTACGGCATTCGCAAGCAGACGCTCGGCGAGCGCACGTCCACGACGGTCGAACCGCTGCAAGGCATCGGCCGGGTCGAGGAGCTGGCACGCATGCTCGGAGGCGTGGAAGTGACGGATATGACGCGCCATCACGCCCGGGAGATGCTGGATCTGGCCGAACGGAAGAAGGGCGCTTGAAAGCCAGTCCGGGAATGTTTTATCGGTCATAAAAGAAAAGGGGCGGGGTTACCTTAAAGGTACGCCAACAGGGCGAAGCGACAGACACGGGAGCGGCAGCTTCCGCGGCTTCAATCGCATCGGGCGGCCTTTGTTCCCACGCCCGCGCCGACGAAGCCGCGAGAACCGCATGCCGGGCTAGTTCCGACATGCGGTTCATCGGCGGCTTTTTTCTATGCGCCGTCCGCATCCCGCCCGCTGTTCATCCAGATTCCTTAGGGAGCGTGAATCCATTGAATGACAGCGCACGGATCCGTTGGTTCGGTCTTCTGCTCGCCAGTCTCGTCTGCGCGGCCGGTTTCACCGCCCCGTTTCGGCATTATGCCGCCTTCCCCAGTGAGCTGAATCTGTTCCTCGGCCAGCACAGACAGCTCGATTACACGATGCCGGTGCACGCCGACATCACGGTCGATCCATCCATCGTCAACATCAACGGTTCGGACAGCCGTTCGGTCAAGGTTGATCTGCGCAAGCCGCTGTCGATCGTTCCGCAGTCCAGCGGCATGGCCAAGCTGAAAATGAAATTATTCGGTACGATTCCTTTCAAGACGGTCACCGTACATGTCGTTCCCGGGCTGAAGGTGATACCCGGCGGCCAGACGATCGGCGTCAAAGTGAAATCGGACGGCATCATGGTCGTCGGTCATCATCAGGTGAAGACGGAAAAAGGCGAAACGCTGTCGCCCGCCCAGTCGGCCGGCATCCGCCTCGGCGATCTGATCATGAGCGTGAATGGCGTCAAGCTGAAGGAAGTCAGCCAGATGGCGAAGATGGTCGAGCAGGCGGGCAAGGAGGGCAAGGCGCTGAAGCTCACGATCGAGCGTGGAACCGAGAAATTTGAAAAAGAACTCAAGCCGGTCTATGACGCGGAAGACCGGGCGTGGCGGCTCGGTCTCTATATCCGGGATTCCGCTGCCGGAGTAGGCACGCTGACATTCTACGCGCCGGAACAGGGCGTATATGGCGCTCTGGGGCACATCATCACCGATATGGACACGCAGGCGCCGATCCGGGTCGGAGAAGGGCAGATCGTGCAGTCAAGCGTCACGTCGATCAACAAGAGCTCCAGCGGCGAACCCGGCGAGAAAAGAGCGCATTTCGTCAAGGAAGGGAAGGTGCTCGGCACCGTCGAGCGCAATACACAGTTCGGCATATTCGGCCGGATGAGTGAACTGCCGAAGCCCAGCTACGACGACAAGGCAATTCCGGTCGCGTTTGCCGATGAAGTGAAGGAAGGGCCGGCGCATATTTTGACGGTGGTCGACGGCCAGAAAGTGGAGAAGTTCGATATCGAGATTACGCGCGCGATCCGTCAGCCCGAGCCGGCAACGAAAGGCATGATCATCCGGATCACCGACGAGAAGCTGTTGAAACGGACGGGCGGTATCGTGCAGGGGATGTCCGGCAGTCCGATCATCCAGGACGGAAAACTGGTCGGCGCCGTCACCCACGTGTTCGTCAACGATCCGTCATCGGGATACGGCTGCTACATCGAATGGATGCTCGGCGATGCGGGCATTCTGCCCAACGCGCATCAACGGAAGCTTAAGGCGGGATAACGCCCTAAGCTTTCGTTGTTTCCGTCCGTGTCGAAAAATGTTGAACATCCCAGAAATCACGAATATTTTGGAATAAATTTTTATTATATTCATTGTCACAAAAAAAGTAAAGAAAAAATTTTTAACATGAAGGAATTTCCTTTCCCATGTCGAAACGGTAATATATCGGGGAGGAACAGACCTTCCACAAGTGAATCCCATTCAAATAAGGAGGACTCACACCTTGCAAAGAATTGAAGTATTGCTGGCCGACGACAACCGTGAATTTACGAATCTGCTCTCCGAGTACATCTCAGAACAGAGCGACATGACAGTCACGGGCGTAGCCTACAACGGCGAAGAAGTGCTTCGGCTGCTGGAGGAATCCCGCAAGGCGCCGGACGTCCTCATCCTGGACATTATCATGCCGCATCTCGACGGCCTTGGCGTGCTTGAACGGCTGCGCGACATGGATCTCAATCCGATGCCGAAAATCATCATGCTTACGGCATTCGGTCAGGAGAATATTACGCAGAAGGCGGTCCAGCTCGGTGCGTCTTACTACATACTGAAGCCGTTCGACATGGAAATATTGGCGAACCGGATCCGCCAGCTGGTGAGCAATCCCGTGCTGTCCCCGTCCGCAAGCTACGGCTCGGTGCTGCCGAAGTCGACCAACGTTGTGCCGATCGGCAAGAGCAAAAACCTCGACGCCAACATTACGAGCATCATTCACGAAATCGGCGTGCCTGCCCATATCAAAGGCTATCAATACCTGCGCGAAGCGATCACGATGGTGTACAACAACATCGAAATTCTGGGCGCCATCACGAAGACACTCTATCCGGCGATCGCCGAGAAGTTCAAGACGACGCCGTCCCGCGTCGAACGCGCCATCCGGCACGCCATCGAAGTCGCCTGGACGCGCGGCAACATCGACTCGATCAGCCATCTGTTCGGCTACACGATCAACATCAGCAAGTCGAAGCCGACGAACAGCGAATTCATCGCGATGGTGGCCGACAAGCTGCGGATCGAGCACAAGGTATCGTAGCGGCGGCTTGAGCGGCGGAGCCTCGAAACACCACGGGTTTTCGTTGGTCGCATGACCAATGGAGGCGTGGTGTTTTTGCTTTCAAGGCGTCATGACGAAAGAAGGAGGGAGACGCGATCGCGGCACGGGATGGGGAGCCTTTTTCCGGGAATGCAGCGTAATGTCCTGGCGGCGGGCAGGCGGCATACCGTCAGTCTGAGGAAGGACGGCACGGTCGTCGCGGCCGGCGACAACCGTCTCGGCCAATGCAAGGTGGAAAACTGGCGCGGGATCGTGTCGGTTGCAGCGGGCAATGTCCATATGGCGCCGAATACGGGCAACGCGCATACCGTCGGGCTTCGCGAGGACGGAACGGTTGTCGCAACGGGCTGGAACCGGCACGGCCAATGCGCGGTTGACGGCTGGAGCGGCATCGTTGCCATCGCGGCGGGTTGGTGCCGGACCGTAGGGCTGCGCGCGGATGGAACGGTGGCCGCGGCAGGACGGAATCTTGAAGGGGAATGCGATACGGACGGATGGCGGGATATCGCGGCTGTTGCGGCAGGCGACTGGCACACGGTCGGCTTGCGCGCAGACGGCACGGTCGCCTGGACGGGAAACAACCGGCATCGTCAGTGCCAGGTGGACGATTGGCGCGATATCGTGGCGATTTCGGCAGGTTATTTGCATACGGTAGGGCTGAGATCAGACGGCACGGTGGTCGCTGCCGGCAACAACCAGGCCGGCCAGTGCGAGGTAGGAGGCTGGCGGGACATCGTTGCGGTCGCGGCGGGCAGCCTGCATACCGTCGGCCTGCGCGCTGACGGCACGGTCGTCGCCGCGGGGCACAATGCGTTCGGCCAATGCGAGGTGCGGGGCTGGCGGGACATTGTCGCCATAGCGGCGGGCTGCGTCCATACCGTCGGGCTGTGCGCGAATGGCACAGTCGTCGCCATCGGGGACAACACGTTCGGTCAATGCGAGGTCAGCGGGTGGCGCGGCATCCGGTTGCCGGATCTCGCTTGCGGTACGTGAGGCCGTTGCTGCCGCCCGCAAATATGCAACCTTCTCCGCGCAGACCTCGTCTGATTCAAGTGAGGATCGGAAACGAGGTTTTGAGACGTGAGACGAATTGCGATCTATATCATCGCCGCGCTGGTCGTGCTGATCGCCATACCCGTCGTGGCGTCACTTGGCGAATACACGCGGGCCAAAACGGCACTCCACGACGACAGCCGGTTCATCCGCGAGCTTTCGGTGATCGCGCTGACTGCGGATGCGTTCGGGATGGCGGAGGTAACGGATTTCGATTGGGATACCTTGTACATCTTCGGTCCATACACGACCTGGCGTGAGATGGAGGAGCAGGTCGGGAGAGCCTGGTACGAATCCTATGCCGATTACCTGATCCGCCGCACGCCGATCGGCCGGCACCCGGTCGACGACGACTCTCTCCAGAAACTGGTGTTCGTCCTGGACGGGCGCGTCGTGCTGGATGCAACGGTCCGTCGAAGTATCATCGATTTCACGAAACTGGACAAAACCAGGCTCAGCAGCGAAGAAGCGTTCTTTGATCTGCAGTGCCAAAACAGGTGGACGACAGCGTTACGGCGCAAGACTCCCGCATAGAAGAGACAAACGCCGCATCGGGATGCAAGCCCGGATGCGGCGTTACTGTCATGTTTGCTCGTTGTCCGGCAGCCGGACAGGCTTCGGCGGTCGGGGACGCTTCTTCCGGAAGCGCGGCGCGACATAGTTGCGCTTCCGGTCGCGGAAGAAAATCCAGCCGCCGATGAAGCCGACGCCGCCAAGGAACAGGATGAGGCCGATAATAAACCGAAGCCAGTTGAAGACCGGAGCCGGGTCGTCGGGCCCGAAGGCAGCGAAATAATCGAACAGGGTGTTCTTGATCTGCAGAAAGCCGTAAGCCGCCCCGATGCCGGGAATGACAAGCAGCAGCACGGCGAGAAAACGCGAGAGCACCAATCTCATGTTTTTACCATCCTTCCGTTGTCCAGCGTGCGACGCAAATCCCAGCACATTATATCATACCGCGAAAGCGTATTCGCTGTCCAACGCGGGGACAGGTCTGTTATATGACGCGCGGGAAAGGTAAAATAGTAGAGTACGGATCAACACCCAAGACCGGGAAGAGGAGAATGCACATGACGATACATGCGGACGTTGCGGTACTCGGCGGAGGACCCGGCGGTTATACAGCCGCAATCCGGGCCGCCCAGCTCGGCAAGAAAGCGGTCATTATCGAGCAGGACCGGCTTGGCGGCGTCTGTTTGAACCGGGGCTGCATTCCGAGCAAGTCGCTGCTGCGCAGCGCGGAAGTGTTCCATACGGTGAAGGAAGCCGCCCGCTACGGCATTGCGGTCCAGGGCGAGCCGGAGCTGCGCTACGACGCTGTCCTGGAGCGGAAGCGCGCCGCCGTCGAGCAGCTTTACCGCGGACTCACGTCGCTCATGAAAAAGCACAACATCGAGGTTATCCACGGGAAGGGGAGAATCATCGGGCCGTCGATCTTCTCGCCGCGCAGCGGTTCGGTCGCGGTCGAGCTGGAGAACGGCGAGATGGAGACGGTCGTGCCGCAGCAGCTGATCATCGCGACCGGTTCGCGTCCGCGCGAGCTGCCGGGACTGAAGTTTGACGGCATCCGGGTGCTGAGCAGCGACGATGCGCTGAACATGGAGACGCTGCCGCGCGATATGCTGATCGTCGGGGGCGGCGTCATCGGTATCGAATGGGCGTCGATGCTGAACGACTTCGGCGTGGCCGTGACGCTGGTCGAAGCGGCATCGCGCCTGCTGCCGGGGGAAGACGCCGACGTGTCCGCCGAGATGGAGCGGCTGCTCCGCAGACGCGGCGTCCGCGTGATCACTTCGGCGAAGCTGCTCACCGACACGTTCGAGCGGAAAGACGACGGCGTGGCGGTCAAGATCGAAACCGGCGAGGGGGCGGTCGCGCTGTCAGCCGAGCGGATGCTCGTCGCCATCGGACGGACGGCGAACGTCGACGGGATCGGCCTGGAAGCGACCGATGTGGCGGTCAAGGACGGCTTTATCGCCGTCAACGCGTCGTACCAGACGGCCGAACCGCACATCTATGCGGTCGGCGACGTCATCGGCGGCGTGCAGCTTGCGCACGCGGCGGCGCGCGAAGGGGTGATCGCGGCCGAACATATCGCCGGCCTCAAAACTGAGCCGCTTCAGCCGCATCGCATTCCGCGCTGCATCTACTCGCGGCCGGAAGTGGCCTCCATCGGCTTGACGGAGAGCCAGGCGCTTTCCCGCGGCCATGACGTGAAGACGAGCCGGATTCCGTTCCGGGCGAGCGGCAAGGCGATCGTGCTCGGCGAGACGGACGGCTTCGTGAAAGTGATCGCCGACCGGAAGACCGGCGACATCCTCGGCGTCCACATGATCGGACCGCATGTGACGGAACTGCTGTCCGAGGCGGGCCTCGCGGATCTTCTGAACGCTTCGGTATGGGAAGCCGGCCAGCTCGTTCATCCGCACCCTTCGCTGTCGGAAATGCTCGGCGAGGCGATGCTGGCGATCGACGGCGTGTCCTTGTCGTTCTGACTCGAAGGTTCGGGGCGATCGGTTCATTTCTTTTTCCGGCAAAACAGGGTATAATGGATGCATCTTACCTTTAGTACCTGGTGTTAAGAGCTGGCCTCGAACGGGCGGCTCTCTTGCAGCCGGGAGAAGGAGGCATTTTATGGCCAATACCGGTACCAAGCGGACGTTCCGCCACCGCGAGGTCGGTCTTACGGACGACGAAGCGGTGCAGATGTACGCGACGATGCTGATGGCAAGACGATACGACGAGCGGGCACTGCTGCTTCAGCGGGCCGGCAAGATCAATTTTCACATCTCCGGAATCGGACAGGAAGCCGCGCAGGTGGCGGCCGCCTTCGCGCTGGATCGGGAGAACGACTGGTTTCTTCCCTACTACCGTGACTATGGCTTCGTGCTGGCGGTCGGCATGACGCTGCGCGAGCTGATGCTGTCCTTGTTCGCGAAGGAAGAAGATCCGAACAGCGCGGGCCGGCAGATGCCGGGCCACTTCGGCTGCAAACGGCTGCGCATCGTCACCGGATCGAGCCCGGTGACGACCCAGGTGCCGCACGCGGTCGGCATCGCATACGCGCTCAAACTGAAGCGGCAGCCCTATGTGTCGTTCGTGACGTTCGGCGAGGGCTCAAGCAACCAGGGCGATTTTCATGAGGGCTGCAACTTTGCGGGCGTGCACAAACTGCCGGTCATTTTCATGTGCGAGAACAACCAGTACGCCATTTCGGTGCCGATTTCGCGGCAGGTTGCCGGGCGGATCTGCGACCGGGCGGTCGGTTACGGGTTCCCCGGCGTCCGGGTTGACGGCAACGATCCGCTGGAAGTGTACAAGGCCGTCAAGGAAGCGCGCGAGCGCGCGGTCGCCGGCGAAGGCCCGACATTGATCGAGGCCGTGATGTACCGGCTGTCGCCGCACTCGACATCCGACAACGACCTGGCCTACCGATCGAAGGAAGAAGTCGAGGAGCACCGGGCGAAGGACGGGCTGCCGCGCTATCGACAGTACCTGATTGACTGCGGGCTGTGGAACGAAGAGCTGGACCGTTCGCTCGACGCGAACATCCGCCAGATGCTCGACGAAGCGACCGAGTATGCGGACAAGGCGCCATACCCTTCTCCGGAATCGATCATGCACCACGTCTATGCCGGCGATGCGGAAGGAGGGCGGTAACATGGCGGTCATGCATTACATCGACGCGATCCGGCTGGCCATGGAAGAAGAAATGGCCCGCGACGAGGATGTGTTTGTGCTCGGCGAGGACGTCGGCTATAAGGGCGGCGTCTTCACAACGACGAAAGGACTGCTCGAGAAGTTCGGGCCGGAGCGGGTGCTGGACACGCCGCTTGCGGAGTCGGTGATCGCCGGCGCGGCGATCGGCGCCGCCATGTACGGCCTGAAGCCGATCGCCGAGATGCAGTACGCGGACTTTATTTTCCCTGCGACGAACCAGATCATCAGCGAAGCGGCGAAAATCCGCTACCGTTCGGCCAGCGACTGGACGTGCCCGGTCGTCATCCGCGCCCCGATCGGCGGCGGCGTGTTCGGCGGCCTGTACCATTCGCAGAGCGTGGAATCGGTCTTCTTCGGCACGCCGGGCCTGAAAATCGTCGCACCGTACACCGCCTACGACGCGAAGGGGCTGCTCAAGGCTGCCGTCCGCGATCCGGACCCGGTGCTCTATTTCGAACACAAGAAATGTTACCGTCTCGTCTCCGGCGAAGTGCCGGAGGACGACTACATCGTGCCGATCGGCAAGGCGAACGTGCTGCGCGAAGGCGATGACATCACGGTGATCGGATACAGCCTGCCGCTGCATTTCGCGATGCAGGCGGCCGAGGATCTGGAGGCGGAAGGCATCTCGTCCCACATTCTCGATCTCCGCACGCTGCAGCCGCTGGACAAGGAAGCGATCCTCGAAGCGGTCCGCCGCACGGGTAAAGTGCTCATCGTCCACGAAGACAACAAGACGGGCGGCGTCGGCGCCGAAGTGGCGGCGATCATCGCCGAGGAGCTGCTGTACGAGCTGGACGCGCCGATCATGCGGCTGTGCGGTCCGGACGTGCCGGCGATGCCGATTCATGCGCCGGGCGAGAAACATTTCATGCTGAATCGGGAGAAACTGCGGGATGCGATGCGGCAGTTGGCGCTTTATTGATGACCTTATGGTCCAATCCGGGATGGGAAGAAGGAGTTGAGAACGTGAGAGAGGGTCTTCAGGAAATCGTCATGCCGCAGCTGGCGGAATCGCTGGTGTCGGCGACGATCGAGCGCTGGCTGAAGCAGCCGGGTGACCGGATCGACATGTACGAGCCGATCTGCGAGATCAACACGGACAAGGTGAACGCGGAGCTGCCGTCGACCGTCACCGGGAAACTGGTCAAAATATTGGCCGGCGAAGGCGAGACCGTGGACGTAGGCGCACCGATCTGTCTCGTCGAGACGGCGTCGGCCGGCGCTCCGGCAGAATCCGCGCCGGATTCGGGAGATGCGGCGCAGCCGCAGGCACGGCAGGCGGCCGCATCGGACGGGGATGAAGGCGCGGCGCCTATGAGCGGCCGCTATTCGCCGGCGGTGCAGCGCCTCGCCGCCGAACACGGCGTCAATCTGGCCGAGGTGCGGGGCACCGGGCTCGGCGGGCGCATTACCCGCAAGGACGTGTTGAACTACATCGAATCCGGCCGCGCATCCGGCAAACCCGCGGACAGCCGTTCGGCCGATCCGGCGCGCCAGCCGGTCCGGTCCAGCGGCCTGCATCTGTCGGAAGAGCCGAAGCTGCCCGCGATCGAAGTCGAGGCGGCGGCGCCGGGCAGCGGCGAATACTTCATCGACGTGTCGCCGCTCCGCCATACGATCGCGACCCGGATGCGGCAGAGCGTCACGGAGATTCCGCACGCCTGGACGATGATCGAGGCGGACGTGACGAATCTTGTCGCGCTGCGCAACAAGCTGAAAGACGAGTTCATGAAGCGCGAAGGCATCAACCTGACATATCTCGCGTTCTTCCTGAAGGCGGTCATCAACGCGATCAAGGACTATCCGATCATGAATTCGGTGTGGGCCGTCGACAAAATCATCGTCAAGCGCGACATCAACATTTCGCTGGCCGTCGGCACGGAGGACGGCGTCTGGACGCCGGTCATCAAGAACGCCGACCAGAAGAACATCGCCGGGCTGGCCCGCGAGATCGACGACCTCGCGCGCAAGACGCGGGAAGGCCGGCTGTCGCTCAGCGACATGCAGGGCGGAACGTTCACGGTCAACAACACCGGCTCGTTCGGCTCGATTCTGTCGCAGCCGATTATCAACTACCCGCAAGCGGCGCTCATCACGTTCGAATCGATCGTCAAGAAACCGGTCGTCATCGGCGACATGATCGCGATCCGCTCGATGGTGAACCTGTGTCTTTCGCTTGACCACCGCATCCTCGACGGCGTCATCTGCGGACGGTTCCTGCAGCGGGTGAAAGAGAATCTCGAAAGCTACAGCATCGAGACGACCACATTGTATTGAGAGGCTCGCCATGAACGATAACCAATTGCTCGATATCCGCTACATCCCGATGATCGATTACGCCGCGGCGTGGGGCAGACAGAAGGAAATCGTGCGCGGAATCGACCGCGGCGAGCGGCCGGAGACGCTGCTCTTGCTCCAGCATCCGCCGACCTACACCATCGGGTCGCAGAAGCATCCGGAGCATCTGCTGCTGAGCGAGGAAGAGCTGAACGCGCGGGGCATCCGCGTGTTTCAGATCGACCGCGGCGGCGACATCACCTATCACGGACCCGGCCAGCTCGTCGGCTATCCGCTGCTCTACCTGAATCCGGCGGTGCTCGACCTGCACGGCTATCTGCGCGCGCTTGAGCAGGTTATCATCGACTGGCTGGCCGATTACGGAATTGAAGGCGGCCGCAAGGAAGCCTACACCGGCGTGTGGGTCGGGGAGGAAAAAATCGCGGCGATCGGCGTCAAATTCAACAAAGCGCGAAGCCGCCGCGGCTTTATTACAAGCCACGGCTTCGCGCTCAACCTGCGCGCCGGCATCGGCAACGAGGGATTCTCGGGGATCATTCCGTGCGGCATCCGCGAATACGGCGTCACCAGTTTCGAAGATTTGACGGGGATGGAGATGCCGCCGGAGCGGGCGGCGCGGGAGATCGTGCCGCATTTCTGCCGCGTATTCGGCAGGAGCGCCGGGCCCTTAATAGAAGAGGAGGCCGATGCCGGCCACGACGGTTGAGAGCAGCATGGCGGCGACGATCACAATGGCGGTGATCCGGATCCATTTGCGGTTGATCATGGTTTGCTGAACGCTCCTTTCAGCCAGGCTGTACAGATTCTATTTTATCCGATATGCGAGACGGGAGGAAAGCGATGATTGATCGTCAGAGACTGATTGACGAGTTCATGGAACTCGTCCGCGTCGACAGCGAGACCGGCCACGAACAGGAGATCAGCCGCGTGCTCAAGGCGAAGTTCGCCGGTCTCGGTCTTGCCGTCGAGGAAGACGACGCCGCGGAGAAGACGGGACACGGCGCGGGCAATCTGTTCGCGATGCTGGAAGCCGACGGGGCGGAGGATGCGCCGGTCATTTTCTTCACGTCGCACATGGACACCGTCGCGCCGGGCCGGGGGATCAAGCCGCGGCTGGACGATGACGGCTATATTCGCAGCGACGGCACGACGATTCTGGGCAGCGACGACAAGGCGGGCCTTGCGGCGATGCTCGAAGCGATCCGGGTGATCAAGGAGCGGAACATTCCGCACGGACCGGTCCAGTTCGTCATCACGGTCGGCGAGGAAGCCGGGCTGAACGGTGCGCGCGCCATGGACCGCGGCCGGCTCAAGGCGGCGTTCGGCTACGCGCTCGATTCGAACGGCAGCATCGGCGACATCGCCGTCGCGGCGCCGACCCAGGCGAAGATTACGATGAAGGTGCACGGCAAATCGGCGCACGCGGGCGTCAACCCCGAGGACGGCATCAGCGCGATCCAGGTGGCCGCGCGGGCGATCTCGCGCATGCCGCTCGGCCGCATCGATCATGAGACGACCGCCAACATCGGCCGGTTCGAAGGCGGCGGCGCGACGAACATCGTCTGCGATTTCGTCAAGCTTGATGCCGAAGCGCGCAGCATCGACCAGGCGAAGCTGGACCGGCAGGTGGAAGCAATGCGGCAGGCGCTCGAGAGCGCGGCCGCGGAGTTCGGCGCCCGGGCGGAATTCGAGAGCGAGATTCTGTATCCGTCGTTCCGCTATACGGAAGCCGATCCGGTCGTGAGGCTCGCCGTAGAGGCGATTGAAGCGATCGGCTGCAAGGCGCGGACGTTCCATTCGGGCGGCGGCAGCGACGCGAACATTTTCAACGGCCACGGCGTCCCGACCGTCAACCTCGCAGTTGGCTACGAAGAGATCCATACGACGCGGGAGCGGATTCACGTCGATAACCTCGTCAAGACGACGGAACTCGTCGTACAGCTGATCAAGCTGGCCGCGGACATGAAGGCATAAATGGTCGAAAGAGGGCCCGTATTTTGAACTGCTCCCTGTCAAGTAGACTGCAAACTAAATCGGATTGTTTGGATTCCGTAAATTGTGGAATTTTTTTGCAGCATGCAAAAGCAACCGAGGGTAAGTCACCTAGCCGCCTTTTCCGCTCGAGTTGCTGAAGTGTGTAAATACTTCAATTGCTTATATAAGGCTTCTTGCTTGTGTATTGAAAAGCCTAAGGATATTGGTTGTTTGTGTTCGCCGTGATGAGAGAGATGGACACATACTTTCATAGTTGGTTGCTCCTGAAAAAGTCCGATCGTGAACATCACCTCATCCCCATCCTTTTTCAGGACTGCCCATTTACCTTATTCTTCCTTATTTTGCTGCCTTCGCGAGCATTTTGGATACCGGAGCGTCGTCCAGTCAAATCAAGTGGGCAATCGGCGGCTATAGTCTGCACCTCAACAAAACGTATACCTGCGAGTCTCAGTACCTTGCCGACATTAACGGGTCGGGTAGCGCGAGCTCGTGTACTCCTGCTCAGGCCAATACCGAAAATGCTTACCGTCTGAATCTTGGTGGCACTGTTCCGCGGACAGCGATTGGCTGGGATGGTTCGAAAATCGTTCTCGCTGTTTTCCAATCGGAGAAAGCGTATGAAGTTCGCCAATTCATGAAAAATGAAGGTTGCACTATGGCGGTCATGCTTGACGGAGGCGGTTCCTCGCAAATGCGTTTTCTTGTCGCATCTCCCAGCGGCAACTTTGTTGGCACATATGATCCCTCCGGAGAGAATCGTTCCGTCTACAACATGGTTGCTGTAAATCCGACGCAGTGGATTTATCAGTACTGAATCGCAACGAGCCGGCAGAGATTTACTGCCGGCTCCTGCTTCAAAAGGAGTAGATTGGCTATGGAAGCTGCCGATTTTTGGGTTCAAGTGGTCACCAATAATGGTTTTGCCATGGCGCTGACAATCTACCTTTTGACCAGCTTTCGCAAAACTCTTGAAGACCAGCGCAATGATTTTAAAACATTCGTGCAAGAGATAACCCAGGCCATCAAAGAGTTGCGAAAGGATAAGGGAGAATAAGAGTGCAGAGTCGTATTCGAAGTTCATATCAACCGGCGGAAAATATCCTGCCGGTTCTTTTCTATAAATGTCTAGTCGATATCTAATATTTTCCATTCGTTGTTTTCTTTTGTGAAAACGTACATCCTGCTTTGCTCTTCTTCATTTCGCCAGTAATTTACGCTAACAGCAATATGTGACCCGTTAGGTTCACCTATACTTACCAACTCCACTTTGCTTATTTTTCTTTTGGGCATGGCAGTTACTACAGAATTGCTGGCTAACAGTGACATATACCCTTCTTCGTTCTCTTCATTTATAAATCGAACAGAATGATTGATTAACTGGACAAAAATCAGCTCGTCTCCTTCATATTGAGATTCATCGATATACACCGGCTCCATTTCTTCCTCTTCTGGTATGGATGACGACTTCTCAGACGGCGAGCTGTCGGAAGGATCAGTCCGCGTTTCATTTTCATTTGAAGATTGCGACGTCCCGGGCGGCGAGTTATCAGAAGCAGCCTGCGTCTCATTTGAAGATAACGACGTCTCGGGTGGTGAGCTGTCGTTAGGAGCAGCCTGCGTTTCGTTTGAAGGCGACTTTGGCGCAGATGGGTTCGCATGCTCTCCACAGCCAACCAGCAACAGAAAGATTGAACAGACGAGTAACCACTTTTTCACCTTCAACTCTCCTTCACAAGGTACTATTTACACTAATAAACTATACTTTCCAAATGAGGAAAGGTTGTGAAAATCCTTCCGCTTCGGTCTTCGGTTCACGCATCTCCCCATAGAAAAGCTCCCCTCCAGGAGTCTGCCTGGAGGGGAGCGTATCCATTTCCTATAGCCTCTGTCTTATGCCAAAACAGGCGATTATGACCGTGAACGGATCTCCTGACGCATGAACATGACGTAAGAGATGCCGAAGCAGATGACCGTCGCGGCGATGAGCCCGGTCGCATGCGGCCAGATGAGCAGCAGGCTCTGGCCGAGCGGCAGCGGACTCTTGATCGCGAGATACACCTGCTCGAGCGTGAACGGTCCGAGCGTCCGGACGTTCGGCGTCAGCAGCGTCGTCGTCGCCTCGGAGAACAGTTCCGCCGGCGACAGCCGGTTCAGCCACAGCATCGTCTCCTGATAATTCAGGATGCGCTGCACCGCGGCGTCCGACGAAGGCGCGATCGCGCGCGCGATCAGGTTCAGGATCAGCCCGTAGAAGACGGTGAAGAAGATCCACAGCGCGATGCTCGACAGCGCGGATGTCGCGGCCTGGCGGAACCGGATCGAGAACAGGATGGACAGGTTGAGCCAGAACCCGACGTAGACGACCGCGAGCACGAGGAAGAAGAAGACGCGCCAGAACTCTTCCGGCGTCGGCGGATAGCCGATCGTGAACAGGCCGAGCCCCATGACGAGGAGGCCCAGGGCGAAGATGACGACCGTCACGAGCAGCAGAGAAGCCGTAAACTTCGCCAGAATAAAGTCGTCCCGGTAGATCGGCTGCGACATGAGCCGGCTGAGCGTCCCGCGGTTCCGCTCCGAATTGACGGCGTCAAACCCCAGGGCAATCCCCATCAGCGGGCCGAGGAACGAGACGAACGTAATGAAGTTCGGCAGCGTCCCGTCCGAGATCGTGAACATCTGCAGGAACAGGAAGTCCAGCTCGTCCTTCAGGGCGCCGCCCCGGATGGCGGAAACGGCGGAATAGATCGATCCGATGCACGCCAGCGTAATGATGGCGAGCAGAATCGTGAACCGCCAGCTGCGGATATGGTCGCCGAATTCCTTCTGCACGATGACCCAGAAAGGAGAGATCGCGGCGCCCTGCGCTTCCCTGGCGCCGGTGTCTTCGGCGCCGTCCCGCCGTCCCGCGCGGCGCGTCAGCCGGCCGAGAATCGCCTTGCCGTCAAGCGCCATGGGCTTCCCCTCCTTCGAAATAGCGATGATAGATGTCGTCCAGCCCGTATTTCCGGCGGCTGATGGCCAAGAGCCGGCCGCCGCATCCGACGGCCGCCTGCGCGATGTCCGCGGTCAGATCCGAGCTGCAGATGACGGAGGCTTTGCCGCCTTCGCCGCGCCTCACGGATACGACGCCCTCGAGTCCGTTCAGCGCCTCGTCCAGCGCGTCTGGCCACGCTTCGAGCTCGAGCTCGACCGTAATCGTGCCGTCTTCGTCGAGCTGCTTCGACAGCGACTCGATGTCGCCGCAGGCGATCAGCCGTCCCTTGACGAACAGGCCGACCCGGTCGCACACCTGCTGCACCTGATGCAGATGGTGGGACGAGAGCAGCACCGTAATCCGTTCTTCGCGGCTTAGCCGCGTGATCAGTTCCAGCAGCTCGCGCACCCCTTCCGGGTCGATGCCGAGCGTCGGCTCGTCGAGAATGATGATCTCGGGCTTCTTGATCAGCACGTCGGCGAGACCGAGCCGTTGGCGCATCCCGCGGGAGAAGGCGCCGACCCGCTTATCGGCGGCTTCGGCCAGACCGACGCGTTCGAGCAGCTCGCGCGCGCGGGCTTCGGCTTCCGCCGGCGGAATCCGGTTCAGCCGCGCCGTATAGATCAGGTTGTCGATGGCGGTCCGGTCTTCATAGAAGCCGATATCGTCGGGCATGTAGCCGACGCGTCGCTTGATCTGCAGCGGGCTGCGGGTCGGATCGAGGCCGAGCACGCGGGCCGATCCGGAAGTCGGCTCGGTCAGCCCGAGCATCATCAGAATCGTCGTCGTCTTGCCGGCGCCGTTCGGCCCGAGCAGGCCGAACACTTCGCCGCGGCCGATCGTCAGGTCGAGACGGTTCACGGCCGCGTGCTCGCCGTACATCTTCGTCAGCCCTTTCAGTTCGATGACCGGCTCGCGTTCTCCGCTGCGCACGTCCACGATTACCGCCTCCCGTATTTGCGATACAGGTAGTAGACGCCTCCCGCAACGGCAATGACGATCAGAATGCCGATCCAGCCCCACAGCACGGATGACTGCACCGCGACGCGCAGCGCGATCGTGTCCGACTTCTGCGCCGAGCGGGCGGTGATGTCCACTTCATAGTCGCCGGCGAGCGCCTTGTCCGTCGACTTGATCGTGGCTTGAACGGTCGCCGTCTGACCCGGCTCGATGGACGTGATCTTGGACGGCTCGAACGTCACTTCCCAATCGACGGGCGAGTTGGACGTCAGGCTGACATCTTCGAGCTTCGCCGTGCCGGTGTTCTTCACGACAAGATCGACCGTGCGCGTGCCGCCGGCCTTGATTTTCGTGTTCAGCCGCTCGTCCGCCGTCGTCAGGTCAATGCCGTACGTGCCGGTGATGACGACTTCGAGCGTCGTTTCGGCCTGCGTCGAATTGTTCGTCGCCGCGATCGGAATCTGATAGGTGCCGGCTTCGATCGACTCCGGCGGAATGATCTGGACGGAGATCGTCTTCGTCGCGTTCGGCTCAACCGTCACGGAACGGACGCTGTCGCCGCTGACCGAGAAGCGGGCGTCCCAGCCCGGCTGCACCGCCGCGGCCAGCGCATACGTCTGCTCTTCAGCGGTCCGGTTGCGCAGCTCGGTCGAGAACGTGAAGGTATCGTCGGCGTACCCTTCCATGTTCGGCTGCTCCACCGTCCATTCCGACGCGAACGTGCCCTGCTCGGTGACGTTGATGACGAGCGGGAGCCGGGCCAGATTGCCGGCGACGACCGTGAACCGGTATTCGCCCTTGTTCACTTCGAGCGGCACTTCGATCTGGACGTTGAACGATTCCGACTCGTCCGGCTTGACGGCAATTTCCCGGACCGTGCGTCCGCCGGACGTAATCTTGTACTCCCAGTTGTTGCCGTTCGTCTCCAGTGTGATCGGAAACACTTTCGTCGAATCGCTGCGGTTGATCGCTTCAACCGAGTACGTGATCGACTCCCCGGGCGGCGCGGCCAGGTTGACGTAGGTTGTGTACAGTTCAAACGGTTCCGCGGCATCGGCCTGACCTGCGGCCGCGGCGGCCGCTCCGGCCGCGATCAGGGCGGCAAGCCCAAGCTTGATCCAGATGTTGCGGCATGCGGCAAGCATGCTCCCAATCCCCCTTCTGACTTAGAAAATTACGATTCCGCTTACATTACGAACGAGCGGCGGGCACGGATTAATGCGGTCAACCAATTTTTTTCGGCGCCCGGCGAAACTTCCGGCCCATCCCTGCTTCTGCTAAAATAACAAGCAGAAAATTGCTGTCGGCGGGGAGGATAGCGGATTGGACAGACGGGGAGATGACATGGCGGCGGTGCTGGAAGCGATGTGCGCCGGCTCCGTCGAGGCATTCGACCGTTTCTACGAACGGTACGCGCCGCTTGTCATGCATATTGCCCTCCGGGTGATGGATGACCGGATGGAAGCGGAGGATCTCTGCCATGATGTGTTCCTCGAAGTGCTGCGGACCGGCAGACGTTTTGACCGTTCGCGGGGGTCGATCGAGAGCTGGCTGGCCGTCCTGACGCGCAGCCGCGGGCTGGACCGGCTGCGCCGGTCCCGGCGCGCCGTTCCCGGCGGGGCGGACGCGGCGATCGGACGGATCGCGGGTCTGGAGACCGCTGCGTCCGCGCCGGAGGATACGGTCGTCCTGCGGTTCCAGCAGGCAGCCGTGCGGGAAGCGTTCGCCGCGCTGCCGAGCCAGCAGCGCCGCGCGCTGGCGACCGCCTATTACCGGGAGAAGACGCAGCGGGAGATGGCGGACGAGTGGAACGTGCCGCTCGGCACGGTCAAGTCCTGGATACGCGGCGGCATCGCCAATCTGCGGAAACAGATGGCCGTGCGCGGCTGGCTGAGCGGCGGGGAAGGAGGTACGCGGCATGATGCGAAATGAAGGCGGCTTCGATCTGAAACGGTGCGCGCTCGGATTTACCGATCGGGAGTGGGCGGATTTCGCATTGGGGCTCCTGGATGCGAAGGATGCGGCCGCGATGGAGGCGCATGCCGGTGCATGCGGCGATTGCGCCGCACGCCGGGCGGAATGGCTGCGGCTTGCGCCCGCGCCGGGCGGCCGGCCGCAGGATGCGCCGTCCGTGCCGCTGCCGTCGGAGCGGCGCCGGCGGTCGCTCAGACGGGCGGTCCGCGCGATCGGTCTGCGCCGCAGGCTGCGGGGGCCGGCGATCGCCGCGGCCGCGGCGGCCGCCGTCGTGCTGCTGACCGCCGGACTGCTCCATCGCGCGGGGCTGGCCGCGGATCCGTTCGCGCCGTCCGCGCGGCATGAATCGCCCGGCGAATACCTGCTGATGCGCGAGCCGGAGGCGGGCACCGTCCTGACCGCTCCGGACACGACGCAATTCAAGGTCGTCCACGCCTTCGGGACATCGGGCGAGGGGTATATCTGGCTGAGCGGCGACGCGCAGGAAGCGCTGCTCTATCTGTACGGTCTGCCCGACACGGATCTGGTCGACTATCAGGCCTGGGCGGTTCGCGGACCGCACGCGGACAGCCTCGGCGTGCTCAAACTGGTCGACGGCATCGCCCATCTGCACGTTCGTTCGCTTCTTCTGCCGAATGCCGAAATGATCTCGCTCACCGCCGAGCCGAAAGGCGGAAGCGAGCAGCCGACTTCGACGCCGGCCGCCCTCGTCCTGTTTGACGCCCGGCGGTGAAGGCGCGCTTTGCGTGCTTGATCGAACCGGCGGCAAGTTCCGGCGCTCACTTCGAACCGGACGGACCGCCGAACGAACGGACATAGTCGGACAGCTTCTTCCGTCCGCTCGACAGCACGCGGAGCTTGTGGCGGATTTCCCACGCTTTGCCGACGAGACGGATGCCGTTCGGATCGTTGTACTGTTTCATTCGTCAAACCTCCGTTCCGGGGTGGGTATGCCCCATCCTATGCGCGGAGCGGACAAGTTATCACACGGGGAGAGAGCAAAAATGAACAACAGGAGCGGAGAGAAGGAGCGGCAGGAACCCGAGCGGACCGTCCGCACGGAGCCGGTCTTTCAGGGCAGGCTGATTTCCCTGCAGGTGGACACGGTGGAACTTCCCGGCGGGAAGACGGCGACGCGCGAGATCGTCAGACACCCGGGCGCGGCCGCGGTGCTCGCGCTGCACGACGACCGGCTGATCGTCGTCGAACAGTACCGCAAGCCGCTCGGGAAGATGCAGATCGAGATTCCGGCGGGCAAGCTCGAACCCGGCGAAAATCCGGCGGAGACGGCGCGGCGCGAGCTCGAGGAGGAGACCGGCTGGCGGGCGGAGCGGCTCGAGCCGCTCCATGCTTTCTACACTTCGCCCGGATTCGCCGACGAGAAGCTGTACTTGTACGCGGCATACGGCCTCTCGCGCGGAACTTTCGCGCCGGACGAGGACGAACATCTGAACGTGGACGCCATCACGTTCGAGCAGGCGCTGGCCTACATCCGCGAAGGCCGGATCAGCGACGCGAAGACGATCATGGCCGTGCAGGCCTGGCGGCTGCAGCGGCTCACCGGGTCGTTCGTCTGACATGGGCGGCACCGGCACAAACCCAAAGCGCGGCCAGGACGAGGGCCTGCGCCGCGTATTCGCCGATCTCCATCTGCACATCGGCGCCACCGGGCGCGGCGAACCGGTGAAGATCAGCGCCAGCCGGGCGCTGACGTTCCGGAACATCGCCCATGAAGCCGCCTGCCGCAAAGGCATCCGGCTGCTCGGGGTCATCGATGCCCACTCGCCCGGCGTCCAGCGGGATATTGCGGAACTGCTCGACCGCGGCGAGATGGCGGAAGCGCCGGGCGGAGGCATCCGGTATCGGGACGTTACGCTGCTGCTCGGCGCGGAGATCGAGGTGAAGGAGCCCGGACGCGGACCGGCGCATCACCTCGTATTTCTGCGCGATTTCGACGCGATGCGCTCGTTCACCGAATGGCTCAAGGAGCGGATGACGAACGTCGGGCTCAGCTCGCAGCGCATCCGCGCAAGCGGCCTGGAACTGCAGCGGGAGACGGCGGCGCGGGGCGGGCTGTTCATCCCCGCCCACATTTTCACGCCGCACCGCAGTCTGTACGGCAGCTGCGCGGACCGGCTGTCCGACGTGCTCGATCCCGATCTCGTCGACGCGGTCGAGCTGGGACTCAGCGCGGATACGGCGATGGCCGGCCTCGTGCCCGAGCTGGACCGCTATCCGTTCCTGACGAACTCGGACGCGCACTCGCTTGCCCGCATCGGCCGGGAATACAACGCGCTCATCCTCGGCGAACCTTCGTTCGACGAGCTGTGCAAGGCGCTGCGCGGCGAAGACGGCCGCGGGATCGCGGCGAATTACGGCCTTGATCCGCGTCTCGGCAAGTACCACCGGACGCATTGCGCGGGCTGCGGAACGACGCTGGGCGCGGAGGACGGCGAAATGCCGGAAAGCCCGGACGCTGCAATGCGCTGCCCGCTCTGCGGGTCGGCGAAACTGATCCGCGGCGTATCCGAGCGGGTGCGCGCCCTCGGCCGGCTCGCCGGACGCGACATCCCGCGGATCGGCGGCGCAAGGCCGCCGTACATCTGCCAGGTGCCGCTCGAATTCATCCCGGGCGTCGGGCCGAAGCTGCTCGAGCGGCTGCTGGACCGCTTCGGCACGGAGATGAACGTGCTGCATGACGCTTCGCCCGAAGCGCTGGCCGAAACGGCGGGGGACAAGACGGCCGCGCTGATCCTCGCCGCCCGGGAAGGACGGCTCGGCCTCAAGGCGGGCGGCGGCGGCCGCTACGGCAAGGCGCTGTCGGGCTAGACGCCATCCGCTGAAACGCTGCAATCGGCACGCCGGCATACCCTTTCGACCCGAAACATACAATGGTACAGCATGTCTGATTTTTCCGGGACGGGAGAGACGGCGATGCGGGCGGAATTCGGCTTCATGACGGCGTCATACCGGCAGACGCTGCTGGTCTTCATTGCGGTGCTTACGGCGGCGGGCATCGTGTTCGGGGTGCTGGCCAGCCGGACGCTGACGCTCGACCAGCAGGACAATCTGGCTTCCGATCTGGCGCGGTACGCGCTGACGGCCGAAGCCGGGCAGATGGCGGACGCCGGGGATACGCTCAGCGACCGGGCGATGCTGCACGGGAAATGGCTGCTGGCCGTCTGGCTGCTGGGTGTGACGGTGATCGGGGCGCCGTTTGTGCTGGTGCTCGATTTTTTGAAGGGCGTGCTGATCGGCTTCAGCCTCGGCGTGCTTGTCCAGGCGTACGGGTGGAAAGGGATGCTGTTCGCCCTGGCGGCGATGGTGCCCGGGAACCTGCTGGTGCTTCCGGCGCTTCTGTTTGCCAGCGTCTCGTCCGCCGCCTTTGCGCTGCACGTGTTCAGGTACCGGCTGGTGCAGCCGTCCGGCAGCCTCAGGGAGCCGCTGCTCGCCCATACGTCCGCCGCGCTGATCCTGCTTGCCGTCATGACCGGCGGAGCATTCATCGAAGCTTACGTCGCGCCGAATCTGATCGGCTGGGCGGCGCCGCTGCTCGCATCCTGACTTCGCATCACGGACTGCGCCGGAAGGTTTGACTTTCGTTCGAACCTCCTTCTATAATGATAATGATTCCAAACATCGTAACAGCGATGGTTGCCTGATTCGCGGAGGGGAGAGCATGGAAGCCCGGATAGAGAAAATCAAACAACAACTTCAGTCGCAGGGCTACAAGTTGACCCCGCAGCGGGAAGCAACCGTTCGCGTATTGTTGGAGAACGAGGAAGACCATCTCAGCGCGGAAGACGTTTTTATGCTCGTGAAGGAGATTGCGCCGGAGATCGGTCTGGCCACCGTGTACCGGACGCTGGAACTGCTCAGCGAGCTGCATGTCGTGGAGAAGCTGAACTTCGGCGACGGCGTCGCGCGCTATGATCTGAGGACGGACAGTTCCAAGCACCATCACCATCATCTGATTTGCGTGCAATGCGGCTCGATGGAAGAGATCATGGAAGACTGGCTCATCCCGCTCGAGGAACGGCTGGAGCAGGAGTACGGCTTTCATGTCATCGATCATCGGCTCGATTTCCAGGGCATTTGCCGCCGCTGCCGCGAATCCCGCGAATCCGACGAATAAACCGCAGCGCATGCTCCCGGACGGGGACCCTAGCGGGGCCGTTCGGGAGTTTTTTGCATCGACTTTGAAAAAAAGACCGCCGCGATCCCATCTGCAGCTCCCTTCGCGGTACTGGCGGGCGGAACGGATACATAGAGTGTTAGCAGCAAGCCCGTCCCGTCGGGCGGCGGAGGTGATCCTGCATGGTGGTGTCGCTGCGCCGCATGCTGCGCAGACTGCTGTTCGCCGCGCTGTTCCTGGTGCTGACGCTGGTGATCGCGGCGGCATTCCGGCTCCTGGCCGAATGGCTGCGGATACCGGACCCTTATGCCGCGCCGCAAGGCCGGGCGGTCAAAGTGTTCGTGAACGACCCGGACGGCGGGTCCGCGCCGTCCGTCCTTGACCGCCTGCGCCTGTTCTATCTGACCGGCGACTGAAGAACCGCTTCGGCGGGAAGGAGGGATACGGACATGCCGGATTTGCCGGATCTGCTGGAGAAGTTTCTCGCGAGCCGCATGGAATCGCGCAGCTTTTCGCGCTCGACGGCGGAATCGTACGCCCGCGATCTGAAGGCGTTCGCCGGCGCGATGGAAGCGCAGGGCATCGGCGATCCCGGGCGGGTGAAGCCGCATCATATCGCGGCCTATCTGGCCGGACTCAAGGCGGAAGGCAAGGCGCCGGCGAGCGTCGCCCGCGCCGCGTCAAGCATTCGCGCGTTCTTCCGCTATCTGGCCGCCGATCTGAACGCGATCGAGGCCGACCCGGCGGCCCATATCCGGCCGCCGAAGCCGGAACGCAAAGCTCCGCGCATCCTGACCGAGGCGGAAACGGCCAGGCTGCTGGAGACGCCGGACGGCGGCGGTCCTTCCGGTCTGCGCGACCGGGCAATGCTGGAGCTGCTGTACGCGACCGGCATCCGCGCGGGCGAGCTGATCGGGCTGGACGTTGATGACGTCAATCCTTCCCTCGGGTATGTCCGCTGCGCGAGCCCGGACGGGCGGGAGCGGTTCGTCCCGCTCGGCAAGGCGGCCGCGGAAGCGCTGGAGCGCTACCTGAAGGACGGCCGGCCGCATCTGGTCCGCCCGGATCGGCCCGAACGCGCGCTGTTCGTCAGCCGGCGCGGAAGCCGGCTCACGCGGCAGGGGTTCTGGAAGCTGATGAAGAAGCATGCCGAGACGTCCGGCCTGGGCGGCGTCAGCCCGCATATGCTGCGGCATGCGTTCGCCGCGCACCTGGTCGCGGGCGGCGCCGACCTGCGCGCCGTGCAGGAGATGCTCGGCCACAAGGACATCTCGGCGACGAGAGCGTACGCGCAGATGGCGCGGCCGAGCCTGAAATCGGTCTACGAATCGGCCCATCCGAGGGCGCGTTGACGCCTTGCGGCAGGCGGCTTGACTGCCTGACTGCGCATCGATTCATACCTTTGAAAATGTGAGAACAAGAGGTGGCGCTGACCCGTGAAGATCACAAGAGTGACCTGGATCGTGCTTGACAGCGTCGGCATCGGCGAGCTGCCGGACGCGCCGGCATTCGGCGATGCGGGCGCCCATACGCTCGGCCATATCGCGGAAACGGTGCCGGGTTTCGATCTGCCCGAACTGCGCAGGCTCGGCCTCGCCAACATCGCGCGGATCGCCGACTGGGCGCCGCATTCGGCGCCGGAAGCGGCCTACGGCAAGATGGCCGAGACATCGGCGGGCAAAGATACGATGACCGGCCACTGGGAGCTGGCCGGCCTGCACATTCCCGTACCGTTCCGCACGTTTCCGGACGGTTTTCCGGAGGAGCTCATCCGCGAGTTCGAGAAGCGGACGGGCCGTCCGGTCATCGGCAACAAGCCGGCAAGCGGCACCGCGATCATCGAGGAGCTCGGCGAAGAACAGATACGGACCGGGGCATGGATCGTCTACACGTCTGCCGACAGCGTCTTCCAGATCGCCGCGCACGAGGAAGTCATTCCGCTGGACGAGCTGTACCGGGCCTGCGAGATCGCGCGCGAGCTGACGCTGCACGAACCGCATGCGGTCGGCCGCGTCATCGCCCGGCCCTATGTCGGGGAGCCCGGCGCGTTCACCCGCACGCCGAACCGGCACGACTACGCGGTGAAACCGCCGCAGCCGACGGTGCTGAACGCGCTGAAGGATGCCGGGTATGACGTATGGGCGGTGGGCAAGATCAACGACATTTTCAGCGGGGAAGGCATCACGTCCGCCTGGTCGACGAAGAGCAACGCCGACGGCATCCGGCGGACGCTGGAACTGATGGAGAAGCCGTGCAGGGGCGTCGTGTTCACGAACCTCGTCGATTTCGATTCGCTGTACGGCCACCGGCGCGACCCCGCCGGCTATGCGCAGGCGCTCGCCGAGTTCGACCGCGCGGTACCGGATCTGAAACGGCTGACCGGCGATGACGGTCTGCTCATCATTACGGCCGACCACGGCAACGATCCGGTTCACCACGGCACCGACCATACGCGGGAATATGTGCCGCTGCTCCTGTACAACCCGCGCATGGCCGGCCGACCGCTCGGCACCCGTTCGACGTACGCGGATCTGGCCGCGACGATCGCCGAACTGTTCGGCGTGCAGCGCCCGCCGCACGGCACCAGCTTTCTTAACGATCTCGGCCTCGCCTGAGACCCGGCGCGGCAACCTGAGTCAGGAGGATGATCCCATGACATTGACGGCAGTGCATATTCGCGAAGCCGCGGAATCGATCCGCGGAAAGACGGCGCTTGTGCCGGAGATCGGACTGATTCTCGGCTCCGGCCTCGGCGTGCTCGCCGATCATGTGGAAGACGCGGCCGTGATCCGATACGAGGACATTCAACATTTCCCGCTCTCCACCGTTGAAGGACACGCGGGCGAGCTGGTCATCGGCCGGCTGGCCGGACGGACGGTCGTCATCATGCGCGGACGGTTCCACATGTACGAAGGATACGGACCGGAGCTGACGGCGTTCCCGGTTCGCGTCATGAAGGCGCTCGGCGCGCGGACGCTCGTGGTGACCAACGCGGCGGGCGGCATCAATACGTCTTTCGAACCGGGCGATCTGATGCTGATTGCCGACCATTTGAACCTGACCGGACGCAATCCGTTGGTCGGGCCGAACGACGGCGAACTGGGCCCCCGGTTCCCGGACATGTCGGAAGCTTACAGCCGGCGGCTGCGCGCCATCGCAACCGAAACGGCGCGGGAACAGGACCTCAAGCTGCGGGAAGGCGTCTATGCCGGACTGCTGGGTCCATCGTATGAGACGCCGGCGGAAATCCGCATGCTTCGCGCGCTGGGCGCGGACGCTGTCGGCATGTCGACGGTGGCGGAGGTCATCGCCGCGCGCCACATCGGACTTGAGGTGCTGGGCATTTCCTGCATCAGCAATATGGCGGCAGGCATACTGGATCAACCGCTGTCCCATGACGAAGTGATGGAGACGACCGAGCGCGTGAAGTCCCGTTTTCTGGCTCTGGTCACAGGCGTCATCCCCCGTTTGTAGGACTTTGCAGGAAGCGAAAATGCACCGTTCGACTCGACCGGGTGCGACACGTTCTTCCCTCCGTTTCGTCGTATAATGGCCCGTGAATCCGAAAGAGGGAGAAGTGTGAATTTTCATCATGGACAAGCAGTTGTTGGGACGAGTCGAATGGTTGCGCAATCAAATGAACACGGCGTTCCGGGCAAGGAACGACATGCAGCACCGCGAAGTGCTGGAACTGAGCCAGTCGCTTGACGAGCTGATCGTGCTGGTTCAGCTCATGAAGCGGCCTCCGAGAAAACAGAAATGTTGACGATCAGGAGGGAAAGGCATGCGTGCGGTTGACATCATACGGCGCAAGCGGGACGGCGGGGAGTTGACCGCCGGGGAAATCGCGTTCCTGATCGATGGATACTGCCGGGGCGACATTCCGGATTATCAGATGTCCGCGTTCGCCATGGCCGTGCTCTTCCGGGGGATGACCGCGGAAGAGACGGCGGAGCTGACGCTGGCGATGGCCCGGTCCGGCAGCCAGCTCGATCTGTCCGGCATTCCGGGCATCAAGGTGGACAAGCACAGCACGGGCGGCGTCGGCGACAAGACGACGCTCATCGTCGCGCCGCTGGCCGCAGCGGCGGGTGTTCCCGTTGCGAAAATGTCCGGCCGCGGGCTCGGCCATACCGGAGGCACGATCGACAAGCTGGAGTCGATACCGGGCTTCCGCACGGAGCTTGCCCCCGAGGCGTTCTTCCGCCAGGTCGGGGAGATCGGGCTGGCCGTTGCCGGCCAGAGCGGCGATCTGGCGCCGGCGGACAAGAAACTGTACGCGCTCCGCGACGTGACGGCGACGGTCGAATCGATTCCGCTCATCGCAAGTTCCGTCATGAGCAAGAAAATCGCATCCGGCGCCGACGCGATCGTGCTCGATGTGAAGACGGGCGGCGGCGCATTCATGAAGACGCTGGAGGATGCGGAGCGGCTTGCGGAGGCGATGGTCGCGATCGGCCGGCTCGTGGGCCGCAAGACCGCGGCTGTGATCAGCGACATGGACCAGCCGCTGGGACGGGCGATCGGCAACGCCCTCGAGGTGAAAGAAGCGATCGCCGCGCTGCGCGGTGACGGCCCGGAAGATCTGACGTCGCTCTGCCTGACGCTGGCGGCGCATATGACGGTGCTCGGCGGCAAGGCGGCCGGCATCAATGAAGCGCTCCTGCTGCTGGAGCGGAAGCTGAAGTCCGGCGAAGCGCTGGACAAGTTCCGCGCTTTCGTCGCCGCGCAAGGCGGCGATCCGGCGGTTGTCGACGATCCGGATCGGCTGCCCTCGGCGCCGCACCGGATCTGCGTGAAGGCGGAGCGCGCCGGGTACGTGCGCCGCATCGACGCGGAGAAGCTCGGCCTTGCGGCGATGATGCTCGGCGCGGGGCGCGCGGTGAAGGACGCGCCGATCGACCACGCGGTCGGCGTCGTGCTCGCGCAGAAGCTCGGCAGTCGGGTCGGCGCCGGCGAACCGCTGGCGGAGCTGCACGCCGCGCGCGAAGGCTCGGCCGAAGCGGAGGCGCTCCGGCTTGCGGCGGAGGCGTTCGAGATCGGCGGCGAGCCGCCGGCTGTGCGGCCGCTCATCCTGTCCGTCGTGACGGAAGACGGCATCCGGCGCGGATAAAGGTTTGGGACCGAAAATCAAAAATTAAAGAAAAAACTAGGCTCTATACCAAACATAGTGCTTGACAACATGTAGAGCCAAAATTGAAAAACATCTGTACATTCCATAAGATGGTTGTGCGACCAATCCAACTCGAGGAATGACAGATGCACAACCAGTATACTGA
>Ga0207870_100036_pt1 | contig 172696 bp, 151 predicted proteins | sample CeladaPassage60B_FD_187477 | JGI IMG/M metagenome (GOLD analysis project Ga0207870, IMG submission 187477) | Cellulose-adapted microbial communities from the Joint BioEnergy Institute, USA - Passage3 60B (SPAdes) (version 2) | ecosystem: Engineered > Bioreactor > Continuous culture >...
AGTTGCCCGGCGTCGCGGTCGTGACCGGCAGCGATGGCCGCTGGTACCGCGCCCGCTCCGGCTACGTCTCCACCCACATGGCCGAACAGGTCGCCACCGCCTACGCCCACCTGACCCCCTCATGGGCGCAGGTCGCCACCTCCGGCCTCGGCCACCGACTGCCGGAAGCCGCCGGAAACCCCGAGATCGCCGCCTGACCGCAGAAGGGAGGGAACGTCGCCTCAGCCGCCGAGATCTTCGCCAAGGCGATCGAGACGTAGTGGGAGCCACCCTTGTTAGCAAGGGTGTTAGCAAAGGGTCCGGATGATCTAGGAAGCACAAAGGCCCGCTTCCAGGTTTCCCCTGGTCACGGGCCTTTTCATAGATGCGCGGCCGAGAGGACTCGAACCCCTAACCTTCTGATCCGTAGTCAGATGCTCTATCCATTGAGCTACGGCCGCCGGTGATTCACGACAGAGATAACTGTACCAGACCCTGGGCACCGGCTTGTGCCACGTTTTGCCCACTCCGGACAGCCGAACCTTGGTGTCGTCCGCGCCCCTGGTCACACGGACCATAGGGGCCGGATCAAGGCACCGTCGGCACACCGGCCGGGCACATCTCTTCCAACGTCGGCTTTCACCGGCGTCGTTCCGCCGTGACCCCTCCTCGTACGGGCCGACCCCAGGCCCGGTGCCGGGATGGCAGGCCGGTTCGGGTCGCCGCGCTCAGCTCTGCGGAACGAGCAGCGACAGGGTCTCGGCGACGCAGGCGGGCTTCTCGTCACCCTCGACGAACAGGGTGACCTTGAGGGCGGTGAGGGTCCCGTTCGGGGTGTCCTTCACATCGAGGATCTCCGCGCCCGCCCGCACCCGGGAGCCCACCGGAACCGGCCGCGGGAAGCGGACCTTGTTCAGCCCGTAGTTGATGCCCAAGCGCAGGCCCTCGACCCGGTAGATCTCCTTGACGAGCGAGGGCAGCAGCGAGAGCGACAGGTAGCCGTGGGCGATCGTGCCGCCGAAGGGGCCCTCCTTGGCCCGCTCGACGTCGACGTGGATCCACTGGTGGTCGTCGGTCGCGTCGGCGAACAGGTTCACCTGTTCTTGGGTGATCTGCCGCCAGTCGCTGTACCCGAGGTGCTCTCCCTTGGCCGCCTTCAGCTCGTCGAGGCTCTTGAAGATCCGCATGACCAGAACATAATTCGGATACCCCGGCCGCGCCAGCCCGCCGAGCGCGCCGCCCAGGCTCCTGCCGGCACCCGGCTCCTTCTCACCGGCCCGGCCCGAACGGCGGCCACCGCGATCCGCCCGCGGCCGACCGCACCCGGCCGCCCCGGTCCCGGCACGCCCCGGCGGCGCCGCACGGCTCAGCCTCGCCGTACGGCTCAGCCCTGAAGAGCGTCCCCGGCGACGGAGAGCACGTCCCGCACCTCGGGCAGGTCCCGGTAGGGCTGCAGACGGCGGAGGACCACCCGGGCACGTTCGGCGGTCCGCGCGCTCGCCACCCCGGCGGAGACCTCGAGCATCCGCCGGGCGGTGCGCGCCGCCTCCTCCGGTTCGTTGGCGTCCACGAGGGCGACGGCCAGCCAGGAGAGGTAGAGCCCGAGCTCACGGGCGTGCGTGGAGTCGTACCGGTCGAGCACCTCGGTCAGCAGCGGCACGGCACGCAGCGGCCTGCGGAGCTCGGTGTACACCCGGGCCTCCATGATCTGCAGCTCCGCGGGGTTCACCCAATAGAGGTAGGCGGGCGTCTCGCCGCCGTCGTCGCCGGCGAGCGCGTCCCCGGCCTCGCCCAGGGCGCGCATGGCCGCTTGCGCGTTCCCGGTCCGGGCGTGCGCCCAGGCCAGCCGGTCCCAGGCCAGGGCCCGGGCGCGGGCGGGCGAGCGCCGGTCGAGCACTCGCACCGCGCTCCGGGTCAGCTCGGTGCCCTCGCGCAGGCGGCCGCGGTTGACCTCCTGATAGCCCAGCGAGCCGAGCAGGTGGGACTCCAGCGTGCGGTCGCCGGCCTGGCGCGCGGCGCTGATGCCGAGCCGGTAGGTCCGCGCCGCCGTGTCATGCCGACCGGCGTCGCTGGCGACCCAGCCGGCGATCTGGGCGCACTCGCCGATGACGGTGAGCAGCGCGCGGCCCGTACGCGCATCGTGGCTGCCCTCCCGGTACAGCCGCACGATGCCGCCGAGCTCCCGGAACACCGGGCCGATCAGGTCACCCCCGCCGAGCACGTCATCGGAGCGGCGCAGGCCGTGCACGCGGGCGGCGAGGTGGGCCACGATCCCCGGGCCGATCCGCCGCCCGGCCTGGAGCACGCCCACGGGGTCGCCCTCGGGGAGCAGGCCGTCGAGCACCTCGCCCGGGGCCGGCCGGTACGGCTGCCACGATCCGGCGAACAATTCCTCCTCACCGAGGCCGAGCACGCGCGCCAGCAGCATCGGGTAGGGGTCCCGCGGCCGGCAGCGGCCCGCCTCCCAGTTCCGGATCGAGCGGATGAGCGATGCGCGTTCGGGCATGGGGACGCCGAGCCTCGCGGCCACCTCGGCGAGCCGCTTGGCCAGCTCCTTCTGGGACCAGCCCCGGTTACGCCGCTCGCGCCGGATCCGGTCCGCCCATGCGGGAAGGTCTTCCATGGCCGACGGTCGAGGTCGAAGGGCACCTTCCCCGAGTTTCCCTCTGCGCCCTCTGCCGCGGGCGGTCATCGGGCGGATTTCATGGGGCCGCATGCGCAGGCGAGCGCGTGTGCGCACGACGACAGGCATCCGATCGGGAGGTCAGACGCGTGACTCACGATGAGGCCGCGGCGGTGGCACCCGGTTGGCGGATCTGGCGGTCCGATGCCGGCCGATGGTGGGCCACCCGGATCCGGCCGTTCACCGCGGCCGCCGAGGCCGCCGGTGCCGCGCGCACCGTGGATGGCGATGACCTCGCCGAGCTGTGCCGGGCCATCGCCGAGCAGGAGCGCCTGGCCGCCCTCGCTCAGCGACCGTGAACTCCGCCGCGCACGCCCGGTGCGCCGGCTCGAGCGTCCCGCTGAGGCGTGCCGCGGCATCGGCCATGCGCGCTCAGCGGCTTGGGATCGGCGGCACACGGATGGCTCAGCGGCGCCGCGCCCGCCGCCCTTGACCCTGGCGAGGCCCCATGCTGAGCATGCGACCGGCGACCGGCCGGAGATCGAAGCACTCATCCGCGCCCGCGCCGAGTGGATGCGCGACCGATCCATGCCGGACTGGGACAACGCGCACGCCAAGGCCGCGGCGCTCGCCGGCCAGGCCGGCGGCACGGCCCCCGTTCGGGTCGCGGTCGACGAAGGCACCGGCTGTATCGCCGGGGTGGTGAGCGGCTACGACCACACCCCGGAACCGCTCTGGCCGGAGGAGGCCGAACGCAACGAGCCGTCGCTGTTCCTGGCCACCGCGTTCACGCACCCCTGCTACTACGGGCAGCGGATCGGCCGGCTCATGGCGTGGTGGGCGCTCGACCACACCCACCGGCTCGGCCGGCTATGGGTACGGCGCGGCACCGGCCCGTACCCCCGCCTGGTCGACTACTACACCCGCGAGCCGGGGTGGGCCCTCGTCAAGAAAGATCGAGCACCGGGGGATGACGGCCTACGGGTTCCAGCGCCGGGCCGAGCCGCAGCCGCACCTGCCGGAGCTCGCATGCGGCTCGGCGTGCACAGTAGGCCGATGCCGCATACGGATCGAACGTGGCCGCCAGGCGGTGATCGCCCGCCGGACGGTGAATCCAACGTGGCTGCCGGGCGGTGATCGGCTGCTGGGCGAGACATCCGGCCGGGTGTGGCATGAGCCTCAGGATGGCCCGTCAATGTCCCGGCGGATCCCCGGAAACCGGAAACGCCCTCTCCTGACGATCGAGGAGAGGGCGTTTCGCCCGAGCGGAGGCTCCGGGATTTGAACCCGGGAGGGGCGAATTAGCCCCAACCGCATTAGCAGTGCGGCGCCATAGACCGGACTAGGCGAAGCCTCCTGGAGTTTGCTCAGCACAGCGTACCGGCGATCGTGCAACGCGGCAAAGCGGAGCCCCGGTATGGCGCACCACCCGGGCAGCCGAGCCGTACGTCCGGCCCGGACGCGGTGGCCGAGCGCTGGAAAACAGGATAAGGCGTGCGATCGGAGATCTTGAACGGTTCATGACGGGGCCGGGCTCCCGGCCCCGTCAAGTTGATCATGCACAGCCATCGTCCACAGGCTGTGGACAACGGCTGTGCGTCGGCTGTGGATTCAGTGGATACTCACTCGGCGCGGACGGCCTCGCCCTCGATCTCGATGGTGACCTTCTTGCCGACCAGTACGCCACCGGTCTCGAGCGCCTGGTTCCAGGTGAGGCCGAAGTCCTCGCGGTCGATCTCGGTCTTGGCCGAGAAGCCGAAGATGTGCTTGCCCCACGGGTTGGTGGCGGCGCCGCCGAACTCGACGTCGAGGGTGACCTCCTTGGTCACGTCCCGGATGGTGAGGTCACCGACGACCTTGAACTCGTTGCCGGAGTGCTCGGCGATCCGCTTGCTCCGGAAGGTGATCTCCGGGAACTTGTCGGCCGAGAGGAAGTCGTCGCTCCTGAGGTGAGCGTCGCGGTCGGCGACCCCGGTGTCGATGCTCGCGGCCTTGATGACGGCCTCGACGCTGGACTCGAGCGGGTTCTCGGCGATGACGATCTTGCCCTCGAACTCGCCGAAGTGCCCGCGGACCTTGCTCACCATCATGTGCCTGACGACGAAGCCGACCCGGGTGTGGGCCTGATCGAGCACGAAGTCGCCGGCCGTGGGGATCTGGAGACCTTCCCACTCCCGAACGCTCATAGCCACCCTCCGAATGTGCTGACGGGGAATTCTTCTCGTGCAACTTTCTACCGAAGAAATATTCCCCATGTCAAATATCTGCGCGTACACTGAGAGCATGGATCTGTTCGACGACCCTCGGCTCACCGCGATGGGCCTCTTCGCGGAGGTGTACGCGGGACTGTCGGCCAAGACCACCCGGACCTTCGCCGAGGCCGGGCTGTCCGAGGTCGACTTCGAGACCTTGATCCGGCTCGCGCGCTCCCCCGAGCGCAGGCTGCGGATGAGCGACCTCGCGGCTCAGACGTCCATGTCCACCAGCGGGATCACCCGGGTGGTCGACCGGCTGGAGCGCGAGGGCCTCGTCGAGCGGCGCGCCTGCCCGAACGACCGCCGCTCCCTCTACGCGGTGCTCACCGACGCGGGCAGGAAGCGCCTGGAACAGGTGCTGCCGCAGCACCTCGCGGACATCGAGACCTGGTTCACCGGCCTGCTCACCCCTGAGCAGCTCACCCAGTTCCTGGAGGCCCTGCGGACGATCCGCGACGTGGTACGGCCCAACGCCACAGCCGGGGTGGCGCCCCGGCACGGCCGGTGACCGGATAGCGAACCACGGCCGCGCCACGACCACGGCCACACCAGGACCGGGGCCGCACCAGGACCGCGGACCGGGGGCGGACCTTGGATCCGCGCGGCGACCACCCCTGGGCGTCACTCGCGGCCCGGCCGAACGCAGCGGCCTGAGCAAGACGGGGCGTTCCCGGCCTCGAGACGGTTCGTCCGCCGCATGGCGGCCTGCGGGCTAAGCCTTCGGGCTAAGAGAGAGCCGGGCGGCCGGCGAGCGGCCCGCCATCGTCACGATGCTCCCGCCGGCACCGCGGCCGGCTCGCCGCATGGCCGGGGAGAGCAGTCGCCGCCTGCCCAAGGAGAGCCCTCGCTGCGCGCACTCGGGCAGAGCGAGCGCTCACAGCGCGTGCTTCCAGGAAGAGCGCTCGCAGCGCGTACTCGGACAGGGAGCTCACAGCGCGTCCTCAACGAAGAGCGCTCGCGGCGCGTACTCAACACGGCGCGTACCCAGGGAAGCACTCGCGGCCCCAGGCGCTCACGCCCCGCCCGCAGCGCCCCTGCCCTCATGGCAACTCTCCGGAAATGTCACGGCGCGTGGCGAGATGGGGGCAATGCGCAAGATCGGTGGCGAATGATCGGATTTTCTGCTGAACTGCCAAGGTCACCAAACCCGATCGACACACGAGCTCATGGAGCGACCTGTGAGTCCACTCTCCCGCGCACTCACCATGGTCGCAGCCGCCGCAGCGCTCGCCGTTCCCGCCGTGTGGGCATCCCCGGCGGCGGCTGCCAGTAGGCCCAAGAACGTGCCCAAGAACTCGATCGAGGTGACGGTCAAGAAGGTCGTCGACGCGAACGCGATCGACGTCGTGACGGCGAAGGGCCGGACCGTGCGGATCGGCCTGCTCGAGGCCGAGTCCCCCGATCGAGGGCAATGCTGGAACGAGGAGGCGCTCAAGCGCCTGAAGGAGCTGCTTCCGGACGGGAAGCGCGCCTACCTGCGCACCGTGAAGCCGCTGCCGTTCGACGACGGCCGCTACCTCGTCTACGTCTGGTCGCGGTCCGGCGACTTCGTCAACCGCGACCTGGTCGCCAAGGGGTACGCGCAGGCGTCGCCGTTCGGCCGGAAGTACGCGTACACGGAGTCGATCCTCCGTGCGCAGTCGAAGGCGCAGGACACCCGCCTGGGGATCTGGTCGGAGGCGTGCGGTGAGGCCGCCCAGCGTCCCCTGGTGGTCGACCTGCACGTGCCGCAGGACTCCGCCTCGGTACGGCAGGGTGGCGGCACGCTCGTGATGCCGGAGATCCGCGGCACCGACCGGCCGCGCTCGCCGGAGCGGTACATCCGCGGCGCGAACCCGTTCGAGCCGGCCCAGCCGCAGCCCGGCGCCCCGGCCGCCTCGGCCACGCAGCCGTCCGGCTCCGGCGTCGACCCGCGGTTCCGCACCTGCGCCGAGGCGATCCGGTACGGCTACGGCGACTACCGGCGGGGCATCGACCCCGAGTACGACTGGTACCGGGACGCGGACGGCGACGGGGTCGCCTGCGAGCGGTGACGTCCCGGCCGCCGGTCGCCCAGCGGCATGCCGCGCGGAACGGCCGGCTCAGGCCGTTCCGCGCGCGCCCGGCCGATCGGTCAGCCCGGCGGCCCCACCCGTGACCCCGGGCACGGCGCCCCGCCCGCCCGGCCACGGGCGGGCGTCTCACCGAAAGACCGTGTCGGGGACGCCCCGCCGGAGACTCCGCCCAGCCGCGGCCGGCCCGCTCATGACCTGAGCACTCACCCCCGGTGACCACTCCGCCCCGCCGCGGCCGGCCGCTCCGGCGAGCCTGCCACGCCCCCGCGGGACCCAGGCGTACGGCCCACGGCCTGCGCCGTATATGTTCCTAATTGAGAGATTTCCGGTCGGCCGAGACGAGGAGATCGTCACGAAGCTTCGCCATCCCCCGGGACACCGAGCTCTTCACCGTGCCGACGCTGATCCCCAGGGCCCTGGCGATCTCCATCTCGCTCATGTCCTCGTAGTACCGCAGCACGATCGCGGTGCGCTGCCGGGCCGGAAGCCGGTCGAGCGCCTGCTCGAGCTCGTCGTATCGATTCCTGGCCTCGGGCTGGATCGGCACGTCCGGGAGCCGCTCGGCGGGGAATTCCTCCAGCTTGCGCCGGCGCCACCACGAGATGTTGATGTTCACCATCGCGCGCCGCACATATCCGTCGAGCGAGGCGCGATCCTTGATCTTTTCCCACGCGAGGTACGTCTTGGCGAGAGCGGCTTGGAGCAGGTCCTCGGCGTCGGACGGATTTCCGGTGATCTGGTTGGCGACACGCAGCAGGGCCGCTCCGCGGGATTGCACGTACGCGCGGAACTCCTCATGGTTCACGACCATTCGATCACCAGCCTGGCCTGCAGGGCGTCTCGTGCCAGAATGACAGGCTCACTCCGCAATCCGGCTGAACCGAAATGCAGATTTCCTGCTGACAACGGCAAAGACCCGGCCAGGTCGGTGGCATGGTCTTTATCCCGGCCCTCTGGCCTACCGGGATTAACTACCGCAAAGTAGGAGAGAAGCCATTCATCTTGGAGGAGGATTTTTGCCCCCGCACCGCCCACCGGCACGGAAATCACACCGCGCCGCCGCTTACGGCATGTGAGGCTGGAAACGTGGGAAACGCGACTCCGTACCGAGCCGTCGACCGCCGGCGGATGCTGGCCGCCGCCGCGCTGGGCCGCGAGGTGGCGCCGCTGGAACCCGCCCCCGGTGACGTCGCGCCGTACGGCACGGTGCGCGGCTCGATCATCGACGTCAGCCCGCATCTGATCGTGGTGGAGGACGACGCCGGGGAGGAGCACCGGCTGGTGATCGCCCCCTGGGCCACCGCGTGGCGCGGGGCGCCGATCGCCCCCGCCGAGCTGCCGCTGCGGGCGAACGTCATCATCCGGGCGCTGCACGGCGGCACGGTGGCCGACCGGGTCTGGGCGGACATCACCCGGATCACCGGGACCATCCGCAGCGTCTCGGGGAACCGGGACCTCACCATCGAGCTCGACTGCGGCCCGCACCGGCGCCCCCGGTCGGTCGTCGTCCCCTACCGGGCCACCGGCCGGATCCGGGTCCGCCACCCCCAGCTCGAGCCGGGCTACCTCTTCGACGCGATCGGGATGATCGACGAGGGGACCACGCTCGCCCTCCTCCCGGCCACGTCACAGCCCCCGTACCGGGCGAACGCCGTGCCGCCGCCCCCGCCCGCGTACCGTGGAGTACAGCCCACCATCTCGGGCACCGCGGTCTGGGGGGACTTCGAGGAGTACGGCGTGGCCTACCCGATGCTGGAGCCCGGCGACGCCGGGTGCGAGGACGCCGGGGTCTCCTGCACCGGCCTGCCGTACCTCTCCCTCGGCTCCGTGCTGCACGTGCTGAACGAGTGCGACCGCCGGGGGAACCGGCTGCCGATCGTCGCCTGCGGGTGCGTGGCCGGGCGCTTCTGCGATCGGTGCCTGGAGTGCGGCACCTCCGAGCGGGGCCGGATCGTCGAGCTCTCCACCACCGCCTACGTCGAGCTCGGTGGCGAGCTGACCAAGGGCTGCTTCAACGTCCGAGTGGGATTGGGGTAGGTCGTGCTTCAGTTCGCTGCCGCAGCCGCCCTGCCGATCGTGGTGGCGATGCTGGTCCTGGGGGGCGTGGCCAAGCTCGCCGCCGGCGACTCCGCGCCGGGCGCCCTCGCCCGCCTCGGGCCCGCCGTGCTCGTGCCGGAGCGGTTCGCCCGGCCCGCGATGATCTGCTGCGCGGCCGGGGAGTTCGCGCTCGCCGCCGCCCTGGTCTTCGCCGACCACCCCGCCGCGCGCTGGCTGCCCGTGGTCTTCTTCTCCATCGCCACGTACGTGCTGTGGGACCTGCGCAAGCGGCGGCCCGACGCGGGGTGCGGCTGCTTCGGGGACGTCAGCGTGGCCCCGGTCGGGCTGCGCTCGATCGCCCGGTCCGCGGTGCTCACCGCGATGGCGGTCCTGGTGGCGCTGGAGCGGGTCACCGGGGCGGACCTGCCGGCCCTCTGGTCGGGCACAGTGGCGGCGTGGATCGCGGGTTACGCGGCGCTGCTGCTCCTGCTCTCCCCCGAGGTGGAGGAACTGATCGACCGGGTGCGTTACCGGGCGCCCTGCGAGCAGCGGCGCATCCCGCCCGGCCGGGCGCTCTCCCGGCTCAAGGCGAGCGCGGCGTGGCGGGCGCACCGGCCCATGCTCGCCGCGGAGGAGCCGAGCGACATGTGGCGCGAGCTGTGCTGGCGCTTCTTCACCTTCCCCGCCAAGGACGGCTCCGAGGTGGTGTTCGCCGTCTACCTGAGCGGCCGGCGCCCGGCGGTGAAGGCCGCCGTGGTCCCGCCGGACGGCGCGCCCGCGATCGCGGACGACAGCCGCGTGCCGATCTCCCGGTGACGCGTGCCGATCCCCGTGAACGGCTCAGGTCTCCGCCGGCGGCCGTCACCCGGCCGGTGGCCCCGCCGCCGGGCTCGCGTCCGGTCAGCGTTCCCGCCATCGGCCTGAATCCGGAGATTCACCACCGGCCCGGTCCGCCCGAACCCGCGCCGGCGGTCCGGTCACCGGTTCGCATCCCGCCGGAGATCCGGCCACCGGCTCGCATCCCGTCAGCGATCCGGCGCCGGCCGGAAGCCGGAGATCCCACCACCCGCCCGGTCCCGTGGTGGCGGCTTGAGCCCGCCGGCGGCCGCGTGGCACCGGGAGTCCGAGGAGGAGAAGGCCATCGAGTTCGGCTTCTCCGGCCATGGCCTCCTCGACCCGACCGCCGACGACCACCGCAACGGCCGCTTGGCGGACGAGGCCGCTCGAGGCCGGCCATGGCTCGCCCGTCGGAAGGTGCATGACTGGCATGTCCAAGGCAGGGAGCATCCTCAAGACCGCCGTGCTCCGGCTGCTCGCACTCGCCGTCGTCGCCGCGATCGGTTACGGCGGCTACCTCTTCTTCGGCCCTGTGCCCAGAGCCAGTGACGAGCCGCCGGACAGCACCCACGATCTGGAGACGCTCTGCTGGTACCAGCGGAGGTACTACCCCACCGTCGACGCCTACCAGGGACCGGCCCCGCACCCCATCCAGATCTTCGAGGAATCCGATTCGCAGGTCAGTGATCCCGGCTGGTCACCGGCCCGGGTCCGTCAATCGCTGCCTAAGCACTGGAACCGGAAACACGACGACCCGACGAGCGTGCAGCTTGTCGCCTGTGTGGAGATCGCCGACGAGGGGCCGCGGATCGGTGAGTGCCGGTTCAGGGGACGGCCCATCCCCATGTATCAGGGCAGGTACCGCGCCACCCTCTACGAGGTGAGGACCGGCGAGAAGGTCGCCGAGGTGGACGACATCCTCGGGAGGAAGGACTTCGAGGAGAGCATGTGCCCGGCGATGCACGTGTGGCGGGAGGACAAGGAGCCGCGGCTGCTGTCGACCCCGGACGCCGCGGAGTACCAGCGGGTGTTCGGTCGCTACGTCGACGGATGACGCGGCGGGCCGCAGGGCCGGACGTTCCTCGGCCGTGACGGGCTCGCACGCGAGCCGACCACACGGCGCCACCACCGCGATCACGGCCGAGGTGACCCGGCCGGCCGCCGGGACCCGTCAGCGGCCACCGCCAGCCGAGCCGTACGGCCCGGCCATGGATGGCGTTCTCTACGGCTCTCTAGCCCTGCCCCTAGAGAGCAGTAGAGAACCCGATGGCCCGTCCGCCGGGCCGTGCTCCCCGGATCGGTCCGCTACACCGGCTGGGCGCGGAGGAACCGCCCGAAGTGCGGGACGGTGAAGCCGACCAGCCCGCGCTCGGCGCTGTAGATCAGCCCTTTCTTGATCAGGCTGTCCCGGGCCGGGGAGAGGCTGGACGGCTTGCGGCCGAGCACCTCGGCCACGGCGGCGGTCGGCACCGGGTCGTCGCCGAGCCGCGCCATGGCCCGCATGTAGTCGCGCTCGGCCGGGGTGGCCCGCTCGTACCGGCTGCCGAAGAACCCCACGGCGAGCTCCTCCTCCGCCTCCGGGGCCGCCACCGCGACGTCGTCCGCGGTGATCGGGCTCTTCGGGGCGTAGTCCCAGACGACCTTCCCGTACGCCTGGACGAAGTACGGGTAGCCGTCGGCCGCCTCGTAGAGCGCGTCGAGCGCGCCGGGCGTGAACTCGACGCCCTCCCGGGCGGCCGGGGCGATGAGCGCCTGGTCCGCGGCCTCCCGGTCGAGCCGGTCGATCCGCGTGTAGCGGAACAGCCGTTCCGAGTAGCTCTTGCTCGCCGAGAGCACGGTGGGCAGGTGCGGCAGGCCCGCGCCCACCACGATCAGCGGCCCGCCGCTCTGCGACAGCTCATGGCAGGCGGCGCAGAGCGCCGAGATGTCCGGCGGCCGCACGTCCTGCATCTCGTCGATGAAGAGCGCGATGCCGACGCCGAGGTCGGTGGCGACGCTCGCCGCGTCGACGAACAGCTCGGTGAGGTCGATCTCCAAGTCCCCGGAGTCGGCCCGGCCGCGCGCGGCCGGCACGTCGATCGCGGGCGTCCAGTTCGCGGCGCCCTTGCCGGGGTCGCGCAGCGCGAACGCCTTGAGCACGCTGAGGACGTGCTCGATGCGCTCGGGCGCGCGGTGCCGGGGTGCGAGCTCCCGGATGGCCATGTGCAGCGCGGCGGCGACCGGCCGCCGGATCGACTGGTCGGGCCGGGCCTCGATCTTCCCGGTCCCCCACAGCCGCTGCATCGCCATGGACTTGAACGTGTTGAGCAGCACGGTCTTGCCGACCCCGCGGAGCCCGGTGAGCACCATGCTCCGCTCCGGCCGGCCGCGGGCCACGCGCTCCAGCACGATCTCGAACTGCCGCAGCTCTCTATCGCGCCCGGCGAGCTCGGGCGGCCGCTGGCCCGCGCCGGGCGCGTAGGGATTGCGCACCGGGTCCATGGTCTCGGACTTTATTGCGGGATATAGCGCCCGTCGTAGATTTCCGTAGAAAACCCGAGCGCGTGTCGCGGGACACCGGAACCGCGCCACCGGGTTCGCGAACCGCGCCACCGGGTTCGCGCTTTTCTTTCAGACGGCCGCCCGCCGAATAGTGATCTTCAGCTCCGGAACATGATCATTTCCGAGGCCACCGGGCGGGGCGGCGCGCATTCTGGCCGTTCTGGCCATTACGTTTGACCAGCTTTCTGCACTTGGCACTCCCGCGCCCGGCCGCGACCATGCCGTCAAAGGGCATATAGCAGACCTGGTTCGTCACCGAATGATCGGCAACACGCCGTTTTCCGCCCCTGGAGCAGGAGGCAGATGTCATTCGCCAGTGATCCCCTCGCCATGGCACCGCAGTCCATTCCCGCGGACGGGCTCCCCGCTCCCGCGGACCGGCTCACCACGAAGCAGCCCGGCCTCGTGATCGGCGGCGGCCTGAGGCGCACGGTGCGCGCACTCCTGACCTGGGCGCGGCACCTGTGGGCCCGGTACCGCTGGCCGCCCCTGGTCGAGGGACCGCGCCGGCGCCGGACGGAGTCCCGCTGGCGGTACGCCCGGGAGCTGGACGGCCGGCTGCAGTCGTGGGAGATCGTCATCACCCCCGGGCTCCTGGCCCGCGAGATCTGGACCGCCGGCCAGGTCGTGCTCGCCCACACCACCCTCCGCCTGACCCCCGCGTCGGTCGCGCCCTGGCTCGCCGAGCGCCACGCCCAGCTCCACGCGGCCGGGTGGCGCATCGACAGCATCAGCGGCGGCCCGGACGGCCGGTGACCATGCCACGGCCCGGTCTCCCGATCAGGCCACCCTCCACCGGACGGCCCACGACCACGCCCACGGCCCGGCGTCCTGACCCGCCCTGGTAAACGCCCGATGAGCACGCCTGCGGCCCGGTGCGCCGATGAGACCGTGCCACCGGCGGACGGCCGGTGACCACGCCCGGGGCGCCGGTACGCTGCGCCTATGGGGGAGAGAAGAAAACGCAGGTCAGCGGCGGTCTTGGGGGTCGCCATCGCGGGCCTCGCCGCCTGCGGCGGCGGGGGTGGGACCGCCGGGCCGGCCGGCTCGCCCGCGGCGGGCGCCGCCTCGGCCACGCCGGTGGCCTCACCCACCGCCACGGCCACGGCAGAGCGGCAGGCCACGCCGGCGCCGGAGCCCACGTTCTCGGCGACGATCACCAAGGTGACCCGGGCGGACCTGCCGTACTCGTGGCGGCCGGGCTGCCCGGTCCGGCCGGGCGAGCTGCGGAAGATCACCATGACCCATTGGGGCTTCGACGGGAAGGTCCACACCGGGGAGCTCGTGGTGCACGAGTCGGTGGCCGAGGACGTGGTCTCGGTCTTCCGCACCCTGTTCGGTTACCGCTTCCCGATCCGCCGGATGGAGCCGATCGACGTCTACAAGGGCAGCGACTACGACTCGATCGAGGCCGACAACACGTCGGCGTTCAACTGCCGGCCGGCCACCGGGTCGACCCGCTGGTCGGAGCACGCGTACGGCCGGGCCATCGACCTCAACCCGCGGGAGAACCCGTACGTGTACGCCGACGGCTCCAACGCGCACCGCAACGCGGACGCCTACGTGAAGCGGCCGCTGCACAAGCCCGGCGTGATCAACGCGGGTGACCGGGTGGTGCGGGCCTTCGAGTCGATCGGCTGGGGCTGGGGCGGCTACTGGTCCGGCGCCAAGGACTACCAGCACTTCTCCAAGAGCGGGAGGTAGACCGGGCGAACGCCCGGCCGGCGACGCCTTGGCCCGTCCCGGCCGCCGGCCGCCGTGCCGGGCCGAGTCCAGGGCCGCGATGGCCTTCCGCATCCGATGCCCGCGGACAGGGATCCGCTGCCGACGGCGGCCTTGAGTGCGAGCGGCCGGCATCCGGTGACGCTCCACCGGCGCCGGGCCCGCTGATCCGGCCCGCCGGGTCGCCCGTACGGCCACGCCCGCCCACTTCGCGTGGCCGTACGACGCGAAGGGGACATCGGCGGCGGCCGTGCCCGGGTTCAGGACCGGCGGCGCAGGACGCAGAAGTGGTTGCCCTCCGGGTCGGCCAGCACCCGCCACGGCACGTCGCCCTGGCCCACGTCGGCGTGCGTCGCGCCGAGCGACAGCAGCCGCGCGACCTCCGCCTCCTGATCGTCGCCCACGCCCGGCAGCAGGTCGAGATGGAGGCGGCTCCGCACGGCCGGAGGCCCGGACACGCGGCAGAACTCCAGGTAGGGGCCGACGCCGAGGGGGCACCGCAGCCTGGCGAAGCCGTCGCTCACCTCGTGCGGCGTCCAGCCGATCGCCTCACCCCAGAACCGGGCCATGGCCCGCGGGTCCGCGCAGTGCACGACCACCGCGGCGATCGGCCCGGTGTCCCGGTAGACCTCCCTCGGCTCCACCACGCAGAACACGTTGCCCTCGGGGTCGGCCATCACCTCCCACGGCACGTCGCCCTGGCCGATGTCGGCGGGCGTGGCGCCGAGCTCCTTCAGGCGCGCGACCAGCTCCGCCTGGTGGGCCTCGGACTCGGTGGCGAGGTCGAGGTGCACCCGGTACCGCACCGTCTCGGGATCCGAAACGGTGACGACGTCGACGCACACGGCGGCTGGGTCAGGCCAGTCGAACCCCACGGGTTCGACGTTGGTCACCCCGGGCCCCTCGCTGGAGACGCCCCAGCCCAGGGCGTCCGCCCAGAACCGGCCCAGCACCACGTCGTCCCGGGCCTTGATGTTCACCTGAACGAGCTGCAACCCCATGCCGGACACCCAACCACCGAGAAGCCCTGTCGCTCACCCGCCGGTGCCGGCCTGTGGCGCACGGGCCCGGCACCGGGCGGCCCCGGGATGCCGATCCGGACGGCGATCGGCACGGGTCAGCCCGCGCCGCGCGCGTCCCCGCCCGGCCGTCCGGTCGCCTTCCCTGACAGCCCCGAAGGCCACTCGATTGTGCCGGAGACGGCGGCACGGGCCCACTCGTTTTCTCCGCGGAGTCCGCCATGCTCAGGGCTCGTTTCCGCGAACCCCGGTCCGGACGTTCTCAGGGCTCGGGTGGTGGCCCGCCGGCCGGGGTCACGGCGTACGGCCGAGGAAGGCGATCAGCTTGTCCTGCTCGGAGGCGTCCTCCGGCACGCTCACCGGAGGACCGAAGAGCTGCTCACCGCGGAGCGCGTCCCCGAAGCCGACGGCCTCCGCGTGCACCCGGCGGACCTCGTCCAGCGGCAGCGTCTCGTCCCCGCCGGTGGCCCGGGAGATGTCCCAGGCGTGGATCAGCAGGTCGAAGCAGAGGAACCGGTCGACGGTCTGCTCCAGAGTGGTCCGCCCGAAGTACCCGTCGTACTCGAGCCGGGCGCGGGCGGGATCCTCGAGGATCTCCTGCATGACGTCGCGCGCCTCGAGCCACGCGCCGACCGGGTCCTCGGCGGCGGACTTGCGCAGCTCGACGGTGAGCCCGGCATAGCCGGGCATGCTCCGGTGGACGTCGATGATGTGGCGCAGCACGTCCCGGGCCGTCCATCCCGCGCACGGGGACGGGGACTCCCACCGGCCGGCGGGAACGGCCTCCACGCGGCGGGTGAACTCGGCGGCCAGCCGGCGGTAACGCTCGGAAACCTGAGAGACACCTTGGGTCATGACCCCAGCATGGCCCCTCACCCACACCCGTGTCGTGTACGGATCGGACATCCGCCTCGGCGAGGTCGACGGCTGCGCGCGCTGGAGAAGATGTCACGCGCATCGCCGACGCTGCGGTTCGGGCGCCGCACCGCGTGCGCCCGGCGCCCTGGTGCCGCTCGGACATCCCGGCGCTCACGTCCGGATCCGGTGTCCGCCCGGTGCCACGACGGCACCCGGTGGGCGATCGTGACCGGAGAGACGCGCGCGCCCCGGTCGTACCCGACAGCACTTCGGCGGCCGTCCCCCGGTGTCACGACGGTGCCTTGGACGGCGGTCGTGCCCGGAGGCGCGCGCGGCCCGGTCACACCCAACAGCACCCGGGAGCGCGGGCCGGCTGCTCGGCCACCGGTTCAGCCGCTCACCAAGGCGAGCGGCCTGCTGGCCGAGCGGGCCGAGGAGATCCTCCGGGAAACCTGGTCGTAGGGGCCGCCGGTGAGGCGGCCGGCGCGCGCCTCCGCCACCAGCGCCCGCGGGCTGATCCCGGCGATGGCCCGGCAATCCCGGGACAGGTGCGGCTGGTCGGTGTAGCCGGCCGCGGCGGCGAGCGTGGCCAGACCCGTGACGTCGCCGGCGGTCCGGGCGAGCTCCAGGAACCCTTGCAAGCGCAGGATGCGGCGCAGCGTCGCCGCGCCGTAGCCGAAGGCGGTGAGGCAGCGCCGGTGCAGCTGACGCTCCCCGAGCCCGACCGCGTCCGCCAGGGCGGTGATACTCGTCCCGATGTCGCGGGTGAGCATCCGCACGACCGCCGCCGGGACCGCATCCGCCACCGGGGCCTCGGCCACCCACCGCCGGACGTGGTCCTCCATCACCCGGAGCCGTGCCGCCTCGTCCGCCGCGTACCCGACCTGCTCGGCGAGCAGGCGGTGGGCGCGCGAGCCGAGCACGTCCTCCAGCGCGACCCGCCGGTCGCGCAGCTCATGGGCGGCGATCTTGAAAACTGCGCTCGCCCGTCCCGGCCGGAACCGCACCCCGACCGCCTGGGTTCCGGGCGGGAGGCGGAACGACCACGCCGACGTCTCCGGGCCGCACACCCAGACGGTGCCGTTGTCGATCCACAGCACGTCGACACAGCCGTCGGGAACGAGCCGGTGACGCCCTTCGGTCCGGACGGTCCACGCGGTCACCAGGTCGCGGGACAGGTCCGGGGCCACCGGTGCGGCCACGTACCACGCCATACGGGTCACGCTAACCGGCCCCGGTGACAGTTTCCGGAGGCGAGTCGCTCGGCGCCGGTCACCAGCTCGGGTACGCAGGGCCGTACCACAAAAGGCGGCGTCATCGCCACCATCCCGGTCGGCACGGATCCCCTCGAATGTGGCCGTCACCCCTGGGGGCACTCGCGCCTACGTCACAAATCTCCTCTCCAGCACCGTGTCGGTGATCGATGCCGCCACCAACACCGTGAAAGCCACCCTGGGCGTGGGTAGCGTCCCGGTCGAGGTGGCCATCGCCGACGTTCCGTAGCACCCCGCGGCAACGCCGGCGGGCGCTGGGACACCCGTCAAGAACGAGCACAATTCATCACTCGCATACCGGCAACACGGCCCCTGGCCCATACCGGCCAGGGGCCTTTCCCTTTCCCACCGCCCATGCCCGCCCGTGCGGATACGCCAGGCCGTACCGCCATAGCGGACACATTCTCCAATGGACGGTTTTCAGCAGAGTTGTCTGAGCCGTCGGAATTGTGATCAACAATCGCCCAAAGCTATCGGCCGGATGAGCCAAGTCGGTGTGCCGGAACCGAATCCCGCCGCCGTGCCCGCGTACAACGAGATCGTCATCTCGATGGGAGGTCTCATGCTCACGCGTTGGTTCACGACCGCGGCGGAGAATCGCCGCGAAATATCCCACGTGCAGGTAGGGGTACGGCGGTCCCGGCTGCGCTCGGTCATCATGGCGGCGGCGCTCGCCACCGGCCTCACCGGGCTCGCGTCCCTGCCCACCACGGCCACGGCCGAGGAGATCCGCCAGCCGCGCCAGGTCGCCTACGTCACCAACAACGAGGACAACACCGTCTCCGCGATCGATGTCGCCAGCAACACCACCATCGCCACCATCCCGGTGGGCGCCGCGCCCGACGGGGTGGCGGCCTCTCCCGGTGGCACCCGGGTGTTCGTGGCCAACAACGCTGACAACACGGTCTCGGTGATCAACACCGCCACCAACGGCGTCATCGCGATCATCCCGGTCGGCGCCGGGCCCACCGGTGTGGCGGTCACCCCGGGCGGCACCCGCGCCTACGTCACCAACTCCGGTGACGACACGGTCTCGGTGATCAACCCCGCGACCAACAGCGTGGTCGCCACCATCCCCGTCGGCACCGCACCGACGGACGTGGCCGTCACCCCCGACGGGACCCGCGCCTACGTCACCAACAACAGCTCCAACAACGTGTCAGTGATCAACACGGCGACCAACACCGTCATCGCCACCATCCCCGTCGGCGTCGCGCCCACCGGCGTGGGCGTGAGCCCGGGCGGCACCCGCGTCCTCGTCACCAACGAGACCGACGGCACGGTCTCCGTGATCAACACCGCCACCAACACCGTCATCGCCACCATCCCCGTCGGCACCACGCCGTCGGACGTGGCGTTCAGCCCCAACGGCGCCCGTGCCTACGTCACCAACTCCGGCGACGGCACGGTCTCGGTGATCAACACCGCGGGCGCCAGCCTCATCACCACCGTCACGGTCGGCACCACGCCCATCGGCGTGGCGGTCAGCCTCGGCGGCACCCGCGCCTACGTGGCCAACTCCGGCGACGGCACGGTCTCCGTGATCGACACCGCGACCAACACCGTGGAGGCCACCCTCACCGTGGGGGCCACTCCCACCGAGGTGGCCATCGCCAACGTTCCGTGACCCTCCGCTCATCGCGATGAGCGCTGAGCGACGTCCACCGGAACGGGCGTACGCACACCGCTGAAAAGGCCCCTGCCCCTTGCCGGCCAGGGGCCTTTCCCTTTCCCACCGCCGATTCCCGCCAACGCGAATCAACCAGGCCGTACCACCAATCGCGGATTCATTCTTAAACAGACGGTTTTCAGCGGAGTTGTCCGAGCCGCCGGAATTGTGATCAACAATCGCTCAAAGCTATCGGCCGGATGAGCCAAGTCGGTGTGCCGAAATCGAAGTCCGCCGCCATGTCCTCGTACAACGAGACCGTCATCTCGATGGGAGGTCTCCAGGCTCATGCGTTGGATAAGAGCCGCGGCGGAGAATCGCCGCACCGATATATCCGGTCAGACTCAGGTGGGGGTGCGGTGGTCTCGGCTTCGCGCGGTCATCACGGCGGCTGCCCTCGCCACCGGCCTCACCGCACTCGCCGCCCTTCCCACCACGGCTGCGGCCGATGAGACACGCCAGGCCCGCCAGGTCGCCTACGTCAGCAACCTTACCGAAGGCACCGTGTCGGCGATCGACGTCGCCACCAACACCACCATCGCCACCATCCCCGTCGGCAACGGGCCCAGGGGGGGTGGCGGCCAGCCCCGGCGGCACCCGCGTCTACGTGCCCAACTCGACCTCCGGCACAGTGTCGGTGATCAACACCGCCACCAATGGCGTCATCGCCGTCATCCCGGTCGGCACCACGCCCTTTGATGTGGCGGTCACCCCCGGCGGCACCCGCGCCTACGTCACCAACAACGGCTCCAACACCGTGTCGGTGATCAACACCGCCACCAACACCGTCATCGCCACCATCCCCGTCGGCGCCCAGCCGTTCGGGGTGGCGGTCACCCCCGGCGGCACCCGCGCCTACGTCACCAACAACGGCTCCAACACCGTGTCGGTGATCGACACGGCGACCAACACGGTCATCGCCACCATCCCGGTCGGCAACACGCCCCTTGGGGTGGCGGTCACCCCCGGCGGCACCCGCGTCCTCGTCGCCAATAGGTCAGACAACACCGTGTCGGTGATCAACACCGCCACCAACACCGTCATCGCCACCATCCCGGTCGGCAGCCTGCCGAGTGAGGTGGCGGTCACCCCGGGCGGCACCCGCGCCTACGTCACCAATGAAGGCTCCGGCAACGTCTCGGTGATCAACGTTGCGGGCAACAGTGTCATCACCACCATTCCGGTCGGCACCCAGCCATTCGGGGTGGCGGTCACCCTGGGCGGCACCCGCGCCTACGTCGCCAACTTCGCCTCCAACACGGTGTCGGTGATCGACACCGCAACCAACACCGTGGAAGCCTCCCTGGGCGCGGGTAGCGGTCCGGTCGAGGTGGCCATCGCCAACGTTCCGTGACCCTCCACTCATCGCGATGAACGCTGCGCGCCCGCCGGAACGGGCGTACGCGCACCGCTGACAAGGCCCCTGGCCGATATCGGTCAGGGGCCTTTCTCATCTCCGATTCGGCCAGGCCGAACAGCGGCCGGAGCTCGTTTATCACTTGCGTCTGCACATAACACACAAACCGGAATTCTTTCTGATCCGATGGAATCGCGCTCAACGATCGCTCAAAGCCACCGATCGGATGAGTTAAGTGAGCGCGCCGGAGCCGAATCCGGCCGCCGCTACCGCGTACAACGAGATCGTCATCTCGATCGGAGGTCTCCATGCTCACGCGTTGGTTCACGACCGCGGCGGAGAATCGCCGCAGCGGGATATCCGGTGAGGCGCGGCCGGCGGTACGGCGGTCCCGGCTCGGCTCGGCCATCACCGCGATGGCGCTAGCCACCGGCCTCACCGCACTCGCCTCCCTGCCGGTCCCGGCCACCGCCGGCGACGCACGGCAAGGCCGCCAAGTCGCCTACATCACCAACCAGGACGACAACACCGTCTCGGCGATCGACGTGGCCACCAACACCACCATCGCCACCATCCCGGTCGGAAACGGGCCCAGGGGGGTGGCGGCCAGCCCTGGCGGGACCAGGGTCTTCGTGGCCAACCAATTCTCCAACACGGTGTCGGTGATCAACACCGCCACCAACGGCGTCATCGCCGTCATCCCGGTCGGTGCCGTGCCAGTCGGGGTGGCGGTCACCCCCGGCGGCACCCGCGCCTACGTCACCAACTCCGGCGCCGGCACCGTCTCGGTCATCGACACCGCCACCAACGGCGTCATCGCCACCATCCCCGTCGGCGCCACACCGACGGACGTGGCGGTCACCCCCGGCGGCACCCGCGCCTACGTCACCGGCTTCGGCTCCAACAACGTGTCGGTGATCGACACCGCCACCAACACCGTCATCGCCACCATCCCGGTCGGCGCCCAGCCTTTCAGGGTGGCGGTCACCCCCGGCGGCACCCGCGCCTACGTCACCGGCTTCGGCTCCAACAACGTGTCGGTGATCGACACCGCCACCAACACCGTCATCGCCACGATCCCGGTCGGAACCGCGCCAGTCGGGGTGGCGGTCACCCCGGGCGGCACCCGCGCCTACGTCACCAACTCCGGCTCCGGCACCGTCTCAGTGATCAACACCGCCACCAACGCCGTCACCACCACCGTCCCAGCCGGCACCCAGCCAGCCGGGGTGGCGGTCACCCCGGGCGGCACCCGCGCCTACGTCACCGACTTCATCTCCAGCACGGTGTCGGTGATCAACACGGCCACCAACACCGTGGAAGCCACCCTGGGCGCGGGTACCGGTCCGATCGAGGTGGCCATCGCCAACGTTCCGTAGCAACCGGGCCTGCATCGCGGCGGTCGCTGAGCCGCACCCCGGAAGCGGGCATGCGGTCACCGACGACATGGCCCCTGACCATACCGGCCAGGGGCCGTCCCTTTTTCCAAGGTGATGTTGATAAACGCATATTCGCCAGTGCCGGATACTCGTACAGCTGAATAGCCCTCACATGAGCAATTGCAGCAAGTTGCCCGATAGGCCGGAATCGTGATCAACAATCGCCCAAAGCTGCCGGCCGAGTGAGCCAACTCGGCGCGCCGACATCGAACGTCACGCCGCGTCCGCGTACAAGGGAGACCGTCATTTCGATGGAGGTCTCCATGCTCACACGTTGGATCAAGACCCCGGTGGCGCCTGGCTCCACCGGCATGTCCGGTCGGGCCGGCGTACGGGCCCGGTGGTCCCGGCTGCGCTCGGCGATCACGGCGGCGGCGCTCGCCACCGGCCTCACCGCACTCGCCTCCCTGCCGGTCCCGGCCACCGCCGGCGAGACCCGGCAGGCGCGCCAGGTCGCCTACGTCACCAACCAGGACGACAACACCGTCTCGGCGATCGACGTCGCCTCCAACACCACCATCGCCACCATCCCCGTGGGGATCCTGCCCGCCGGGGTCGCGGCCAGCCCGGGCGGCACCCGGGTGTACGTGACCAATCTGGGCTCCGACACGGTGTCGGTGATCAACACCGCCACCAACGGCGTGATCGCCGTCATCCCGGTCGGCGCTGATCCCTTCGATGTGGCCGTGTCTCCCGGAGGCACCCGCGCCTACGTCACCAACTCCGGCGACAACACGGTCTCGGTGATCGACACCGCGGCCAACAACGTCATCGCCACCATCCCGGTCGGGACGGTGCCCATCGGAGTGGCGGTCACCCCCGGCGGCACCCGCGCCTACGTGGCCAACCAGGGCACCGACAACGTCACGGTGATCAACACCGCCACGAACACCGTCCTCGCCACCATCCCGGTCGGCGACGCGCCCACCGGAGTGGCGGTGGCCCCGGGTGGCACCCGCGTGCTCGTCACCAACTCCATCGACAACACGGTCTCGGTGATCGACACCATCACCAACACCGTGATCGCCACCATCCCGGTCGGCACCGCGCCCAACCAATTGGCGGTCACCCCGGGAGGCACCCGCGCCTACGTGGCCAACCAGGGCTCCAACACCGTGTCGGTGATCAACACCGCCACCAATGCCGTCATCACCACCGTCCCGGTCGGAACCGGGCCCATCGGGGTGGCCGTCACCCTCGGCGGCACCCGCGCCTACGTCACCGACTCGGGCAGCGACACCGTGTCCGTGATCAACACCGCCACGAACGCCGTGGAGGCCACCTTGACCGTGGGGAACACGCCGACCGAGGTCGCCATCGCCAACGTCCCATAGCCATCCGGCGGCGGCACGACGGCGGCTCAGCCGCCGCGCACCGGCGGAACGGCCCCTGCCCCCTATCGGCCAGGGGCCTTTCGCTGCTCACCGCCGACTTCTGCCAGGCAACGCGCATTCACCAGGCCTGAATACGCATTAATTCGGATTCATTCCAGGTGAGCGATCGGCACCTGGATTGAGTGATTATTCGGGTACGTGATCAACGATCATGCAAAACCGTCGGCCGGGTGAGCCAACTGAGCGTGCCGTAAATCGAATCGCCTCACCGTGTCCGCGTACAAGGAGACCGTCATTTCGATGGGAGGTCTCCATGCTCACACGTTGGATCAACACCGCGGCGATACGCCACGCCGGCATATCCGCTCAGACGCAGGTACGGGTGCGGCGAACCCGGCTGCGCTCGGCGATCACCGCGGTGGCGCTCGCCACCGGCCTCACCGCACTCGCGTCCCCGCCCACCACGGCCACGGCCGAGGAGATCCGCCAGGCACGCCAGGTCGCCTACGTCACCAACCAGAGCGAAGGCACCGTTTCGGTGATCGACGTCGCCGGCAACACCACCGTCGCCACCATCCCGGTCGGAAACGGGCCCACCGGGGTGGCGGCCAGTCCCGGCGGCACCCGGGTGTACGTGGTCAACCAGACCGGCGACACCGTGTCGGTGATCGACACCGCCACCAACGGCGTCATCGCCGTCATCCCGGTCGGCGCCCTTCCGTACGACGTGGCCGTCTCTCCCGGCGGAACCCGCGCCTACGTCACCAACCAGGTCTCCAACGACGTGTCGGTGATCGACACCGCCACCAACACCGTCATCGCCACCATCCCCGTCGGCGTTGAGCCCGTTGGGGTGGCGGTCACCCCCGGCGGCACCCGCGCCTACGTCACCAACTTCGGCTCGAACACCGTCTCTGTGATCAACACCGCCACCAACACCGTGGAAGCCACCCTGGGCGTGGGTGACGCTCCGAGCCATGTGGCCATCGCCAACGTTCCGTAGCGGTACCGCACCCGTACCCAACCGCCGGGACCAGGCATCCTCGACGACCAGGCCCCTGACCGGTGCGCATGCGCGGCGGTCAGGGGCCACGACCCTTGCCGTCCCCGGATGCCGCGCCGATCTCAGAGGACACGGAAACCGGCGCGGTTCACGCTCCGGGTGACCGAACAGAGCCCGTGGAGCACATCACCGCCGGCCGTACCTTTGGACATCGGCGCTGAGCCCACCGAACCCGCGCACCGCGGGGTGGGAGACGCGCGCTTCGCACGCGGGCCCTGGCCGGCACCGGCCGGGGCCTCGACTTCTTTTCTCCATCCCCGTACGGAAATCCCGTTGACGTTCCAGCGGGGAAAGGCCATTCCGCAGATGGATCACGCCATCCGTCTCACTTGTACCGATTGGCGGCGATAGGCCGAGCGGCCGGAATCACGAGCCACGATCCCGCAAATCCATCGGATGGCTGGGCCAATTGAGCGTGCCGGAAACAAATCCGCTCGCCATTTCCGCGTACAACGAGACCGACATCTCGATAGGAGGTCTCGATGCTCACACGGCGGAGCATGACCACGGCGGCGCACCGCCGTACCGGCACATCCGGCCAGGCCAGGGTCCGGTGGTCGCGATTCCGCTCGGTCATCACGGCGCTCGCCACCGGCCTCGCCGTACTCGCGTCCCTGCCGGCCCCGGCCTCCGCCGGCGACGCACGGCAGGGGCGCCAGGTGGCCTACCTCACCAACCAGGGCAACGACACCGTGTCGGTGGTCGATATCACCACCAACACGGTCATCGCCACCATCCCGGTCGGCGGCGCACCCACCGGTGTCGCGGCCGGCCCGGGCGGCCGCGCCGGCACCGTGTCCGTGATCGACACCGCGACCAACACGGTCATCGCCACCGTCCCGGTCGGCACGCAGCCCTTCGGGGTGGCCGTCACCGCGGGCGGCACCCGCGCCTACGTCTGCAATGTCGACTCCATGTCCGTGATCGACACCGCCACCAACACCGTGATCGCCACCCTGAGCCTGCCGGAGGGCCCGTTCGAGATCGCCATCGCCGAGGTTCCCTAGCGACCCGCCGGGCCCCGCGGTACGCCGTACCCGTGGGGAGACCGGCGCGTCCCGCATCGGCCGGCTCCGGTGCCGCTCGCACCTGCAGCGGAACGGCCCCTGATCACACCGGTCAGGGGCCCGTTCTGCACCGCCATCACCCGGCTTATCCACAATTCGGCCGATAAACCGGTGACGTTGGTTCCGCGACGCGCACGGGTTATCAATGCGCGCTTTTCCGGTTGACGGCGATCAACCGGTAGGCCGGGATTCCAGCCAACGAATGCACTGGAGCGGTTTCCAGGTGAGCAAATCCGGCGCGCCGATACGACGGTGCCGTGAGCCGCTCGCGTACAAGGAGACCGTCATCTCGATGGGAGGTCTCATGCTCACTCGCTGGAGCACAACCGCGAGGGCACACGGCCGCACCCGCGGGCGCGGCCGGCGGATGCGGTGGGCCCGGTTCCGCTCGGCCGTCACCGCGGTGGCGCTCGCCACCGGTCTTGCCGCCCTCGCCCCCGTGCCGGCCCCGGCCACCGCGGGCGAGGCCCGGCAAGGGCGCCAGGTCGCCTACGTCGCGAACCGGCTGGACAACACCGTGTCGGCGATCGACGTGGCCACCTACGCCACCATCGCCACCATCCCGGTCGGGGCCGCGCCCAACGGGCTGGACGCGAGTCCCGGCGGCACCCGGGTCTACGTGGCCAATCAGAACGCCGGCACGGTGTCGGTGATCGACACCGCCACCAACACCGTGATCGCCACCATCCCGGTCGGGACGTCACCGGCCGATGTGGCCATCAGCTTCGATGGCAGGCGCGCCTACGTCAGCAACACGTTCTCCAACGACGTGTCGGTCATCGACACCGTGACCAACACCGTCATCGCCACCGTCCCGATCGGGATCGGATCGTTCGACCTCGTCGTCTCCCCGTGCGGCACCCGTGTCTACGCCTCCAATGCGTTCACGGGCAACGTGTCGGTCATCGACACGGCCACCAACACCGTCATCGCCACCATCCCGGTCGGCACCACGCCCAGCGGGATCGCGATCAGTCCCCGCGGTACCCGGGTCTACGTCACCAACGCGGCCTCCGACGACGTGTCGGTGATCGACACGGCCACCAACACCGTCATCGACACCATCCCGGTCGGGGACGCGCCCAACGCAGTGGTGATCACCCCGGGCGGCACCCGGGCCTACGTGGGCAACTCCGGCTCCAACACCGTGTCGGTGATCGACACGGCGACCAACACGGTGATCGCCACCATCCCCGTCGGGCTCGGGCCCGTCGGGATGGCGGTCACGCCGGGCGGCACCCGCGTGTTCGTGGCCGATCAGAGCTCCGACACGGTGTCGGTGATCGACACGGCGACCAACACGGTGATCGCCACACTGACCGCGGGCAATGTTCCGAGCGACGTGGCCATCGCCACCGTTCCCTAGCGCCGGCACCGCGAGGGACCGGCGCACCGGGTGACCCGGCGCTCCGCGACCGGGCGCCGTGCTCACCACCCGCCGGAGCCGGCGCCGGCCCGCACCACCGCATATCGAGCCGCCCGGCCCCGGACCGGCGCGCCGGGGCCGGCGTCCGCTCCGCGCCGGCGAGAAGACCATCGAGATCCGTCGCCGTCCGGTCAACGCGGCACGGGGACACCGAATCATTCGCCACGCGAGCTCACCGGCAACGATCTCGGCACGGCTGCAGGCGGTCCGCGTGTGCCGCCCGGAGGAAGGCCGGGACGGCTATCACCGGGCGTCCGGCCGGTCAGGTGACCACACCAGAACGCACCACTGAATCCGGAACACCGGAAATCCGATCGGCCGAGCTCATGGCAGACGCGACCAGAAAAGTCCCCGGACTGTGTGACGGCCCTGACCGATAGGCCGGAATTCCGATCAACGCTGAGCAAAACCGCCGGACGGATGAGCAAATCCGGCGTGCCGCCGCCGAATTCCTACGGCCTCGATTCCGTACAACGAGACCGTCGGCTCGATGGAGGACTCCATGCTCATCCGTTCGCTCACGAGACGCCGCACCGGCAGGTCCGGGCAGCCGCAGGTACGGGTGCGGCGGTCCCGGCTCCGCTCGGCCATCACCGCGGCCCTGGTCACCGGCCTCACCGTACTCGTGCCACTGCCCACCCCGGTCTCCGCCGGCGAGACCCGCCAAGCACGCCAGGTCGCCTACGTCACCAACCTGAACGGCAACACCGTGTCGGTGATCGACGTCGCCGGCAACACCACCATCGCCACGATCCCGGTCGGGCTAGGACCCACCGGGGTGGCGGCCAGCCCTGGCGGCACCCGCGTGTTCGTGGTCAATCAGGGTTCCCGCACGGTGTCGGTGATCGACACCGCGACCAACGGCGTCATCGCCACCATCCCGGTCGGCGTCACACCCTTCAATGTGGCGATCACCCCGGGCGGCACCCGCGCCTACGTCACCAACCTGGGCTCCGACAACGTATCGGTGATCGACACCGCCACCAACACCGTCATCGCCACCATCCCCGCCGGGGACGGACCGTCGGAGGTGGCGGTCACCCCGGGCGGCACCCGCGCCTACGTCACCAACCAGACCTCCGGCGACGTGACGGTGATCGACACCGCCACCAACACCGTCGTCACCACCATCCCCACCGGCGCTTCGCCCACCGGGGTGGCGGTCACTCTCGGTGGCACCCGCGCTTACGTCGCCAACTTCAACTCGGGCACCGTATCGGTGATCAACACCGCCACCGACACCGTGGAGGCCACCCTGGGGGCGGGTGTCAATCCGGATTACGTGGCGATCGCCAACGTTCCGTAGCGACCCACCGGCATCGCACCAGGCGATGAGCCACCGCCTGCCGGAGACAGCGGAACACCGTACCGCACCGACCACACGGCCCCTGCCGTCCCGGCCAGGGGCCTTAACGCACTCCACCGATCCGACCGGCTCCGCCACCGAGGCCAGCGGGCCACGCAGAGTTGCCTGGCCTACCCCTGATAAATCCGAATGAATTCCTTTCGATTCCTGCCAGCGCGCAAATCGGCCGATCAGCCGGAATTCCAACCAGCAATCGTCCAAACCTTTCGGCCAGGTGAGCCAACCAGGTGTGCCGACATCGGATCACCGCACCGTGCCCGCGTAAAAGAAGACCGTCATCTCGATGGGAGGTCTCAATGCTCGCGCGCTGGATCAAAGCCACAGTGGCGAATCGCCGCACCGGCATATCCGGTCAGCCGCAGGTACGAGTGAGGCGGTCTCGGCTTCGCTCGGCGATCACGGCGGTGGCACTCGTCACCGGCCTCACCGCAACCGCGTCCCTGCCGGCTCCGGCCTCCGCCGACCAGACACGCCAAGCACGCCAGGTGGCCTATGTCACGAACCTGAACGACGACACCGTGTCGGTGATCGACGTCGCCAGCAACACCACCATCGCCACCATCCCCGTCGGAAACGCACCCCTCGGAGTGGCGGCCAGCCCGGGCGGCACTCGCGTCTACGTCACCAACAACGGCTCCAACACCGTGTCGGTGATCGACACCGCCACCAACGGCGTCATCGCCGTCATCCCGGTCGGCGCCCTTCCGTACGACGTGGCCGTATCTCCCGGTGGCACCCGCGCCTACGTCACCAACCAGGGCGCCGGCACCGTCTCGGTGATCGACACCGCCACCAACATCGTCATCGCCACCATCCCCGTGGGAAACGAACCTCAGGGAGTGGCGATCACCCCCGGTGGCACCCGCGCCTACGTCGCCAACACCGGCTCCAACACCGTGTCGGTGATCGACACCGCCACCAACACCGTCATCGCCACCATCCCCGTCGGCGCACAGCCATTCGGGGTGGCGGTGACCCCCGGTGGCACGCGCGTCCTCGTCACCAATAGGGCGAACAGCACCGTGTCGGTGATCGACACCGCCACCAACACCGTCATCGCCACCATCCCCGTCGGCGCACAGCCATTCGGGGTGGCGGTCACGCCCGGCGGTACCCGCGCCTACGTCGCCAACACCGGCGCCAACAACGTCTCGGTGATCGATGTCGCGCGCAACAGCGTCATCACCACCGTCCCGGTCGGCACCCAGCCGCTTGGAGTGGCGGTCACCCTGGGCGGCACCCGCGCCTACGCGGTCAACCTCACCACCGTGTCCGTGATCAACACCGCCACCAACACCGTGGAAGCCACCCTGGGCGTTGGTAACAATGCGATCGAGGTAGCCATCGCCAACGTTCCGTAGCGACCGGCCGGCATCGGCGATGAACGCTGAGCCACCGTCGGGAACGGGCACAATTCACCGCTCGCACACGGCAACACGGCCCCTGACCGATATCGGCCAGGGGCCTCAATCCTTCACCACCGGTCCCGGGACGGACACCGCCGGCGGTCAGCGAACCGCCGGGCCACCGCCGCCATCACCGGCCCTGGCCCGGGGAACACGTGGCCACGGCAGCGCTCAGGCGGCTCCGCTGCCGCCGGACCCCGGCCGGGCCACCGCCGATGCGCACGGGGGTCACGAATCCCGATCGCATCCGGCGGGCCGTACCCGAAGTGAGCTCCTGTGCCAGGGGTCGTGGCCGCGCAGACGGTCGGCTCGCTCCCCACCTGCGATGGTCGCGCCGGATGGTTCCGGGAGCGGGAGAAGCCGGCAGCGCCGTCGTCAGCGCTCGGCCGCCGAACCGGCGGAGCCGGCCGTCCTCGCCGGCGGCGAGCCGTCAGAAAGATCAAACGCCCGCTCCTCCGGCCGGCAGGAAGCGGGCGTGTCGGCATATGACATCCTGATTCTCCTGTGACGAGGGGAATCAGAGTGAACAGCACCTCACCGTAACGGGTACCCCGTCCTTGCCACAGCCGGATCGCTTACCGGTACATAACAATCGGTCAACGGCACCATCACGGCACCGCCACGGCTACCCTTCTTCCAGGCCGACTCCTTATCTCGAAAAGCGCGACAGGAGAAACATGTCTGGCTGGCTGCACCTTGATCCGCTCCCTCCGGTTTGGCCACCGGACCGTTTCGAAGTGCGCTCGATTCGCCCGGGCCCGGAGGCACCGGCGGCCGACCGCTACCACTTCAGCGCCCTGGCGCAGGAAGCCGCCCTCCGGCTCAGGGACATCGGGCTCGCCACGCAGATCCAGGTGATCCGGCTCGCGGATGGAGCGATCCTCTACGACCTCGCCGCAGGGGTGCATAGACCGCTCGCCGAGTGGTGATCCATACCTGGATGACGGCGCCGGATGAGTGCAGGATGAGGTCATGGCGGCGAAGGACGGCGACGGTTGGGCGCTGTGCGCGCGTGGTCATCAGCACTGGGGCATCCACGGGGCGACCGGCCTGCTCGCCGTCCACCACACACTCGACGGCATGCCGTACGTCTTATTGCAGAAGCGCTCCTGGTGGACCCACCACGGGGGCACCTGGGCCCTGCCCGGCGGCGCGCTCGACAGCCATGAGGACGCGATATCCGGAGCGTTGCGCGAGGTACGCGAGGAGACGGTGCTCTCCACCGACCTCTTCCGGGTCCAGGGCATCTACGTCGACGACCACGGCGGCTGGTCCTTCCAGACGGTGATCGCCGAGGCGGCGGGCATGCTCGACGCGGCCCCGGCGAACGGCGAGAGCGTCGACCTGCGCTGGGTGGCCGCCGACGAGGTCGCCTCGAAGCCGCTCCACCCGGGGTTCGCCGACTCGTGGCCGAAGCTGCGGCCCGCGCTCAGCCCGCTCGTCCTCGTCCTCGACGTGGCGAACATCATCGGCTCCCGCCCCGAGGAGCTGTGGTGGAAGGACCGGGCGCGCGCCGCCAACCGGCTGCTCAACGAGGTGCAGCCGCTCGCCACCGAAGGGCTGCGCGAGACACCCGACGGTCTCCCCGAACTGGCCCGCTGGTTCCCCCGCATCGTCGTGGTGCTCGAAGGCGCGGCCGCCGTGGCCGCCGACCCCGAGGCGCACGGCACGAACCTCAGCGTGGTGGTCGCGAACGGCAGCGGGGACGACGCGATCGTCCAGGCGGTCCGCGAGCGCAAGCCCTGGGAGCGGGTGCTCGTGGTCACCGCGGACCGCGCGCTCCGGGAACGGGTCACCGCGCTCGGCGCGTCGCCGGTCCCCGCTGGCTGCTCAACCAGCTCTGAGGTCCGGCCCGGTACGGCAGGCCGGCCCCGCCGTGCCCGCGGCCTCGCCGTGATCTTCACCGGCCGGCCACCGCTTTCCCCTCCGCTGCCGGCGCTTGTCCCCGATCTGCCGGAGCGTGTCCCCGTTCGGCCGGCGCTTGGGCCTCCCGGCCGTGCCGTACCGGATCACCTGGGCCGCGCGACCGGGCGCGGCCGGGTGCGCAGCGGCAGCCGGCAGGTCTCACCGCGCATGAGGTAGTGCACCGCGTGGGTGAGCCCGAGCCGGCGCACATGGTGCTGGAACTCGCTGAGCGGCGAGGTGAACGCCTCGTAGTCGTCGTAGTGCACCGGCAGGGCGACCTCCGGCTTGATCAGCTGCAGCCACTCGGCCCCCTGCACGCCGTCCATCGACACCAGGACCCGGAAGATCCGCGTGCCGCCCAGGTGGACGATCGCGGCGTCGATCTCCGGGAACCGGCGCGGGATCTCGGCGAGGCAGGGGTCGAGGATCGTGTCCCCGCTGATGTGCAGGCGCAGGTCGAGGTCGTCGCCACGGCAGAAGTCGAGCACGCTGCCCATGACCGGCGGCAGCAGCCGGTCCAGCGGGCCGGGCGCGTGCCGCGCCGGCACCGCGGTGATGGAGAGCACGCCCGAGTTCCGGTGCACCTGGTAGGTCTGCCAGGTCTCCAGGCCGATCGCGTTGCCGAACCCGCGGCCGCGGAGCACGTCCGCCGCGTGCGGGGTGGTGACGATCGGCACGTACGGGTCGAGGCCCCGCTCGGCGATCTCGTCCCAGTGGTCGCCGTGCAGGTGCGAGAGCACGACGAGGTCCACCGGGGGCAGGTCCGCCACGCTCATCGCGGGCTCGGTGCGGCGGCGGGTGCGGATGCCCCAGCCGAGCCGCGCCTGCTGGCCGCGGTGGAGGAAGTTCGGGTCGGTCAGCAGGGTGAACCCGTTGCACCGGATGATCGTCGTGGCGTTGCCGATGAAGTACACGCTGGCGTCCGTGGACTCGGGCATGCCGCTCCCCCCTCTCCGCGTCGGGCTCGATCTGCGCTTCTTTCCGGGGTCGGTCAGCGGCGTTCGATCACCCACACGGTGCGGGTGCACCGCACCCTCTCAGCAGGCGTATACCCACGCTGGCGACGGCACGCCTGATCGCGGCCTCGTGCGCCCGCCCGGCCCGCGGCGGAGTGCCCGCGCCGCGGGTGACCGGCTCGGACCGCGGGTCTCCCAGGACCGTGGTGGTACGGCTCTCGCTCCGCAGGGCACGGGACGGCGTCGCCCTCCCGGCTCAGCGTGGAGCGGCGCTGCCCTCCGAACCGGGGCGGGACGGCGTGGACTCCCGGCACGGGTGAGGAACGGCGCCGCCAGGCCGGACCGGAATGGGAGGGCTCACCCGTGGCGGCGCCGGTCCATCACCAGAGGATCCACGGGCTCTCCACGCCGCCACCGAAGGAGGGGGTGCCCGACTTGCGCCAGCGCTGGCGGACGTCGGTCTTGACTCCCTTGCGCGGGACCTTGACCGTGAACGGCCCGCACTCGTACGGCGCGGTGCCGTTCAGGCAGGTGAAGGTCTTGGAGACGAAGACGTCGTTGTCGGAGTCGAACAGGCCGACGAGGATGTCCCACTTCGCGGCGCTGGACCCTTGGACCCGGCCCAGGAGGTAGAAGGTGTCGCCCGCCATCGCCATGCACGGGGACATCTGCACGCCCTGGCCCGTGTCGAACCAGGACCGGCACTGCCAGTTCAGCGACGGCGGAGGCTCATCGGCCTTGACCGTGGTGGCCTTCGGCTCCGGCTGGACGACCCTGGTCTTCCGCGGCTGGGCGGTCTTCGACTGCTGCGGCCGCGGGGCCGTGGTCTGCCGGGGCTGCGTGGTCGGCGGCGGCACCACGGGCCGGGGGACCTCGGTCAGGCTCGGGGACGGCCGGGCGGTGGTCGCCTTCGGGGACGGCGACCGCCGTGCCTGGTCCTCCCACGCCGGGGTGGGCACCGGGTCGCGGTCACCGTCGTCCGGGTAGGCGGAGGCGGAGTCCATCGCCGTGGCGAGCGCGCCCGGGGACGCCGAGCCGAGGGCCCTGGTGTGCGCCTCGCCGTCGGACCGCCACGGGGCGAAGAAGACCACCGACAGCACCACGGCCCCGGCGGCCGCGGTGCTCGTCCCGGCGAGCAGCCACCGCTTCTTGGCGCTCCAGCGCGAGGCGGCGCCCGGCAGCCCCGGGACACCGGTGGAGCCCACCTGCGGCACACCACCGGAACCGGTGGCGAGGACACCGGCCGGGCCCGTACCCGCCGCACCACCGGAGCCGGTGGCCGGGGCACCGGCGGAACCCGCGCCCGTGCCGCCGCCCGCGCCCGGCACCCCGATGAAGCCGGGGACCGGAACGCCCGCGGCCTGCTTGCCGCCCTTGGGTAACGTGCCGCCGGTCCCGCCGGGGGCGGTGTCGGCCGTGCCGGGGGGAACGGGCATCCCGGCGGCGCCGGGCATGCCGCCGGGCCGGCCGGTCCCGGGCGCCCCGCCCGGCCGCTGGACCGCGGGAGCCGGGCCGGCGGCGGACGCCGGAAGAGGCTCGGAGGTGATCGACGGGTCGGCGTCCCACGGAACCGGGGGCAGCGGAGGCAGCCCGGCCAGCGCCGGCATCGCCCGGCGGAGCTCCGCGGCCACCTGGGCGGCGGTGGGGCGGTCGGCCGGGTTCTTCGCCGCGCAGCGTGCGATGAGCGACCAGAGGGCGTCGGGCATCCCGGGCAGCCGCCGGGGCGCGGCGGACGAGTGCTGCTTGATCAGGGCCACGGGGTGGTCGCCGATGAACGGCGGCCGGCCGGCGAGGAGCTGGTAGAGGATCAGGCCGATCGCGTACACGTCCACCGCGGGCGTGGGCTTCTCGCCCATCGCCGTCTCCGGCGCCAGGTACATCGGCGTGCCGATGATCGCGGTGCTCTGGGTGAGGCCCGGGCCGTACACGATGCGGGCCACGCCGAAGTCGGTGAGCCGGACCCGCCCGGTGGCCTGCTCGATCAGGATGTTGGCCGGTTTGACGTCGCGGTGCACCACGCCGGCGGCGTGCGCGGCGGCGAGCGCGTCGGCGACCTCGGCCATCATCCGCGCCGCCTCGGCCGGGGGCAGTGTGCCGTGCCGCCGGAGCAGCGCCTGCAGGCTACCGCCCTCGACGAGGTCCATCACCATGGCGAGGCGGTCGCCTTCGATGACGAAGTCGCGGACCGTGACGATGTTGGGGTGGCGGAGGGACCGCATGACGTTGCGCTCCTGGACGAAGCGCATGACGAGCTCCTGGTCGCCGGTGAGACCGTCCCGCAGCAGCTTCACCGCCACGAGCTCACCCGTCTCCCGGTGCCGGGCACGCCAGACCGCGCCCATGGCACCGGCGCCGATCTCGTCCAGGAGGACGTACTGACTTCCTAGCGACGCCTCACCCGTAGCCATTGCCCCCCTCTCCCGTGGGTATTAGGCGGCGATCACCATAATCCGCCAAATCCCCGCGGAGAGTGAACTCGGTGTCCTAATGGTTACAGTCGGCCGTTGTGATTTCCCGATGGCCGGGACGCGGTGCTAGCGTGAGCAGATTTCCTCGGGCGGCCGCGGTACGGCCCGCCATATTCCCGGCATTGCGGCGGACCGGAACGCACGGCACGCTGGGACCGGTCACTTTCTTGATCATCTCCAGCGGGGCAAATGTGATCTTGATTGTCCCGGCTCGGCGTGCGCCGTGCCGTACCGGCCGGGACGGGCGTCATCGCATGGTACGGTGGGACGCCCCGGCCGGCTGACGGCCGGGGGAGCCGGCCCTGAGCGGTGGTGCGCGGCCGCGCAACGGAATGCGCCAAGGTTTTATCCACAGGGCACGTTCTTATTCACAGCTTTATCCAACGCTTGGGGATAACGGCGGAGGCTATTTGACGGTTATCGAGACTTATGGCCGGCTTGCGCGCCTACGGCGGTGGAAAACTTACTCCGGCCATGGGCCGGGCGCAGCGGCCGGCATATCCAGACGACCGTCGCGGTAATCGGAAAATCGGGCGTTCCGCACCGCGGGGTGCGCACCGGCGGGCGCCCCGTGGCCGTCCCCCGCCCCGCCGTACCAGGGAAGATCACCTCGCGCGCCCCGGCCCGGACGGCGACCGGAATACCGGATCTTGCGGCACAAGCCAGGAATCCTCGGCACATAATCCGCGCCTGAGGATAAACACGGCTTGATCGCCGATCGGTTCTCCGCCGCCGGAGGACCGGGGCGCGCGAGGTGAATGGCGGAAGGGTAGTGGCGAAGGGGCGATTCGCCGGATGGCCGGGTGGCGGCCCCCGCGCGTCACCCGCCGTTTCCGGGCCCGGCCGCGCTCAGGGAGAACCCGAGTGCAGCCAGCGGAGCATCGCCGCCAGGACGCCCAGCGTCACGGCGAGGACGGCGGGAGGCCATCACCACGAGTGACCGTGCAGGAAACCCACGCAGCCCAGAAGGCCCGACAGCGCCGCACCGAACCCGGCCAGCGGTCCGAGCGGCCGGCCTCCCTCGCCGGCGGCCACCGGCCCTTCGCGGGCCGCGGCGCTGCCGGAGCGGACGCCGGCCCCTGCCCGGCGGGCGGCGGAGATGCCGCAGACGCCGGCGAGGCCGGCGGGTTCGCGCCGAAGCGCCGCCCGCCGCCGGTGAGGTCGCGGGTGCCTCCGGGCACCCGCTCGCCGATGCGTGCACGCCCATGACGGATCTCGCGGTCACCGTTGCTCATCAGCCCGCCGTGCCGCCGGCCAAGCCCAAGTGCTGCTGCTCGCCGTGGCCTCCGGCCCCGTACCGCCGAAGGTAATCCCCCTGGACGGCGTGTTCGACGTAAAAAGTCGTCTTCACGGCGTCCGGCCGGCCGATCGCCCGGGTGATCTCGCGCACGAGGTGGTCGAGCTCGCTCTTCACCGCGGTCCAGAGGGCGTCACGGCGGGTGCCCCCGACGTGGATGACCAGCCCGTACAGCGCCGGCTTGTGCAGCCGGGACAGCAGCCACCACAGGAGCGCCGTCAGCACGGCGAGCAGCACAATGGTGAAGACGTCACCCGCGATGGCTATCAAGGGGACGAAGAGCAGCAGGCTGATCCCGGCGAGTATCCCGAACCTCCGCCAGGCGGCCTGCCGGTCCACTTCGAGCGTGCGCTGTCCGACGTGGGATATATGGCGTAACGGGAAGGCCTCGTTGCCTATCCACAGCCAACCGTCATCAATTCTTACACGCACTGTCCAATAACCGGTCGCCATTGACCCCCCTTTCGGTCTGAGCTCGACGAGGGATGAGGCGGCGCAAGCCTCAGCGGCAACGGTCACCGCGCTGCGGAGTGAATGAAACGTTCGGCGTCTTTTGCCGGGTATCGGCACGTCGACGGTCGGGGGAAGTGCCCGATCTCGGTCACCCGTACGGCGCCACCAGGCGTAGCGGGTGGATCCGCGCGCCGGTGAACGCCGGGCTCGCCGCCGATGGCCGTCCACCGGTCGGCCTCGGCCCTACCTGCAGGAATCGCCCGCTCGACCAGGCGGCTGCGGTGCGCTCGCCGGCCTCCCCGCCGCCTGCCGCGCCGTCACCAAGGGGCCCCTGCGGATGCGCTCCGGTACCGGGCGTCACGCGCCCGTGAAGCCAATTAACTCAGCAATTACTCTTCAGCGCAAGTGGTTCAACCAGATCGGTATACGCCTCTCCCGGCATACGGGTCAGAGAGCGGCATAAGGTGGACCCCGACGGCTGAGACGAGGTGTTTATGGTCAGGGAGGGCGAGTGAGCGAAGCGGCCGAAAATGCCGCTGGGGTCACCAGACGGGAGAGGCTACGCCAGCAGCTCATGCGGGACGTCATGGCCGCCGCCCGCGAGATCGCCGCCGAGGGTCTCGAAGGCTTCACGCTTACCGCCGTCGCCCGCAAGGTAGGGGTCAGCCCACCCGCCCTGTACCGCTACTACGACGGCAAGAAGGGCCTGATCCAGGCCCTCTACCGAGACCTCACGGAAGAGCTGATGCGTGAGGTGCGGGAGGCGGTGGAGCGTCAGGACGAGGACGACATCGCCGCCCAGCTCTACGCCAGCACCAAGGCCGTGCTGGACTGGTCGGTGGCCAACCGGGAAGGGTTCAACCTGGTCTTCGGCGCCACCTACCCCATGATCGCCGGCTCCGGCGAGAGAATCCCCCGGCTGATCTCGGAGGAGCTCGGCGGCATGTACGGCCGGCTCTTCGGCCGCCTCTGGCGGCAGGGCGTGCTGACGTACCCGGCGGACGAGGAGATCGCCCCCGAGCTCCGCGACCAGCTCAAGACCTACCGGGACGCGATCACCCCGGATCTCCCCGTCGGGGTCGTCTACCTGATGATCACCTGCTGGCGGCAGATCTACGGCGTGCTCACCATGGCCGTGAACAAACACCTCGACTTCGCCATCGACGACATCGAGCCGCTCTTCAACGACATGTTCGGCGGCCTTATCCGCCTCCTCGGACTCGAACCCCCGTCGCAGGCGCGCTGAAGCGACGCCGGTCCGCCCGTCACGAGCCAGCATGCGGCACCGGATGCGCCGCATGCGCTGAGACCCCGGACGGCGACGTCGGCCGCGTGGCCACGAGGCCGGCACGGCACCGGCGGGCGGCCACGCATCCCCTCCGGTGAGTCCCGTCGAGCGGGGCCGAGTGCGGATGGCCCGGATCCACCCCCGAGGCGCGGCGGCCGGCCGCGCACCTGCCGGACGGTGTCCATCGCCCGGCCCTAAGGTCACGGTGACGACACGCCCAGCCGGGCGCCCGGACGCCCCAGACCGCCCGGAGGGGTGGTCACAGGCTTCGCCGGGCCGGCGGGTGGCACCGGGTCACGGTGACCGATCCCACCGCGGTGCCCGGACCTCTTCCCGGTTGCCCCGGTGCCTCCCGGAGCGCATGGCGAACCGTCCTCAGCCGGGCCCGACCAGATCGGCGGCCGCGCTGGGTACGCATGGCGAACCGCACATCGACCACCGGCGTGCACGACTTGAGACGTTCCTCTCCCAAGAGGCGTGACGAACCGGCACACCGACCACCAGCAGGCCCGGCTGGAGGCGTGCCTCCCCGGTGGGCGTGGCGAACCGTTCCGCTCCCGGCCCACGGCTTCCGGACTCCTCAGCGCGTGCCGGACCGGCGGCACGCGAATGCCTTCCTCGCTCTTGATCGCGTCGCCGTACGGTCGTGAGCCCATGCGGCCGAACCGATGGGGCATCCACGATCAGGCCGCGCATCCGCTGCAGCTCTTCATGGCTCGGGTCGGCCACGACGGCGTACCCCAGCCGCCTGCGCGGATCTCAACCGTGCCCGCAGCCGCCACGCATGCCCGGCCCGCAGCCGCCGGGAAAGGCCTCGCAGTCCCGGGCGGGAGCTTAACCTGGCAACCGTTCATCGGCTAAGGGCTCAGGACGTCAATCTCTGACGTATTGAGCCGTTAGCTCTGGCCATTGCCGTGGCTGAGACGGACAATGGGCAGTGAAGAAGCCATGCGCCGACCACGGACTCCGTACTGCTGGGAGAGGCGGGATGCTGCTCCGCTTCCGGGTGGCCAACTACGCGTCCCTGCGCGATGAGCAAGAGCTCAGCCTGGTGGCCCTCGACGACCATGACGATCTAGCGGTACGCCGCCCCATAGACGACGATCTCTCCGTGCTGCCGGCGGCCGCGGTGTACGGCGGGAACGCCTCGGGAAAGTCCAACCTGCTCGAGGCCATGCACTTCATGCAGGAGGCCGTCTGCCACTCGCACCTCGGGTGGGGGCCTGAGGCGGCCATCCCCCGGAACAGCTTCCGCTTCGACGACGACATCCGCCGGAAACCGTCGGAGTTCTGCGTCGACATCGCCGTGGACGGGGTCCACTACGAGTACGGCTTCGCCGTGGACGACGAGGTCGTGCGGAGCGAGTGGCTGTACTGCTTCGTCAAGCGGCAACGGCGGGTCCGGCGGGTGCTGTTCGAGCGGTCCGGACCGGAGTGGACCTCGATCCGCTTCGGCGGGCATCTTAAGGGGAGAAAACGGGCGATCGCGGAGTTCGTCCGCCCGAACAGCCTGTACCTCTCCGTGGCCGCCGCGAACAACCACCCGCAGCTCACGAAGATCTACGGCTGGTTCAGCAACCAGATGATCTATATCGATGCCGGGGTGCCGGTCCCGCATCTGCCCTACACCCTGCACCTCGCCGCCACGCCCGACCGCTCCGCGGTCCTCGACCTGCTCAACTACGCGGATCTCGGGATATCCGATATCCGCCAGGAGCCGCTGGTGCTGGATAACGAGCTCCGTGACCGGTTCATGGCGGTCCTCAAGGTGGTGGACCCGGACCGTACGCCGGACCTCGGTTTCGCGGTCGAGGCGGCGACCAGGGTGGACTTCATCCATCGGGTGCGCGGCAAGGAGTACGCGCTTCCGCTGGAGAACGAGTCCAGCGGCACGCGGAGCTGGTTCGCCTTGCTGGGGCCGATCCTCGAGGCGCTCGCGCACGGAATGGTGCTCGTGGTGGACGAGCTCAACGCGTTTCTCCACCCGCTGCTCGTCTCCGAGCTGGTGAATCTCTTCCAGGACCCCACGTACAACCGCCAGGGCGCTCAGCTCGTCTTCAACACCCACGACTCCTTCCTGCTGTCGCCGCTCAGCAAGGCACGGCTCAGGCGGGATCAGGTGTGGCTCACCGACCGGGATGAGGACGGCGCGACCACGCTCCGCCCGCTGACTGATTACCGGGTGCGGGATGGGCTGGACAGCGTGTTCCGCGGCTATCTGCTCGGCCGTTATCGCGGAATTCCGATCTTCGACGAGGGCCTTCTAGAGGAGCTCATTCTGCGTCACACTCACATGCATGGCGATCCGCCGCGGAAAGGATCTGAGACGGAAGCGGGGGAGCTTACCTGAACAGAAGCGCATCCTGATCTATTGCGAGGGGAGGGTCACGGAGCGCCGCTACTTTTCAGCGCTTATCAAGAAATACCGGATACCCGGGGTGCGGCTCGGTTCGGAGCACGGAGAGCCGTTGCGGCTGGTCACCGCAGCGATCGACCACAAGCGGCGGGCGCCGTACTCGGACAAGGATCAGCATCAGGAGTACGACGAGGTCTGGTGCGTTCTCGACGTCGAGGCACCGAAGCCACAGCCCTCCCTTGATAGGGCGCTGGAATTGGCGCGGCGCCATGGGGTGAATTGCGCCGTCTCAAATCCCTGCTTCGAGCTCTGGCTGATCCTGCACCTCGCGGACCATTCCGGCTATCTCACCACGAACAAGGCGTGCGAGCTGCTGGAGAAGCACGGGGCATGCTGCGGCTACCGCCGCGACGGCAAGGACTTCCGCCCGGATCCTCTCCTGCAGCACTATGACGTCGCACGGCGGCGCGCCTGGCGGCTCGCCGAGAACCACGAGGCCGGGAAGCGCCTGACCGACCGCAACCCGTTCACCTCGGTATGGCTGCTGGCCGACCGCCTGATCGCCCAGAACGGTGCGCGGCCATAGCCGGCACCGGCGAGCACGAGCTCGACGAAGGCCGAGAGGCGAAGCCCTTCGCGAGATGACGCGATGCGGACGCCGGGTAGGCGGACCTTGCCCGGCGGGTGCTGCTGGCCAAGCATCGCCACTACCGCGCCTCCCGCCCCTGGTACGCCAGGGTGTTCGGGTACCTGCTCGACGGAATGGTCGGTTACGGCTACCGGCCGGGACGAGCCGCGCTGTGGATGCTCACGCTGCTGGCCGCGGGGAGCGTCTTCTTCGCCCACCACCGTCCCGAGCCCATCAAGCCGGGTGAGCATCCCCACTACCACCCGGTGCTGTACGCGGCCGACGTGCTGTTGCCGATCATCAACCTCGGCCAGGAGAACGCGTTCAAACACCAGGGCCTGGGCCAGTGGGTGGCATCGGTGCTGATCCTGCTCGGGTGGGTGCTCGCCACGGCCGTCGTCGCCGGCGTGACCCGCGTGCTGACACGTACCTGACCAGCGGCGGCCCGCTCGATGTCGGTCCAGGCGTAGGCGAGACCAGTGTGACCTCGCTACGCGGCGGCACGTTGACAAGGACAGGGGCGGCGAGAGCAGGCCCCGGGCTCCGGGACCCATGCGTAGGCTGCGATGGCCGCTGGAGTGGGGCTCCAGCTGGAAGGCAATCCCTCGGCTCCCGGTCGCCGGGGACACGGCTCGCACGAGGTCAGCGCAGCGCTCGCCCGAAAATGACAGATCTCATATCAGCCGGCCGGCAGCGGCGTTAGTGTCAGCGACGGGGTGACGATCTCGGCGCGACGGGCGCATGGTGCTCCTTCACGGTGATGCGGCGAGACCGCGACTGTCGGCAGCAGGATTGACAACGACCGGTTTGCTTTGCGTCGGCGGGAAGGCCGAAGGCCGCCGCTCAGGTGATGTCACGCTAGGTGTTGCCTTATGAGCTTCGAGTTCGATCTCACCCTCAAGCGACTGCGCCGGAAGGAGAAGCGCGACTTCCACCTGGTGCTGACAGGGAAGGCCGGGCCGTACGGGGAAGTGACCGTGACGGTCGGGCGGACCACCAAACGCGCGGACCTGTCATCGGCCACACTGCCGCCGGCGTGGGTGACCGATCCGGACATGGACCGGGAAGGATTGGTGCCCCTCGGCAAGCGGTCATGCCTGGTCGTGGGCGATGAGCAGGCGGAGCTCACCCAGAACCGCCGCGCCCTAGGCAAAGAGGATCGCGCTCTGCGCATAAAGCTCGGCGACCGGCGCTACAGCTATCTCGCCATTAAGAGGAACGTCGAGGAGCTCCGCGGCGCCGACCAGGAACCGCTCGTGCGGGTGCGTGTGATTAGAGGCGGAAGAAAGATCTCGGTCCTTACTGAGACCGATCCGATCGACCTCGCCCTCGGCCTCATCCTCCAGGGGGCCGACCTGCGCGGCCTGACCATCACCCGCACGGTGTTGTTCAACGTCCTGGACTTCCTCGACACCGGCAAGGGCGAGGCCTGAACGGTGGGGAGTGGATCGCGCCCACAGTGCAGCCCTCGCTCGTCGTCGAAAAAACGACCGAGCTCTAATCGGATGGGCGCCTTCCGGCTCTCTAGGGCCAGAACTCAGGGCTCGCGTAATTCTGTACTGCCATGGATCCTCGCACCGGGCTCTAGATGGCCCGACGCGCCTGAAAGGCGGATCATGCCGCGACCAGCGGCCGATGATTGCCCATGCTGGCCTACGGCTGCACACGCCCTAAACGATCAACGGCGCCTGACCGGGGAGAAACCCCAGGTCAGACGCCGTTTCGTCGAGCTGAGCGGAGAGCGTGGGATTCGAACCCACGAGGCCGGTCACCCGGCCTAGCGGTTTTCAAGAGCACTACGATTCCTCCACCCGCACCGGCTCTGACCTGCGGCTCAGCCCTAAGCGGAGGGCTGACATGGGAAGATCATCTCGCACATATCCCGCGCTCCCGGAACCGCGCCGATCCGCGATCAATCCCCGTTGTGCAGGATGTTCATGGCCTCCAGCACATCGGTCACCACGTGGTCCGCGTCGTGCTCATGGTCGGGCCATGTCCCTCGATCGATCCAGATCGTACGGAGCCCGGCCGCACGTCCGCCGGCGATGTCGGCGATGAGGTTGTCTCCGATCATCCAGCCTCCGGCTTCGAGAGTCATGGCGCACCGTTCGGCGGCGATCTCGAACAGTCCGCGGTCCGGCTTGCGCACGCCCTCGATACCAGAAAGGGCGTAGGCGTCGACGGCTTCAGCCAACCCGGTCTGCTGGATCTTCCCGAGCTGGTTGTCCGCCGTCCCGTTGGTGACGATGGCCACCTTCCAGCCGGACGCACGCAGTCGCGACAGTCCGTCCTTGACCTCATGTGGACAGTGGACGAGGTACGGCATGCGCCGCCGGTAGCGGCCCCACAGCTCCTCCACCGGCTCGGAAAGCCCGAAGTGCTCGCGAACCCGAGCGAAGAACTCTTCTCGATGCGGATAGCCGGCCTGGTCCAGCGCGATCAACCATTCGACAGCCTCAAGGCCCAGGCCGCGATCGTCGGCGAACTTCTCAGCCCACACCCGGAAAGCTTCGTCCAGGTTGACAAGGGTGTTGTCCAGATCAAAGAGCGCGAGCCGCTGCATGCGGACACGCTAACCAGTCAGACCCCTACGGGCCGATGGCCAGCCAAGTAATCCGGTGGCAAGTGGACCCGGACCGCAGGGCCGCCAGGCCCGAGGACCGGAAGCCACGCGGCAGCCCATACACACCCGCTTTAGGAGGCGGTGATTGTGTGGCCAACACAGGTGACTTGAGCTGCACAAATGCCCGTATGGGTCTGTACTTCTCGCAAGATCATTTCGCGCATGTCCCATGTGATGGGAGGCTGCAACCGTCCGATGTCGGCCCCTGTCGGGGCAGCGGAACGGACAGTCCTCATAACTGGCTGGTGGTCGGTTGCCATTGCGCAACTTGTATCGCACACGCTGTGGGCTATCCACGGCGGCTGTCTACTGGTGCCGAATGGTGAGGGCGAGCAGGGAGGTCTCGGTATCGGCGTGTGCATGGGCAGGAAACCCGCAGGGCTCTACCAGCTGATTGCTCGCGATCTGCGCCGCGGACCGCTTGGCCGAGATCTATTCCCGCTACGGCCCCGGCCACCTCGTCACTCGCTCGATCACCGCCGCAACCCCTGGATCCTGGCCGCCGTCCGCCGCATCGAGGTGTCGCTAGCCGATGTATGGCAGGCGGGTCCCAAGCGAGGAAGTGACCGATTCACAGCCGCATTGAGCGGTCCATCGGCAGCGCTTGGACCTGGTCGCGGGGAACCCAGCGGACCTCAATGGATTCGCTGCTCGGGGTCGGCTCGCCGGAAATGTCAGCACGATGGAGAACTCCTGGCGGGCCTCGCAGTTGCGGGTGTAGAAGATCACGTGCTCTGGGTCGGTGTAGATGCCGACCAGCCCGGTGACCTCGCACGTCACCCGGTCGCTTCGAGGGTTTCCCGTATTGCCGAACTTCCGCTTTTCAGGCGGAACCATCGCCCTTCCCAGGTACCGAATGCCGTGGTCAGAAGGTTGCGGGTGACTCTCAGAGTGTGCCCGGCCGAGCACGCTGAACTATGTGGCCCATGTACGATGCAGATCCTTGCACCAGAACGAGCCCAAATTCCGCCCATAATCTTGAACAGCGGAGGCGCCGCCTTGAGGGCGTGCGGCGCAGGCATGTCGACCTCCCCGATGGTCGTCGCCGGTTTTCGATCAGCCTGATGGGCGCGCACGTCGGGGTGGACGCATTAAAACGCGCGCCCTACCCAGGTGCGGCGGGGCAGGGCGCGCGTTTACCGCGCCGGTTCGCTGTGGCCTATTCCGGGTCCCGGCCCTGGATGATCTGGCCGGTGCCGGTAAGAAGCACATTCACACTGCACGCGTCGTCGGCGTCCGGCCGCTCAGCTGGGACGACGCGCAGCCCTGCTGCAGCGAGAGCCTTGGCGACGAACTCGGCGGCGGGGAGGAGCTGCTCGCTGGGGACAGCGAGGTAGATGCGGACGCAGCCGTGCTGTTCGAAGACACACACGCGCCAGCGCCCGTCGGTGCTGGGTGGGAGCTGGTCGGTGGTTTCGACGAGCTCGATCTCGGGCAGCGACAGAGCGGACTGGGCGGACTTGAGGATATCAAGAGTGGTCGACAATCATTGTTCCTTTCTTTGTAAGACAAAGTATTTGCGATTAATAGTAGAGAAAAATGCTTCGGCGTTTGTAATGCCGATCGCATGAAACCTCGGCAAGCAGCCTCCCCGGCGTCGGTGCCGCCGAAAACCGGGCACTACCGGCCGGCTTCGGGTGACCAGTCCTCGGCGAAGGTCTCCATCTGCCGGATGACCAGGTCGATGGCGGACGGGGCGGCATCTGGCGGATAGCCGTGCTTGGCGAGCAGCCGCTTGATAATGGTGCGCAGCTTGGCCCGCACGTCGTCGCGGGAGACCCAGTCGACGGTGACGGAGTTGCGTACCGTCCGCACAAGGTCGCGTGCGATGTCGGCGAGCATCCCAGGGCCCATCTCCCTGACCGCTGCCTCGTTTTGCGCCACGGCGTCGTAGAAGGCCAGCTCGTCCTCGCTCAGCGGGGGATTGAACGCCTTGCCGCGGTCGGCGTCGGCGGCTACCTCCTTGGCCATGGCCACCAGCTCGGCGATGATCTCAGCCGAAGTGAGGTGCTGGTTGGTATACCGGTTCATCAGCTCGATCAACCGGTCGGAGAAGGTCTTCTGCCGCACCACGTTGTGCCGGGTGACCCGGCGCATCGTCTGCTCGATGGCCCGCCGCAACGCCTCGATCGCGAGGTTGGGCGTCTTCGAGGCCCGCAGGCGTTCCAGGTACTCCTCGTCCAGGTGGGACAGGTCGGGCCGGTCGATGCCGGCGGCCTCGTAGATGTCGGTGACGCCCCCGGCTTCGATGACCCCGGCGGTGAGCTGCTTGAGGTAGAGCGCGATCTCGGCGGGGATCGGCAGGCCGCGGGCCCGGCGGTCCTCGACGTCGAACTTGGCCATCCAGACCCGTACGGCCTGGAAGAAGGCGATGTCGTCGCGGTAGGGGTTGAGCTGGCCGCTGCTGGCGCACAGCGCGTAGAGCCGGTCCAGCTTCGCCGCCACCTTCCGGAACCGCTCCGCGAGAGTGTCCTCCCCGGGCTCGACCTGGTTCTCGGGCAGCGCGGGATCACGCAGGTAGTTGACGGTGCCGAGCACGGCCTCCCGGTAGGCCTTGTCCGACTTGGCCGCCAGCTTGCCGCGCCAGTCGTACCCGCGCAGGATCACGTTGCAGATCACGTCGTGCAGGTCGCGTACCTGGGCCACGACCTCGTCGATGTCGCGGCCCACCGGCCTGGTGTCCTGGTCGTCTTGGGTGTACTCGGCCAGGGCTTCGTGCAGGCTCTGGGTGACCGGCGCGTAGCCGACGAGCAGGCCGTCCTGCTTGGCCCGGAAGGTGCGGTTCACCCGGGCGAGCGCCTGCATCAGCGCGGCCCCCCGCATCGGTTTGTCCAAGTAGAGGGTGTGCAGCGGCGGGGAGTCGAACCCGGTCAGCCACATCGACTGGACGATCACCAGCTCCAGCTCGTCGTCCGGATCCTTCGCCCGGCGCTGGATCACCTTGAGCTGCGACGGCCGGCGCACGTGCTTCCTGATGTGGGCCTCGTCCTTGGGGTCGCCGGTGTAGACGACCTTGATCTTGCCCTTGTCGTCGGCGTCGGCGTGCCACTCCGGGCGCAGCGCGATGATCTCCTCGTACAGCCGGGCGCAGATGTCCCGGGTGGCGCAGACGATCAGCCCCTTGCCCGGGCCGCCGATGAACTTGCGCATCTGCGCGGAGCGCGCCTCCCAGTGGGAGACCAGGTCGGCGGCGAGCTTCTTCAGCCGGTCCGGGGCGCCGTAGACGGCGTTCATCACCGCCACGCTGCGCTGGATGCGCTGCCGTTCCGCGTCGTCCAGGCCCGCGGTGATCTGGTCGGCCCGGTCGTCGATCACCTCGGGGTCGACGTCCTTGGGCAGGCTCACCGGGATGAGCCGGCTCTCGTGGTAGACGCGCACGGTGGCGCCGTCGTCCACGGCCCGGGTCAGGTCGTAGATGTCGATGTAGTCGCCGAACACGTCGCGGGTGTTGCGGTCGGCCTCGGAGATCGGCGTGCCGGTGAAGGCGACGAACGTGGCGTTGGGCAGGGCGTCGCGCAGGTGCCGGGCGTACCCGTCCAAGTGGTCGTAGTGGCTGCGGTGCGCCTCGTCGACGATGACGATGATGTTGCGGCGGGCGGACAGCAGCGGGTGGGCCTTGCCCGCGTCCCGCTCCTCCTTGGTGCGGCCGAACTTCTGCAGCGTGGTGAAGATGATGCCGCCGGTACGGCGGTTGGTGAGCTGGGTGCGCAGGTCGTCCCGGGTCAGGGCCTGCACTGGCTTCTCCGGCAGCAGCTCGCTGGCGAGGAAGGCCGAGTAGAGCTGGTCATCCAGGTCGGTGCGGTCGGTGATGACCACGATGGTCGGGTTGCCGAGGCTCGGGTGCGTCATGACCTGGTGGGCGTAGAGCTCCATCTCCAGCGACTTGCCCGAGCCCTGGGTGTGCCAGACCACCCCGGCGCGCCCGTCCCGGCGGGTCGCCTCAATGGTCTTGCCGACGGCCTTGCTGACCGCGAAGTACTGGTGCGGCTTGGCGATCCGCTTGGTCGTCCCGCCCGGCGTCTCGGCGAACGCGACATAGCCGCGCAGGATCTCCAGGAACCGCCGCTGCTGGAACAGGCCGTGCAGCGCCAGGTTCAGCGCCAGGTCCTCATCGCGGGCCGGCGGCTGCGGCACCGGCCGGCCCTCGTCGTCCACGTTCCACGGCGCGAAGTGCTCGAACGGGGTGAACGCCGTGCCGTAGCGGGCCGTGATCCCATCGGAGACCACGCAGACCACGTTGGCGCGGAACGCCAGCGGCAGCTCGTCGACGTACGTGCGCAGCTGCGCGTACGCCCCCTGCAGGTCGGCGTGCGCGTCCCCGGCCTTCTTCAGCTCCACCAACCCGACCGGCAGGCCGTTGAGGTACAGCACCACGTCGAACCGCCGCCGGTGCTCACCCTCGATCACCATCACCTGGTTGACCGCGAGGAAGTCGTTGGCCTCCGGGTCGCGGAAGTCGACCAGCCAGATCGTCGGGTTGTGCTCCGCCCCGTGCTCGTCGGTGTAGACCACCGATCGGATGCCCTTGGTCAGGAACTCGTGGATCCGGCGGTTCTCAGCTAAGGCATCCCGCGACTTGGCGCTGGCGACCTCCATGAGCGCGTCGTCCACGGCGGACGGCGGAAGCTGCGGGTTGATCCGGGCGATCGCCTCACGCAGCCGGCCGGGCAGGATCAGCTCCGACCAGGACTCCCGCTCACCCGAACCCGGGGCGATCTCCTTGCCCTCCACCGGCTTCCAGCCGAGCTCGCCCAGGGTGTCCATGGCCAGGGCCTCCCACTCCGCCTCGGACATGTCGCGGAGCGGAGAGGCGAAGTCAGTCGTCACAGTGCCTCCTCCACAGCCTTTTCCGCGTCTCGTACGCGGAGCTCGCCGGACATCAATTTGGGGAGCAGGGTGTCGCGGAGTTCTTTAAGGCAATTCGACTGAACTGACAACGAGTGCTTCAGTTCGAAGAGCGGTCTTATTTTGTCAGCGAACCGGGCAAGTTCGTCTTGCTGCGGAAGATGGGTTTTCAGGGCAAGGGCGTTCGCGCGGTTCAGACCTGGTACAGCGGAGTCCGAGTTCATGCTGTCCAGGCCGAGCTTCCGTAGCATGAAAAACAAGAACTCCATCGGAACATCCGGCCGACGCACTTCGACGTAGAAAGTTGTATCGATTGGGAAGAACTTCTGTTGGGACCAGTGGACTGCGCCCACTGTGCCCTTCCGGCCCACCACGATGCCAGGCCCATCGACCAGATGCTGATTGTGCATTCCGACGATGCCGCCACTGCCGTACACAGGTACGTCTCCCGGTGATCGACTCGTCGCTGGAAGCGCCTTGCCGTACTTCAGATCCAGCAGGTCGCCAAGCAGGACCGTCTCCGTTGCCTTGCCGGTGGATCGTACATACTCCGCCTCAGCCAGACGATCAACCGTCGTGGCGATCCGCTCGTTGACCGCGATCTTGTCGTCCAGCGCGCCGAGGACTGAGGTGACAGCCTGTTGTTCCCGTAGCTCGGGTAGGCTAATTTCGAGCGAGCGAATATCAGCCAAGTTGAGGTAGTCAGCCATATCGGTCTGGCTCTTACGTGAGCGGGCCTGGGACCAGAACTGCTCGCTCTTGAACCAGTAGTAAAGATAACGCGCCAATAGGGGTGATCCTGGCCTGAGGCGGAAGTAGCATAGCTGAGGACTGTACACGAATTCCGGGCTGTTGGAGGGCATGATGGCGACACGGCCAACAGTGCCCTTCGTAGTAAGCACTACGTCGCCAGGTTGTGAAATCTTTTGTCCCATCGAATCTCGGTAAGCATCGCTGACGTAGTCTTCAAGGGCCGGAAGAATCTTTCCGTCCAATACCTCGGCGACACGCAGGATCGGAATTCCAGGCTTACCATGCTCCGCCCGCTTGGTGCGGTAACCGTCGCCGAACTCAAGGTGGCCAGCCTTCGCCAGATCGCCAAGTGTGGTCTTCGTGGCCTCACCCATCAATCCGCTCCAACTGCTCGCGCACGACCTTCTCCAACCGGGCCGACTCCTCGAAGTGGGCGTACAGCTCTTTGGTGAGCCGGGCGATCTTGTCACCGATCGGCTCGTCGTCCTCGTTCTCGGGCTCGGGCGTGCCGACGTACCGGCCCGGGGTCAGGACGTGATCGTGCTGGCGGATCTCCTCCAGCGTGGCCGAGTAGCAGAAGCCCGGCACGTCCTCGTACTTCAGGTTCTTGGCGCGGGCTGAGGCGGTGCCCCGCCAGGCGTGATAGGTGTCGGCGATGCGGGCGATGTCCTCGTCGGTGAGGATCCGCTCGGTGCGGTCGACCATCGTGCCCATGTTCCGGGCGTCGATGAACAGCACCTCGCCGCGCCGGTCGGCAAGCCGCTTGGCGCCCTGTGGGCTTTTGTCCTTGTCGAAGAACCACAGGCAGGCCGGGATCTGAGTGGTGCGGAAGAGCTGCGGCGGCAGCGCGACCATGCACGAGACCAGGTCGGCTTCGACGATGGCGGCGCGGATCTCGCCCTCGCCGGACTGCTTGGAGGACATGGACCCGTTGGCGAGCACGACGCCGGCGGTGCCGCGTTCGGCGAGCTTGGAGATGATGTGCTGCAGCCAGGCGAAGTTGGCGTTGTTCGCCGGGGGCGTGCCAAAGCGCCACCTGGGGTCGTCGACGGTGCGTGCCCAGTCGGACATGTTGAACGGCGGGTTGGCGAGGACGAAGTCGGCCTTGAGGTCGGGGTGCTTGTCCTCGCGGAAGGTGTCCGCCCAGCGGGGGCCGAGGTTGCCGCTGATGCCGTGGATGGCGAGGTTCATCTTCGCCAGCCGCCAGGTGCGCTCGTTGGATTCCTGGCCGTAGACGGCGATGTCGTCCTTGTGCTGGATGCCGCGGTGGGCGATCACGAACTTCTCGGCCTGCACGAACATGCCGCCAGAGCCGCAGCAGGGGTCGTAGACGCGCCCGGCGTACGGCTCCAGCATCTCGACGAGGAGCTTGACCACGCTGGCCGGGGTGTAGAACTCGCCGCCGCGCTTGCCTTCGGCGCGGGCGAACTTCTCCAGGAAGTACTCGTAGACCTCGCCGAGCACGTCCCGGGCGGGCCGGTCGCCGTGGCCGGTGAAGCGGGCGTCGCCGATGAGGTCGACCAGCTCGCCGAGGCGGCGCTGGTCCACGTTGTCCCGGTTGAAGATCTTGGGCAGCACGCCGGCGAGCGACTGGTTGGACTTCATGATCGCGTCCATGGCCCGGTCGATCAGCTCGCCGATGCCTTCGCTCTTGGCGTGCGCGGCCAGGTGCGACCAGCGCGCCTCTTCGGGCACCCAGAAGACGCCGTGGCCGACGTACTCGTCCTTGTCGTCGAGGAACATGTCGAGCCGGGACTCGGGGATGCCATCCCGCAGGACCTCCTCGCGGATGGCCTCGCGGCGTTCCTCGAACGCGTCCGAGACGTACTTGAGGAACACCAGGCCCAGGACGAAGTCCTTGTACTGGGCGGCGTCCATGGACCCGCGCAGCTTGTCCGCGGCCTTCCACAGGGTGTCGCGCAGGTCGGCCGTGGCGGGCATGCCCGGTAGGGCTGCCTGTTCGGTGGCCTTTCTCCTCCTGGGTGGCATGGTGCTCCTTCTCACTGATGCGTGACCGATGCGAAGGTGAGGGTTCCGTCGCTGAGGCCCGTCGCGGCGATGCGGCACACTTCGTCGAGCAGGTCGATCTCGCGGCGGGCGAGCCGGCGGCGTTCGTCCGCCACGGCGAGCAGTTCGTCGAGCCGCCGCACCTCGGCGGGCGGCAGCAGCGGGATGCAGAGCTCATCCAGCCGCGCGGCCGGGCGGACCGCCCCCGCCGCCCGGGCGCCCGCGTGGCCAGCGGCCAGCAGCGCGGCGAGGACCCGGGGGGTGAGCTGCTGGCGTTCCTGCTCCGGGATGCGCAAAATCCGGGCCGGGAACTCGACCACGGAGAACCCATCGTCGTCCACATGCACGCCGAAGCGCGGCGACATGGTCACGATCACGTCGCCGGGCTCGGTGAGCCGGGCCCGCGGGTACTTCTCGGCCAGCACGGCGCGGTCCACGGTACGGGCGCCCAGCGGTGACGCGCCCACGATCTCGGGTGCGCCGAGCACGGCGTGCTTCCCGTCCGGGATGACGTCGCTGGCCGCCAGTCGGGTCCCCTTCACCATGATCAGCCGCCGGGTCTTGACCAAAGCGCCAATGGCGGCCGTCCGCACCGGCGATCCCGACTCCCGAACGGCTAGACCGCTGCGTACAAGGGGGCGGGGGGCTACATGCGGATCGGCGACTCGGTGGAGTTCGGACTCCAGGTCGTTCACCCGCGCGATCGTCTCCTTAGCAGCGACCTCGCGGATGGCAGGCAAACGCCGGGCCGTCAGCCGCACCCCGGAGGAGGTCAGGCTGGAGACCGCCACCTGTACGGCGATGGCCCGGCTGTGGTCGTTCGGCTGGTACCCGTCCCGCCGCCAGGTGACCACGTCCCAGATCAAGGTCTCCACCACGTCGTCGGTGAGCGCCCGGTCGGAGACGTCGGCGAGCAGCACGCGCCCTTGCCACGGTGAGGGCTCCTCCCGGCGCAGCACCCACAGTGCGGTCTGATAACCGGGCCGGAACGGCACCAGGCCACCGGGCAGGTGAATCACCGCCTCCACCCGGCCGCTGGCCAGCAGCTCGTTCCGGGTCCGGGCGGCGGGCCGGTACGGCGGGAGGCCGTCGACCAGGACGTCGGCGGGGCCGAGCACCACGGTGGTCTGGCCGGGGGCGAGACCGTCGGTCAACTCTTTCACCATGGCCAGCGGGTTCTCCTGGGGGCGTTCCTCCAGAGGAACGTACGGCAGGCGGGTGACCAGCACGTCGGCCGGCAGCGGCGGCTCGCCCGGGCAACGGATGTCGATGTCGTGCGGCGGAATCCCGTGGACGACCAGCCGGCGGCGGGCGATCCTGGCCAGGAAGGGGTCCGGCTCGGCCCCGGTGAGCACGGGGAAGCTGTCTTCGCTGAGCTGCCCGAGCACCGCGACCAGCAGGTCACCGGCTCTCGCCGCGGGGTCGGCCACCCGTACCGTGCCGAACTCCTCAGCGTGCTCGCGGGCGCCGGACAGGCCCGCGATCAGGCGGGCCAGTTCGGGGGTGACCGCGTCAACGTAGAGGTCCGCGACGTTGAGCCGCCCCCGGACGGCCAGCAACCGTTCGAACGCCTGGCGGCACCCCCACGCGGCCTCGATCAGTTCGTCGACCACCGAGGCGAGCCATCCGGCGTCGTCCGGGAGCGCCCGAATCTCTGACAGCAGGAGCGCATCCTGCGGGTCCGCTTCCGCCGCCCGCTCCTTGAGCTGGGCGATCGAGTACTCCTGGAGCAGTTCGTCGTCGAGGTGGCGCAGGCAGATCAGCGCCGTGGCCGCGGCCACCAGGTCCTTCGCCGGCATCTTCGCGCCGAGGCAGCCGAGCAGGTAGAGCCGCAGGTCGGCCTCGATCTGGCCGCGCTCCGCGCGACCGGTGCCGACAAGCCAGTCGACGACCTGGCGCGCATCGAACAGCGGCCGGCCGGCGTCGCCGCCGATGGGCGCCGGGAAATCACGGTGGCGGCGCCGCCACGTGGTGACGACCGGGCGGTGCACGCCGGCGAGTTCCGCGATCTCCGGCATGGAGATGGGCAGTATCCCGTCCAGGTGCGTGTCGGCCACTGCCTACCTCCTGCCTGCGATCAAGAGAACCTACCCGGAGTGGCGGCGTGCCCTCCGGCTTGATCCTCGATCATGCTAGCGAGAGCAGTCAGTCACAGCAATTCAGTAACTGATATCCCGGGTTATCAGTAATCTCTCTCAGGTGTTCCGGGCGCGTGCGGGGACGTCCCGGCCCAAGCCGAGGCACCCGGACGGCGGCCAGGACCGCTTGGAAGGCGGTGTGGTCGTTGCGGTTGCCGCCGTTGAGGACCACCGCCGGCGGCCGTCCGGTCCCGTCACAGGCCAGGTGGATCTTGGTGGTCAGTCCACCAGGGGACCACGAGGGCGTGGTCGTCGGGTTCGTCTCGGCCCGGGTCCCTCTTTCCCGCCGGCTCCGGACGCGCTTGGTGGGCCCGCACGATGGCGGAGCTGATGGCCACCCGCCAGTCCAACAGCCCGGCCGCGTCCGCCCGGGCCTGGCCCTGGGTGAGCAGGTGGGCGCAGGTGCCGTCGGCGTCTCAACGGCGGAACCGGGTCGCACAGGTCTGCCAGAGCCCGTAGCGGTCCGGCAGGTCCCGCCAGGCCACCCCGGTACGGATCTTGAAGTTGATCCCGTTGAGCACCCGCCGGTCATCCACCCGCGGCCGGTTGGTCGGCCACGGCAACAACGGCTCGATCAACTCCCACTCGGCATCGGTCAACTCATGACGCCGCACCACGGCCGACTCAACGAGCCACCCGCCTTTGAAGACACGCCCTAGGACGACATGCCCGCGCTCATTAGCGGTCCCCGTTGAGGTCCGGCTATTGAGGACGGGCGAGACCGCGCCGCGCTCAGTAATCTCTCCATAAGGGATGTAGCCGCAGTGAGACCCGGCGGTTGAGGCCGGGTGAGGCTCGGATTTACATCGCGGTCAAGGTCACACGTAGCGTGCCGGGCACACTGCTCGCCTTAGGAGAGTCGCACTGCCGATCGCCGTGACCAGTACGACAAAAGAACTGAAATGAGCAGAAACTCGCGGCTTCACCATGACTGCAGCGCGGTGGAGACGCCTGATCGCCCGCAGCCTGTCGAGCGTGCTGGTCACGACGTCACTCAACCCTCCAGTCGACTTGTGAGGCGGGCCGGTCGCGGATCTGCAAGGAGACACCGACCAGACAAAGGATCAGGGTGTCACTTTGCAGATCTCTTGTTACGGCTTCCCTGTTTCCGAGCGCGGCTGACCGGTCCAGGCTTCGCGAGCTGAGTGAGCCAAGACGCCGGATCTCGGACACCGTCTGTCGCATGGTCCAGCCGCTCGCTGGTCGCAATCCTCAGTCGTGGCTCCCATGACCGAGGAGGCGGCATGCGCATAGCCAGTTGGACCACCCGAACCATGCCTGGCGGCAGGCTTTCATACGTAGGGGTGTTTAGCAGGAGTGTATGGCCGTCAGAGGCAACTGTCCTGTCCCAGGTCCGGCTGACCACCTGACAATAATCCCGCATCTCAAAAAGAGCGATCTTGCAAGATTGGCCGCTAGCCAGAGGATGGAGCCAGAGCAGGCGTTCACCGGGTACCAGACGCTCTCTCCCATTGATGACGCCGTTCGGCACCTTGTGCTCCCGGTCTAGGTAGGGAACGGGATCGATTACTGCCTCCGGATCGTTGTCACTGAACCCAGCGACTGCCTCCATATCTTTGGTGCCCATCAGCTCAAGCAGGTCGCCGTCACTGTGTGCCTGCCAAAGGTCGACCGGCACGGTTCTCAGCGCCATAGGGTGTGGGAGCGCTAGGACCACGAAGATATCGCCAGCCGATGCGGTCAGGGCGATCCGGTCTCCGTTCTGGATGTAATATGGCTCTTCCGCGTCCCACGCGTCGATGCCGGCGACCTCCAACAGGGTATCCCTGACCGCATCGATTGCCACGTCGGGGGATACCTTAAAGAACTCCCGTTTCGGTGAGACCCGGAAGGGCTCCAAAATTTCATGAGCGCGCTTTTCGACCTCGCGCGGGCGGGATGTTAGGGCGCGGAACTCGACGTCGAACGGGAGTGGAACGCTGGTATCGTAGAGTTGACTTGCACGGTCCTCCGCGAGCTTGGTAGTCATACCTACCTTAACGATCCCCGGCATCGCCTCGTTGCTAAGGACATAGACGAACCCACTCTGTGCGTAGACAATCCGTCTCCTAGATCGCGATTACGGGTTGGCCTTCATGATGCCAGGGAGGACCGACGATGCTGGCACGGTCGTTGCCTATGCGGAAGTGAGGGCTTGGCTCTGGAATCTAGTTCTGGCTTTCTGGTTTGCCCTCCAGGATTTCGAAGAGAGATGATCATCTCACTCGCGCTTCGCCCCTTTCCGCGATTGGCCGAAGGTACAGGGACAATGCGCTGCGCTTCTTCCTTCGAGGTCACATCGCGTTGGCCGCTGTCGGCATCTGGGCCTCCTCTGGCCAAGAGCGATCGCTCTCGGCTGTGGGAGCGCGCGGGCGGCGCTGGCCGGGACCGGCCGGAGAGCCGCATGCCCGGCCGGCTGGCCGCCCGGCGCGCGTGGCGGGCCGCCGAAGGCGGGCCGCCTTGATGACGGAAAGAAAATTTGCTTTCGATCATGAGCGGCGGCCGGATGCGCGCGAATCGCCAAGCGGCTTCGCGGTTGCCCAGACGCGTTCGAGACTGGCGAGGTAGACCGCCGCTGCGCCCTCATCTTCGGCTGCCCGTAGCTGGATGACCGGGGCTTGGGCTGCTGGGGTGCCGTAGGTGTGGGCGTTGACGAGCAGGTCGTCGTCTGCGCGGTAGATCGAGTTGTACAGCGTGGTCGTATGGAGGCGGATCTCGACGCCTGCGACTTCTTCCAGTGGCCGATAGAGCGTAAGGGCGTTTCTGATCCTTGCGGCCATGACGTCGGGGCCGATGCCTTCTTCGATTCCCCGGGCGGCGACTTCAGGGCTGCCGGGGTCGCCGAGGAGGATGCGGACCTTGACCCCGGCGCGAGCGCGTTCTGCGAGTAGCCGGATGATGCCGGTGTCTTCGGCGAGGAACAACGCGCTGTAGGCGAGGATGCCGATCTCGCGGGTTGCCGCCTGGAAGTGGCGAGTCCACACCGTGCGTGGAACGGTCCAGCGGTGGGGGTAGACCGCCTGCACCTCTGAGGAGATCGCGCGGCGGGGGTGGTCCGCCTCGGGCCACAGCTCGGTCTCGTCCACCTTGAGCAGATCGGCGAGGGCCCACCGGTGGCGGGGGTAGGGAGTGCGGCCTTTGAGCCAGCGGTCGACGGTCTTGGGGTCGACCCCGAGCGCGGCGGCGACGTCGACGGGTTGGAGTCTGGCCTTGGCGAGGGCGTGGCGAAGGGTGTCGCTCACGTGGGCGCTCCTCCTGGGAACGTCGGGCTGCCTGCGACGCTAGCACAAGACGTCCCTAGACGTCCCCCAGTTGCGGTGTAGAGATTCCACTCCCGGGCGGATGCTCATTCGGCGCAGGGCGCACGAGATCACGCGCCCGGATCGTCCAGAAGCCGAAAGGAGCATCAACCGAATGGAGCCGACACCACCGATCCGCGAAAGACAGCGGTCCGCTCAGGAACGGCTGCTGACGGAGCTGCACGATGAGCTGGAGCAGCGCGGGATCACGACGGTCTTAATCGTCGACCAGTACGGCCGGCCCGCGCTGGAGGTGCTCGACAGCCGCCTTCGCACCCGCCGCGTCTACGTGCATCCGGCGTTCTTCTGGTTCTACTGGGGCGACCAGCACGACGAGCGAGTCTCGTGCCTGCGCCTGGTGCCGGCGGCCGACCGGATCGAGAAGGCGGCACGGGAGGGCTGGCGCGAGGGGGAACAGGGCGAGCTCAGCATCGACCTGTCGAGGGTCACCGATGCCTACGGAGCCTGAGATGCGGGGCGGGTGGCTGACCGGATGGCGCGTGTACCGGCAGGTCGCCGCCCGGCTGCGGGAACGCATCACCACCGGGGTGTACCAAGCGGGCTCGATCCTGCCCTCGGAGGCCGCCCTGTCGGCGGAGTTCCGTGTCGCCAGGAACACGATCCGCCGCGCGCTCGAAGCCCTGGAAGCGGACGGGTTGATCCTGACCGTCCCGTCCAAGGGGCGCTTGGTCCGGGCGGGAGCGCAGACCGTCAGCGCCCCCTACCGGTACCAGGTGATCGCGAGCGAGCTCGAGCAGAAGATCAAACGGGGCGACCTCGCGCCGGGTGACCCGCTGCCGAGCGAGGCCGAGCTGTGCTGGTTGTATGACGCGTCGCGCAACACGGTACGGCAGGCCTTCGCGGAGCTGGAACGCGAAGGGCTGATCGTCTCCCGACATGGAAAGGGCCGGTTCGTCCGCCCGGCACCAAGACGTCCTGGGACGTCTGATTCCAGGGTCTAGGTCGGTGCCGGGCAGGGGAGCCTACAGTCGACGTGTGGGACAGGCGGAGTGGGCACGCGACCTGGCGAAACGACTTCTCGCAGAGCGGCTTCCCCGGCGGTGGGCGCACACCCAGGGCGTGGCGGCCCGGGCCGCCTCGCTCGCCCCGATCCTCGGTGACCAGGTCGAGACGCTGACCGCCGCGGCCTACCTGCACGATGTCGGCTACTCCCCCGATCTGGTCGACACCGGATTCCACCCCCTCGACGGCGCGCGCTACCTGCGGGATGTCGCCGGGGCGGATGAGACCTTGTGCCGGCTGGTGGCGCATCACTCCTGCGCGGTCAACGAGGCGACCGAACGCGGCCTGTTCGACGCGCTCATCAGCGAGTTCCCGCCCGAGCGGTCGATGCTGGCCGACGCCCTGACCTACTGCGACATGACCACCGGCCCCGACGGACAACACCTGCACGTACGCGAGCGGCTGGCCGAGATCCACTCCCGCTACGGCCCCGGCCACCTGGTCAGCCGCTCGATCACCGCGGCCACGCCGTGCATCCTGGCCGCGGTCAGCGCGGTGGAGGCGGCGCTAGCCGATGTACGGCAAGCCAGTGCCGGCGAGGTAGTGGCCGATCCGCATGCGCATTGACCGGTCCATCGGCAGCGTCTCGACCTGGTCGCGGGGCACCCAGCGGACCTCGGCCGACTCGCTGCTCGGGGTGGGCGCACCCTCGACGGGGCGGGCGGTGAGCACGATGGAGAACTCCTGGCGGGCCTCGCCGTTGCTGGTGTAGAAGATCACATGCTTGGGGTCGGTGTAGATGCCGACCAGTCCGGTGATCTCACATGTGACCCCGGTCTCCTCGAGGGTCTCCCGTACGGCCGCCTGCGGCAGCGACTCGCCCAGGTCGATCGCCCCGCCGGGGACGGCCCAGTTGCCGTTATCCGAGCGGCGGATCATCAGGATGTCCCCCGCATCGTTGGTGACGACCACGTTCACCGACGGCACCAGGCTGTTCGGTGCGGGGGCGTCAGGGTCGTCGTAGTAGTCGATCCGGCGCGCCACGGGTCACGACTCTACTGGGCGGGCCTTCTCCCAGACCCGTTCGAAGCTGCTGACGTAGGTGGTGACCATGTCGCCGCCGGCCACCTTCCGCAGGTGCAGCACGGGGGCATTGGCCGCGGGCGTGCCGTACACGTGGGTGTTGATGAGAAGCTGATCGTCCCCGCGGTAGATCGAGTTGTACAGCACGGTGCGGTGCAGGCGGATCTCGACGTTGTCCTGCCCTCGGATCGGCTGGTACAGGACGAGGGCGTTGCGGATCTTGGCGGCCATGCCGTCGTCGATGCCCTCATCGGCGCCGCGCTGGGCGACCGCAGGGCTGTCGGGGTCGCCGAGCAGGATCCGCACCCGCACCCCGGCGGCGGCCTTCTCCCCGAGCATGCGCACGATGCCCGCGTCGTCGGCGAGGAACAACCCGGCGTAGACGAGGATGCCGATCTCGGCCTTGGCCTGGGCGAACAGGCGTCCCCACGCGTCCCGGGGGACGGCCCAGCGGTGCGGGTAGACCGTGACGATCTCGCTTTCCGACGCCGAGGCCACCTGTTCCCGGGTCAGCGCCTCCGGCCACAGGTAACTCTCGTCCACGCCCAGGAAGGCCGCGACCGCGTACCGGTGCCTGCGGTACGGTGAGCGGCCTTTGGTGATCCACCGCTCGACCGTCTTGGGGTCCACCTGGACGGCGGCTGCCAGATCGGCGATGCTGACCCCACGTTCCAGCAGGACCGCGCGTAGCCGCTCGTTGGCCATCTCACCTGCCAGTCAGGACGTCCGAGGACGTCGCAATGGTAAGCCGGACGTCTTGCACCTGTCCCGTCGTGTAGTGATCTCGTCCTGCCCTCCTGCCGCACTCTCGGTGTCACAACCCGACACCGACAGTGACGAAAGGAGAAAGAATCATGATCAACGCGACGAACACCCCACCGGAGGAGCCGACCGGCTGCGCGTGCGGCGCGCTTGCCGAGGAGGGGCAGACCCGCTGCCGTAAGTGCCTGGCCCGTAGTCGGTGGCGCAGGCGGCAGACCGCACGACGTATGGCCAGCAAGCGCCGCAGCATCACCAGGCGTCCCCCGCACGATCGGCCCGGCGCGGCCACGGTGGGGGTGATCTGGTCATGACCGCGCTGCTGATCGCCATCCTGATCGTGACCGCGGGGGCGATCGCCGGTTTCGCGATGATCGTCGTCGGCATCAGGCGGGACGACAAGGCGATGAGCCGCGGCGCGGCCTCCCCGGTGTGCTCGGCCCGGATCGCCCGCCGCGTCACCGGGTTGCGCGTGTGGAAGGACGACGGCCCTAGCTCCCGGACTGCTCAGACAAGCGCGCTTCGACCCGTGCCAGGCGCTGCGACAGCTCCGCTACAGCGGTGCGCAGCTCGGTGATCTCACTGGCCAGGTCTCTCGCCGGAGCGTCCTCGCGTCCGTTGCTCTCGCGGACGAAGACGCCCTTGCCCTGCTGGCCGATGAGCAGGCCCTCGTTCCGCAAGATCCCCACCGCCATCTTCACCACGCTCAGCGAGACGTCGTAGTGGGCGGCGAGCTGGGCGGTCGACGGCAGTGGCGCGCCGGGTGGCAGCGACCCGCCGCGGATCTGCTCCCGCAGATCGTCGGCGATCTGGAGGTAAGCGGGCCGCCCCGTCTTCTTGACCATCACCCCTATCACACCACGAGAAGACGACCAAGCCAACCCGGAAGCCATTGACAACCAGGTCAACCAGGTTAACTATGTTGTTCCTGCGAGTTCGTAAGGAGGTCCCATCTCATGCGCACCATCCCGATCCCGGTCGATGCGACCAAGCTGCAGTTCGTCTGCGTCCGCGCGCCTCGCCCGCGCGTGCTCAACGCCGAGACCGGCGAGGTCAAGACCGACAAGGACGGCAACGCCGTCTATGAGCTCGTCGTGTCGGTGGAGGACGCTTTCGGCCGCATCGAGCTCGTCAAGGTCGCCACCTCCGGCGAACCCCGCGTCACCGTGGGGCAGGAGGTCACCCCGATCGGCCTGGTCGGCTACGTCTGGGAGACGTCCCGCGGCGGTCAGGCCCGCTGGGGGATCAGCTACCGGGCCGCGTCGATCGTCCCCGCCGCCGAGGTGGCCGCCCATGCGTGACCTGTGGTGGGTGGTGCCTGGTGGCCTGGCCGCCGTGGCGGGTGGGCTGTGGGCCTGGCACCGCCTGCACTACCGGTCGTTCTGGCTGCTGATCGGCTTCCCGATCACCGCGATCACGGTCTGGGCGACCTGGCGCAAGGTCGCCCTCGGCTGCGGGCTGACCAAGAAGCGGCATCGCTTCTGGTTCACCACCGTCCCGAGCCTGGTCGCCTCGACCGGGATCGTGAAGGTACGGCGGCGCTTCCAACGGGTCGCGGTCGATGTCCGGCCGTGGATGTGGCTGCCCCGTCCCACCGCGCACGGGTGGCGCGTGACCGTGCACACCCTTGAGGGTCAGGTCCCCGCCGACTACGCCCAGGCGGCCGAACGGCTCGCCCACTCCTGGGGCGTGCACGCGGTCCGTGTCTCCTCCCCGCGACCAGGGCGGGTCGTGCTGGCCGCCACCGTCCGCGACCCGCTCGTCCGCCTCGACCAGCTCCCACCATCCAAGGAGCTGCTGAAGGTCAACGTGGGACGCCTGGAGATCGGCGAGCCGTGGACGATCGACTTCCGCACCGTCCCGCACTGGATCAACGCCGGCGCCACCCAATCCGGCAAGTCCAACCTCGCCAATGCCCTGCTCGCCGGGCTCGCCCCGCAACCGGTCGCCCTTGTCGGCATCGACCTCAAAGGCGGGGTCGAGTTCACCCCGTACGCGCCCCGGCTGTCCGCGCTGGCCACCACGAGGGCGGAGAGCGTGACGGTGCTGGATGACCTGGTCGCGCTCATGACGGACCGGATGGGGCTGTGCCGTACCGCTGGGGCCCGCACCATCTGGCAACTGCCCCCAGGGGCGCGGCCGGTCCCGGTCGTGGTGCTGGTGGATGAGCTGGCCGAGCTGTACCTGATGGCCGACAAGAGCGAAAAGGACGAGATCGCCCGCATCTCCACAGCGCTGCTGCGCATAGCCCAGCTCGGCCGTGCCTTCGGCATCTACCTGTTCCTGTCCGGGCAGCGGATCGGCTCCGACCTTGGCCCCGGTGTCACCGCGCTGCGCTCGCAGTGCTCCGGGCGGATCTGCCACCGGGTCAACGATCCGGAGACTGCGGCCATGACCCTCGGGGATCTCGACCCCGCCGCGTTGATCGCGGCTCGGGCGATCCCCGCCGAGACCCCTGGTGTGGCGATCGTCGCCGGTCAGGACGGCCAGTGGTACCGCGCCCGTTCCTACCACGTCCGCGAGCACACCGCCGAGCAGGCCGCCCGTGCCTGGGCGCACCTGGCCCCTGACTGGGAGCAGCTCACCCAGGCCGGCCGCGCCTGCGGGTCAAGCGCCGCGGACCTTCCCGAGCTGCTGCCCGCATAGGCACCCGGTTGGAAGGAGGGGCCAGTGATGCGCCGCTTGGTCGCCTGGCTGCTGGATTCCGGGCCGGTTGTCATCCTCGCCGTGATCGCGGGTGCTGGCTCGTTCACCCACATCCGCGCTACCGCGATCGAGTACGGGCAGACCGGATGGATGTCCTGGGCGGTGGCCGTCTGCATCGACCTGACCTGTGTCATGGCCGCACGCGAACGCCAGCGGGACAGGAAGATCGGCCGCCGGCCCAACGGCAAGGTCTCCTGGCCCACGCTCGTGCTCGCCGGCGGGATCACCCTGTCCCTCGCCGCCAACCTCCACCAGGCCGAGCCGACCGTCTGGGGGTGGATCATCGCGGCGACCCCCGCCGGGGCGTTCCTGATCGCCGTCTCGATGCTGGAACGCCGCGCCGCTACGCAAGGCTCTGGCACGTTCCAAGACGATCCGCGCCCGGCGGCCGTACCCACGGTCACCCGGGCCGGAGGCGTGCCGTCTGCGGCGCTGCTCGCCTTCGCCCGGCGGGTGGCCGAAGAACACCACGCCCGGCACGGCCAGCCGATCACCCCTGAAGCGCTCCGCGCCCGACTGGGTGTGTCCGACCAGCTCGCCGCCGAGCTGCTGCGCACCCTGCGCGCGATGTCCGAACCCGTCCAGTGAAAGGAGAACCGTTGACCGACCAGCACCGCCGTGCCCTCATCACCGGGCTGCGCGATCTGGCCGACTTCCTCGAGGCCAACCCGGCCATACCCCTACCGCACGGCCCCGTGCGCGTCACCTACGTACCCGAGCGAGCGGCCGATGCGGAGATGTGCGCGGAGATCGACCGCATCGCCACGCTTTTGAAAGCGCCGATCGATGCCCGGTTCCTGGCCCGCGGCCACTACGTGACCGGCCTCGACTTCGGACCGGTCCGCTACGAAGCCGTCGCCATCTTCACCGGAACACGCATCCGCCCCGAGGCCTTCGACTCCGTCGCTGGATGCGCCTCTCCCGGCACGGGGGACGGCGGCCCGGCGCGGCCTTCCTGACGCATCACCTCATCAGGCGCCCCGGCCTGGCCGTACATCCGCCAAGACGCCTGCCAGGTCGGGGGCCATCCCCTCTCACCCGCACGCGAGTGAAAGGAGGTCTCCATCTTGCCCGTTGCCCACCGCAACGCGCACGCGATCCGCGAAGCGATCACCCGCCTGGACGACCCCCTCTTGGCCCGATGGGCCGCCCAAATCCGCCGCACCGGCGGATGTCGGCAACCGATCCACCTCCGCGGCACCGTGGAGCACTACGACCGCGCCACCGGCCGGCTCCTGCACCGCTACAGCACCAACCAGGAACCGGACGGCGTCCTGCGGGTGCCCTGCAAGACCCGCCGCGCCTCCCGCTGCCCCGCCTGTGCGGAGACCTACCGCGCCGACACCTACCACCTCATCCGCGCCGGCCTGACCGGCGGCAAAGGCGTCCCCCACTCGGTGAGCTCACACCCGTGCCTGTTCGTCACCCTCACCGCCCCATCCTTCGGCCCGGTCCACGCCCGCCGGGAACAAAGCGGGCGCATCCTGCCCTGCCACCCCCGCCGCGACGCCGCACCATGCCCGCACGGACGGGTCATCTCCTGCACCGCCCGCCACGGCGTAGACGAGGACTGCCTCGGAGAACCGCTGTGCCCCGGCTGCTACGACTACACCGGCACGGTGCTGTTCAACGCGGTCGCACCCTTGCTGTGGAAGCGCTTCGCCGACGCCCTCCGCCGCCACCTGGCCACGCTCGCCGGGCTCACCCTGCTACAGCTGCGCGAGCAGCTCATCGTCTCCTTCGCCAAGGTCGCCGAGTTCCAGCGGCGCGGCGTGGTGCACGTCCACGCCATCATCCGCCTCGACGGACCAGACGGCCCCGCCACGGCGCCACCGGCCTGGGCCACCTGCGACGTGCTCACCCGTGCCGTCGAGCACGCTGCCAAGGCGGTGACGGTCACCATCCCCCAGGTGGCCGGGGAGCCGACCCGGGTTTTGCGGTGGGGCGCCCAGGTCGATGCCCGCCCGATCACCCTCACCGGTGAGCTGACCGATCACACGGTGGCCGGCTACATCGCCAAGTACGCCACCAAAGCGGCCAAATGCGCAGGCACCCTCGACCAGCGAATCAGCCCTACCCAAGACCTGACCAGCCTGCCGATCCGCGACCACGCCCGCCGTCTGATCGCCGAATGCCTCCGGCTGGGCGCCTATGAGGAGCTGGCGGGTCTGCGGCTGGTGCAGTGGGCGCACATGCTCGGCTTCCGCGGCCACTTCTCCACCCGAAGCCGCCACTACTCCACAACCCTCGCCCAGATCAGAGCCGAACGGCAGCATCACGCCCGCGCCGAGGAGATCACCACGGGCCGGCTGCCGCTCTTCGACGAAGACAACGTCCTGGTGATCGCCCGGTGGGAGTACGCCGGACGAGGCCTGTCCTCCGGTGACGCCCTGGTCGCCGCTCTGGTCGGTTCCTCGCTGCCGGTGCCGGCACCGCTCGGGGGTGAGGCTCGATGACACGCAATGATCAGCTCCTCACCGTGTCCGAAGTGCTCGCCGTGCTGGGTGGCGTCTCCCGCCGCACCTTCTACCGCTGGCGCGAGCTCGGCTGCGCACCCCGATGCATCAAACTCCCCAACGGCGAACTCCGCATCTGGCGCAGCGACCTGATGGCCTGGCTGGAGTCCCTCCGCGAGGTGGCATGAACACCTCTACCGATGTCAAGTTCTGGGGAATCCGCCGGAACAAGTCGAGCAAGACGCCCTCATACGAGGTCCGCTGGACAGTGGCCGGACGCCAGCGGTCTCGATCACGGCGGACGAAGGCGCTGGCCGAGCACTTCCTCTCGGAACTGCGGCAGGCGGCTAACCGGGGCGAGCCTTTCGACGTGGAAACGGGGCTCCCGGTCTCGATGGTCAAGGTCAAGAAGGCCGTGACTTGGTTGGACTTTGCTGTGGCCTACGTCGATGTGAAATGGCCTCACGCCGCAGCGAAGACCCGGGACAGCCTCACCGACGCTCTCGCAACGGTGACGCCCGCGCTCGTCGATGAGGATGCCCCCGGCAAGCCGGATCTCGCGCTTCTGAGGAAAGCGCTGCGGCAATACGTCCTACCCCCGGCGGCGCGGCACCTGCCGCGCCCCGCGGACATCGCGGCGGCCATGGCGTGGCTTGAGCGCCACTCGCTGCCCGTGGCCGAGCTATCGAAAGTGCGAAATGTACGGATCGGTCTCGACGCGCTGACCCTCCGGCTCGATGGCACGCCCGCGGCGCCGACCACGATCGCCCGCAAACGTGCGGTCTTCTACAACGTCCTTCAGTACGCCGTGGATCTAGAAGAGCTGCCTTCCAACCCGCTGGACAAGGTCAAGGCGTGGAAACCTCCGAAGGTCCGCGAGGTCGTCGACCGGCGGGTCGTCGTCAACCCCGCACAAGCCCGGGAGCTGCTCACCGCAGTGACGTACGTAGGACGTCCCGACCGCGGCCGACACCTTCGGGCCTTCTTCGCCTGCCTCTACTTCGCCGGCCTCAGACCCGCCGAAGCACTCGGCCTCCGCCTACAGGACTGCCACCTGCCAAAGTCAGGCTGGGGCCGACTGATCATCTCCAGGTCGAAACCCCAAGCGAACAAGCGATGGACCGACACCGGAGAAGCGCACGACGACCGAGGCTTGAAACATCGCGCCCAGGGCGAAGGCCGGCCGGTCCCCATCCCACCTGAGCTCGTCGCCATCTTGCGCGAGCACATCGACGAGTTCGGCGTCCATGACGACGGGCGCCTATTCCGCACATCCCGCGGCGGAGTGATCTCCATCGGGACATATTGCGAGGCATGGCAACAAGCCCGGATTTTGGCACTGACCCCGGAGCAGGTTGCGTCACCGCTCGCGGCACGGCCGTACGACCTACGGCATGCGGCTGTCTCCCTGTGGCTCAACGCCGGCGTGCCCGCTCCCGAGGTCGCCGAACGCGCAGGCCACGGCGTGGATGTACTCCTGGGGGTCTATGCCAAATGCATCGACGGTGGTGCAGATCTCGTAAACCAAAGAATCGAGGACGCCCTAAATAACTGACGAAACACATCAAGCCTTGTCCAGTAATGCAGTAGCAACTGTTTCACCGGATAACTGTGGGTCGCATACGACACATACCAACTAACTAGCACACCAACACAGGAAAACCACCCCATGAAAGCAGATGTCATGTCCACGATTCATGTCTTCTCACACCAATCAAGCCCAACCCGGATCAACTACAGTTCACCTCGAATTCGCGCAATGCGCTCTACCTCGAGGGCCCTATTCAGTCGGCGCGTATACATCTCAACACCTGCCCTACCAACGACGGCAACATTGGGATCATCCGAAGCGGCTAGAGCCTGGAACTGAGCAACCAACGCATGTAGGCGCTCTGATTCCTCTCCAAATGCAACACCAAACTCTGCAATTGATGCAATATCCGCCGGAGCAACGCCTCTCGGGACAAGAACCCGAGCAAGATCCTCAATGGACGGTTCAGGTATCAAACCAAACCCAGACCGACACCTGAGAGCCTCCGTAGCGCCGATCAACCCTTCATCGATAGCCTCGCCCAACCACTCTACATCTGACCCACAAATGTGTGATACAAGAAACCATCTCAAAAGTGGCACATCACCGAATTCCCGTAAAAACTGCTTCTTAACATCGGGCTGCAACAAGTAAAGACCCAAATCAATGCCTATTTCCTGCGGCAATTCATTTCGCTCATGCAGCGTACGCAGACGCCGCCTCATGAAGACAGCAAACACATTAGGATAACGTTCCGCCAAGAATCCAAAAAAGGGCCGAAGCTTGTACTCTTCAAGATTAGGCACTAACATCGGTTCGAAATCCAACACAGCCTCGAGCCAGCGTGCCTCTAGCGTTTCGGGTGGCCATGCAATGCCCTCTATTAGGGCAGGCCTAGCGAGCGCGAAAGCTACTACACCACGAACCTCACTAGGCGGGACTTTCAGCAGTTCTACCTGCCGCTCAACAGGTAGCCTATTCCTAAATGCCAGCGCTTCAAACACTGGAAAATCTGCAGACTGCAACCGGCACATCACATAACGGACTACGCTCTTTGTTGCGTTACCTGACAGCACGGAATCGATAAGCCGCCAGCGAGCGAATTGATCCGCTAGGCACCTATCCAGAAGCTCCACAGGTACTTCGCAACCGGATTCAAGCGCCTTACGAATAAAAGGCTCAGCATCGGGAAATAGCCGTGCCTCGAGTGCAGCTTCGATCCACACTGAAAAATCAGATGCACAATCAGCAAGAGCCTTGCATATCCACTCAATGCGATTAGGCCATGTGAGACCTGCCAACTCCAGTTCATACTTCAACTTCACTAGTCGCGCCATTACATCGCGGGGATTCTCATTCGCCCATGAGGAGCCGAGGGATTTAAGTACCTGTACGACTTCAGCCTGCTTTCCTGCGTATACTTCCTTCCAATCTATCTCCGTGAAGAACGCAACTGTGTCGGCAGGTAGGTCAACATCGACATCAATGCCGAATGGCGCGATCGATCGGCACAAATAGACGGCCAGGCCAGACTTTCTTCTAGTTAAGTCAACCAATTCTTGCACAATTTGCAGACCATATTGCTTAGCGGCCTGCATTGAAGACTTCGAATACTCAATGCCGTATGGACGCTCAAATCCGTATCCAATTCGAAGCCACCAAACTACCTCATCAATAACAGACCTTATCGCTTCTGGTGAAGCGGAAAGTAGTCCGCTTCTAACTTGTGGCCAGATAGTCTCGTATATGCGCCGAATGCCGTCAGGCGACAGGATAGCCTCAACTATATTGACTTTCCTACGGTCCGCAGGATCGAGGTATCTCGCGCTACGCCGAATAGAAAGTGGAAGTGAAATTACTGAAGCATAGATTTCAGCAACCCGCGGATCATTACGTTTGTTGGTGGCCCACGAATTCAGTACATGGACCAGGAGATGACGAAACTTCTCGCATGCATCAAAATCAGATTGATATTCCGAAACTAACTCCTCGAGCACACGAAGTGGGTGCTGCGGCCACTGTCGCGTTGGACGCGAATCTCTAATTGCAAGCTCAAGAATGAGAGTTATCGCTTCGCCGAGCAGGTACCGCCGAGCCAATAGACCGGCAAGTTCAGCAATTCCCTCATATTGCCAACACGGCAAGCTAAGATTGTGGTGATCAGAAACATCTTTTATTGCCCAACCCAGAACTTCTCGACCTGCCTGCTCATCGATACATGCATACAGTCTTGCGAGGGCGATGAAATCGCGGTCGAACAGAGATCGATCTGCACGATTTTGGCGAATCAAAGATGCGGCGACATGTCTTGCATTAGCACCCATAAGTGTGCTAACTATTGCCGATCTAGCTAACGATGCAGCCGCTCCAGGCCAAGAGTGGGCCAGATCCACGAGATTCACAGTTGGAATCGCGGCTCGAAAAACGTGTTCGGCAACGAGCGCATCAGCGAGCATCGGAGGTCGAATCATATATCGTCGAGTTTGACCTCCATCCCGTTCATTGGACTGTGCATCGAGTAGGCCGCTATGGGCAGCGCGTAAGAGTGTTCGTCTTGTCGCAGGAACCGGGAGATTTTGAAAAGCTGCGAGCTTACCAATATCACCCTCAGTGATACCACCAAGGGCCGCAACAATCGTCAACAGATCGATCGCTTCACCTTCAACTTGGGCTCGGCGTAAATATCGTTCGACTTCGCCAAGTAAAACCTTTCCATCAGCCAGAGATTCCCACTTGAGCGTTTTTGTGAGAATGTCTGCTAGCGCGATCGCCCAACCGGGCCGGCCTTCTGCCTGATCCAGAATTTCCTCTCGAGCGATTGGATGAACTATACCCATATCGACGATGATTTTGTCAATATACTTGCGCTCGAGAAGAGGTACTTCAACAAGCTGCGCATCCGGCAGGCGGTCGCGTATCTCGTCGATTTCGTCTGGCCAGCAAATGGCTACGATCTTAAAATCGAGTTCCCGCTCTGTTTGACGTAGATACCTTAGATAACGCACAAGTTCCAGTCTTTGTGCCGCATCATCAAGTACGATGAAGTTTGGTCGCAGCCAACGTATATCATCAGCTAGTTGGTCTGACGCGCTATCCACCTCGGCAAAGACACTGTCTGGCAACTCAGCAGCCAAGCGGGTTTTTCCGACGCCCGGAGAGCCATAAATGATGGCATCCTTTTCTAGTGCCCTTAGGAGATCAATCTCTTTTTCCCTTCCTCTAATCCGGATGCAACGCCATGGACTTTCTGCTAGACTGGAAGGAATTTTGGAAATAGAAATTGGATTCCCAGGCAACCCTAGGAGAGCGCTTCTCCAGGCTGGATCTCGACGAAGTCGACTCGCAAAGTAGAATCGATCATATATAGCTTCGATCGTGTAATTGTATTCACGAGCCTTTTTTCGCAACTTGTCACGCTGTCGCTCGTTGAGTATGGCCAGATTCGCCAAAATTAGTCTGTTTCCCCTACCTTCGCGCTTTTGTCGGCTTTCTAAGCTGGAAATCAAATTTTTCCGAACACCTTCCACTGTTCGGGAGGAGGTTATCAGGAGCTCCCCCGGCGTGGGATTTTCGGCATCGTGCACATCGGCATCCCGTCCCCAGTCCGTTCCGCCTGGTATGGGAGATAGGCCTGGATAAACTTCAATGAGAAGATCTTGAACGCAGCGTTCAAAAAGGTGCGCGTCTAGTTGCTTAGTGGCAAGTGCGTGATCGATTCGGTCAAGTTCATGCATGCCACTTAGCAAAGTATCGTTGCTGTAGCTTTCCATGCTTGTATTTTATGATGTCTAAACGATGCCGCTTGGCGTATCAGTAAGGTTAGAAACAAGTTACATTGGGTCAAGCTCTATGCCATGTTGTGAAGCTGTTTGATGTTACTTCTGTATGCGTCGCCGCGGAACCCCTCTCCGTTGCTGATGTCCATAGGGAGCTCGGTGACGGACTTCGGGTCGCCATGTCTAATGGCGGGCAGGTGACCAGGCCGACCCTGGCACTGCCGCCGCCGTGTGGTGATCAGGCTGCTGCCAGAGCGGAGTTGCCCCTAAAGATCCCGGATGTGGTGCGGGCTTCAGCGTTGTCCAGCACCAGCAACCATCCGCCATGGGACTGCCGGCCAGGCCAGGCAAAGCCCTGAGCCTGCCTCGTCCAAGCCCAGCACCGCCGACAGGGCTACCGCGTGCGGCAGCGGCAGTGCAGCCATTCGTCCAGATTCGTGCAACCGTACGACCTAGGCACTCAGACGTGTTCCTAAGTGTCCAACGCCGACGTATCCCCTCCCTAGCCGGACGCAAGAGAACCATGGGGTGGTCGTACTCCTGACGGTCTACACCTAGCACATCGACGGCAGCACAGATAACGCCAGAAAGGAGTCTTGGGACGCTTTGGATCATTAAGAGCTTTGGATCATTAAGAACATCAACGCGTCCCGGTCATCCTGCGCGCCGGTCCGCTGTCGTTCGGCTGATCTAGGGATACACGCCATGATCCATCCCGCAAATATCCCGCGACCAGCGGCCGAGGGCTGCCCACGGTGGCCTACGGCTGCATGCCCCCAAACGATCAACGGCGCCTGACCGGGGCGAAACCGCAGGTCAGACGCCGTCTCGTCGGGCTGAGCGGAGAGCGTGGGATTCGAACCCACGAGACCGGTCACCCGGCCTAGCGGTTTTCAAGACCGCCGCCATCGTCCACTAGGCGAGCTCTCCTTGACACGTACCGCCCGTGAGGGGCGTTCCACGCACCATAGTGTGGCACCACACCGGCGGTGCCGCGACCATAATCCGGACTCATCCCATCCGCAAACCCGTAACCTCCGGGCTCACCAGGACGATCCGTCTCATACTCACCGGTCACGACGGCTGCAGGGCCGGGGAGAGGCCGCGCTGCGACCGCGGACCGGCGAAGCCGTCGCCCACACAGGCGGCGAGTTCAAGGTAGGCATCCCGCGTCGCCTGCTGCAACCGCTCCAGGTCGATCTCCGCCCCTTCCTCCAGGTGCGGGTCGTACGGCACGCGGACGACGGCCCGGCACCGCGCGGCGAAGTGCTCCTGCAGCTTCTTGAGATCCACCTTCGACTTGGACCGCGGCCGCACGTTGCAGAGCACCACCGTGGCGGCCCGCACCAGATCGCCGTACCCGTGGGCCTCCAGCCAGTCCAGGGTCGCCGACGCCGCCCGCGCCCCGTCGACGGACGGCGAGCTCACCAGCACGATCTGGTCGGCGAGCCGGAGCACCCCGGACATGGCCGAGTGCAGCAGGCCGGTGCCGCAGTCGGTGATGCAGATCGAGTAGAAGTTCTCCAGCACCTCGGCGACGGCCTGGTAGTCCTCCCCGCTGAACGCCTCGGACACCGAGGGGTCCCGGTCGGAGGCGAGGATCTCCAGCCGCGACGGGGTCTGCGAGGTGAACGCCCGGATGTCGGCATACCTCTTCACCTGTGCCCGCTCATTCAGCAGGTCCCGCACGGTCGCCGAGGTCTCCAGCTCGACCTTGTCGGAGAGCGTGCCGCGGTCGGGGTTGGCGTCGACGGCGATCACCCGGTCGCCGCGCACCTGCGCGAGCGTGGCGCCGAGCCCGACGGTCGTGGTGGTCTTGCCGACCCCGCCCTTCAGGCTGAGCACGGCGACGCGATGGTGCCCACCGGCGACGGGGGTGCGGGCACGGGCGATGAGCTCATGGCGCCGCCGGACGTCCGGTGGCTCACCCGGGTTGATCAGCCCGCCGGACATCGTGTACACCGCCCGGCGCCACCCGCGGCTCGGGCCCTTCTTCCGGCCCTTGAGCAGGGTGTCCGGGTCGAGGCTCTCCGCGCTCGGCCGGCCGCTCCCGGAAAGCGGCACGCCGGAGGAGGCCGCGCGCCGCCCAGTCTGGTACGGCTCCCGCTCGGCGGCGGCCCCGGTCTGCGCACCCGGGGCGTACGGCTCGGCGGGGTCGCCCGGCGGGACGGACGAGGACGGCTGACTCACGCCGGGACCATCGGCGCCCACCGAGCTTCCCACCGTCCCGGTGGCGGGCGGCGTGCCGGGCCCGGTGATCGGCGGCATGGCGGGCGCGGCCGCCGGGAACTCCGCCGGGGCGCCCGCCGAGCCGGAGGCGGCCTCGGCCGGAGGTTCGACCGGCATGGTCTCGGCGAAGGTGCCGGAGGTGAACCAGGCCCGGGTCGGCTCGTCCGCCGAAACGGGCTCCGCGGTCTGCTCCGGCCCTGCTGGCCCGGCCGGAGCAGGCGCAGCACCGGGGGCGCCGCCGTCCCGCGGCACCGCCAGACCCTCTGCCGCCCCCGTCAGGGGCTCATCCTTCCGCGCCTGGCCGGGCTCGCGCCGGCCGCCCTCCTCGGCAGGCTGCACCGGGCCGCTGAACCAGGAGAAGGACCGCTCGGGAGGCTTCGGCGGCAACGGCAGGGCGGCGTCGAGCAGCGACCGCGCCCCGGACACCGGCTCATCCGTGCCACCGGCATCGATCTGATCGGCACCACCGCCGACCCCGGTCCCGGCGCCGATCTGATCAGCGTCACGGCCGGCACCGATTCCGGTGCCGATCTGCTCAGCGCCGCCGCGGACGCCGGTTCCGGTACCGGTCCACTCGGTATCCCCGGTGCCCGTCCGGTCGGTGCCGCCGGTTCCGATCCCGGTGTCACCGGTGCGCGTCCCACCGGCGCCGCCGGCCTCATCGCTCAACGGCCCGGCGCCCGGGCCGGCCGCGGCCCCGCTCAGCGCGTCAGCGCCGCGCTCCGCCGTACCGCCCGGCGAGGCCGTACCGCCCGGCGAGCCCTCGTCCACCGAGCCGGCCGGATCACCGGGTTCAGCGCCTCGCTCATGCCGCTGCTCAGCCGCGGAGCCGCTCGTGACCGCCGCGCCGCCCGGCTCACCGAGCACACGGTCCCCGGACAGCCCGGTGACCGGCCCGGTCGCCGGGTCACCCGCGGGCGCGCCGATCGGAGGCGGCGTCGCGCTCTCCGGGCCGGCCGCCGGGCCCGAAGCAGGACCGGCCGCGGGACCGGAAGCAGGACCGGCCGCCGGGCCCGAAACAGAGCCCGCCACGGGGCCGGAAGCAAGGCCGGCCGCACCGCCGGCGGCAGGCCCGAGGGCGCTGCCCACACCCGTATCCGGATGCCCCGCATCACCGCCTGGCCCGGGGCCCGGAACCGGTTCCCCGGCCGGGGCCGCACCGCCGGCGCCCGCACGGTCCGCCGCACCCGGAATGCCGCTCTCCGCGGTGCCCTCACGGGCCTCGCCGCTCGCCGGTGCCGGGCCGTACGGGGTATCGGCGGTGCCGCGGAACAGCGACCCGGAAAGCGGGTCTTTAGGGGCGAACTGCCAAGGATCTTTCGGGTACGGCGAGGCGATTTCCTGGGTGTCCTGAGGGGACGGGGCAGGCGCGGAGAAAGGGGAGGTGATCGTGATCTCCACCTCGTCCGGCATTTCCTTGATCGCGTCTAACCACGCGAGCTGGTCTTCGAGATGGGGATCTTCACGATCTCGCCTCGCCACCGGGTACCCCCTCGGGACGGGTTATCGGTCAGCAATCACCGAGCAGATTAGCGTGGCGGAATGCGGTGAATGCGGTCAACCGCCAGGTTCGGTGCGCGCTACGTTAAGACCCATGCGCGCGATCGTGATTCCGGAACACGGGGGCCCGGAGGTATTGACCTGGCAGGAAATGCCGGATCCGCACCCCGCCCCGGGTGAGGTCGTCATCGAGGTCGCCGCGTCGGCGGTGAACCGGGCCGACGTGCTGCAGCGGCAGGGCCTTTATCCGCCGCCACCGGGCGCCTCGGAGATTCCCGGGCTGGAATGCTCGGGCGTGATCGCGGAGATCGGGGAGAACGTCGAGGGGTTCTCGGTCGGCGACCGGGTCTGCGCCCTGCTCGCCGGCGGCGGCTACGCGGAGCGGGTGGCCGTGCCGTACCAGCAGGTGATGCCGATCCCGGACGGTGTCTCGCTCACCGAGGCGGCGGCGTTCCCCGAGGTCGCCTGCACGGTCTGGTCGAACGTGTTCATGACCGCCGGGCTGCGGGAGGGCGAGACCCTGCTGGTCCACGGCGGCGGGAGCGGCATCGGCACGTTCGCGATCCAGCTCGCCAAGGCCCGGGGCGCCCGGGTGCTGGTGACCGCCGGGTCGGCGGAGAAACTGCAGCGCTGTTTCGAGCTCGGCGCGGACGACGGCGTCAACTACCGGGTGGAGGATTTCGCCGAGCGATTCGCGGGCCAGGCCGATGTGATTCTCGACATAATCGGGGCCGCATATCTCCCGCGGAACATCGCGGCCCTCGCCACCGGCGGCCGGCTCGTCGTCATCGGGCTCCAGGGCGGCACCAGGGGCGAGCTGAACCTCGGCACGCTGCTCGCCAAGCGCGCATCGGTGCACGCCAGCGGCCTGCGGGCCCGCCCGGTGGCGGAGAAGGCCGTGATCTGCCGTGAGGTGGTGGAGCACGTATGGCCGTTGATCGGCGCCGGCAGGATCCGCCCGGTGGTGCACGCGGAGGTCCCGCTGCAGGAGGCGGCACGCGCCCACCGCATGCTTGAAGCGAGTGAGCATGTCGGAAAGATCCTGCTGGTGCGGTGAGCTAATTTGGAATTCGTGAGCCGGAATTCGTGATCCAGGGCCCGAGCCAGCGAAGCCAGTCGGGAGTGTAAACGATCAATGAGTGCAGACGAGGGTGCCCCCCAGATCGTCGTCGTCGGACCGCAGGGCATGTCGGTCGCCGGCGGCGACAGCCGCCAAAGTGAGCGGGAAGAGCGGTCCGTCGCGGACATGGTCGAGCAGCCTGCCAAGGTGATGCGGATCGGCAGCATGATCCGCCAGCTGCTGGAGGAGGTCCGCGCCGCTCCCCTCGACGAGGCGAGCCGTAAGCGCCTCAAGGAGATCCACGAGAGCTCGATCAAGGAGCTGCAGGAAGGGCTCGCGCCCGAGCTGGTGGAGGAGCTGGAGCGGCTCTCGCTGCCGTTCAGCGACGACCCCGACTCCCCGCCGACCGAGGCCGAGCTCCGCATCGCGCACGCTCAGCTCGTCGGCTGGCTGGAGGGCCTCTTCCACGGCATTCAGACCACGCTCTTCGCGCAGCAGATGGCCGCTCGCGCCCAGCTCGAGCAGATGCGGCGTGCGCTCCCGGGTGGTGGGACGCACCAGCAGCAGTCCCACCAGGAGGACCACCACCGGGGCGGCGGCGGTCCCTACCTCTGACGGCTACCTTCGCGGGCTCACTCGGGGAACAGCTCCTCCAGCACCAGGGCCACCCCGTCCTCGTTGTTGGCCGCCGTGACGTGGTCGACGGCGGCCAACACCTCGGGGTGCGCGTTGGCGACCGCGTACGACCTGCCCGCCCAGGTGAGCATGGGCACGTCGTTCGGCATGTCGCCGAACGCCACCACCTCGGCGGCGTCGATCCCGTGCCCGGCGGCGAACGCGGCGAGCGCGGTCGCCTTGGTCACCCCGTGCGCGCTCATCTCGATCAGCGCCCGCGTCTCCGAATCGCTCGAGTACGTCGGGGTCACCAGGTCGCCGACGAGGTCGAGCGTCCGCCGGTACAGCTCGTCCGAGGGCAGGTACGGGTGCTGGGCGAGCAGCTTGGCGCACGGCCGGCTGGTGAGCGTGGAGAGCTTCAGCTGCGCCCCTGCGTTGTGCCGGGAGTCGAGGGCGCCGATCCGGAAGCCGGGCTCGTACCCGAAGTGGTTCTCGTACTCGGCGGAGAACCGCAGCTCGGGCAGGTGGGTCCGCAGCCGGTGGACGCACTCCTCGAGGATGCCGGGCTCGATCAGGTGCGCCTCGACGACCTCCTCGTTGTGCAGGTCGTAGGTGATCGCGCCGTTGGCGCAGATCGCGAGCCCGTGATGGCGTACGGCTCCCGCGACCTCGTGCATCCAGCGGGGCGGGCGGCCGGTGACGAAGACGAGCGTGGCACCGGCCTTCTCGACGCGGGCGAAGGCGGCGGCCGTCCGGGCGGAGATGGTGCCGTCCGAGCGCAGCGCCGTCCCGTCGAGGTCGGTGGCGACGAGGCGGGGGAGGGTCATGGCAGGTACCAGTGTGCCCCACCGCGGCCGTACCCCGGCCTCACGGGGTCGCCGCCCGGGGAATCGGCGCCGGGTGGAACATCCCGGGCCGGTTCCGTGTTTTAATCAGTGAGTTGTATTAGCTGTTCCCGTAGTGAACCAGTGTTACTGTGCACCACCCCGGGGAGCTGTACGACACCGGGGTCCGCGCGGTGTGGTCCCCAGAAATCCAGTTTCACAAGGAGAATCGAATGGCTCAGGGGACCGTCAAGTGGTTCAACCCCGACAAGGGCTTCGGCTTCATCGCCCCTGACGGCGGCGAGCCGGACGTCTTCGTGCACTTCTCGGCGATCATCGGGAGCGGCTACCGCAACCTCGAGGACGGCCAGCGCGTAGAGTTCGACATCGTCTCCAGCCCGAAGGGCCCGCAGGCGTCGAACGTCCGGGGCATCTGACCTCGCAACAGCCAGATGAGGCGGGATCCGCGATCAGCGGGTGCCGCCTCTTCGCGTGTTCACCGCCCGCGGCGGGCCCGCCACCGAGGGACAGCCAAAGCTGGGCATAGGAAAGCCCATGCCACGGCGGTCGAGCGGGACGACCGGAGGATGGCACCGGCCGCAGGGCTCCGCGTACGCTCCGGCCGGCCGCCGGCGTATCGCGTGAACGCGACGCACCGCTGCGGCGACGGGCGACGCCCCGGAACGACGCCCCGGCCGGGACGGCCCTCCGCATATGACCACCGCGCGCCTGGCCGCACGGCACCGCATGTGGCCGCGCGCCTGGCCGCACGTCACCGCGCGGGCGGTTCCCCAGGGCAGCGGGCCGCCATCGGCGCACGACCTCATCCGCACCCAAGCTGCGCCCCGGCGCGGCGACCACGCCACCGGCTCATCCCCCCGGTCAGCGGAGCATCCCGGCCGCCGGCGGAGCAGGGCGCGTGAGGTGAACCTCCCGGTACGGCCGGGAGGATGGCCACCCGGCCGATCGGCGCCCGGCGGCCGATCAACCCGGCCGGTCAGCGGAACCGCAGGGGCCGACCGGGTCAGCGGACGAGCGCCCTGGTCAGCGGGAGACCGGCTCGAGCACGTCGAGCCCCACGTACGGGCGCAGGGCCTTGGGCACCACGACCGAGCCGTCGCGCTGCTGGTGGTTCTCCAGGATGGCGACGATCCACCGGGTGGTGGCCAGGGTCCCGTTGAGGGTGGCCACGTGCCGGGTGGTGCCGTCCTCGTCGCGGTAGCGGACGCGCAGCCGCCGGGCCTGGAAGTCCGTGCAGTTCGACGTGGAGGTGAGCTCCCGGTACCGGCCCTGGGACGGCAGCCAGGCCTCGCAGTCGTACTTCCGCGCCGCCGAGGTGCCGAGGTCACCGGTCGCGATGTCCACGACCCGGTACGGAACCTCGATCTTGTCGAGCATCTGCTTCTGCCAGCCGAGCAGCCGGAGGTGCTCCTCGTGGGCGTCCTCGGGCCGGCAGAAGGAGAACATCTCCACCTTGTCGAACTGGTGGACGCGGATGATGCCCCGGGTGTCCTTGCCGTACGACCCGGCCTCGCGCCGGAAGCACGACGACCAGCCGGCGTAGCGCAGCGGCAGCGCGGCGGCGTCGAGGATCTCGTCGGCGTGGTAGGCGGCGAGGGAGACCTCGCTGGTGCCGACCAGGTAGAGGTCGTCGGCCTCGAGCCGGTAGACCTCGGCCGAGTGCGCGCCGAGGAAGCCGGTTCCCGCCATCGCCTCGGGCTTCACCAGCACCGGCGGGATCACCGGGGTGAAGCCGGCCTCGATGGCCTGGTGCATGGCCATGGTGAGCAGGCCGTGCACGAGCCGCGCGCCTGCGCCGGTCAGGTAGTAGAACCGGGCCCCCGAGACCTTGGCGCCCCGGTCGATGTCGATGGCGCCGAGGAGTTCGCCGAGCTCGACGTGGTCGCGGGGCGTGAAGTCGAAGGTGGGCGGCTCGCCGACGTGCTCCAGCACGACGAAGTCGTCCTCGCCGCCCTGGGGCGCGCCCTCCTCGACGATGTTCGGCACGGTCATGAGCAGCTCGTCGAGCTCCTGACCGAGCGCCTCCGCCTCGGCCTCGGCGGCCTTCACCTCCGCGGCGAGCTCCTTGGCCCGATCGAGCAGCGCCTGCCGTTCGTCCCCCGAGGCCCGCGACACCGACTTGCCGAGCCGCTTCTGCTCGGCACGGAGCGACTCGAAACGGGTGAGCGCGGTGCGGCGGCGCTCGTCGAGCGAGAGCAGCCGGTCGACGACCGTTTCGTCCTCGCCGCGAGCGCGCTGCGACGCCCGCAGTCTGTCCGGGTCCTCGCGAAGGGTACGCAGGTCAATCACGGATCAAAGGCTACCGGAGCCGTACGGCCCACGCCGTCACCCGTGGAAAGGGTCACCGGGCCGTGATCCAACCGGCCGCGCCCGGGCGGAGATCCTCGGCCCGCGTGAAGAACCGCACTCCCGAGTGACGTTCCCCGGCGAGCCGCGCACCGGGTCGCGCGAAGATCCACGAACCTGAGCCCGAGCCCCGCGCGTGCGCCGCTGCCGGAGCGCGCCGCCGACGGCATCCCCTCGGTGCGCCGATCCCGCGCGTGCGCCGCGCTGCCCGCGACCCCGGGCGGCGCCCCGCACACTCCGGCCGCGACCCGCGACGCCCGGGCCGCGGCCGCGCACCAAGGCCGTGAAACACACCCAGACCGCAGACCTCATCCCGGGGCAGGGGAGCTCACACCCCGGCGCGGGGCTCACATCCGGGCCGCGGGCCTCACACCTGGCCGGCGCGGATGCGGGCGAGCCATTCCGCGGCCGTCTCGAAGTCGGTGTCGGTGGTGCCGGGCTTGATCTTCGGAGCGACCCGGTCGGCCCGCGGGTAGCTGCCGAGGAAGCGCACCCCGGAGCAGAGCCGGTACAGGCCGGAGATCGCCTCGCCGACCCGGGCGTCGGCGATGTGGCCCTCACAGTCGAAGTGGAAGAAGTACCGGCCGATGCCGTCACCGGTGGGCCGGGACTCGATGCGGGAGAGGTTGACCCCGCGCACCGCGAACTCGCTCAGCATCTCCAGGAGGGCGCCCGGGTGGTCGTCGCGGAGGAAGGCGACGAGCGAGGTGCGGTCGGCGCCGGTGGGCTCGGGCAGCCGGCCGGGCGGGCTCACCTGGACGAACCGGGTCACGGTGTCCTTCCGGTCGCCGATGTTGCTGGCGAGCTCGACCAGGCCGTAGTACTCGCCGGCGATCGCCGGGCTGATCGCGGCGTCGTACGGCGAGGCGGGGGACGCGACCTCCTGCGCGGCCGCCGCGGTGGACGACGCGGCGATCACCACGGCGCCGGGGAGCTCCTTCTCGATGAACCCGCGGCACTGGGTGTGCGCGGCGGGGTGGGTGAGGATGCGCTTGATCTGCCCGAGTTCGGTCCCCGGCCGGGCCAGGAGGGAGAACTCGACCGGCAGCAGGTACTCCCCGGTGATGAGCAGCGGCGCCCCCCAGGCGAGCTCGTCGAGGGTCTCGGTGATCGCGCCTTCCACCGAGTTCTCCATGGGGACCACGGCCCCGTCGGCCTCGCCGTTGCGTACCGCGTCGAGCGCGGCGCCCACGTTGGGGCAGGGCATGCGTTCGGCGTCCGGCTGCAGGCGGCGCAGGGCGGCTTCACAGAATGTCCCCTGAGGCCCCAGATATGCGAGCTTCGCCATGGGGAAAGGGTATCTGAGCTGGTGAGTGGAGGGTGTCCGGTCCGTCCACTCCATACTTCCGCCGCGGACAGCCTTTACCGCTGCGGACAGCCCTCACCGCCCCGCCTTGCGCCGGTCCCCGCCCTCGACCGTGCCCACGGGCCCGTTCTCCCCGGCGGCCTCCGTCCGGGCCTTTGGGCGTACGGCGGGGCGGCGCGCCGGCCGGTCGAGCACGCCGGAGCCGAGCCCCCAGACGAGGGCGACGGCGCCGAGGCCGAACCCGTTCTGCACGAGCTTGCCGACCACCGGGCTGAGCACCGGGATCTCCAGCGCCTTGATCGACACGCCCCACCAGGGGACGGGCACCGTGAAGTAGAGCCAGACGGCCGCGGCGGCGAGCAGCCGGCGCGGGTCGCGGCCGGTCCCGGCGAGCGCGGCGAGCACCACGACCAGCCAGGCGAGGTGGTGGATCCACGCCACCGGGGAGAGCAGCACGGCCATGAGCCCGGTGAGCGCGATCCCGGTCATGGGGTCTCCGGCGCGGTAGGCGCGGCGGGCCCGGCGGAAGCCGTACCAGCCGATCACGGCGACGGCGGCGAGCCAGAGCGCGGTGGTGAGCGGGGCGGGCCAGTAGAGCCGGAGCAGCATGCCGCGCAGCGACTGGTTGGTGGTGGCGTTGTTGGCGCCGACGCGGCCGGAGTCGAGCAGGGCGCGGAACCAGTAGTCCCGGGCGTCGTCGAAGACGAGCAGGAACGGCAGCAGGGTGAGCAGGGCCGCGGTGAACACCGCCATGTAGAGGGCCCGGCGCTGCTCGGGGTCGCCGTCCCGCCGGGGGAAGCCGGTGATCGCGAGGTAGATGAGGAAGACCCCGGGGGTGAGCTTGATCGCGGTGGCGAGGCCGATGAGCATGCCGCGCGGCCACCACGGCCGGCGCACCGTGCAGTCGAGCACGCACAGCGCCATGAGGAACACGCCGACCTGCCCGAACCGGAACTGGTCGCGGATCGGCATGAGGTAGGCGCACGCGGCGGTGAGCAGCGCGATGAGCAGGGGTACGGCCGCCCCGCCCCGCATGAGCCGGCGCCACCACGGGGGCCCGGCCGGGGCCGCGGTGGCCGCGGCGACCAGGGGCCGGAAGCAAACCGCGACGGTGACGGCGAGCACGGCGACGATGCCGAGGGTCCACACCCACTGGGCGACCGCCCAGGGCAGCATCGCGAACGGCATGGCGAGCATGGCCGCGATCGGCGGGTAGGTGAACGGCAGCAGCTGCGGCGCCGGGGTGATCACCTCGTAGAGCGGCCGGCCGAGCAGGAGCGCGGCCCCGCCCGCGCGGTAGACCTCCAAATCCACCAGGCGCTGGTCCTCGGGGTTGGTGAGCCAGTGGTGGATGAGAGGCGCGGTCGCCGCCGCGATGACCACCAGGGCGAGCGCCCACGCCCAGGCGGGCGGCCGCGCCCTGGTCTTGTCGCCGTCGGTCACGAGCAGGGAGGTTACCGCCGTGGCGGCCGGCGCGGGACGGGCGGCCGGGCCGTGAATCTTTCACCGGGTTTCGCGGGGCGGCCCACCGGCCGCGCACGCCCCGTGGCCGGACGGTCCGGGCGCGGCCCGGTACGGCCGGGGCCTGCGCGGATACGGCCGTCCCTGGCGAAAATTTTCGGCCGCTTTTCGGGACCCGCAAGACCGGCATCCAGAGGGCTTCTCCCACGGCGAAATGCCTGATCAGCACCGAATGATCAGCGCTTTCCCCGCCCCCAGACCGGGATCTAGACACAGATTGCAGACCCTTGACAGCGCTGCCGCCACTACCTAGATTGCGTGCCACACGGCAGCACGCCGAAATGTTTCGCCTGCTGACCCGCGGAGGATCGGCCGGTGGCGGCGAGGTGCCGCGGCCGCCACCGCCGGTCACTTCCGCCGCACCACACCGGACCGGACCCGGCACACACGTACGGAGACCAGCGTGGAGTCCAGGACCTTCACCCGCCGTTCGTTCCTCGGCCTCTCCATCGGCCTTCCGCTCGGCGCTACCTTGGCCGCCTGCGGCACCTCCGGCCCCACCGGGACGGGCAGCAGCCCGGGTGGCGGAGGGGGCGGTGCCAAGGCCACCTACTGGTTCCTGTCGGGCCAGCCGCAGGAGGGCGTGCGCATGGGCGCCGTCGAGCGGTTCAACAAGGCCAACCCGGGCGGGCAGATCGAGCCGACCACCTTCCAGAACGACGCCTACAAGACGAAGATCAAGACGGCCATCGGCGCGGGCCAGGCCCCGACCATCATCTGGGGCTGGGGCGGCGGGACGCTCCGCAGCTACGTGCAGGCGGGCCAGGTGGAGGACCTCACCTCCTGGTTCGAGGAGCACCCCGAGGTCAAGGACCGGCTCTTCCCGTCCTCGTTCGGCGCGGCGACGATCGACGGCCGGATCTACGCGATGCCGTGCGAGACGGTGCAGCCGATCGTCCTCTTCTACAACAAGCGGGTCTTCGAGAAGGTCGGCGTGGAGCCGCCGCAGTCGTGGGGCGACATCATGGCGCTGGTGCCGAAGTTCAACGCCCACGGCATCGCCCCGTTCTCCCTCGGCGGGCAGTCCCGGTGGACCAGCATGATGTGGCTGGAGTTCCTCTTCGACCGGATCGGCGGCCCCGAGGTGTTCCAGGCGGTGTTCGACGGCGAGAAGGACGCCTGGTCGCACCCGGCGGCTCTCGATGCCCTCACCAAGATCCAGGAGCTCATCAAGGCGGGCGGGTTCGTCAAGGGCTTCTCCTCGATCACCGCGGACTCCAACGCCGACCAGGCGCTGCTGTACACCGGCAAGGCCGCGATGATGCTCCACGGGAGCTGGTCGTACGGCATCCAGGCGGCCGAAGGCGGTGACTTCGTCTCCAGCGGCGCGCTCGGCTTCATGAACTTCCCGCCGGTCGAAGGGGGCAAGGGCGACCCGAGCAACACGGTGGGCAACCCCGGCCAGTACCTGTCGATCTCCTCCGCGGCGACCCCCGAGCAGAAGGAGATCGCCAAGAAGTTCTTCGCCACCGGCGTGCTCGACGAGGAGGAGCAGAAGGGCTGGGTCGAGACCGGCGGCGTGCCGATCGTCAAGGGCGTCGACAAGTTCTTCGCGAACTCCAAGGACGCCGAGTTCCTCAACTTCGTGTACGGCATCGCGAGCAACGCCAAGTCGTTCGCCCAGTCCTGGGACCAGGCGCTCAGCCCCACCGCGGCCGAGGTGCTGCTGGACAACATCGCCAAGCTGTTCCAGCTGTCGATCTCGCCGCAGCAGTTCGTGGACAACATGAACGCGGTCATCGGCAAGTGAGCAGGATCGCGCGCTCCACCCTGACGCCGCAGGCCGCCGCCGGCCGGGGATCGGCCGGCGGCGGCCTCGGCTGGCTCGCACTGCCGGCCCTCGCGGTGTTCGTCGCCTTCGGCGTGGTCCCGCTGATCGGGGTCCTGGCGCTCAGCTTCACGTCCTGGGACGGGCTGGGCGAGATCCGGTGGACGGGGCTGACGAGCTGGCGGGAGGTGCTCACCGACCCCGGCCTGCCGCACGCGCTGTGGGTGACCTTCCTGGTGATGGCGTTCTCCTGGCTGGTGCAGACGCCGGCCAGCATCCTCATCGGGGTGTTCCTCGCCGGGCACCAGCGCTACCGCGAGGTGCTGGCCGTGCTGTACTTCATCCCGCTGCTGCTCAGCTCGGCGGCGATCGCCATCACCTACAAGGCGCTGCTCGACCCGAACTTCGGGCTCGGCGCCGGGCTCGGCGTCGACCTGCTCGTGCAGGACTGGCTGGGCGAGCCCGTGCTCGCCTTCGGCGTGGTGATCTTCACGGTGTCCTGGCAGTTCATCCCGTTCCACGCGCTGATCTACCAGGGCGGCGTGCGGCAGATCCCGCGCTCCCTGTACGAGGCGGCCGAGATCGACGGGGCGGGCCGGATCCGGAAGTTCTTCAGCATCACGCTGCCGCAGCTCAAGTACACGATCATCACCTCGTCCACGCTCATGGTCGTCGGCTCGCTGACGTTCTTCGACCTGATCTTCGTGCTGACCGAGGGCGGGCCGGGTGACGCCACCCGGGTGCTCGCCCTGGAGATGTACAAGCGCGGCTTCCAGGCCAACCTCATGGGGCCGGCCAGCGCGATCGCCGTCGTCCTCGTCCTGTTGGGCCTGGTCCTGGCGCTGCTGCTGCGCCGGATCGGCGGCCGGGACCCGGGTGCCAGCCAGCTCGAAGGGGCCTCATGATCGCGACGAGCAAGCCCGCCCCGAGAACCGCCTCCCGCCCCCGGTCGCGCCGCCAGGGCGTGGGGGAGCGGCCCAACTGGATCGGCGGCGCGGTCGCCTGGCTGTGGCTGCTCGTGGTGATCGTGCCGATCTACTGGATCGTGATCACCAGCTTCAAGACGCAGGCCAACTACTACGCGACCAACCCGCTGCTGCCGCCCACCGAGCCGGTCCTGGACAACTACCGGCTGGTGATCGAGTCCGACTTCCCGCGCTACTTCCGCAACAGCGTCATCGTCGCGGTCGGCGCGGTGGTCCCCGCGGTCGCGTTCTCGTTCATGGCGGCGTACGCGATCGTCCGGGCCGGCGCGGCCAGCCGCTTCCTCCGGCTGGTGAACTCGCTCTTCCTCATGGGGCTGGCCATCCCGCTGCAGGCGGCCGTCATCCCCATCTATCTGATCATCATCAAGCTGCGGCTGTACGACTCGCTCACCGCGCTCATCCTGCCGTCGATCGCCTTCGCGATCCCGCTCTCGGTGCTGGTGCTCTCCAACTTCATCCGCGACGTGCCCAAGGAGCTGTTCGAGTCGATGCGGATCGACGGCGCGGGTGAGGTGAAGATGCTCTGGCGCCTGGCCCTGCCGCTCACCCGGCCGGCCGTGGTGACGGTGACGATCTACAACGCGCTGACGATCTGGAACGGGTTCCTGCTGCCGCTGATCCTCACCCAGAGCCCGGACAAGCGCACGCTGCCGCTGGCGCTGTGGACGTTCCAGGGGCAGTACAGCGTGAACGTGCCTGCCGTGCTCGCCTCGGTGGTGCTCACCACGCTCCCGATCCTGATCCTGTACGCGGTGGGCCGCCGCCAGCTGCTCAGCGGGCTGACCGCGGGCATCGGCAAGTGACCCCGTCACCGGCGGGGAGTGGCGCATCGCAGCGCGGCGACGAGGCATCACGGCCGGTGCCGGCCCCAGGCCCGGATCGGTGGCAAAGGCATCGCCTGGCCGCTGTCGGCCGGTGACCACCGAACATGGTGCCGGTCGCCATGGCGTTTTACGGGTGCGCGCCCGGCGCATCCGGCCGATCGCCGGTCCCGGTTCGGCGCGCCGGGCTACGGTGAGGGCGTGAGCGAGCCGGACCCGGCCCGGGGACCGGCCGCCATCGAACGGCCGGACCGCGGAGACGGCCGCGGCCCGCGCACCGGCGCGCCGCGATGCGGAGGAGGAACGGGACGATCAAGGAAGTGGCGCTGGTCTTCCTGCGCCTCGGCACCATCGCCTTCGGCGGGCCGGCCGCGCACATCGCGATGATGCGCGACGAGGTGGTCCGGCGCCGCGGCTGGGTCACCGACCAGCGCTTCGCCGACCTCATCGGGGCCACGAACCTGATCCCCGGCCCGAACTCCACCGAGCTGGCGATCCACCTCGGCTTCGATCGGGGCCGCTGGCGCGGGCTGATCACCGCCGGGGTGTGCTTCATCCTGCCCGCGGCGCTGATCGTGACCGCGCTCGCCTGGGCGTACGTCCGGTACGGCGGCACGCCGGCGGTGGCGGGCGTGCTGTACGGGGTGACCCCAGTGGTCGTCGCGATCATCGCGCACGCCCTGGCCGGCCTGGTGCGCACGGTCATCAAGGGCGTCTGGCTCGGCGTGCTGGCGGCCGGCGTGCTCGCCGGCTACCTGCTCGGGGTGAACGAGCTGGTGCTGCTGTTCGGCGGCGGCGCCGTCGCCGGGCTCGCCCATCTGATCCGTCATCCGCCGTCTCCGGGCGGGCGGCACGCCCTGGTGAGCGCGCCGCTGCTCCTCACCGCCCGGCCGGGGTTCCCCGCCGCCGACGGCGCCGATCTCGCCCAGCTCTTCCTCACCATGCTCAAGATCGGCGCGGTGCTGTACGGCAGCGGCTACGTGCTGCTCGCCTTCCTCGACGGTGACTTCGTGGACCGGCTCGGCTGGATCACCGAGCGGCAGCTGCTCGACGCCGTCGCCATCGGCCAGGTCACCCCGGGCCCGCTGTTCACCACCGCGACCTTCGTCGGCTACCTCGTCGCCGGCCCGCTCGGGGCCTTCCTCGCCACGGTGGCGATCTTCCTGCCGTCGTTCGTCTTCGTCGGGCTGCTCACCCGGCTCACGGACCGGCTGCGGTCCCGCGCCTGGACCGGCGCCCTGCTCGACGGGGTCAACGCCGCCTCGCTCGCCTTGATGGCCGGGGTCTCCGCCGAGCTGGCCCGCCAGGCCGTCGTGGACCCGCTCACGCTCGCCGTCGCCGTGGCCGCCCTCGGGCTGCTGTGGCGGACCCGGATCCACCACGCCTGGCTCATCGCGGGCGGCGCCCTGATCGGCGTCGCGCACGCCCTGCTCACCTGACCCGCCGGACCCCGGCCCGGGCGACCGGCCGTCCGTGTTCCGCCCTGGCCGCCGAGGTCCGCCCCCGGCGCGTGGGGCCGGCCACGGTCCCGGCCGGTGGGCGGGGTTGCGGCCGCCCGCGCTCGTCCCGGCCGTCAGCTCGCGCCGGCCGAGGCCCTGCGGGGTGACGGCGGCGTCCCCGACCGTGCCCACGCCCGGGCCGGGCACCACCCCCGGGCCACGCCGGCCGGATGGCGCCGGCGAGCCCCATGGCGATGGACCCGGCCGGCCCGCGGAGATTTCTCAGCTTTACCTATATGAACGGTAGGAATTATGGATTAGCGTGGAGTCGTGGCCAAGCTACGCGGCGAAACGGACGTCCCCGTGATCGCGATCGTCGGGGGCGGGGCGAGCGGTACGTTGACGGCGGTGCACCTGCTCCGCCTCAGCCGATCCCACGGCGTCCCGATGCGGGTCGTGGTGATCGACCGGTACGGCAGGCACGGGGTCGGTCAGGCCTACGCCACCGATGACCCCCTGCACCTGCTCAACGCGTGCGCGGACAAGATGAGCGCCTTCCCGGACGACCCGGGCCACCTGCTCCGCTGGGCCCGGACCATCGGGCTGGAGGTCGCCGGCTCCGACTTCCTGCCCCGCCAGGTGTACGGCCGCTACCTGTGCCATGTCCTCGACACCGCGGTCGCCGAGGCGTGGCCGTACGGGCGGCTGGCCCGGGTGACCGGCACGGCGTCCGAGCTGCACGTGCCGGGACCGCGCGGGCCGGTGCGGGTGGCGCTCTCCGACGGCACCGGGGTCGACGCCGACGCCGTGGTGCTCGCCACCGGCAACCTGCCCACCGCGGACTGGCCGGTGGCCGCGGCGGCGGGGCACCGCTACATCGCCGACCCGTGGGAGCCTGGGGCGCTCGGCCGGATCCGCGGCGGCCGCGCGGTGCTCGTGATCGGCACCGGGCTGACCATGATCGACGTCGCGCTCACCGCCACCCGGGCCCGCTCCGACGCGGTCGTCTACGCGATCTCCCGGCACGGCCTGCTGCCCCGGCCGCATCGATGTCCCCCGCCGGCGCCGGTCCCGACGGACCTGCCCGACGGCCCGCTCCGGCTCGCCGAGCTGGTGCGCGCCGTACGCCGCGCGGTCCGTGACAACGGCGGCGAGTGGCAGGCGGTGGTGGACGGCCTGCGCCCGCACATCCCCCGGCTGTGGGCCCGGCTCGGCCACGACGACCAGCGGCGGTTCCTCCGCTCGGTGGCGCGCTACTGGGAGGTGCACCGCCATCGGCTGCCCCCGGCCGCCGCAGCGCGGATCGCCGAGCTCCGGAGCAGCGGCCGGCTCCACGTGCTGCGGGGCACGCTCACCGGCGTCACCGCCGAGGGTGAGCTGCTGACCGCCCGGGTGACGGGCGCGAACGGCCGCACCCGCGACCTCGTCGTGGACCGGATCGTCAACGCCAGCGGCCCGTCCAGCCCGCTCTCCGGGAACCCGCTCTACCGCCGGCTGTTCGCCGCCGGCCTGGCCCGCCCCGACCGGCTCCACCTGGGCGTGGACGCCGATGAGGACGGCGCGGTGCTCGACGCCACGGGGCGGCCCAGCGACCGGATCTTCACCCTCGGCCCGCCCCTGCGCGGCCTCCGGTACGAGACCACGGCGATCCCGGAGATCCGGGCGCAGGCCGCAGCGCTGGCCCCCCGCCTGCTCGAGACGGTGGCCGCGGCGAGCTCGCCCCGGCTGCAGCCGGGCGGCCTTCCCCGCTGATGCGCCGCGAGCGACGAGGTTCCCCTTCTGATCAGCGGGCTCAGCCCGCCTCCCGCCGCTGCCCGGCGGGGCCCCGGGCCCGCCCATGACGCCAAGCGCCTCTGCCCGCTCCACCGCCGGTCGCTCCGCGGCCGGCCCGGCCTAGGCGCACGCCGCCACGCCGTGCACCGGCCCTCGGCGGCCCACCGAAGGCACCGGCAGCCGTCCGGCCACCCGGCCGGGATCAGACCAGCGCGCGCGACGCGGCGGCCGCCGACCGGATCCGGGTGAGCTGCGCCTCCACCGCGTCCACGTCGAAGCGCGCGATCGCGGCCTGGAACTCGCGGACCAGGTCGCGCAGCATGTCCATGCCGCTCCAGCTCGCGGCGAACTCCTCGTCGATCGGCTGCACCAGGTCGGCGAGCGTGCGCTCCGCCCCGCGCCGGACCACGAGAATCCGCCACTGCCCGAGGAACCGGTAGAAGTCCTGCAGCCGCTCGCTCGCCAGGTTGACCTCGGCGACGACGTCGTGCAGCGTCCGGTTGACCTCCTGCATCTTGGCCGACATCTCCAGGACGCTGTCGTGCATGGTGTCGCAGAGGTGGGGCACCTCGCTGAGCGAGCTGGCCGGCGCGGCGCCGTCGGCCACCTCGGCGGCGAAGGCGGCGACCATGTCGTTGTGCAGGCTGGCCAGCGCGATGCGGAACCGCAGCTCGGTGAGGTAGCCGCGCAGCTCCCGCAGCCGCGGCCCGAGCTGCTCCAGCTCGGCCACGGCCGTGCGCGCCGGCGTGGCCATCACCCGGGCGACGTTGTGGAGCACCGGTGCGGTGTCGGCCACGCGGGCCGACGCGGCCTGGGCGGTGTCGACTGTGCGCTCGAGGCGGCGGGCGATGTCGAGCACGTTGGTGGACGCCCGCTCGAGCCGCTCGCTGAGCGTCCGGTAGCTGTCGAGCCGCTGCACCAGGGAGGCGAGGATCTCCTCCAGCGCACCCGAGCTGCTCAGCACCTCGGCGATGGCCCCTTCGGCCCAGGGCCGGGCGTAGGTGCCCGACGCCATGCGGCCGCGGGCGGCGACCTCACCGGAGAGCGCCTCGGCGAGGAACTCATCGTGGGAGTGGAACCCGAGCCGGCGCAGCATCTCCTCGAGCCGCTCCTTACCGAGCCGGGCGACCTCGCGCCGGTTCAGCCCGTCGCGCTCGGCCGCCTCCCGCTCGGCCTCGAGCACGTACTCGTAGATCCGCTGCACGGTGGTGAAGAGCGGGGTGCGCGGCGCCATGCGGACCGAGAGGTAGCCGTCCGTCCCCAGGGGGGTGACGGTGGCGAAGACCCAGTAGCTGCTCCCGTCCCTGGCGAGGTTCTTCACATAGGTGCCCACCGGCCGGTCGGCGTACAGCCGGTCCCAGATCAGCCGGAAAACACCGGCCGGCATTTCCGGATGGCGCACGATGTTGTGCGGGGACCCGACGAGCTCCTCGATCGAGAATTGCGAGATCCGGGCGAAGACCGAATTCCCGCTGCGAATACGGCCCTGCCGGTCCGTGGTCGAGAAGAAGAGCTCATCGGCTCCGACTTTTTGCTCTACACCATTGGGGACGGCCACTCTTTGGAGGCTCATCGCCCACCTCCCGGTCTCAGAGGCGCTGCCGGGCGCTTACGGCCCTTCTCCGAAGATGGGTGCGCTATCCGCTCTCATAAGGATGGGGGAAGCATAAAGTGCACCGCGCACATGCCGTACGGCGACCCGTGTGACGCATGATACATCCGGAAAGCCGGATTGTGGGATGCGCCACATCAGGCGGTCACGCCCTGTGACCTGCGACACAGCAGGTGAACGACATCGTATGCGTTGGGTGCATGATCCGAACCGGAGCGCTACCGAATAGACCGCTTGGCACGACCGGCAGATCTGCTTGTGATATTCACCACATGATGAATGACGGGCCGCTGATGCGGTGGTGATACGTGCCTCGCCCTCCCTGGGACCCCGCCCGGGCCGGGCGAACCGCGAACCTCTGGGGTAAAATGTCTATTTTATCCCTATAGCGATCTCCACGCACATCGACTGATTCCGAGATTCCGAATTTTTTTCATAAACGCGAGTTCCCGGTTCCGTGATGGCGACCGGCTGGTGAAGGAATTATTGCCGCCTCCCGGTTCACCGCGCTATCCGTTCACGGGAATTCACCGCATTCTCACCAGAGTGATGCGATTCGCGGGTCACGCCGGCCGCGCGCTCCCATCCCGCGGTGCCGGACGTCGCCGTGGCGGGTGACGCGGCCGCCCTGGCCGGGCGGCTCGACCGGCTCGGCGGGTCGCCCCACCCCAGGGCGCGGCCGCCCGGGCGGCCCGATGGAGGGCCCGGATCTACGAGGGCTCACCCCGCCCCTGCACCACGGCCGGCCGTTCTCCCGCCACGCTCACCCGGTCTCTTGCCGCCGCGCGAACGCGTCGTACCGCCGGAACGAGGAGACCGCGAACCCGACGATGAGGACGAGCACCGTGCAGAGCAGCCCGCCGAGCGCCCAGGCGGTCACCAGCCCGTACGCGCTCGCCATCGCGCCGGCCCGCAGGTCGCCGAGCCGCGGGCCGCCGGCCACCACGACCATGAACACCCCCTGCATGCGGCCGCGCAGCTCGTCGGGCGCGTACGTCTGGAGGATGGTCTGCCGCCAGACCGCCGAGGCGAGGTCGGCGGCGCCGGCGATGGCGAGCAGGGTGACCACCAGCCACAGCGGCCGGGCGAACGCCGCGGCGGCCACCGCCAGGCCCCAGAGCGCGATCACGAGGGTGAGCGCGACCCCCTGGCGGCGGACCCGGCCGACCCAGCCGGAGAACAGCGCGGCCGTGACCGAACCGATGGCGATCGAGGCGGAGAGCCAGCCGAAGGCCACGGAGGAGCCGCCGAACCGCTCCGCGGTCATCTCCGGGAAGAGCGCCCGCGGCATGGCGAGCGCCATGGCGATGATGTCCACCACGAAGGACATCAGCACGATCGGCTGGGTGGCGATGTACCGGAGCCCGTCGAGCACCGAGCGCAGCCCGGGCCGGGAGATCTCCCCGAGGGGTTCGATGCGCGGGAGCCGTACCGCGGCGTAGAAACCGGCGCCGAAGAGGATCGCGTCGAGCAGGTAGGCGAGGGCGAACCCGCCGAAGTGGAGCACGGCGCCGGCGAGGAGCGGGCCGACCACCGTGCCGAAGTTGCTCACCATGAAGTTGAGCGTGTTGGCCGCGGCCACCCGCTCGGTGGGCAGGAGCCGGGGGATGATCGCGCCGCGCGTCGCCGAGGTGATCGCGAAGCCGATCGACTGGACGGCCACCGCGGCGAGCACCACGGGCACGCTGTTCAGCCCGGACCAGGCGTGGAGGAGCAGCGCGACCGTCGCGGACCAGGAGATCACCGACCCGATGAGGAGGAGCCGGCGCCGCTCGATCGCGTCGGCGAACGCGCCGCCCCAGAGGCCGAACACGACCAGCGGGACGAGGCTCACCGGGCCGAGCATGCCGACCCACAGCGACGAGCCGCTGATCGCGTACACCTGGCCGCTCACCGCGACCGCGGTGAGCTGGAAGCCGATGAAGGAGACGCCCTGGCCGACGAGGAGCCGCCGGTAGGGCGCGAAGCTCAGCGGGCGGGTGTCGAGCGCGACCCGTCGCAGCCGCTCCTGTACCCCCGCCATGTCACCTCCCCGGTACCGGGCAGCAACTCTACCCATGGGATGACCCGACGCGTTCCGCCCGGTTTGCCCGGAGGCCCCGGGGGCGGGGACCTCCTCCCGGTCCCTCCTCCTTACGGCATCGCCCGGCCGCAGGCCGCCGGCCGGCCCGGCCGAGCCTCCTTCATCAAGGGACCACCCCGACGGCAGGCGGCTGGGCCTAAGCCGTCCTTCATCCGGGGACCGCCGCGGTGGCAGGTCACTGGGCCGGTGCGGTGACGCTCCCATCGGCCGCCGCGGCCGGGGCGGGCGCCGGGGCGCGCAGCCCGCGCACCCCCGGGAAGAGCACCGCGACGAGGGAGACCGCGACGATGATCACGGCGCACCCGATGAGCGCCGGCCGTGGGCCGATCATGAGCGCGGCCGGTCCGGCCACGAGCAGCCCGATCGGGCCGAACATCAGCGAGCCCAGCGCGTCGTAGGAGCTCACCCGCGACAGGGCCTCGGGCGGGATCTCCCGCTGCATGGTGGTGTTCCACAGCACGCCGAGGACGTCGAAGGAGACCCCCAGCACGAACGCCCCGGCGACCACGGCCCACAGCGGGGCGCCGCCGCCGAGCAGCAGGTACGGCAGGGCGCTGGGGATGGCGAGCAGCGCGGTGATCAGGACGGGCCGCTGGGGCCGGATCCGCATGGCGATGAGCACCCCGGTGAGCATGCCGACCGCCTCGCCGGTGAGGAACGCCGACCAGGCGGGGGCACCGCCCAGGTGCTCCTTGGCGATGAGCGGGCCGAGGACGCCGTGGGCGGCGTTCACCGCCATCACGACGATGGAGAACTGCGCGACCACGACCCACAGCCACTGCCGGGAGGCGAACTCGCGCCACCCCAGGCGCAGGTCGGCGATGATCGAGCCGGAGCCGTTCTCCGCGCGTTCGGCGGGCGTGAGGCGGAGCAGCGCGATCAGCACGGCCGCGGCGGCGAACATGGCCCCGCTCGCGACGAGCGCCCAGCCACCGCCGAGCAGGGCCACGGCGGCCCCGCTCAGCACCAGCCCGGCGATCCGGGAGACGTTGGTGACCAGCCCCAGCAGCGCGTTGGCGGTCTGCAGCCGGGCGGCGGGGACGACGTCGGGCACGATCCCGGTCATGGCGGGGACCACGATGGCGCTGGCGATCCCGCTGAACGCGGCAGCCGCCGCCAGGGCGGGGACCGGGGCCCACCCGGTGAGCAGCATCGCGCCGAGGGAGAAGTACCCGATCGCGTTGAACGTCTCGCCGGCCATCATCACCCGGTCGCGGGGCATGCGGTCCGCGATCACCCCGCCGACGAGCATGAAGAGCACCATCGGCGTCGACTCGGCGGCGAGGACGAGGGACAGTGTCGCCGCGGTCGCGCCCGGCAGCTCGAGCACGCCGAACGCCAGGGCCACCGGCGCGAACGCGAGGCCGAGCGCGGAGAACATCCGGGCGGCGAGCATGAGGGTGAAGCGCCGGTCCCGGAGGATGCCGAGGTCCTGGCCGAGGCCGGACGTCCGCCGGTTCCGTGCCCGCATGCGCCGGCGAAGGCAAGAGAGAAGACGTCTGCTCATCGTGGTCGATCGCCCGCGTGGTCGAACGGTCAACAGGTTGCGTGGTCGGGTTTCGTGCACACCGGCGCGAGTCGCCCCGGTCATCCATGCGGCGCACACCGCGTCATCCGCACGGCGCGGCCGTCCGCGCGGCGGGCCGGTCGGATCCGGCCGCGCCCGCGCCGGCCGCGGGCCGTACGGCCGCGGCGGGAGGGGTCAACCGGGCGGACGGTCCAGGGGCCCGGCGAGGAGCACGTGCCCGCGGGGCACCGGGCCGCGGCGGCGGTTCACGCCGGTGCGGCGCTTCTCCTCGTCGGGGTACGGCACGCGTGGCGACACGGATCGCACCGTAACAAGCGCGACCGACAAACTCACCGGATTTTTCGGCGGCCCAAACGCGGGGTGCCCGCCGTTTCCGCAGGCTGGAGCCGCGGGCGGCGGGCGGGGTTCCGGCCTCAGGACGGGCGGTCCGCGGAGCGGCCGTCCGGAGCGCGGGTCCACTGGACGCCGTGACGGCGCGGACCCGCCGTGACGGCGCGGACCCGCCGGGGCGGCGCGGACCCGCCGGGACGAACCGGACCCGTGCGATCGGCGGGGCACCTGCTCCGCCGAGCCTGCGGGGCGGTGTGGGGAATCTGGCGGTTTATCTACCTGCGGTTGTACGTCCCGCGGTTTTGCCGCGGGCTTCGCCGTACGAAGCTGGACCCAGAGGCAGACATAGGACTCCCGGCGGAAAGAAGGTGCATTTCTCCCATCAGGTCTCATCGGGTGACCCAGCACGTCACCACCGGCAGATGGGAGCGAACAGTGGGCGGTGCTTTCGGATGGCGCTTGGGAGAGGTAGGACGATTCATGTCAGGTGATCGCGTTCCCAGGCGCCCGGCCCAAGGGGCATGGGCCCCCACCTTCGGCTTCCCCGGGCGCTCAGCGGAGACGAGCGCCGGCACCCTGGCCCAGGAGTTCCTGGACGCCATCGCCGACCGCGCCGTCTGGGCCACACCGATCCGGAACGAGTCCGGGGAGATCGTCGACTTCGAGCTGCGGGCGGCCAGCCCCACGGCCATGAACACCGCCAGGCTGATCGGGCTGGCGCAGCCCGGCCGGCTCATGCGCCAGGACAACCCGGAGATCGGCGACACCGAGGTCTGGGAGTGCATGCTCCGGGTCATGGAGAGCGGGAAGGCCGAGGAGATCGCCCGCTACGAGCACAGCGAGAGCGAGGACGGCGTGGTCCGCCACGCCAACTACGCGGTGGCCCGCATCGGCGACGGCCTGCTGATCTCGTGGACCCGCCTCGACGAAGAAGAGCGGCTGGCCATGCGGCTGCGGCACACCGAGCGCCTGGGGAACCTCGGCTGGGTCCACTGGGGGCTGTACAGCGGCGAGATCATCTGGTCGCCCCAGCTCTACGCCATCCACGGCCGGGACCCGGACGACGGGCCGCTCGACCTGCAGGAGTACCGCGCCATCGTCCACCCCGACGACCTGGTGATCTTCGACCAGGCGATCGCCATGCTCACCGAGACCGACGGGCCGTGCGAGTTCGAGGTCCGCATCCGCGTCCCCGACGGGCTGCGGCTCATCCGGGCGTGCATCGAGGCGCGGCGGGACATCCGGGGCCGGCCGATCGAGGTCCACGGCGTGCTGCAGGACATCACCCACTGGCAGCGCACCGCCGACCAGCTCGCCGACGTACGGCAGCGGCTCGAAGAGGAGTCACAGCTCACCGCCGAGCTGCAGCACATCATCATGCCCGTCCAGAACGAGCCGTTCCCCGAGGCCGATCTGGAGGTGGCGGTCCGCTACCTGCCCGCGCAGATGGAGCCTGCTCGGCGGCGACTGGTACCAGGCGATCCACGTGAGCGACGAAGAGGTGCTGCTCGCCGTCGGCGACGTCGCCGGGCACGGCCTGCCCGCCGCCTCCGCGATGGCCAAGCTCCGCCACGCCATCACCGGGCTCGCGTTCGCGCAGCACGACCCGGGCGAGATCCTCGTGGTGCTCAACCGGCTGCTGCAGCGCATGCGGCCCGATGTGATCGCCACGGCCGTGGTCGCCCACTACCGGAGCACGGACCGGACGTTCACCTGGGCCCACGCCGGTCACCCGCCGATCCTGCTGGTCCGCGGGGACACGGTGAGGCCGCTGTTCCACACCGGGATGATGCTCGGCGTGTCCCAGCAGGTCACCTACTGCTGCGACCGGGTACGGCTCGAGCCGGACGACCTGGTGGTGATGTTCACCGACGGGCTCATCGAACGCCCGGGCCGCGACCTCGCCGAAGGACTGGACGTGCTCTGCACGGCAATCGCCGACGCGGTGCGCGCCCGGCCCGCCGACCGGCTCGCCGCGGTGATGGGCGTCCTGGAGCCGAGCAACCCCCGGGACGACACGTGCTCGTCGCCCGGGTCATGCCGGCCCGGGCCCCGATCCCCGCGACCGCGTGACCACGTCCCCGGCCGCGAATCGCGGCGCCGCATCCGGCCCCGCAGCTCCCGCACGCCCATCGGCGGCCGCACCGCCGTACCCGCTCGGCGCACCGCGCCGGCGGCAGTCGCGTCCGCCCGGCATGTCTTCGGGCGAGCGGGACCCGCACCGGCGCGACGCGCACCCCTCGGTCACCCCACGCCGGCGGCCTTCGCCCCACCCAGGCAGGTCTCCCGGTGACCGGGTCCCGCGGCGCCGGCTCCGCACGCGAAAGCCGCGCGGAGCCCGAGGCCACCGCGCGGCACCGCGCTCCGGCTCACGGCCTCCGCGTCTGCTCCGCGCCCTGCTGCATCGAGCCGGTCCGCTCCTGCGACCAGTCGGTGGTCGGCTGCTCCACGCCCCGGACGGTGTCCCGTACGGACTCCGCCCAGCGCTTGGCGTTGCCGCGGTACATGGCCACGCCTATGGCGCCGATCGCGGCGCCGGTGCACAGGGCGGCGAGCGGCCAGCGGCGGGTCTTCTTCGGTGCCGTGCTCTCCAGCCGCCTGGCGAGCTCGGTGAGGAACGCGCTCACCACCGGGGCGATCTGCTCCTCCACCGAGTGGGCCGCCTGGTCGAGCTTGGGCGCCGCCCACAGCCGCGCGTCCTCGATCCGCTGTGCCGCGACATCGCGTGCCGTACCGGCCACCGGCGTCATCCGGACGCCGGCCTTCTTGGCCGCGCTCCGCACGCGGCCCATCAGGTCCTGGGGGTTCAGCATGCTCTCCCGGCGTCCTCCCCGCCCCATTGACGTGCGCATCGACGAAATCGCCTCCCTTGCGGACGGGGCCTGCCCGGCCCCCATCTCCTCTGGATGGTCGCGGCTCCGGTTGCGACCGCTCGATACCCTGTGAGACGGATAACTAACGCCAGTCACCCAAAGGGGGCGCCGTCCGTGGCCGAGACTCTGATCGCCAATCTGCGTACCAATCACGGCACGATCCGCATCAAGCTCTTCCCGGACAAGGCGCCCAACACGGTGCGCAATTTCGTCGAGCTCGCCGAGGGCACCCGGGAGTGGCGGCACCCGGCGACCGGGGAGCGGATGACCACCCCGCTCTACAACGGGACGATCTTCCACCGGGTCATCGACGGGTTCATGATCCAGGGCGGGGACCCGATCGGGCAGGGGACCGGCGGCCCCGGGTACATGTTCGACGACGAGATCCACGACAAGAACCGGTTCGACCGGCCGTACCTGGTCGCCATGGCGAACGCCGGGAAGTGGCGCGGCCGCGGCACCAACGGCTCGCAGTTCTTCATCACCGTGGCACCGCAGCCGCACCTCGACCGGAACCACACGATCTTCGGCGAGGTGATCGAGGGCACCGAGGTGGTCGACTCGATCGCGCGGACCCCCACGGACCACCGGGACCGCCCGCTCCAGGACGCGGTGATCGAAGAGGTCACCATCGAGCGATCCTGAGGGAACGCCTGCCGGGCGCCATCGGCTTATAGGCTGGCGTCAGCGACCCGTCTTGGAAGGACTCCATGACCTCCCAGCCACCGCCGAGCCCACCGCATCCCCCCGGGGCGGCGGTACCGACCTGCTACCGCCACCCGGATCGCGAGACCTACGTCCGCTGCCAGCGCTGCGACCGGAGCATCTGCCCGGACTGCATGCGCGAGGCGGCCGTCGGCTACCAGTGCCTCGACTGCGTCCAGGAGGGCAACCGCACGGTACGGCGGGCCCGCACGGTGTTCGGCGGTGCCCCGGTCACCACGGCGCGCGTGAGCTGGACCCTGCTCGCGATCAACCTGCTCGCGTACGTGGCCGAGGTGCTCGACCCCGAGCGGGTGATCAGCGCCTACGGGATGTGGTCCATCGGGGTGTACCAGGGCGAGTGGTGGCGGCTGATCACCAGCGCGTTCCTGCACGCCCCGCCGCCGTCCTTCTGGCACATCCTCTTCAACATGTGGGCGCTCTACGTGATCGGCCCGGATCTGGAGCGCCTGCTCGGCTCGGCGCGGTTCGCCGCGCTCTACCTGCTCTCCGCCCTCGGCGGGTCGGTCGCGATCTACCTCTTCGGCGTGGCGGCGCTCGGCGCCTCGGGGGCGATCTACGGCCTGTTCGGCGCGCTGTTCGTGGTCGCCCGGCGGCTCGGCACCGACGTGCGCGGCGTGCTCTGGCTAATCGGGATCAACGTGCTGATCACGTTCGTGGTCCCGGGCATCAGCTGGCAGGGCCACCTCGGCGGGCTGGTGACCGGCACCGTCGTGGCCGCCGGCCTCGTCTACGCGCCCGAGCGGCACCGCACCCTCGTCCAGTCCGCGGTTGCGGTGGCGGTGCTGGCGGCGCTGATCTGCGCCGTCACGCTGCTCCCGCCGTACCCGCTGGCGCTCTTCCGGTGACCGTGCGCTTACCGCCGCTTGAGTGACACGCCAGGCTGTCGATCATTCACAGCCTGTGGATAATCGCTGTGGAAAGCCGGCCTCTGGAAACCGCCATCTTGGGCGGCTCAGCGCCACCTCGTGGAGAGGATCACGCCCAGGATGATGAGGCCGAAACCGACCAGCAGGTTCCAGTTGCCCAGCGTCTCGATGCCCGGCGTCTGCGGCGCGATGTAGTAGACCGCGATCCAGAGGATGCCGACGATCCAGCAGGTGACCATGAGGGGGGCGAGCCAGCGCGGGCTCGTCTTCACCGCCTGCGCCCGCTTCGGCGGCGTGTAGACGGCCTTCTTGCGAACCTTCGACTTGGGCACGGGATCTCTCCTGATAGGCCTGCGGTCTTCGGTCAGTAGCGTAACCGCTGTCCGGCGTGGTGCGGGGCAGGGACGGTACGCGGTGGGGACGGCGTCCCGCGTTCCCTTCCTATAGTGGGGAGTCCGGCACTCCTCCCGCCACCGGAAGGCGTATGACCGCGACCCGTGTGCTCGTGGTGGACAACCACGACAGCTTCGTCCACACGATCGTCCAGTACCTCCGTCGGCTCGGCGCCCACTGTGACGTACGGCCGCGCGACCGGGTGGGCCTCACCGACACCGCGGGCTTCGACGGCGTGCTCATCTCCCCGGGGCCGGGCAGCCCGGAGGCGGCCGGGATCAGCGTGCCCCTGGTCCGGCACGCCGCGGAGCACCGGCTTCCGCTGCTCGGCGTGTGCCTGGGCCACCAGGCGATCGCGGTGGCGTACGGCGCGACCGTGGCCCGGGCGCCCGAGCTCATGCACGGCCGGACCAGCCCGATCCTCCACGACGGCCGCGGGGTGTTCCGCTCGCTCCCGTCCCCGGTGACCATGACCCGGTACCACTCGCTCGCGGTCGTGCCCGGGACGGTCCCCCCGGAGCTGGAGGTGAGCGCGGTCACCCCGGACGGCGTGATTATGGGGGTACGGCACCGCACCGCGCCGATCGAGGGCGTCCAGTTCCACCCTGAATCGATCGCTTCCGAGCACGGTCATCGGCTTCTGAAAAATTGGCTCGAGATGTGTAACACTCGCCCCCTTTGAAACGACGTACCGGGTGAGGGCTTCCGCCATTGCCCCCGAGTGGCGGAAGCCCTCACCCATGTCCGGGCGCATACCGCCGTCCCGCCGCCTCGCGCGCCCGGGTCCGCGAGGCGCATCCGCCAGACGCGGTTCTACCGGCGCCGCCGTACGCGGTTCTCCCGGCGGCGCGTCCGCCGGCGATCCGTCTCGTCCCCTTGCGTCGCCCGCCCGCGTGCGCCGGCCGCCGCACCCCCGCGCCCCGGGAGGCGCCGGCCGATGAAATGAAAACGCGGCCGCACCAGGGCGGCCGCGAGCGCTCGGCGAGCGGCGGACGGCGCTCCGGCGGCGACCGGAGGGGTCACCGCCGTGGCCCGTCCGCCGGGCCCGGATCACCCGAACGGGTCGCCGTTCAGGTCGATGCCGGCGCCGTCGTCCTCGCCGTCGTCCGTGGGCAGGTCGTCCATCGGCGGCTCCGTGGGCAGACCGTCATCGGGGTTCTGCTGCACCGCCGGGCCGCTCGACACGATCAGCGTCACCGTGGTGCCGGGCTGCAGCTTGGTGCCGGGCGCCGGGCTCTGGTCGATGACGTTCCCCACGGGGACGTCGCTGTTGCGGGTGACCACCTTCACCTTGAAGCCGGCCCCCTCCAGCGTGGCGCGCGCCTCGTCCTCGGGGATGCCGACCACGCTCGGCACCTGGGCGAGCTCCCGCGGCACGTACAGCCGGACCAGCGTGTCCTTCGCCACCCGCTGGCCGGGCTTCGGGTTGGTGTCGTACACCTTGCCCTGCGGCTTGCCGGGCGCGGTCTTCATCACGATGCTCACGTTGAGGCCCAGGGCCTCCAGCTCGGCCTTCGCCTCCTCCGGCGTCTTGCCGATGATGTCGGTCGGGATCGAGACCAGCTCCCGGCCCTTGGAGAGGATGACCGTGACCGTGTCCCCCAGCGAGACCTCGGTGTCGGCCGCGGGCTCGGTGCGGATCACCGAGTTCTTCGGCACCTCGTCGTGGTACTCGGCCGGGCCGTAGGCGACCTTGAGCCCCAGGTCGGTGAGCGCCTTCTCCGCGGCCTCCTTGGTCTGGTTCACCAGCTGGGGCACCTTGACCTTGGTCGTGCCCGACGACCCGGGGCTGAGGAACGCGTAGCCGATGCCGATGAACGCACCGATGATCAGGAGCGGGATCACGATCCACAGCGCGGTCTTCAGCGCGGTGTTCCCGCCGCCGCGCCGCCGGTCGTACCGGCCGTTCCGCTCCGGCGGGCCGTACTCGTAGTCGGGGATGGCCTGGGTCGCCTGCACCGACGGGACGTCGGTCGCGGTCATCGTCCGGGTGCGGTCGGCCGCCCCGCCGTACTGCTGGTAGCTGGTGGCAAGGGCCATCGTCTGCGGGTCGACCGGCAGGCCGGAGAGCACCCGCTGGATGTCGGCCCGCATCTCGGCGGCGCTCTGGTAACGCTGGAACGGGTCCTTGGCCATCGCCTTGAGCACGATGGCGTCGGCCCACTTGGGGATCTCCGGGTCGATGTGCGACGGCGGGATCGGGTCCTCTCGGACGTGCTGGTAGGCGATGGCGACGGGCGAGTCACCCGTGAACGGCGGCTGGCCGGTCAGCAGCTCGTAGAGCACGCAACCGGTGGAGTAGATGTCGCTGCGCGCGTCGACGCGCTCACCGCGGGCCTGCTCGGGGGACAGGTACTGGGCGGTTCCGATCACCTGGGCGGTCTGGGTCATGGTGGCGGCGGAGTCGGCCATCGCCCGGGCGATGCCGAAGTCCATGACCTTGACCTCACCGCTGTTGGTGAGCATGACGTTCGCCGGCTTGATGTCCCGGTGCACGATGCCGCCGCGGTGGCTGTAGTCCAGCGCCCGGAGGATGCCGTCGGTCAGCTCCAGCGCCCGTTCCGGCAGCACCTTGCGCTCGGTGCGGAGCACGTCACGGAGCGTCCGGCCCTCCACGTACTCCATGACGATGTACGGCACCGGCGTGCCGTCCACCACGTCCTCGCCGGTGTCGTAGACGGCGATGATCGAAGGGTGGTTCAGTGAAGCGGCGGACTGTGCCTCCCTCCGGAACCGCGCCTGGAAAGTGTGGTCCCTGGCGAGGTCGGAGCGGAGCGTCTTGATCGCGACGATCCGGTCGAGCCGGATGTCCCGGGCGCGATACACCTCCGCCATGCCGCCACGCCCCACGACGCTTTCGAGCTGATAGCGTCCGCCGAGAAGTCGTGGCTGAATCATGTTCTGCACTGTCCCTTGCCGTTCATCTGGTGCCGCCGGTGTCAATCATCGACCCCCTTCTCGTCGGTCCCCTCGTCGTCCGGAGGGCTCGTCTCGGTCGGGGAGGCCGTCGGAGCCGCGGTGTCCGTGGGTTGGTGAGTCGGAGTCGAGGGTGGCGTTTGACTAAGACTAGGGGTCGGTGACGCGGACGGGGTAGGCGTCCAGGTCGCCGGCGCCGACGTGATAACCGTAGCCGACGGCGTAGGAAAAGGTGTCGCCGACGGCACCTGAACCACCCTCTGGGTCGGCCGGACCGCCGGTGACCTGGACGGTTGCACCGGGGTGGGGGAGACCTCCGGGGTCGGCGAGGCCGGCCGCTCCCGGGGCGGCTCGACGGCGGACTCGGTGAACCGGAGGGCGAGCACCCCGATGACCGCGGCGAGGGCACAGCCCGCCACCACGCCCCCGATGATCACCGGCCTGCGGCCGGTCCTGCGCCCGCTCCCCGGGCCGGGGCCGGCGGCGGCGGTCTCGGGAAGCTCGGGTTTCGTCGTGGGCAGGTCCCGCGGCTCCTGCGGGGGTAACCCCGCGGTCCGGGCGACGGGGAAGCCGCTGGGATCGGTGAGCGCGCCCAGCCGGCGGGCCGGCTCCCCGGTGAGCGTGGCGCGCAGCGCGCGCACCCGGCGGGCGAGCTCGGCGCCGTCGGCCGGGCGGGCCGCCGGATCCTTGGCGAGCATGGCGGAGACGAGATCCCGCACCGCCTGCGGCACCGTTTCGGGCAGGGGCGGCGGCGGGGTGTTGATGTGCTTGAGGACCAGCGCGACCGGGGTGTCCGCGGTGAACGGCGGGCGGCCGGCGAGGCACTCGTACGCGACGACGCCGAGCGAGTAGATGTCGCTCGCCGGGGTGAGCTCGCTGCCGGACGCCTGCTCCGGGCTCACGTACTGCGCGGTGCCGAGCACGGTCCCGGTCCGGGTCAGCCGGGCGGCCTCCAGGGCCCGGGCGATCCCGAAATCGGTGATCTTGACCTGGCCGTCCTCGGTGACGAGCAGGTTGCCGGGCTTGATGTCCCGGTGGATGACCCCGTTGCGGTGCGCCGCGTACAGGCCCTTGGCGGCCTGCTCGATGATGTCGAGCGTGACCTGGGGGTCGAGGGCGCCGTTCCGGGAGAGGATCGCGGCGAGCGGCTCGCCGTGCACCAGCTCCATGACCAGGTAGGCGACGCTGTCCGACTCCCCGTAGTCGTAGACCTGGGCGATCCCCGGGTCGGTGAGCGCCGCGGTGATCCGGGCCTCGGTGCGGAACCGGGTGCGGAACGACGGGTCGGCGGCGACGTGGCTGTGCATCACCTTCACCGCCACCTCACGGCCCAGCGACTCGTCCAGCGCCCGCCAGACCTCCCCCATCCCGCCGGCCGCGATGCGGGAGATCAGCCGGTATCGGCCGCCGAGAACCGTGTCGGGGTTCACCGTCCCAGCACCGCCTGTATGACCTCGCGGGCGATCGGGGCCGCCACCGCGCCACCGGTGGCGTCGCTGCCCGCGCTACCGGACTCCACGATGACGGCTACCGCGACCTTGGGATCCTCGGCCGGGGCGAAGCAGATGAACCAGGCGTGCGAGGGCTGGCCCGGACCGGTCTCCGCGGTTCCGGTCTTGCCCGCCACCGTGATCCCGGGCACCTGCGCGGCCCGGCCGGTGCCCTGCTGCACCACGCCGACCATCATCCTGGTCAGCTCGGCCGCGACCTCCGGGCTCACCGCCTCGGTGAGCTCCTCCGGCTCGGTGACCTCGAGCTCGGTGCCGTCCGGGGCGACGATCTTGTTGATCAGGTACGGCTTCATGACCGTGCCGTTGTTCGCGATCCCGGCGGCCACCATGGCCATCTGCAGCGGGGTCATCCGGTTGCTCCGCTGCCCGATCGAGGTCTGGGCGAGGGCGGCCTTGTCCTCCTGCGGGCCGATGTCGCTCGGCTGCACGTAGAGCGGGATCTCCAGCGGCTTGCCCACGCCGAACCGCTCCGCCTGCTCCTTCAGCCGGTCGTAGCCGAGGTCCATGCCGATCTTGGCGAAGGGCGTGTTGCACGAGATGGCGAGCGCCCGCAGCATCGTGGCCTGGCCACCGCACGACTCGCCGCGGTAGTTGCGCAGCGGTTGCACCACCCCGGGGAGCGGCAGCGCGTCCGGGGCGTCGACGACCGTGTTCTCGTCCCGGGAGGTGTCCTCGCTGAGGAACATGGCCGAGGTGACGACCTTGAACGTCGAACCCGGCGGGTAGGTCTGCTCGATCGCCCGGTTGATCAGCGGCTTGTTGTCGTCCTTGTTGAGCTTCTGCCAGGCCGCGTTGACCTTCGCCTTGTTCGGCTGGGCGAGCGGGTTGGCGTCGTACGACGGCGACGAGACCATGGCGAGCACCGCCCCGGTCTTGGGGTCGAGCGCCACCACCGCGCCGCGCTTGCCCGTGCCGTTGAGCAGCCGGTACGCGACCCGCTGCGCCTGGACGTCGAGGGTGAGGTCGACGTTGGCGCCCTTGGCCGGCTTGCCGCTGACCAGGTCGATCGCGCGGCGGACGACCAGGTCAGGGTGGGTGCCGTCGAGGTACCGGCCGGCCGCCGCCTCGATGCCGGTCGCGCTCTCCGGGGCGAAGTATCCGACGACGTGCGAGAACGCCTTCCCGCCCGGGTACTCGCGCTTGAACCGGAAGGTGGCGTCGCCGGTGTCCTTGGTCCGGGCGAGGGTGACCTTGCCGTTGTTGGCGGTGATCCAGCCCCGGTCGATGTTGTACCGGGCGAAGAAGGCGCGCGCGTTGCGCGGGTCGTTCTTCAGCCCTTCCGCCTGCACCGCGCCGATGTAGGTCACGTTCCCCATGAGCAGGAGGAACATGAACAGGCAGGCGACGGCGGTCCGCTTGACCGTGCTGTTCATCGCCGCATCACCTGTGTCTCACCCTCGTTCTGGATCGCCTGTGGCGGCGGCCTGCGCGCCGCGTCCGACATCCGCACCAGCATGGCGATGAGCATCCAGTTGGCGAGCAGTGCGGATCCTCCCGCCGACATGAACGGTGTCACCAGGCCGGTGAGCGGGATGAGCCGGGTCACGCCCCCGACGATGATGAACACCTGCCAGGCGAGGATGAACGAGAGGCCGCCGGCGAGCAGCTTGGAGAACGGGTCCCGGGCCCCGAGCGCGGTGCGCAGGCCCCGCTCGACGATGAGCATGTACACCATGAGCAGGGCCATCAGGCCGGTGATGCCGAGCTCCTCGCCCACCGCGGGGAAGATGAAGTCCGAGAACGACAGCGGGATCAGCTCGGGGTGGCCCCGGCCGAGCCCGGTGCCGAGGATGCCGCCCGACCCGATGCCGAACAGGCCCTGCATGAGCTGGTAGCTGCCGCCGAACGTGCGGTTGTAGATCTCGTTGTCGTCGGCGTGCAGCCAGCCTTCGAACCGGGCCTCCACGTGGCTGAAGATCTGCCCGGCGAGGTAGGCGCCGCCGACGAAGAGCAGCAGCCCGATCAGCACCCACGAGGTGCGCTGGGTCGCGATGTAGAGCATCGCGATGAACGCGCCGAACAGCAGCAGCGAGGTGCCGAGGTCCTTCTCCAGGACGAGCACGCCGAGGCTGAGCAGCCAGGTGATGAGGATGGGCCCCATGTCGCGGCCGCGGGGCAGGTCGATGAAGAGCAGCCTGCGGCCGGCCAGGGAGAGCACGTCCTTCTTCGCGACGAGGTAGCCCGCGAAGAAGACGACTAAGGCGAGCTTGGCGAACTCGCCGGGCTGGATGGAGAACCCGCCGATCCGGATCCAGATCTTGGCACCCTGCACCTCGCTGAGGCTGCTGGGGAGGATGGCCGGGATGGCGAGCAGCACCAGGCCGGCGAACCCGGCGGTGTAGGTGAAGCGCTGCAGGATGCGGTGGTCCCGCAGCACGATCAGGGTCACCGCGAACATCACCACGCCCAGCGCGGTCCACATGAGCTGGGTGGTGGCGTTCGCCCCCGGCTGACCGGCCTGCTCGATCCGGTAGATCATCACCAGGCCGATGCCGTTGATCAGGGTGACCAGGGGGAGCAGCAGCGGGTCGGCCCACGGGGCGAACCTGGCGAGGACCAGGTAGGCCGCGAAGACCAGGCCGCCGAGGCCGAGGCCGTAGCCCAGCATGCCGGAGGGGACCTGGCCGTTGATGCCGAGCCCGACGCCGGCGTAGGCCGCCATCACCACCAGCACGGCGAAGGTGAGCATGCCGAGCTGGACGACCCGCCGCTTGGCGGTCGTCGGCACCTGCGGCGATGGGATGGCGCTCACTGACCCGACCCCGACGGGCTCGAGAGCGTGTCGATGGTCTCCGTCGACGGCTGCGCCGAGGCGGCGAACCGTTTGAGCGTCTCGATGCCGTCCTGCAGGTCCTCGACCTGGATCCCGCTGCGGATCTGGCTCTGCTGTACGGCGGGGAGGGAGGAGAGGCGCACGTTCTCGGTGTAGGCCACCTTCTTGAACGACAGCGGGCCGAGCTCGGCGTCGATGCCCTGGTAGACCACGAGCCGGTCGCCTTGCGCACCGACATAGTACTGGCTGTTGATCCACTGCTGGGCGCCGTAGCCGCCGGCGCCCAGCGCGGCCGCGGTGACGGTGATCCCGCCGAGCACCCGTAGCCAGGTGCGGCGCCCGCGCGCCCGCCGCCCCGCCCGGCCGGCCGGCGCGTCGTCGAGGTCCTCATCCGTGATCACCGGCTGGGGGGCGGTGACCGCGCTCCGGTTCCCCAGCCCGAGATCGCGGGAGAGGGCCTCCAGCCGGCCCGAGCCGGCCGCGCCGACGATCGCCGCCTTGGTCTGCGGCGGTTCGGGATCGTCGATCTCGATCACATCGGCGACCACGCAGGTGATGTTGTCCGGCCCACCGCCCCGGTTCGCCAGGTCGATGAGCTGCCGGACCACCTCCTCCGGGTCCTCGATCGTGGTGAGCGTGTGGTGGAGGGTCTCCGGGCTGACCACCGTGGAGAGGCCGTCCGAGCAGAGCAGGTACCGGTCGCCGACCTGGGCCTCCCGGTCCTGCAGGTCCGGGTCGACCTCCGCGGTCCCGTCCAGGGCGCGGAGCAGGATCGATCGCTGCGGGTGGTTGGCGGCCTCCTCCTGGGTGATGCGCCCGTCGTCCACCAGCGACTGCACGAGCGTGTGGTCGTGCGTGATCTGGTAGAGCTCACCGTTGCGCAGCAGATAGGCGCGGGAGTCGCCGACATGGGCGAGGGCGAACCGCAACCCGTTCCACAGCATCGCGGTGAGCGTGGTGCCCATGCCCTTCAGGCTCGGGTCCCGGTTGACCAGCTCCTGGAGCTGATGGTTGGCGTCCCGGAAGGCCGCCTCGATGTCGCTGACCAGGTCACTGCCGGACGTGTCCCTGTCGAGGGAGGACAGGGCTGCGATGGCGACCGAGCTCGCCACCTCGCCGTGGGCGTGCCCGCCCATACCGTCGGCGACGGCGAGCAGGCGACCGCTGGCATACGCCGAGTCCTCGTTCCCCTCACGGAGGAGGCCGACGTCAGAGCGAGCGGCGTAGCGGAGTGCGATGGTCATTTGCGCAATTCAAGGACGGTTTTGCCGATGCGGATCGGAACTCCGACAGGCACCGGGGTCGGGCGGGTCACTTTAGAGCGTTCGAGGTATGTGCCGTTGGTCGAGCCGAGATCTTCCACGATCCACTGGCCATCCTGCGGGAAGAGCCGGGCATGCCGACTGGAAGCGTAGTCGTCGTTGAGGACGAGCGTGGCGTCGCTCGCCCTCCCGATGGTGATGGGGGAGTCGGTGAGGTCGATTACCGTGCCCTGGAGGGGACCTGCGGTCACGACGAGCTGACGAGGTTGACCCCGCTTGGGCTTGAGCTTCGGCAGGGCCATTCCCTGTCGGGCCGGGCTGCGTCCGGGCGCGGGAGCCGTACGCGGGCCGAACAGGTCGGTCCGGATCACGCCCACCGCCGCTATCACGAAGAGCCATAGCAGCGCCAGGAAGGCGATCCGGATGAGCAGCAGCGTTAGCTCGGACATGGACCGCTCGTCTACCTCTTAGTCGCGCCGGAAGACCAGGGTGGTCCGGCCCAGGGTCACCCTCGTTCCATCCTGCATCTCGATCCTGCGGACCGGCTGGCCGTTGACGAAGGTGCCGTTCGTCGAGCCCAGATCGACGAGCACGACCTTGTCACCCTCGATCCTTAACTCAGCATGATGCCGCGAGACACCCGGGTCCACGAGCCGAAGATCGCAATCGGTGCCGCGGCCGAGCAAGGTGACCGGGGTGGTGAGCTCGAACGAGCGCTGGCCGGTGGGGTCGTCCTGGGTGGAGACGAGCAGCCGCGGCCGGCCCCGGAACACCCCCTTGCGCACCGGCATGTCGGTCACCGGGTGGCGGATCTCGTCCTGCTCCACGGTGGCCCCGCGGATCACCCCCGACCGGATCCGGAACAGGCCCACCGCCAGGTCGTCGGCGGTCTCGAACCGCACCCGGACCGGCCCGACGAACGAGTAGCCCTGCTCCTTGGCGTACTCCCGGGCGAGGTTCGCGAGCTCCTGGCAGAGGCTGTCCGCGTACACCTGCAGGCGCTCACCATCGGTGATCGACAGCTCGACCACGAAGTCGTTCGGCACGAGCGTGCGGCCCTGCGCGACGATCGCGGCCCGCTCGTCCATCTCCCGCTGGATGGCGCTGGCCACCTCGACCGGCTGGAGATCCGATTTGAACGCCCGCGCAAAGGCCCCTTCAACCAAGCCTTCGAGCCTGCGCTCGAAGCGCTGGAGGACTCCCACCGGATGCCTCCCTTCCTCCCTCGTTGGTCGCGACCGCTTCAGTACGGCACCGAGCAAGTCCGCACCAATAGAAGGATCGTATCCGGGTTCGCTAGTACGGGCAGATACGTGCTAACCTTTGCTGGCAGCCGCCAAGCGGCGAAGTTCCACCCGGGCAAGTGGCGGAATGGCAGACGCGCACGGTTCAGGTCCGTGTGTCTTCGGACGTGGGGGTTCAACTCCCCCCTTGCCCACCAGGTCACCCGCTGGAGCGATCCGGCGGGTTTTTCGTTTCCGGCGTCGTCTCCCGGCGTCGCGTCTCTACCGCGTCTTCTCCTGCGAGTTCTCCTGCGTGGCCCACGCAGCCCCGCGCGGCCCGGCTCCGGCCTGCCCCGTACGGCCCGCCGCCCGGCTGGCCGTACGGCCCCGACCGGGGAGACGCCCGGTGGCCCCGCCCGGTGCCCGGAGCCATCTCTCGTCGGCGTGCGGGAGGCGTGAGGGATCCGTTCGAGGGTGCCGCGGATCGCCGGATCCGGCCGGTCGGCCAGAACGGCACGGCCACCGCGCGGTTCGCCGAGGCGGGACCGGGCCCGGGACGGGGCCGGGCCCGGCGCGCGCCGGCCGCGAGGGCGCCCCCGCGGCTCGCGCACCGGGCCGTGTCCGGCGGTCAGGCGGCGAGCAGCTCCCCGATCAGCCGGGTGAGATCGACCACACCGATCACCGCGCCGCGCTCGTCGGTGACCAGCCCGAGCTGTGCCCGGGCCTCCTGGAGCACGGTCACCGCGTCGGGGACGGTGGTCCCGGCCGGGATCCGCGGCGCCGCGGTGGCGAGCGTCTCCGGCGGCCGGTCCGGGTTGATCAGGGCGTCCCTGACGTGCAGCACGCCGAGCACGCCGTCCGGTGAGACCACGAGCATGCGGTGCCCGCCGTCACGGGCGGCCGTGGCGCGGATGAGGTCGGCGCTCGCCCCGGCGGGGACGGCCGGCGCCTGGTCGACCGGGAGCATGAGCTCCTCGACCCGCCGGGTCTGGGCGCGGAACGCGCGCAGCAGCAGGTCGTGCTTGTGCCGGTCGAGCATGCCCATCCGGCCCGACTCGGCGACCAGCATGGCGAGCTGCCGCGGGGTCTTGGCCACGGCGAGCTCGTCCCGCGGCCGGACCCCGACGAGCCGGAGGGTCGCGTTGGTCAGCCCGTTCAGCAGGGCGAGGAGCGGGCGGACGATCCAGACGAAGCCGCGGAACGGCAGGGCCAGCCCGAGGGCGGCGCGCTCCGGGTGGGTGAGCGCCAGCGACTTGGGCGCCATCTCGCCCACGACCATGTGCAGGAAGGTCACCAGCCCCAGCGCCACCAGGTACGCCACCGGGGTGTGGATGGCTTCGGGCAGGAAGACGAGCACCGGCCCGAGGAGGTGCTCGACCGCGGGCTCGGCGACCATGCCGAGGCCGAGCGAGCAGAGCGTGATCCCGAGCTGCGCGCCGGCGAGCATGAGCGAGAGCTCCCGGCTGCTGCGCACCGCGGCCCGGGCGGCGATCCGGGCCGGCCGCCCACCGGCGCGCGCCAGCTCCTCCATGCGGTGCCGCTGGGCGGAGACCACCGCGAACTCGGCGGCGACGAAGAGGCCGTTGCCGATGAGGAGGAGCACACCGAGCAGGATGGCGCCGAGGTCGGTCATCGCGCCCTCCAGCCCAGTGGTTCGCTCGAGCCGGCCTCGGACGCGGCCCGCGGGGAGACCGGCTCACCCTCAGGGACCGCTGCGCCGTTCACCGGAGGCGGCGCGGCCGGCCCGCCCATGGGGCGACCGGCGCCCCTCCCCTGCGGCGGGGAGACCGGCAGCCGCCGTCCGTGGGCCCACCGCACGTCCGGTTCCGCCGTGGAGTCGTCGCCGGGGTTGGGCGGCGGCCCCATCCGGAGCGTGAGCCGTACCCACTCGGGCACCCGGCGGCGCACGCTCAGCACGCCGAGCGCGGCGTGCCGCTGCTCCTCCTCGGCGAACAGGTCGTCGTCCGGGAGGACCGCGACCGCCACCTCGTCGCCGACCTCGGCCATGCGGCCGAGGCGGGCGAGCACCAGGCCGGCGATCGTCTCGTAGTCCTCGCTCTCCGGCAGCCGGACGCCGGTGGCGCGCTCGACCTCGTCGAGCCGGAGCGTGCCCGGCACATTCCAGCCGTCGTCGCCGACCCGGACGACGCCGAGCGGCTCGGGGTCGTTCTCGTCGACAAGCTCCCCGACCAGCTCCTCGGCGAGGTCCTCGATGGAGACCACGCCGGCGAGCCCGCCGTACTCGTCGATCACACAGGCGAACGTCTCCCCGGCGGCCGTCATCCGCTCCAGCAGCGCGTGGAGCGGCAGCGTGGCCGGGACGAGCATGGCCGGCCGGGTGATGTCGCGGATCACCCCGGTCCGCGGCGATCCGGCCCGCACGTACTCGGTCAGCCCGGTGACGCCGACCACGTCGTCCGGGGCCTCGCCGAGCACCGGGTACCGCGAGTGGCCGTGGCTGCGCAGGGCCTCGAGCAGGTCGCCGACGGGCCGGTCGGCGCGGAGGGAGACCACGCGCGGGCGCGGCACCATGACGTCCTCGGTGGTCCGGTCGCCGAACTCCAGCGCCCGGTCGAGCAGGTCGGCGAGCCGGCGGGGCAGCTCACCCGCCGCCGCGGACTCGTCCACGATCCGGGCGAGCTCCCGGGCGGTGACCCCGTGCTCGAGCTCCTCGACCGGCTCCATCCCGGCGAGGCGGATCAGCCGGTTGGCCGCCGAGTCGAAGAGGCGGATGACCGGCCCGGTCACCTTGAGGTAGACGAGCGTGGGCCGGGCGAGGAACCTCGCCACCGGCTCGGGCCGGGCGATGCCCAGGTTCTTCGGCGCCAGCTCACCGAAGATCATCTGCAGTACGGTGGCGAACGCGATGCCCAGGGTGATCGACACGCCGGGGACCATCTCCTCCGGCACCCCGATGGCGAGCAGCGGGCCGCGGACGCCCGCGGCGATCGCGGGCTCGGCGATGAAACCGACCAGCAGGGTGGTCACGGTGATGCCGAGCTGGGCGCCCGAGAGCATGAACGAGAGCCGCGACGTGACGGTGAGGGCGCGTTCGGCGGATCGGTCACCGCGCAGCGCCTGCTCGCGCAGCACGGTGCGGTTGGCCGCGACGAAGGCGAATTCCTGGGCGACGAAGAAGCCGGTCGCGAAGGTGATGATCACAACGGCCAGCAGGCCTATGGCGGCGCTCATCTGGCGCCCGCCATATGATCATGGGGTCCCGTGCCGAGGCACGGGCCGGTACTGCATGGGTCCGAAGCGGACGACACACTCATCCTTTCGCTAGGGATGTCCAATCACGGGTAACGGTCGACCTCGTCTCGATGTTTCCCGTCGGCCGGCTCGGTATGTGTGACCGAGCGGCTTATACGCAGCTGACGAGGGCCCGCGTACCGTGAGAACACGCGTTGGAGTGACGAGCGGGGGAACGACGGTGGCCGAGGACGACGAAGCGACCCGAGTGATCCGCCGCCCCGCCGGGGCACAGAGGGATCCCTCCGGTGAGAACGTGCCCCGTGGTGCGGGCGCCTCTCCCGGGGACGGATCGACCACGATCCCGCGCATCACCTCGAGGGTATACGGCAGGCCGCGTCCCGGGCGAGAGCCGGTACGGCCGCTGCGCCGATCCGGGCGCGGGGACGGCGGTGCGGGGTCCGGCGGGCGGCCCGCCCTGGGGATGGGCGGTGGGCGGTCCCTGGGCAAGGTGATCCGCACCACCCTCGTCTGCGCGCTCGTGCTGCTGCTCGTCTTCGTGGTGGGCGGCTACTTCTGGATCGGCTCCCGGCTCACCACGACCGAGGCGTTCTCCGACTACCCCGGGCGGCCCGAGGAGACGCCGGGCACCGACTGGCTGCTGGTCGGCTCGGACAGCCGGGAAGGGCTGACCGCGGCCGAGCGGAAGCGGCTCGCCACCGGTTCGGTCGGCGGCCGGCGGACCGACACCGTGATGCTGCTCCACATCCCCCGGGACGGCCGGCCGACCCTGGTCAGCCTGCCCCGGGACTCGTACGTGCCGATCGACGGGCACGGCAGGAACAAGCTGAACGCGGCCTACGCGTTCGGCGGCCCGGAGCTGCTGGTCAAGACCGTCGAGCAGGTCACGGGGATCCGGATCGACCACTACATGGAGATCGGCTTCGGCGGGTTCGTCGACATCGTCGACGCCATCGGCGGGGTCGAGATCTGCGTGAAGCAGAACATCAAGGACCCCAAGGCCGGCATCAACCTGAAGAAGGGCTGCCAGGTCATGGACGGCGGCACGGCGCTCGGCTACGTCCGCACCCGGGCGACCGGCGCCATCCCCGACCTCGAGCGCACCCAGCGCCAGCGCCAGTTCCTCGCCGCCCTGGTGAGCAAGGCGGCCAGCCCGGGCACCCTGCTCAACCCGTTCAGCTCGGTGCCGCTCGCGCTCAGCGCGGCGGACGCGGTCACCGTGGACCCGGGCACCGGGCCGATCGACCTGCTCCGGCTCGCCCTGGCCATGCGGGACAAGCCGATCTCCACCGCGGTGCCGATCGGCGCCCTGCCCACGATCAACGGGATGGCGGTGGTGAAGTGGGACACCGAGAAGGCGCTGCGGCTGTTCAACGCGCTCAAGGAGGACCGGCCGGTCCCGAAGGACGTGCTCAGCAACAAGTAGCGCGGTGACCGGGGCGTTCCGAGCCGCCTCGGCCCGCGCGACGGCGGAGGGCGGCCCGGCACCGGCCGCCACGCCGCGCAGGTCGCCTCACGGAGCGGGTGCCGGCGGATGAGACCCGAGGCCGCCGGCCGTACCGCGCCGATGCGAGGGCTCAGCTCCCGGCGGCGGCGCTCGTGGCCGCGATCGCGGCGGCGACCGCGGCGGTCACCGCGGCCTGGACGGCGACGATCGCCCGGTACACGGCGGCGCCGGCCCACTCTCCCTCGGCGATCTCCTTGATCCGCCTCCGGTGGGTCTTGGGGAACGCCTTGCGGTCGAGCCTCGCCGCGTGGAGCAGCGAGATGAGGACCGCGGTCCGCGGGTCCGGGTCGGCCCCGGTCAGCACGTTCTCGATCCGCCGCCTGATCTCCTGCTCGGCCGACGGGTCCCGTTCCGGGTAGCGCCGCAGGGGGATGAGGCCGAACAGCTTGGTGGTCTCCTCACTGAGCACACCCCGCTCGGCGAGGCGCCGCAGCAGGCGCTTGCGGAGCTCGCCGGAGCGCAGTCTCTCCACCCACCACTGCGCCTTGCGCGGCTTGGGCTCGCCGTGGACGCGGGCCAGGACGGCGTCGAGCTCCTCGTCACCGACCGGGGAGCGGTCGGTGACCACGACCATGTCGTCCCGGAGGTCGATGCGGCCGGCGACGGCGAGCTCGGCCAGCAGGGCGCCGGCGACGGCGGCGTCGAGCTCCACGCTCCCGGCCTGGGGGCGGCCGGTCTCGTCGTGGTAGCCGAGCAGCAGGAGTTCTTCGGCGATCGTCAGCGTCACGGTTCCACCCTAAGCGGCGATCCCGGCCCCCGGGCAGAATGCGTTTCATGGGTATCTCGCAGGAATTGCAGGCCATTGGGCGGCCGATGCTCGACGCCCAGCTCGCCCACCCGACGGTCCGGGGCATCGCCAACGGTGACCTGCCGGAGGAGGTGTTCCGGTCGTGGCTGGAGCAGGACTACCTGTACCTCCACGACTACGTGCGGGTGTTCTGCCGCCTCGCCTGGCAGGCGCCGGACAAGCACCTCGGCGACCTGGTCGACCTGGCGTACTCGACCTTCCACGACGAGCTCAACCTGCACCGGTCGCTCTCCGCCGAGTTCGGCGCGGACCTGGAGGGTGCGGTGAAGGGGCCGGCCTGCGCCGCCTACACCTCGTTCCTGCTGGAGGCGGCGGCGAACTACGCCGAGGGTCTCGCCGCGCTCTACCCGTGCATGTGGGGGTACTCCACCCTCGGCCAGATCCTCGCCAAGAACCCGCCCGCCGAGCCGCGGTACCGGCGGTGGGTGGAGACCTACGCCGACCCGAACTTCGCCGCGCTCGCGGACCGGATCGCGGTGATGCTCGACGAGGCGAACCCGGACCCCGAACGGGCCAAGGCCCTGTTCATCGAGGGCATGAACCACGAGCTCGCCTTCTGGGACGTCCCCGTCTGATCCGGCGGCCCACGGCGGCCGCGGGATTGCCGCGGCGGGCGCCGGGTACCTGCAGGGCATGCCGGAGCTGCCCGAGGTCGAGGCGCTCGCCGCCTTCCTGCGCGCGCGGGCCGGCGGCCGTACGGTCGCCGGGGCCGACGTGGTCGCGGTCCAGGCGCTGAAGACCGTGAACCCGCCTCCGGCGGCGCTCGTGGGGCGGGCGATCACCGGCGTGCACCGGCACGGCAAGTTCCTCGACCTGGAGTGCGAGGGCCTGCACCTGGTCGCGCACCTCGGCCGGAGCGGCCGGTTGCGCTGGCGCGACGACCTCACCGGCGCCCGGCCCGCCCGGTCCGGGCGGGGTCCGCTCGCCGCCCGGGTACGGCTCTCGCCGGACCCCGAGGGCAGGGCGCCGGGGTTCGAGCTGCACGAGGCGGGCCCGCGCAAGCGCCTCGCGCTCTACGTGGTGCACGACCCGGCCGAGGTGCCGGGCATCGCCGGCCTGGGGATCGATCCGCTGTCGGACGGCTTCACCGTGGCCCGGCTCCGTGAGATCGTCCGGGCCGGCCGTACCCAGGTCAAAGGGCTGCTCCGCGATCAGCGGCTGATCTCCGGGATCGGCGACGCGTACTCCGACGAGATCCTGCACGCCGCCCGGCTCTCCCCGTTCAAGCTCGCCGACTCGCTGACCGACGACCAGGTGGCCGCGCTCCACTCGGCGATCGTGACCGTCCTCGGCGAGGCGGTCGCCGAGGCGCGGGCGCTCGCCGCCGAGCGCCCGGAACCGCACCCGCGGCTCCGCATGCGGGTGCACGGCCGTACCGGCGAGGCGTGCCACGCGTGCGGGGACACGATCCGCGAGGTGTCGTTCGCGGACTCGGCGCTCCAGTACTGCCCGACGTGTCAGACCGGCGGCAGGCCCCTCGCCGACCGGCGGCTGTCCCGGCTGCTCCGGTGAGGGCGGCCGGCCGCGGAAGCGCGTCCGCTCGGGGCAAGGGCGGCTCAGCCGCACGCGTCCGCTCCCCGCGGGGCCGGCTCAGGCGCAGGCGTCCGCTCCCCGCCGGGGCGAGCACCCGGCGCCGGCCTGCAGAATGGCACGCATGACGGTGCACGAAGTGGACGCGAGCGAGGTCCCCGAGAACGCCTTCCTGCTCGACGTCCGGGAGCTCGACGAATGGCGGGCCGGGCACGCGCCGCAGGCGGTGCACATCCCCATGGGCGACCTGCGGTCCCGGATCGGGGAGGTGCCCGACGCCCAGCCGATCTACGTGATCTGCCGGGCGGGCGGCCGGTCCGCGCAGGCGGCCGCGTGGCTCAACCACATCGGCAAGCAGGCGATCAACGTGGGCGGCGGCATGCAGTCATGGGCGGCGGCCGGCCGCCCGATGGTGAGCGAGACCGGGATGCCCCCGTACGTGGCCTGACACCGGCGCGGACCGGCCGCCGGCCCCGGCGCGGCCAACGGGGCCCGGCGTTCCACCTGGCGTTCTCCACCGCGCGGGCCTGCCCCGGTCCGCGCCGCGGCCTGCGGATTCTTTACCGCGCGGCTTGACCGGGCGTGACAAATCACCGACCAGTGCGCATAATCACGTCGGCAAAACTCGATTGAACCGCGGGAGCTCGGGCCTGACCGGGCTGAGAGGGCGGCTGACACGGCGCCGCCGACCGCCTGAACCTGTCCGGGTAATACCGGCGTAGGGAGTGTGCGATGACGTCTGGCCGCGTCGGTTCCGACCGTTCCGAAGCCCCGCTCACCCTCGACGAAGAGCCGCCCAAGACCCTCGGCCTGCTCGACCAGGGGGCGTTCTGGGCCAACCTCGGGGTGAGCCTCCTCGGGTTCTCCGGCGCGCTGTTCCTCCTCGACCCGCTCGGCGGTGAGCCGCTCACCTTCCCCGCGGCCCTGCTCGCCGCGGTCATCGGCAGCCTGATCGGGACCGCGATGGTCGGCGTGTCGGCGATCCCGGGCACCCAGACCGGCCGGCCCGCGATGGTGCTGCTCCGGGGCCTGTTCGGCACCCGCCTCTCCTACGTCCCCACCGTGCTCAACATCGTGCAGATGCTCGGCTGGGGGGCGTTCGAGCTGTGGGTGATCGCCCGGGGAGCCCAGGCGATCTTCGGGCCGGGCACGCCGTACGCGCTGTGGGTGGTGCTCGCCGGGGTGGTGACGATCGCGCTCACCATCCGGCCGCTCGGCTCGCTGCGGCTGCTGCGGCGGTACGTGACGGCGGGCGTGATCGTGTCGATGGCCTGGCTCTCGGTGGTGCTCTTCGCCCGGGTGCCCTCGCTCGGCGAAGGGTCGTGGCACGCGTTCGCCCCGGCCGTCGACTATGTGATCGCCCTGTCGGTCTCCTGGGTGCCGCTCGCCGCCGACTTCACCCGGCACTCCCGGTCGAGCGCGGCGGCGTTCACCGGGGTGGTGGGCGGGTACACGATCGCCCAGGTCGCCTGCCTCGCGCTGGGGATCGCCGCGCTCGCCATCGTGGGCAACGACCCGGACCGGGTCTGGGACCCCTTCGTCGCCGCCCCGCTCGGCGGGCTGTTCTTCGGGATCCTGGTGCTGCGCGAGGTGGACCAGTCGTTCGCGAACGTCTACTCGACCACCATGTCGATCCAGAACCTCCGGCCCCGCCTCGACCGGCGGGTGATCTCGGTGGCGGTCGGGGTGGTGACCATCCTCATCGCGCTCGTGGCCGACGTGACCGCCTACGGCGCCTTCCTCAGCGTGATCGGCGCGGTCTTCGTGCCGATGTTCGCGGTGCTCGCGGTGGACTACTTCGTGCTCGGCGGCGCGTCCCGCTGGAACACCGCGGAGGACGCCCCCGCGCGCTGGCTCATGCTCGTGCCGTGGCTGCTCGGCTTCGCCGCCTACTGGCTCGTGACGGCCACGCCGACCGTCGGCTGGTGGGACGCGATCTGGGCCGCGGCGCGCTCGGCCATCGGGTTCACCAGCCCGCCATGGCTGAACGCCGCGCTCGCCGCGTTCGTGATCTCGGCCGCCGGCACCCTGCTCGCCGGGCCGATCGTCCGGCGGCGGCGTATGGCCGAGGCGGAGCGGCGGGACCCGGCGCTCACCGGCCGGTGACCACCGGACCAGGCTCATCGGCCATGACCGCGGGCATCGATCGGCCGGGCCGTACGCCGGCGGGATCAGGCGAGCGCGCCTTCGAGCCGGAGCAGGTACCCCTTGGCCTCGGCGCCCCCCGCGTACCCGCCCAGCGACTCGGCGGACTCCACCGCCCGGTGGCACGGCACGAACAGGCAGACCGGGTTCGCGCTGAGCGCGCTGCTCACCGCCCGCACCGCCTGCGGCCGGCCGATGCGCGCCGCGATGTCCCGATAGGTCGTGGTCGTGCCGTACGGCACGGAGAGCATCATCTGGAGCACGGTCCGCACGAACGGCGCCGCGAGCTGGAGATCGGCCGGGGTGGAGAAGGCGCGGAGCCGGCCTTCGAAGTACGCGTCGAGCTCCCGCCGCACCGGGTCGATCCGCCGCGGGTCGGAACCGATGGACCCGCCCAGCGATTTGTGGATCCGCGCGTAGACCGTGTCCTCGTCCTCATAGCTGCACGCCACCACACCGCGTGCGGTCACCGCGAGCACAAGGCGGCCGACCGGGCCGTCGGTGGACCCGAGGGCGATGTCCGGAGCGGGCTCGCCCTTGTACCCCGGTGCGGTCACCCGGAGGAGAGCTTCGAGGTCCCCAGAGGACATTGGCGTGCCACTTCTCCTCTCACTGCGTGGAGGAAGCGTATCGGAGCGTGCCCGGCCCGCGGAAAACCACGGAATCGAAAGTGGATAGCGGGCACGATGGGTGACGTGGACGGCTCCTGGGTGACCGACGGGGATGCGGACGGCGTCGCCGGCGCGGTCGTCGCCAGCGCCCCGGACGCCATCGTCGCCTTCGACCGCGATCTGGCGGTGGTGAGCTGGAACGCGGCGGCCGAGCGGCTCTTCGGCTGGCAGGCCGAGGAGCTCGTCGGCAAGCGGGCGCCGATCGTGCCCAGGGAGCTGATGGCCGAGCACAACGCGGTGCTCGAACGGGTCCGCACCGGTGGGCGCGTCTCCCTGCGCAGCAGGCGCTACCACCGGGACGGCCGGCTCCTCGACGTGCGGGTGGACACGAGCGCGCTGCGCTCCCCCACCGGGGCGCTCCTGGGGTACGTGAGCGTCTACCACTCGGTCGAGGACGACGACGCCGCCCAGGGCGGGGCGGCCCGCCGGGCCAGGCTGGTCCGGCGGCTCACCGACGTGGTCGCGGACATCAACGCCGACCTCGACCTGCCGATCGTGCTCGACCGCATCGCGGCGAGCCTCACCGAGCTCACCGGCGCCGACGCCGGGGCGTTCGCGTCGATCGAGGGGGACCGGCTGCGGCTCGTCGGCCTGCACCGGCTCCCCGAGGAGGCCCGGGGCAGCACGGCGGAGCTGGCCACGAGCCTGGTCGGCAAGCTGCTCCGCACCGGCCGGCCGGTGCTGCTCGAGACCGGCGTCGGCGACGGGTGCGAGGAGCCGCTCCGGGCGTACGTCCCCGGGGTGCACACCATCGCGGTGGGCCTCGCCGCGGTCGGCGGCCGGCCGTACGGCGCGCTGTACGCCCTGTTCGCGAGACACCGGGCGAGCCACGTGGAGCTGGAGCTGCTCGAGCTGCTCGCCGGGCACGCGGGGATCGCGGTGGGCAACGCCATGGCCTACCAGGAGGCGGTACGGCAGCGCGCGCACGAGCGCGCCGTCTTCGACGCGTGCGCGGACGGGATCGCGGTGCTCGACGGCGAGTCCCGGGTGGTGCGGTGGAACGCGGCCGCCGCGGAGCTGACCGGGCTCACCGCGGCCGAGGTGATCGGGAAGCCGCCGCCGTTCCCGCTGCCCGCGCCGGGGGAGAAGCTGACCTTCCGGCTGCCGTCCGGCCGCTGGCTCGACGTGCTGTGCAACGAGATCCCGGAGACCGGCGAGGCCGTGGTCGACTTCCGGGACGTGACCCGGGCGAAGGAGCTGGAGGAGGCCAAGGACCTGTTCCTCGCCGTCACCGGCCACGAGCTGCGCACCCCGATCACGATCGTGCGCGGGTTCGCCAGCACGCTCGACCGCCGGTGGGACGCCCTCTCCGACGCGGAGCGGCGGTCGGCGGTGCGCACGATCGCGGAACGCGCCAACGCGCTCGGGCGGCTCATGGACCACCTGCTGCTCGGCGCGTGGGCCGGCACGGGCGCGCTCACCATCACGACCGAGCCGTTCGACCTGGGCGAGCGGATCCGCGCGGCCACGCTCGGCCTGCCGGCGCTCTCCGACCGGCACCGGATCGAGGTGGACGTCCAGCCCGGCCTCCCGCTGGTCCACGGGGACGCCCTCGCCACCGAGATCCTGCTCGGCCAGCTCCTGGAGAACGCGTTCAAGTACTCGCCGGACGGGGGCCTGATCCGCGTCGCGGCCTGGGCCGAGGGCGACCGCGTGGTGGTCGTGGTCGAAGATGAGGGGGTGGGCATCGCGCCCGCGGACCGGGAGCGTATCTTCGAACGGTTCGTACAAGCGGACAGCGGCAACCGGCGCAGGTTCGGCGGTGTGGGCCTCGGCCTCTACATCGTGCGGAGCCTGGCCCGGGCTCAAGGAGGGGAGGTGACGGCCCACCCCCGTCCCGGAGGGGGTACGCGCATGCGGGTGGTGCTGCCGTGTGCGGTGCCCGATTCGGGGCAGGGTAAGCAGAAGGCCCCGATGACCACTGATCAATAGTCGAATGTCAGCAATCTGTGATCGATGCTTCGGTTTCTCTGGTGACTTCACGGGGCATTTCGGCCGTACTGGGGGGCTGGTTTCCTCCGGGAAACGGATGCGGGGAGGTGATTGCGTCGCGCGTTGTGATGCTGCCGTACGCGCCGTCGAGCGTCGCCATCGCCCGCCAGCGCCTCAGTGCCGAGCTGCAGGCCGCGGGGCTGGTCTCCTCCGCGGTCGATGACGTCGTTCTCGTGCTGAGCGAGCTGCTGAGCAACGCCCTCCGGCATGCCCATCCGCTCCCCTCGGGCAAGCTCCGGGTGGCGTGGAGCTGCTCCGAGAGCCACGTCGAGGTGCAGGTGAGCGACGGTGGGGCGGCGACCGAGCCGCGTGCGGGGTGCCTGACGCTCTCCTCGCTCGGCGGCCGCGGGCTGAGCATCGTGGACTACGTGGCGGAGCGGTGGGGGGTGCGTCACGAGGACCGGCAGACCACGGTCTGGGCGCGGATCACCGCCTCCTGGGAGTCGAAGAACGGGACCGGGCCGCACACGGCCGAGCACCCGCCGGGCGCGGCGGGCCGTACCGAAACCCGGGGAAACCGGTGACCGGAATCGGCCCTATCGTCGCCCGCCCGTCCGGCCCGGTACGGGCGCCCGGTGCGGCGGGCGCCCGGGATCGGCTCGGCCGCTGACGTGACCGATCGGCTCAGCCGGTGACGTGACCGCCGGGGCGTGCCGGGTTCACGATCTGCCGGACACCTTGCCGACGAGGGTGACCGCCACGAACCCGAGGAACGCGAGGACCGCGGCGAACAGCAGGAACTTGAAGATCGCGAACAGCGTCGGCAGCACGAAGCCGAACACGAGCCACAGGGCGAGGAAGATCCCCAGGACGGTGAGCGCGATACGGGCCATACCGCCACCGTACGCGACCGGGCCGGAGGGCGCGACCGCTCAGGGCTCGCCCGGGACGTCGTGCCCGGCCGCCTCCCCGCCCCCCGCCGGCTCGGGGATGCCCGGCACCCGGGGCCCGGCGGCTCCCTCGCCGGCCCGGTGCAGGCCGCGCTGCGCCTGCCATGCCGTACCGATCGGGTAGCGGTTGATCCGCTCCGGCCGTTCCCGCGGCGCGAACGCCTCGCTCATCGCCCGGAACGTGGGGCAGGGCCACCGCCACATGCAGCTCCGGCACCGCAGGATCGGCCGGGACGGGTCGGTGGTGATGCCGCCCGCGTCCCGCGGCTGGTGCAGCTCGAGGAGGCGGAGGACGAGTTCGGTGAGGGTGAGCACGTCATCCCGCGCCTCGGCGAGGAAGTCGAGATCCTCGGGGGTGAGCCGGGTCGTGACCGGGACGTGGCCCTCACGATTGATCAACTGACGCAACGGTTCGATCGTCTCGCGCCAGATCGACGCCTTCGCGCCGCGGCTCTGGATGATCTCCAGGTGCTCGCGGACCCGCTGCCGACTTGGGTCTTCAGGAATGCCGCTGCTCATCTTTTCCGGGCCCATTGTGCTCGGCGCCCGCCCTCCTTCGTGAAGCGATGGCCAAGACGCGGAGGTTCCGGGCCCTCCTTCCGGCCAGGCCGGTATCGCTCAGCGTCAAGCTTTGCGTACTCGGCGTTCGCTTGCCTACAGAATCGCGGAGAAACGCGGCAACTATTGTGTGGGCTCCGGCGAAGCGTGACCCGGGAGCCGGTGCGGCGCTAGTGTCGCCTCGTGGAGCTCAAAGTCGCGACGCGATCCAGCGGCGGAACGGCCATAGTGGCCGTATCCGGCGAAATCGACCTATATACCGCGCCTCAGCTACAAGCGGAATTCGCGCGGCTTATCAGCACCTCGCCCCAGCGAGTGGTGATAGACATGTCCGAGGTGGAGTTCTGCGACTCCACCGGCGTGAACGTCCTGCTCTCCGCGCTCAAGCGGCTGCGCGAGCGCGGTGGCGATCTGGAGGTGGCGGCCCCGCGGTCCGCGGTACGGAAGATCCTCCAGGTCACCGGCCTGGACTCGGTCTTCACCGTGCACGACGCGGTGCCGGACGACCTGCTCACCACCGAGCACAAGGGCTGACCGCTCATGAACGAACGCATCACCCCGGACACCGCGGTAGTGATCCCGGCCAAGGACGAGGCCGAGCGGATCGGCGCCACCGTGACCGCCGCGGCGAAGCTCCCCGGCGTCGATCTCGTCGTGGTCGTCGACGACGGGTCGGCCGACGAGACCGCCCGGGTGGCCGCGGAGGCCGGGGCCCGCGTGGTACGGCACAGCCGCAACCGGGGCAAGGCGGCGGCCATGGAGACCGGTGCCGAAGCCGTCCGGCTGCTCGACGGGGAGCAGCCCAGGCACCTCCTCTTCCTCGACGCCGACCTCGGCGACACCGCGGCGGCCGCGCACGCGCTCATCACCCCGGTCCGCTCCGGCGCCGCCGACATGACCATCGCGAACTTCACCACCCGGGTGAAGCTCGGCGGCCACGGCATGGTGGTCCGGCTCGCCCGGGACGGCATCAAGCGGCTCACCGGGTGGGAGGCGAGGCAGCCGCTCAACGGCCAGCGCTGCCTCACCCGCGCCGCCTTCGAGGCGGCGCTGCCCCTCGCCTTCGGGTTCGGCGTGGAGACCGGCATGACCATCGACCTGCTCCGGGCCGGTTTCCGCGTCCTCGAGGTCGAGGTCGACATGGCCCACCGGGCGACCGGCACCGACTGGCGGTCGCAGCTCCACCGGGCCAAGCAGTTCCGTGACGTCGCGCTCGCCCTCGCCGCCCGCGAGCCCGTGATCGCGCAGGGCGTGCGGACGATCCGCGCGCTCCGCCGCTGACCCGGGCCCGGACGTCAGACGGATCGGGCGGCACCGGCGATGTGGTGAAATTTCCGGGTGGCTGCGGAGACGGCGAGGCCGGCCTGGCCGTTCGGGCGATCCGGCGTCCGGCCTCTGAACGGCACGGCGGCGGCGCGGTTCGCCGTCGCCGCCTCCTGGCTGTCCATCCTGTGCACCATCACCATCGGCCTGCTCGGGCCGTCGGCCATGGTCCCCGCGCTCCCCGGGCCCGCCTGGCACCCGCCGTACTCGCTCGGCCTCGCCCCGGACGGCCACCTCGTCATCGCGCTCGCCGCCGCGGCAATCGTCCTCGGCGCGGCCGGCCTCGCCACCGGGCTGCTCGCGGCCGAGCGGCTGCCCGGGGCGCGCACCCTGGTGGCCGCCGGGTGCGCGGCCGCCGCGGTGCTCGCGTTCCTGCCGCCGTCGGGCTCGGCCGACCACCTCAACTACGCCGCCTACGGCCGGATCGCCGTGCTCGGCCACGACCCGTACGTGACCGTGCCCGCCGACCTGCCCGGCGACCCGGTCACCGGGGCGGTCGAGGAGTGGCGGAACACCCCGAGCGTCTACGGCCCGGTGGCGACCGCCCTGCAGACCCTCGCCGGCCACATCGGCGGTGAGTCGGTGCGGCTCACCGTGTTCGTGCTCGCGCTCGCCAACGCCGCCGCGTTCATCGCCACCGGGCTGTTCCTCCACCACGCCACCCGCGGGGACCGGGGACGGCAGCGCCGCGCCGCGCTGCTGTGGATCGCCAACCCGCTGCTCATCTACCAGCTCGCCGCCGGCATGCACCTCGACACGCTCGCGATCGCGTTCGCCGTCGCCGGGCTCGTCGCCTGCGCGGGCGTGCCGCTCGGGCTGGGCGTCGCGGTGAAGGTCACCGCCGGGCTGGTCGCCCCCGGGCTCGCCTGGGAGCTGCGGCGCCGCCCGGCCCGGCTCGCCCTCGTGGTGGTCACCGCCACCGCGACGGTGCTGGTCGCCTACCGGCTCGCCGGGCCGCACGCGCTCGACCAGGTGCTGAACGCGAGCCGGTCGATCTCGCTCGCCACGCCGTGGAAGCTGGTGCAGCGGGCCCTGCAGGCCCTCTTCGGTCCGGGGGCCTACCGGCCGTGGATCCAAGCAGGCTCCCTGGCGCTGCTCGCGTCGCTCGCCGGGCTCCTGCTGCGCCGCCTGCTCGCCCGGGATCGCGCGGCGCGGGCCTCCGGCCCGGCCGGAGCGGTGGGCCCATCGGGCGCGGCTGAAGCGGCGGGCCCCCTGGGCGCGGCCGGGGCCGCCGAGCCTTCCCGTCCGGTGGACCGGAGCTCCGGCGCGGAAGGACCGGGTGACCCCGCAGGCTCCGCGCTCCCGCCGGCCACGGCGGTGGCGGGCACACCGGCGGCCGTGCCGTACCGGGAGGGCGCGGCGGTGGCGCTCGCGCTCACCGCCGCCTGGCTGTTCGCCGCGCCGTACGTGCTGCCCTGGTACGCCGGGCTGGCGTTCGCGCTGCTCGCGCTCGTCCCCGCCTCGGCGCTCGAGGCGTTCCTGGTCGCCCACCTCACCGCGCTCTCGCTCGGGTACCTCCCGGCCCGGCAGCACGGCCAGCCCGCGGACCTCGGCTGGCTGGTGAGCGTGGTCAGGGAGTGGGCGGTGCCGTGCGCGCTGATTCCGCTGACGATCGGTCTGCTGTGGTGGGCGGCCCGAGCCGGAGCGCGCGCACCGCGGCCGCGAGCGTGAGCGGCACGGCCACCGTCAGGGCCATCGCGGGGATCGCGATCCCCGAGTCGTTGAGCACGAACCCGCAGATCGCGGTGGCGAGCGCGCCGAACAGCCCGGCGCGCAGCTCGGGCGCCCTGCCGTACGCCTGGGAGAGCGCGGACGCGCCCCACCGGGACGGCTTGTGGAGCACGAGGAAGAGGAACGCGACCGCGACCAGGGCGAGCAGGGTCAGCCACACGTTGCCGAGCGTGTTGAGCATCGCGGAGAGCTTGCGGGTGACGATCGGCCAGCCCTCCCCGGCGAGCACCCGGTCGACGAACGCCCCGAGGTGGGTGCGCCGGTCGGCGGGCCGCAGCCAGTCCGCGACGCTGAGCGCGGCGATCAGGACCGCGCCGCCGAGCGCGATGAGACCCAGCCGGCCGGGGGAGATCCGCAGCCCGAAGGCCAGCAAGGCGAACACGGCCACGCCGAGCACGAACGACGGCACCCCGCCGAAGTCCGCCCCCCAGCCCGGCCAGCCGTCCACGACGATCGCGAAGAGGGCGTAGCCGAGGACCACCGGCCGCAGCAGGCCGCCGCGCAGCCGCCACAGCCCGGCGAGGAACAGGATCGTGCCGGTCGCGAACACCGCGAACGCGATGTTGCCGAACCCGTAGAACCGGCCCCCGGTCACCGGTTCGTACCCGGTGACCGCGTTCACCTGCAGGTGGGAGCCGGTCATCACGTCGATGAGCAGGGTGAGCGAGCTCACCCCGGCGACCACGGTGAGCGGGCCGAGCACGTGCCGCCGCCACGGCCCGGCGAACGCCAGCCCGGCGATCAGGACGGCGAAGCCGAGGATCACCGCGTTGAGGGCGAGCATCGGGCGCCCGGCGCTCCACCACGGCACGAGCTGGGCGAGGAACGTCGCCACCGGGACCGCCCCGCTCACCACGGCGACCACCTGGACCGCGGTGAGCATCCGCCGGAACCGGCGGACCACGGCCGCGGCGATGCCGTAGAAGGCGAGCTGCACGATCACGAGGGCGGCGTAGAACGACGGCCTGATCTCCCGGAGCACCTGGCCCGCCAGGTCGGCGGCGGCGAGCTCGGCGACCGGGTCCTCCGGGGCCGGTCCGGCGGGGCGCCACGGCCGGCCCACCGCGCCCTCCGGGGTGGGGAGGCCGAGCACGTGGGTGACGGTCGCGGTCACGTCGGTGATCGTGACCAGGGCGTCCTGGCGGGTGGAGGCCGCGGTGAGCGTGCTCCGCCAGTACGGCTCGCCCCGGCCGGGGCCGAGGGCGATGGCGACGTGGAGGTGCGCCAGGGATCCGGCGTCGGAGAGGCCGGCGACGAGGACGAGGGTCTCGGGTGGGAGGTGTCGCAGTAGCTCGCCCACGGTCCGGTCGGCGGCGCGGACCGCGGTGGCGCGGGCCGCGTCGTCGAGCTCGACCGCGCGGCCCTGACCCGCGCGCCACCACGCTCTGGCGATCTCCCCGGCCTCGGCGAAGACCGCGGCGTACGGGGTGAGGTCGGGCAGCTCGCCCGGGGTGCGCGCGTACGTGGCGACCCGGCCGTTCTGGTCGGCGGCGGCGAGCGCCGCCCCGGGGCCGACGGCGGCGACCCGGCCCCCGGCCGCGGTGATCGCCTGGCCGAGCAGGCCGATCCTCGCCTGGTAGGCGCTCGACCGCTGCAGGGCGGCCAGCTCGGACCACCCGGGGACGGTGGCCGACCCGTCGGCGGCGCGGACCGGCTCCGGGGCGGGTGGGCAGCCCGGGCCCGGCGCGGCGGCCCGCTGCCCGGCGGAGACCGTCAGCCACCCGGCGACCGGGCAGTTCACCGACGTCCCCTCGGGCGGGATGGTCCGGGTGGAGAGCGAGGCGACCGCGCCCTCGGTGGCGAGCTGCCAGAGGTTGGGGGTGCGCTCGGGGTCGAGGTCGCCCCACCGGAGGCCGGGGATCCCGATCACCGCGACCCGCTGCGCCCGGTCGGCGGGGGAGGCGGATCCCGCTCGGGCGTTGCCGGGCCGCGCTGTGGCGGCCGCCGACGTCGCGGCCGCCGGCGCGGCGGTGACGGCGGGCTCGCGTGCCGCGGATGCGGACAGGGAGGTCTGAGACGTGGTGGCCGATGGTGCCGCGGCGGTGGCCGGCGCGGGTGCCGGCGCCGGAGCAGTGGCCGGCGAGGACGCCGGAACGGCGGTCGCGGACGCAGGTGACGCCGTGCCGAACACCACGGCGACCAGGACGAGGAGAACGGCGATCAGCGGGGCGACCGCCGGCACACGCCGGTCCCCTGGGTGCCGGCGAGACGGCCGCCGAGCACCAGGCGCCGGCCAGGGCTCACCGCTCGTGGCAGGCACTCTCCTGGCTCCTCGGCTTGCGATGGTTACGACTGGCACACACCCGTCCGTTCCACACCGGCCCTGGCCGTCCTGACCGGGGCATCCATGCCGCCCAACGGTTTCCGAACTGTACCGGCGGCACGGGCCCGCTCCCCACAGCGTGCTTCGGCAGGCTCTTTCGCCTGAGCCGTGGGCGTGTCCTCGGAGTGCGGTATCACGCTCGGACCGCCGTTGAAGGCCGGCGTGGCTCAGGTCCACGGGACCCCATGCATGCTGGAGTTGCACAGCACGGCTTGATCACCGGCGACCGGTCCGAGAAACCGTGAGGCCACGTCCCGAAGCCATCGGCTGATGGGAGCCGCTCCGGCGTGATGATCAGATCAGATGAGTATGGGCAGCGAGCAGGCCGGCGGCCGGTTTCTGGACCCGCTGATCCAGTTGTGGCAGCTGACCGACACCGTCCTGGTGCGTTGCCCCGCTTGCGGTGGGTGCGCGCTCGTGCTGCGGGATTTCGATACCGCTGAACGCGTGCCGGAGATCAGCGGGGCATTGAGCGGCCGCCGCCGGCTTCGGTGCCGGGCATGCGGGTTCTGCAAGGACGAGTTCTTCTCGGAATTCCTGTTCGGCGGACCGGTCGACCCCTTCTTCCGGCTTCCGCTCTGGCTGCAAACCGACTGCCGCGGCCACGTCCTGTGGGCCTACAACGTTGAGCACCTCAATCTGCTGGAGTCCTACGTCGCGGCACGGTTGAGAGAACGACGCGCGGTTCCGGGTTCGCTGAGCATGCTGGCCCGGCTTCCCGCATGGGTGAAGTCGGCCAAGAACCGCGACGAGGTGTTACGGGTTATCGGCAGAATGCGGGCATCACTTCCCCATTCGTGACAGCCTGGTGACAAACTCGGCCGTGCCTGGCTTGGCGCACACCGCTATCGCTTCATAGCCCGCTCGAGAAACGCTGTGATCTCGTCATAATCACGCGGGGCGTTTCGTTCGCCGGGTAACTCGAAGGGCATGGCTCGTAGAGGTTGCCCCAGCGACGTGCGTGGCACGGTGATCACGTCGTGTCAGGGCCGCGAGCTCCACCGAGGAGGGCAGGATGACCGGTCCGATCAAACGGTGCCGTTCGAGCACGAATGCCCTGCTCCTCGCTCGGAAACAGGGCGCTTTTCCCGGTGGAGCCTAGGGGAGTCGAACTCCTGACCTCCCACGGTTGCCGGGCTAAGCCTCTAGATGGCTGATGCGGCAGGGGCTGATCACCCACCCGCCGTCGCCGCAGGAACAGCCAAGTTGACCGGTCCTTGCGGGCGGTCCCAGCCGTTATGGAGACACTCGCCCGCGGAGACAGCGGAACGGAAGTGATTCAGACTTCTCCTGAAGCTGAATACATCGATGCGCCCCAGAGATAGGGGAACCATTTTCGCGCTTCTCCCGGTAGAGACGCGAGAATGGCCACCGGCGGTTCCGGTCGATGAGCGGCCTGGTGCCATCAGTGGGCGGACCGAATCCAGGCCGCATGACCGGCCGCCAAGCGGACGCACTGCGACTCGTTTTCTGATCCGTAGGCCCGCAAACGATCAACAGTCGATGGCGCACGCATGATCAAGCTTCTACCTCAGTCATCTACGGTCTTCAGTATGTTCGGCGACTATCCTGAAGCCGGAGCCCTTCCGGAGGCGTCAAGTCTGTTCGCCCTTATGCGTTGCAAGTCCTTGAGATACTCGCGGACCGCGGGCCCATACTTGCGATGAGCAGCCTGTGCGCTAATTCCCAGACTCTGGCCGATTTCCTTCCACGTGGGACGTTTAGGCGGCCCGCTCTGGACGTCAACAGCGAGATCGCGATCAGCGCGCACAATCAAGCGTTCGAGATGTTCCTCTATAGCCCGGTTGAGCCTAGCGGCTATCTCGATCTTGGCCAGCAGATCAGTGGAGGCTGACTCCTGCGCAGCCAGGCGGTCAACCAGTTTCCTCACAACGGTAGCCAGGTAGGCATCAAGATCATCTCGTCTCGCAATCATCAACATATGTTGACGCGTAGCCGATGCTCCGTCCAGGGCGCTTGCGAAAGAGCAGGTCAGATCGCTCGTTGAGCCTAGGGCGGTTGAGCCCCGACCTCGTTAGGTTGGTTCGTCGGGAACAGCCGGGCACGAGATGGAACGGCCCTCCGGTAGCGCGGAGGGCCGCACCGTCCCTTCATCGAATGGAAGAGGAAGATGCCACTAATGACTGTGTCACGGCGGCCGTGGTGGAGACGAGCAGGGTGCGCGGTAGCTGGGCTATTACTGGTGGCAGTTGCCTACATGTGGCCTGAGCTCGGGCAGGCGCTGAGTGCTGCGGCGGGGGTACTCGCACTCGGCATGGCACAACGCAATCGGTTTAAGTCAAACGGGTCTCCCATGGGCAGGCGTAGGGCCCGACACTGGCGAAAGCTGAGTCGTTAGTGGCCCTGGCTGCCGGCGAACCGAACGGAAAGGCGGCGCCGGCGAATCCGACCCGGCGAGCCAATGGCACGTTAAGAGCACGAACGCCCTGTTCCTCGCTCAGGAACAGGGCGCTTTTCCCGGTGGAGCCTAGAGGAGTCGAACCCCTGACTTCCTGCGTGCAAATCGGCCGGATCACGGGCGTCATGGGCCGCGACCTGCTCTGCGGGTCTCCGCGAGTGACCGTGATCGACCGCTGTCGACCCCTCTCAATGGCACGCTAATGGCACGACGATCATGGCCATGACGGCCGGAGCGAGAGATACGCCGCCCGCCCCCTGGTCTGCTCCCTCCTCCTCGTAGCCGTCGATCCCAGGCCGGACGGCGCACGTGCGTCCGGTCCGCCGGAGCGGCACCGGCCGAGACCGAGATCAACAGTGAGGCAGCCGGCTCCGCGTCTCGATGCGAATCGCCGGGCTCTCATCGTGATCGGCTACGGCCCGAAGCCGCGCGCGGACCACCGCGTCGTCAGCGGCGTAACGAAAAAGCGCTTGGACCGCGCGAAAGCGCACCTGCTCGTCCGGATCGTGGGAGGCGGCGAGGAAGGCACCACGTGCCCGTTCGGGTTCACGAGCGTTGAGCACCGTGATCGCCGCGGCTCGGACCCGCGGCTCAGGATCATCCATCGCGGCCAGGAACATGTCGCCGATCGCGTTCCCGAGCACATCGATATCGGGTCGCTCCCGCCACGGGTCCTTTCGGTAAGCGCGTCGCCCCGCTTCGGCGCCGGCGATGCGGGCCGCGGCGGAAGGCGAGGTGAGCAGCCCGCGCAGCACCTCGAGGCGGTGGTCGCCGCTGTGAGCGAGCCGTACCAGCGCGGCACCGACGACTTCGGGTGCCGGATCGCCGACCATGCCGTGGATCAGGTTCATGTCCACGTACTCGACCGCCATGGCGCGCACCGCAGGATCCGGGTCGCGCAGTGCGGGCCGGATGAGATGCCGGACATGGCCTAGCTCACTGCGCCGATCGGCCATCTCGCCCAATACCCAGGTGGCACGGGCACGTCCCACAGGCCCGGCACCGCCATACAGCCCCTCGGCGAGCACGTCGATGGCCGAACTCTGGGTCAGGGGGTAAGGCGCCGCGAGGCGGAAGCAGGCCCGCACGGCGTTCTCGGCTTCCGCGCCTTCCTCGCCCGTGAGAACGATCCGGGCGAGAGCGTCATGATCCTGGGGAAGTGGATCCTCGCGCTGGAAGAGCCAGTTCTCGTACCAGGTCAGGAAATCCGGCGCCGGGTCGAACGTCGGCCAGTCATTGCCGTCCACGTCGAGGTGGACGATCCTGCCTCGATGCGGGCCTGTGACGACGAGTACCTGGTAGAAGGTACATCCCTCCTCGGTGAGGGGGATCGCGCCGCACCAGAAGTATCCGGGGTAGAAGGGGATCCCGTCGTCCTCGTCGAGCGCCATCTCGTCGGCCCAATCCGAGAGCGGTAGCGTATCCGGACGGAACGGGAACGGCACAAGGAGCCCTGGGCCCGTGTATTCGGGGTTGAGCGGGAGCAGCCGGTAATGGCTCGGTCCGGCACCGCCATTGGCGATCCGGGTGATGAACGCACGGTAGTCCTCGGGCAGCCGGATCTGGTTACGACGTTCGAAGGCCTCCACCTGCTCCTCCGGCAGAGGGGGCTCCAATCGGTACCGATGATGCACGGCCCCGCAATGCCCCAGCCGCCTGCCCACGTCGTTGCGGAGCTCCGCTCTTTTGGAAGGGGAGGTGGCCGTGCCCCGATCTAATCGGCGGAGCAGTTTTCGCACCTCAGGCCGCTTGGGGATGGCGGCCAGTTCGTCACGCACTCGATTGATCCGCGACTCCAGGTCCGGTGTCGTCACAGCACTACGGTAGGCCGCGTCCGGATTCGCTGATCAACTTTTCGGCTTTCCGGGGAGGGGGAGCATAGTGCGGGCACGCAACCGTGAGAAGCCGACTGAAGGTCACAGCCCAGGCGGGGAGAACGCTCCCTCACCTGGCTTTCTCAAGGTGGAGCCTAGGGGAGTCGAACCCCTGACCTCCTGCTTGCAAAGCAGGCGCTCTGCCAGCTGAGCTAAGGCCCCTGGGTGAGCACTACCACGGAACATGTAGATCGCCGACCCTTGGCGCCTCCACGGTAGCAACAGCGCCTGCTCCGACGCCAATCGATACTCCGCCGGCCGGCGAACCTGAACGCCGGCAGATCAGCGTGCGGAGGTCACCGTCTCCGATGTATCGGGCTCGCTGTCGAGCACCAGGGCGGGGAAGTCGGCGAAGGAGTCCAGGATGTGGGTCGCCCCACCGCTGATGAGACGCTCCCGGCTGTGGACGCCGGTGAGCACGCCGACGACGAGCGAGGCGCCGGCCCGGCGGCCGCAGAGCATGTCGCTCTCCGAGTCGCCGACCACGGCGACCTGCCGTACGTCGTCGATGCCGAGCCGGAGCACGGCGGTGAGGACCATGTCGGGGTAGGGGCGTCCGCGTCCGGCGTCCTCCGGGCAGAGCGCGAGGTCGAGCATGTCGGCCCAGCTCAGGTTGCTGAGCACCCGGCTCAGCGTGTTCCGGCTGAAGCCGCTGATCAGCGCGATCTTGATCCCGTTGTCGCGGAGCTTCTCGAGCGCCTCGACCGTCCCGGGCAGGGAGACCAGCCCGGATCGCTCGAGCGCGCTCTCGAAGGACCGCTCGAACGCGAGGTTGGCCGCCTGCGCCTGGGCCTCGTTCCCGGGGAAGATCCCCCGGAACACCTCGATCTTTGGACAGCCCCGGGACCTGTGCACATGCACCATGGCCCGTGCATACGCACTGGTCCCGGGAACGATGCCCTGCGTGGCGATCGCCTCGGCGAACGCCCGCTCCACCATGTCGATGTCACCGATCGTGGTGCCTGCCAGGTCGAGGCAGGCGAGTGTCACGGGTGCCATCCCCGTACCCTTACCACGATCAAGCACCATCCCTGATGGTCAGTTCTCGCTGCCGGTGGCCTCGGTCCACAGGTCGAGCTCGGCACGGTCGGCCTGCACCTTGCGCCAGATCAGCAGCCCACCGAGGGCGACCAACGCCAGAACGAGCAGCTTCTTCACGGTCTGACCCCACTTCTCGACGGTCTCACTCCGCGTGAGACAGCGCCCAGTCTCACGTCTCAGCAGCCTAGCAAGGCTTCCCCGCCCGGCTCTGGTGGCCGGTATATCGGACGAGCCGAATCGCCGATTGCTGACATCCTCCATCGGCGCGATCTCCGGCTCACTCGGCGGCACGCCGTGGACAGAATGCCCAGGTCCCGCCCATGTTAACCCTGGGATTCGGATGTGCTGAAGTGACGCTGATGAGATTTCGGACACGCATCTTCCCCGCCGGTTATGGCCCGGCCGCACCCGCTCACCGGCCCTGATCCGGACGGTCGCCCGCCCAGCCGTACGGCCGGCATTACGCCGGCCCGCCCTGTGGACTAGCTAAAACGGGCTAATCACCACAACACCCTACAGAACGCATCTTCGCCGCTTGACAGCCATCCGGAGGGCCTCTTCCGTCAATTTAGTCAAAATTTCACTAACCATCACGCATAGCTGCACGTGCATCTGAAGTTGCACAGAGGTACCAGCGGTAGCAATATTTACTTGACATCCTCACCCTGCCTCCGGCGACGCGACCGTCCTTTAGGGCTCCCCCATGACCGCTGATCGGACAGCCCATGCCTTAAATCCCGAATTAACCCCCGATGGGCGCAAGCGCTGGCTAGCGACCCTCAAACAGGTTTTTTCCGGCAAAACGCCCTGGCCGTGGACCTCGCACGGCCAACGGGACGACGTACGCGTCGCCGTATGCGAGCTCGGCACCGACATCCTCGCCCCGCGGACGGCCCGCCGATTCGTCGTCGACGTGCTGTGCCGCTGGGACATGCCGGACGTCCGGGACGACGTCGAGCTCGTGGTCTGCGAGCTCGTGGCCAACGCGATCAACCACGGGCTGCGCAATACCGCCCACCTCGCCCCTATCCGCCTCCTGATGTTCGGGATGTCCCGCTCCCTGCTCTGCATGGTCCTCGACCCGAGCAGTGAACCGACCCGTCCCCGGTCGCTCGACCGCACCGCCGAGACCGGCCGGGGCCTGCAGGTGGTCGCCGGGATCAGCGAGCGCTGGGGGTGGAGCCCGCTCCCCACGGGCAAGGCGGTCTGGGCCAGCTTCACCGCGCCCGCACCGCCCGAACCCGCGGTGACGCCCGCGATCACGCGCACCCAGCCGGCCGCCGCCCCCGCCTTCGGCGCCCCCGCGATGCCCGCCCCCATGCCGCCGGGCGGCGTCCGCCGTACGGTGTCTCCCGCCCGGCCCGGATTCACCTGCGCCTCCTGACCCCGCCGCTCTCCGCAGGCGCCGCGCCGTACGCCGCGAACCCACGCCACCGTCCACGAGCCACCCGCGGCGCCCGGCGCGGCGCATGACCTTTTATTAAGGAGCCCGCCGGCGCGCCCGGCTCATCCCGGCCCGGCCGGCACGGCGGCCGCCAGGCCGGGTGGCCGGTCCACCGCGACCACGGCGGCGCGGAGCCCGGGCCCCGCGCCGCCGCCGGGTTCTGGCTCAGACGAGCCGGCCGGACCAGGTGTTCGCGGCGAGCTTGTACACGCCGTAGGTCTCGCCGTCGAAGTAGGGGGAGATGCTGGTGTCGATCCGCAGGTTGCGGTTCCGGTCGGCCACCCCGATCGTCACCCCGTTCAGGTAACCGAGCCGGGTGCTGTTCTTGTAGCTGAGCAGCCAGGACGAGCCGATCGCGCCCTGCCCGGTGAACGACGACCTGACCCCGATGAGCTCCTCGCCCTTGATCGCCGGGGCCTTGACCGCGAAGGTCTTGCCGTACGACCACTTGAGCGTCCGGCCGGAGAACACCCGGTCGCCGTCGGGGTGCGCGCCGCTCGGGTAACCGAAGACGAAGACGTACCTGCCGATCTTCTGGTTGTAGGCGAGCCCCTGGCCGCCGACGTTGTCGCCGAGCCGGCCGGCGTCGGTGACGCTGCGGATGTAGTAGTGGTCCCGGTAGTACTTCTCCTGGGCGGTGGTCTTGATCCACCGCTTGAGGAAGTACTGCCGCTTGTATGCCTCGGCGAACCGCTTGCCGCGGATCACCTTGAGCTCACCGAGGAAGTTCTTGTCCCGGCGGAGCTTGTGATACTCGGCCCAGGAGATGCGGATCCACCGGTTGCTCCGGCTGCCGCACCAGGAGACGCACTTCTCGCCGTTCTTCATCGCCCGGCTGGGGTTGGGCGCGGCGAGGTAGGTCTTCCGGTCGACCTCCTGGGCGGTGAGGTGGATGCCGTTGATGCCCTTGGTGAAGTACTCCTTGTGCTTGGCGTAGGCGTCGGCCGGCGGATCGACCTGCTCGGTCTTCTTCCCGACGATCTTCTTCCAGTACGGCCCGCCCTCGGTGTACCTCCGGGCGAACTCCTCGGCCGAGACCTCGCGCGAGACGATCTGCTTGTCGCCGGTGTAGCGGTCGTAGGTCTTCTTGTCGACCTCTTTGGGGTCGGAGAGCTTGATGCCGTTGTAGACGACGACGAACGCGTAGTTGCGGTCGCCGTCCTCGAAGACGTCGAAGTCGTAGTGGGTGAACGCCTGCTTGCCGACGTAGATGCCCCACGGGGTCTTGCCCTGGTAGTAGCCGGGCACGAACACCCACTTGTCGAGGGTCGCCTTGTTGCTCCGCGTGTCGTAGACGCAGTGGCCGGCGGTGGCCACCAGGTTGCGGTAGCGCGAGTTGATCGCCGTGGCGGAGCACCAGTGCGGCTTGCCGTCGGCGCCGAGGAAGAACACCTTGCCCGTGGTCCGGGGCAGGTTGACGTTCTTCGCGGTCGACCGGGACTTCTTCCGGTAGCCCGTCGGGCTGATCTTGCCCGGCTTGGTCTTCGCCGGCCTGCGGCCGACGTAGGAGACGTGCTTGGCGGAGACCGTGGTCTCCACGTTGTACGGCGTGGCCTCCTTGAGCTTCTCGGCCGACCAGAAGAAGGCCACCTGCTGCGCGGCGAGCGTGGACCCGGCGAGCGTGTCCTTGGATCGGTAGTCGTCCGCGAGCGCGGGGGTCGACGCGACCGCGGGAGCCAGCAGACCGGCGGCCACCACCGTGGTCGCGAGGGTGAGGGTGCGTTTCATGTCTGCCCCTTGCTCTGTCGCGGGACGTCACTTGCGCCCCAGGCGTCAGTTAAGGTCGGGACAAGAAACTACAAACAAACGGCAACGCGAGTAAGGCCGATTAACCGTACTGATCACGAAATAGATGATCTTTACCGTTTAGTGATACTTGCAGCGGCCGCAGAATTCTCAGCATTCTCCCAGGTAACCCACTGACCGCCGAGAGCAGGAAAAACAGCCTCACACCACGATCAATCCCGTTCAGTGTGACGAAGATCACACTGAATGGACGGCACTGATCACCGGGCTGGAACCGTCTAATAGCCCGCACTCCGGTTCTGGATCGATCCGCGGGCGCGGGCGGACGACCGCGGCACGGCCGGTGGGGCGCACCACCCGGATCGCGTTCCCGCGGGCGAGCAGAACGTTCCATCGGATGAGTGGATCGTTCCGCGTTCCGGCGACGAGCACCTGTCCATTCCCGCCGAATCTCAGCGAACGGCCGGTGCGAGCACGGGTGCGGTGCGTAGATTAGGCATCCAAATCATGATCTTTCGTGCACCCGGGAGCGGAACGTGGCCACTCTCTCGGTTCTCCTCAACCAGATCGACAATGGAACGATCCTCCTGCCCGAATTCCAGCGCGGGTACGTGTGGAACCGCGACCAGGTTCGCGGGCTGATGCGCTCCCTGTACAAGGGCTACCCGGTTGGCGGCCTGCTCCTGTGGGAGACGGTGCCGGCCATGACGTCGGTGCGCGGCGGATCGGCCGACGGCGGCGTCCGCCTGTTATTGCTCGACGGCCAGCAGCGCATCACCTCGCTGTACGGGGTGATCCGGGGCCGTCCGCCCGCGTTCTTCGAAGGGGACCCGTCGGCGTTCACCGGGCTGCGGTTCAACGTCGAGGACGAGTCCTTCGAGTTCTACGCCCCGCTGAAGATGCGAGACGACATCCGCTGGGTCGACGTGACGCGGCTCTTCACCGAGGGCCTGGAGCCCTTCATCCGGGAGTTCAGCGCGTACCCGGACAAGCTCCCGGTCTACCTGGAGCGCCTCAACCGGCTGCTCAACCTGCTCAACCGGGAGTTCCACGAGGAGAAGATCACCGGCCCGGACAAGGACGTCGACGTCGTCGTCGACATCTTCAACCGGGTGAACTCCGGCGGCACCGCCCTGTCCAAGGGCGATCTGGCCCTGGCGAAGATCTGCGCGGAGTGGCCGCCGGCCCGGCAGACCATGCGCGACCACCTGGCCCGGTGGAAGGCCCACGGGTTCACCTTCTCCCTGGACTGGCTGCTGCGGAACATCACCGCCGTCGCCACCGGCCGGTCCGTCTTCACCTCGCTCGACTCCGTCACGGCCGAGGACTTCGAGAAGGCCCTGGCCAAGGCGGCCGAGTACATCGACATCACGCTGGGCGCCATCTCCGGCCGGCTCGGCCTCGACCACGACCGGGTCCTCATGGGCCGGTACGCGATCCCCGTCATCTCCCGCCTGCTGCACCTCACCCCGGGCGGGCGATTCCTCGACGCCGCGCACCGGGACCGGGTGCTGTACTGGTACGTCCACTCCGCCCTGTGGGGCCGCTTCGCCGGGTCCACCGAGTCCGTGCTCGCCAAGGACTACGAGACTCTGGAGCGTTCCGGCATCGACGGCCTGATCACGAGCCTCGAGCGCTGGCGCGGCGGCAACCTCGAGATCCGGCCGCACGACTTCGAGGGCTCCACCAAGGGGTCGCGGTTCTACCCCCTGCTCTACCTGCTCACCCGGGTCAAGGGCGCCCGGGACCTCGGCAGCGGCCTGGAGCTGCGCGCCGAGATGCTGGGCAAGCTCACCTCGCTCCAGGTCCACCACATCTTCCCCAAGGCCCTGCTCTACCGGGCCGGGTACGACCGGCAGCAGGTCAACGCGGTCGCCAACTTCTGCTTCCTCACCCAGGACACCAACCTGCAGATCGGCAAGCGCCACCCCGAGGACTACTTCGCGGAGGCCGAGGAGAAGCACCCCGGCGTCCTCGCCTCCCAGTGGATCCCCATGGACCGCGACCTCTGGCGGATCGACCGCTACGCCGACTTCCTCGCCGCCCGGCGGGAGCTGCTCGCCCAGGCCGCCCAGTCCTTCCTCGCCGAGCTCCGGGACGGCGCCACCGCCGCCGCGGCGCCCACGCTCCAGCCGGTCGTGGTCATCGCGGACGAGCAGGACGACGTGCGCGCCGCGCAGATCAGGGCGATGGTTGCCGAGCTGACCCGGCTCGGCTACGCCCGGCCCGAGCTCGACAGCGAGATCGCCGACCCGGTCACCGGCCGGGTGCTCGCGGTGGCCGAGGCGTTCTGGCCGCACGGCCTCCAGGCCGGCCAGGGCAATCCGGTCGTCCTCGAGCTCGACCCCGAGGCGGCCGATCTGCCCCGGCTCGAGGAGCTCGGGTACGAGGTCTTCACCTCGGTCGACTCGCTGCTCGGCTATGCCGTACGGCGCAGCGAGAGCGCGGCCGGGCGGACGCCCGGCGAGCAGGACGAGAGCGTCACCGAGCCGGAGGAACCCGCCGTCCCGGCGGGCTCGGTGGCGGCCGAGTTCGAGAAGGCGATGTACGAGCTCTACATGCGCGCGCGGACCGAGGCGCACTACCACCCCAGCTACTTCCGCAACATGCTCGCCGGGCGCGGCGGCCTCGCCACCGCGCGCAAGCTCCTCGCCGCTCCTACGATCTCCGACGGGTTCGCCGCCCTGTGGGAACGCGGCCGCCTCGACCTCACCGTCGAGGCCCTGGTCGTCCAGCCGCGGTTCGCCGAGCTCTTCACCCCGGAGGAGATCGAGATCGCCCGCTCGCGCCTGGAACAGTTCGGCTTCGCGGCATGACCCGGGCGTGACCCGCGGTCACCCGCGGGTGCCGCCCGCGGCGTTCCGGCCGCGACGGCCGCGACCGGCCTGGTCTCGCCGGCCGTAGCGCAGGGCTCCTGGCGGACGGTGTGCTCCAGGTGATCACTCCGTCCGCCCGGTCCCGCCCGGGTCAGGCACCCGCGCTCTGCCGTCCTCGGCGAGCGGTCAGGCGGGCGGCCTCTGTTTCCAGGGTTTCGGTCATTTCAGTGACGAAGTCGGTGATGAGGCGCAGGGTGGGCTCGTCGTAGCGGCTCATGAGGGCGGCGACGCGGCGGCCGAAGTCGGTGAAGACGCCGGAGAGGTCGCGGTAGGCGGCGCTGTCGGTGATGGGGTGGATGACCGTGCGGCGGCGGTCGGTGGGGTCGGGCTCGCGGCGGATGAGGCCGGCGCGTTCGAGGCGGGCGAGGACCTGGGCGGTGGCGGCGGTCGACATGCCGGTGAGCTCGGCGAGGCGACCGGGGTGGGTGGGGCCTTCGCGGAAGAGGATCTCGGCGCACTTGTAGTCGGTGACGTTGAGGCCGACGCGGGCGGCCACCGCGGCATGGAAGAGGACGACCGCGGTGCTGAAGCGGCCGCCGACCTGGCGGCCGAGCTCCATCAGTAGGCGCTCGCGGGAATCCGCCTCACCGCTCACGTCTGCCTCGCGCTCCCTCATGGGTGGACATCCTAACCGGATCGTGCTAAGAATTTAGCTAAATTTTTTAGTAAATCTCTTAGGCAAGGAGATCCCATGGCGACGACATCGTCACGGGTGCTCATCGCGGGCGGCGGGATCGGCGGGCTGTGCCTGGCGCAGGGGCTGCGCCGGGCCGGCATCGACGTGACCGTGTTCGAGCGGGCGTCGGCCCCGGAGGAGTTCCGGGAGGGGTATCGCCTGCACATCGATCCGGATGGGAGCCGGGCGCTGCACGCCTGCCTGCCGCCGGACCGGTTCGAACTGCTGCGCGCCGCCTGCGGCAGGCCGCCGCTCGCGTTCGCCTTCATCACGGAACGGCTCAGCACGCTGCTGTCCGTCGACGTGGTACGGCCGGGCACGACCCCCGACCCGGTGGCGGCCCACCGTTCGCTCAACCGGTACACGCTGCGCCAGGTGCTGCTCGACGGGATCGAGGAGCACGTGCGGTTCGGCAAGGAACTCATCCGATACGAGTCGGACGGGCGGCAGGTCACCGCCTTCTTCGCCGACGGAACCGAGACGTCAGGCCGCGTGCTGGTCGGGGCCGAGGGCGGCCACTCCCGGGTGCGCGCGCAACTGCTGCCGCACGCCGACCGGGTCGACACCGGCGTCGTCAGCATCGGCGGACGCCTGCCGCTCACCGACGACGTCCGGGCGCTCCTTCCCGAACAGCTGAACCGCGGCCCGGCCATGGTCCTGGCGCCCGGCGGGATCAACATGTTCCTCGCGCTGCACGAGTACGGCGAGCCGGACGGCGGCGCCCGGGTGCCCGAGCGGATGCTCCCGCCCGACCGAGGTGACTACCTCGTCTGGGCGCTCACCGGGCGGCCTCGGGCGCTGGGCCTCCCCGACGATGCGTCCGGCGACGAAGGCCCGGACGGCGTGCCGTACCGGCTCGCCCTCGCGGCCACCCGGAGCTGGCACGACCGGCTGCACCGGCTCGTCGCACAGACCGACCCGGCGACGGTGACCACGGTGCGGATCCGCGCCGCCTCCGAGGTGAAGCCGTGGCCGTCGACCAACGTCACCGTCATCGGCGACGCGATCCACAGCATGCCGCCGTCCCGGGGCGTCGGCGCCAACACGGCCCTGCGGGACGCGAGCCTGCCTGGCGCGCAACCTCGCCGCCGCCCTGCCGGACGGCGACCCGATCCCCGCGATCGCCGACTACGAGAGGCGCATGCGCCGGTACGGCTTCGCCGCGGTGCGGACCTCGATGAACACGTTGCGGATGTCGACCATCGCGAATCCCTGGGCGTTCGCCCTGATCAAGGCATCGCTGCGCGGCACCCACGCCGCGCTCCGGCTCACCAGCAGGTTTTCGGGCTGATCAGGCCCGGCCACGGATTCGGGGAGGCTTGTATGAAGCTCACCGTCATCGGGGCGACCGGCCGTACCGGGCGGCACGTCGTCGACGAGGCGCTTCGCCGCGGCCACAAGGTCACGGCGTTCACCCGCCGTCCGGAGGCCCTCACCGAGCGGTCCCGGCTCGACGGCGTCGTCGTGGGCGACGGGCGGGACCCCGAGGCCGTGCGAAAGGCCGTGAGCGGGGCGGACGCGGTCATCGCGATCGTGGCGGCCGCGTCCCGCAAGGGCCCCATCAGTGCGCTGAGGTGATGCGGGTCGTGACCGGGGAAATGGCGCAGGCGGGGTCCGGCGGCTGGTCGTGACCAGCGCGTACCCGATCGTCGGCAACCGTCCGCGGCTGCTCATGGCCATCCTGCGCCTGGTGCTCAAGGACGCCTACGCCGATGTCAGCGCCATGGAACATGAACTGCGGGAGACCTCCCTCGACTGGACGATCGCCCGCCTCAACCGGCTGACCGACAAGCCCGCACAGGGCCCCCTCCAGGTCAGCACGGCCCTGCTCGACCGGCCGCGGCCGATGACCCGTGCCGACACCGCGGCCGCGCTGCTCGACATCGTGGCCGACCCCGGCCTCGCCGGCCGTGCGGTCAATCTGTCCGGCCCTGTGCCGAAGCGGTGAGACGTCGCCGGCCGCCCGGCGATCGGCACCGAGGCCACCGCCATGGCCGGGTTCCTGACGCCGGTGGCGGACGCCCTGTGGGCGTCGCACGCCGCCGGCCGGGTGACGGCCGTCTTCGCGATCTCCCACGCGGTGTTCGCGTCGGTGCTCGCCACGCTCATGGCCCGGATCCACACCCGGACGTGAACGGGGGATTCGCGTGTGTCGGGAACGGCCTCCGTCCCTGACCCGGCCATGGTCGTGTCACGCTGCCCCGGATTCGAGATCAGGGGTCGACGTGTCTCCGCGCGTCTCCTGGACATCGGCCTGACCCTCTCGCGACGGTCCGGGCTCGACCGTCTGCCGGGGCGCGTGCGCGTGCTCGGATCGGGGTGCCGCGGCGCCGTTCGTTCCCTCCGGCGCTGACGGCACGGCGTGCAGGTGCGTGCCACGCCCATCGCCTGCGGCGTCCGGGGCCGGCGAGGTTTCCGGGTGGGATTGGTTCGCCGTCTCGCCGCCGTCAGAGGTCACTCTGCCCTCCGCCAACCGCTTGAGCAGAGGATCGATGGTCCTGCCGACTTTGATCGTGCTGTCGTTCCGGAGCTTACTGGCGGCCCACTGTGCGAGATCCGCTCTTCCAGCATGGGCCAGCGCCTCAAGGCTTCTGATGGCGTTCTTATGCCAGTTCTGCCCCTGCTTCCAGTACTGCAGCAGCTCGAGAGAGACGCGCTCGCCCACGACGGATTCCGTTGCTCGCTGCATTTTCGCAACCGACTGCTCGATTTCTTTCACGGCATTATCAGCCGTCTCTTTCAGCTCATCGGTCGCCGCTTTTACTCCTTTGACGGCGCTCCTGATCTCCTCCAGCACCTCGTTCTTCTCTTTGAGGAACCTCCGCCTCTCCTCGCGCAGGTCCTCGAGTTCCCGGCCGGACAATACCCTGATGAGCCTCTGCCAGAATGAAGCGTCCCGGCAGCTTGATACCTCGGTTTCCGCCATTCGTCCCCTCGCCTGATGCGAATGCCCTTCCTCAAGGACGATAAGCGGATCTGATCATCGCGACCAGGACAGCATTTGCTGACCGTCACGACGGACCGGGAATTCCCCTGCCCTTACCCACCGACGGCGAAATCCGAAATAGAGATCGTGCACGCCGATTCGCGGGATTCGCAGCGCGTCTTCGCCGCGCCTGGTCGCCGGCGCCAGCACGGCCGGAGCGAATCCCCGCCGCACCATCCGGATCCGGCCGTCCACGCTCGGCGCGGCCGCTCTGCGGTACGGCGCGGCGCCTCGAAGCGCTACGGCCGGCCGCTACGGCGTGACGGCAGGCGGTGCCCCGGCGGCGGCGCGATCCAGCGACCTCGGCATCGAGTGCACGAGACCTCCGGCCGCCGCACCGGCGTGTGCTTCGCCGGCGCCCGCCCGGCACCCTGCCGTCGCTCCGGGAAGGCCTGCCGACCCTACAGGCCGGGCAGGGTATCGGGCACGTCGTAAACCGGCCAGCCGTCGTCCCCGCGCCGTACCGCCGGGTGCGGGCGGTACGGCTCACGCCGGCCGACGGCGAGCAGGTGGACCACGCTCACGCCGCGCATCGCGAGCGCATCGGCGATGAGCATGCGGTGGCAGTGCCACCAGACGGTCTCCGCGCACATCACCGCGATCCGCTCATCGCGGGCGCGCTCCGCCAGCTCCTGCACCGCCGTACGGAACTCCGGCGTGTCCATGTGGTCGGCGTACCCGGCGAACGCGGCGTGCCGGAGCGCGGTGTGCCGGGACCGCGGCCGCCGGGACCGGCGCCCGCCCAGGGCCTCGCCGTGCCACTCGTAGCGGATGCCCGCCTCGGCGAGCGCGGCGGCGAGCGCCTCGCGCCCGAAGTGCGGGTGCCGCCGCGATCCGGGGAACCGGCGCACGTCGGCCAGGGTGGTCACCCCGGCCTCCCGCAGCACCGCGAGGAACTCGTCGACCCGCCGCGCGCCGTGCCCTACGGTGAACACCTCCATCCCTCCCGACGCTATGCCACCCCGGCCGGTGCCCGGGTACGGCGCGCCGTGGCGACGGTGGCCTGCGCCGCGGGAGCCCGCGCGCGGGCGCGGAGCCGGATGGGCGGAAGCCGGGTGGCGGACGCTCCCGGCCCTGCGGGGCACGACGGGCCCGGGCACCCGGCCGGAACCGGCCGCAGGACCGGTTACGGCCGCGCACCGGGGAGGGCGATCGATCCGCTCCGCCGGGTGAGCGGCGGTGATCGGCGGGTCGGGTACGCCGATCACCGGCCGGGCCCGCCGTACGGCGCGGCACACCCGCGGGCCTCGAGCCCTGAAAAGCCAAGGTTGGAGGCTTGCTCCCGTTGCGCGGCGATTTGTAGGATGGACCGGGCGTGCCGGGAAGTCTGGTCGGCGGAGTGCGGTTCTGCTGAGTGATACCGGAAGGGAGCTCCGGTACCTCCCACCCCGTAGGAGCAGATGATGCGCGCCCGCGACCTCATGGTTCCGTCCCCCGCCGTCAGCCTGGACTCGCCCGTCATCGACGCGGCGAATCTGATGATCGAAAGCAAGCTCCCCGGCCTCATCGTGCTGGACGAGCGCGGGACGCCCTACTCGATCCTCTCCGGCACCCAGGTCCTCCGCCTCGCCATTCCCCAGTACTGCCAGGAAGACCCGGCGCTCGCCCGGGTGATCGACGAGGCGCACGCGGACCGGTTCGCCGAGGCGCTGAGCCACCGCACGGTCCGGCAGGTGCTCCCGGACCGGCCCAGTGAGCTGCCCATCGCCGATCCCGACGCCACCCTCCTCGAGCTCGCCGCGCTCATGGCGCGCACGCGATGCCCCCTCGTGGCGATCGTGGAGAAGGGCCGGCTCCTCGGCGCGGTCGCCCTCCACCCCCTCATGAACAGGCTGTTCTCTGCATGACGATCACCGCTTGGCTGGCGACGTTCGTCTTTCTCGCCGTCTACGTCCTCATCGCCACGGAGAAGATCCACCGGGTCAAGGCCGCCCTGCTCGGCGCGGGGATCCTCCTGCTCATTCACGCCACGGACGCCGAGTCCGCCTTCTTCTCGGAACGTTCCGGGGTCGACTGGAACGTCATCTTCCTGCTCCTCGGCATGATGGTCATCGTCGGGGTGCTGCGGCGGACCGGCGTCTTCGAATACCTGGCGATCTGGGCGGCCAAACGGGCCAAGGGCCGGCCCTTCCGGCTCATGGTCCTGCTGACGCTGATCACCGCGATCGCGTCTGCCCTGCTCGACAACGTCACCACGGTGCTGCTCGTCGCCCCGGTCACGTTCCTCGTCTGCGAGCGGCTCTCCCTGCCCGTCATTCCGTACCTGATCGCGGAGGCGCTGGCGTCGAACATCGGCGGCACGGCGACGCTGGTCGGCGACCCGCCGAACATCATCATCGCCAGCCGGGCCGGGCTGACCTTCAACGACTTCCTCGTCCACCTCGCGCCGCTGGTCGTGCTGCTGATGGTCGCCTTCCTCGGGCTGTGCCGCCTGCTGTTCCGGAAGGCGTTCACGTACGACCCGGAGCGCGCGGCGGAGATCATGCAGCTCGATGAGAAGGCGGCCATCAGGGACCACGTGCTGCTGAAGCAGAGCCTGGGCGTGCTCGCCGTGGTGATGGCCGCGTTCGTGCTCCACCCGGTGCTCCACTACGAACCGTCGGTGGTCGCGCTCCTCGGCGCCGGGCTGCTGATGCTGATCACCAAGATCAAGGTCGAGGACGTGGTCCGCGACGTGGAGTGGCCGACCCTGGTCTTCTTCATCGGCCTCTTCGTGATGGTCGGCGCCCTGGTCAACACCGGTGTCATCGGCACGGTCTCCGAGGCCGCCGCCTCCGCCGGCGCGGGCCGCCCGTTCCTCACCTCGATGGTCCTGCTCTGGGGATCGGCCGGCCTGTCGGCGATCGTGGACAACATCCCGTACGTGGCGGCGATGAGCCCGATCGTGGAGCACCTGGTCCAGCAGATGCCCGAGGGCGGCACCAACGGGCACGTGCTGTGGTGGGCGCTCGTCCTCGGCGCGGACCTCGGCGGCAACGCCACCGCGATCGGGGCGTCGGCCAACGTGGTCATCCTGGGGCTCGCCGAGCGGAACAAGTCCCCGATCAGCTTCTGGCAGTTCACCCGGTACGGTGCCGTGGTGGCCTTCGCCACCATCGCCATCTCCATGCCGTACCTGTGGCTGCGCTACCTGGTCTGACGGCCACCCCGGCCGGCACGGGGTAGGAGCCGCCGGGCGCCGTGCCCGGCGCGTGAAAGGCTGCCGCTTCTTCGCCTGAACCGGCGCGTGCCGCCGGGAACGACCTCGGCCGCGGTAGTGCGCGCATGTCGCCGCACCGGCCGCGTGCCGTACCCTGAGCCCTCTTGCGCGGTGTGGCGTCCTGCGCACCGCGGCCCCGGCCGGCCGTCCGGAGCGGCACCGCCCGGCGGCCCGCACACCTCTGGATATACCCTAGGGGGGTAGGGTATGTTTCCCGGCATATAGGATGAAGAGGGAATAGTCCGAGGTGCCATGACCGCCACGTACACGATCAAGGGCATGACCTGCGGCCACTGCGTCAGCTCGGTCAAGGAGGAGGTCGGCGCCATCCCCGGCGTCACCCGGGTCGACGTCGACCTGGAGACCGGCCGCATGCGGGTCGAGAGCGACGCTCCGATCGACCCCGCCGCGATCGTCGCCGCCGTCGAAGAGGCCGGATACCAGGTGGTGACCGAGCCCGCCTCCGGGGCGGGCGAGTAGGCTGCACGGCGAGCCCACGCCGGCAGCCCTCCGCCGGGCACCGGGCCACCGCCCGGCGGCACGCGCATCGACCGCGCCGGCACGGGGCCGGCCGCACCAAGATCCCGGCCCTGGCGACGTAACGTCCACCGCATCCACTGCGCACCGGGGCCGGCGGCCCACGGCAACGCGGGCTCGACCCGAGAAAGGAGTGGTGATGGCCTCGCTCACCCACCGGGACCCACGAGCGACCGGCGCCACCGTGGAACTCTCGATCACCGGCATGACCTGCGCGTCCTGTGCGAACCGGATCGAGCGCAAGCTCAACAAGCTCGACGGCGTGATCGCCACGGTCAACTACGCCACCGAGAAGGCCACGGTCACCATCCCCGAGGGCTTCGACCCCGAGCTGCTCGTCGCCGAGGTGGAGAAGGCCGGATACGGCGCCCGCCTGTCCTCCGCCGAGCGGCCCAGCGACGAGGACGCCGACGGTCTCGCCGCGCTCCGGGCCCGCCTGATCACCTCGGTCGTGCTCGCCGTACCGGTCATCGCGATGGCGATGGTCCCGGCGCTCCAGTTCCCCTACTGGCAGTGGGTGTCGCTCGCGCTCACCCTCCCGGTCGTGCTCTACGGCGGCTGGCCGTTCCACAAGGCCGCCCTGGCCAACCTGCGGCACCGCGCCACGACCATGGACACGCTGATCTCCATCGGCACGATCGCGGCGCTGGGCTGGTCGCTGTGGGCGCTCTTCTTCGGCACGGCCGGCGAGCCCGGCATGACCCACGGCTTCGAGTTCACCGTCTCCCGCGACGGCGGCACCGGCGACATCTACCTGGAGGTCGCCGCCGGGGTCACCGCGTTCGTCCTCGCCGGACGGTACTTCGAGCTCCGGTCCCGGCGCCGCACCGGCGCCGCGCTCCGCGCGCTCCTCGACCTCGGGGCCAAGGACGTGGCCGTGCTCCGCAACGGCCGGGAGGTCCGGCTGCCCGTGGCCCACCTCAAGGTGGGCGACCGGTTCGTGGTCCGCCCGGGGGAGAAGATCGCCACCGACGGGGTCGTCGAAGAGGGCGCCTCCGCGGTCGACGTCTCCATGCTCACCGGTGAATCCGTCCCGGTCGAGGTACGGCCGGGCGACCCGGTGACCGGGGCCACGGTCAACACGAGCGGGCGCCTGGTGGTCCGGGCCACCCGGGTCGGCGCGGACACCCAGCTCGCCCAGATGGCGAAGCTGGTCGGGGAGGCGCAGAGCCGCAAGGCCGAGGTGCAACGGCTCGCCGACCGGATCTCCGGGGTGTTCGTGCCGATCGTGATCGTGCTCGCCCTCGGCACGCTCGGCTTCTGGCTCGCCACCGGCGCCGGGGCGACCGCCGCCTTCACCGCGGCCGTGGCCGTGCTCATCATCGCCTGCCCGTGCGCGCTCGGCCTCGCCACCCCGACCGCGCTGCTCGTCGGCACCGGACGCGGAGCCCAGCTCGGCATCCTGATCCGGGGGCCGGAGGTGCTGGAGTCCACCCGGCGGATCGACACCATCGTCCTGGACAAGACCGGCACCGTCACCGAGGGGCGGATGCGGCTCACCGGGCTCACCACCGCCGAGGGCACCACCGAGGAGGAGGCGCTGCGCCTCGCCGGCGCGCTCGAGCACGCCTCCGAGCACCCCATCGCCCAGGCGATCGCCCGCGCCGCCGCCGAACGGCTAGGCGAGCTTCCCACCCCTGAGGCGTTCAGCAACGTCGAAGGCCTGGGCGTCCACGGCGTCGTGGACGGCCGGGCGGTCACCGTCGGCCGGGCCGCGTTCCTCACCGAGCGGGGGCATCACCTCCCCGGCGGGCTCGCCGAGGCGCTGCGCGCCGCCGAGGCGGCCGGCCGTACCGCCGTGCTCGCCGGCTGGGACGGCGAGGTCCGGGCGGTATTCACGGTCGCCGACACGGTGAAGCCGACCAGTGCCGAGGCCGTCGCCCGGCTCCGCGAGCTCGGCCTCACCCCGGTGCTGCTCACCGGGGACGGGGAGGCGGTCGCCAAGGCGGTCGCCGCCGAGATCGGGGTCGACGAGGTGATCGCCGAGGTGCTCCCCGCCGACAAGGTCGATGTGATCAAGCGGCTCCAGGCGGAGGGGCGGACCGTGGCCATGGTCGGGGACGGCGTCAACGACGCGCCCGCGCTCGCCCAGGCCGACCTCGGCCTCGCCATGGGCAGCGGGACCGACGTGGCCATCGAGGCCGCCGACCTGATCCTGGTCCGCGGCGACCTGCGGGCGGCCGCCGACGCGATCCGGCTCTCCCGCCGCACGCTCCGCACGATCAGGGGGAACCTGTTCTGGGCGTTCGCCTACAACGTGGCGGCGCTGCCGCTCGCCGCGGCCGGCATGCTCAACCCGATGATCGCCGGGGCGGCGATGGCGTTCTCCAGCTTCTTCGTGGTGAGCAACAGCCTGCGCCTGCGCCGCTTCCGGTGACCGCGCTGCGCGGCGATCCTCAGGGGAGGTGTCTCACGCCGCCCGCCGTGCGGCCGCCATCCGGCTGACGTCACACCAAGAGTGAGAGCCCAGGAAAATTGGCGAAGTGACGATGGTTTCCGGTGAGTAAGGGCGCGTCGTAGTAGATGGCCGTGGCACAAACCCAAAGATCGTTTGCTTGCTGCGGAGCACCTAGCGCGTGCCCTTGCGCGGCCGCCCTCGCCCGCAGCGTGCCCCACAGACGGGCGATGTCCTCGTGATAGGGAGCTATGAGATAGCGACGTATCGCTTCTTCCACTTTGGAGCTTCTTCGCTCCCCAGCCCTTCTTTGCAGCCCCATAGTAGAGCTCACCAACGGAGGCGAAGCTCAACGCCGGAATGACGCCCTCGAGATGGCGTCTATATCGCTCGACATTCACACCCTGCCACAGGTAGGAGAACACGTCGGTATCCACGAAGACGTATCTCATTCTTCTCCTCGACGTGCGGCGGTGATGACTTCGAGGAACTCCTCCAAGTCATCGATCGGATCGCCCCTCAGCTCGTCGACGTTGCCAATGGGGCGGACACCTTGTTCCTGAGCCAGCCTGTCCAATGGCGTGATAGGCGCACCTGTCAGGCGCTTCACGGTCTCCAGGTGCATGACCCGCACGGTCACGCCGTCGGGCTGAAGCTCAGCCCGTCCACTCGCCATGACCAATTGGTCCATGGCGTCCAAAATCACATCACGAAGATCACTTCCGAAGTCGGCGAGGATGCTTCCCGCATAGGTATCTATCCGGCACCGCAGGGTCGCGGGAGAGAAGTCGCCCATGTGGAGCCGGCCTACCACGGTGACTTCTCGCTCTGTTGCCTGCGCGGGTGTGCGGCGCAACGCCTCGCGGAAGACGGAATCGATGACGAAACCACCGCCGGGGTGCTGGAACTGAATTCTGCTCACGCCGTGCGGGCTGATACCACCGGCCAGCTCGCGGAGCCCATTCAGCACGGGAGGCGTCAGATATGCCGGCAACGGATGTCCTTGGCGGAGGAATTCTATTCCCTCGCCAAGCATCCGCAGCGATTCACGCAATAGGTCGTTCATTGCTTCGTCCTGCGGCCTGGAGACCTCGAGAACCGCTGAGCCTTCGTGAAATCCGGTGAAGTCCAGCCGCACGGCGTCCACGACATCACGTGGTCTGCGTCCCGGCTTGATGGACGTACCGGTGCTTGCCAGGGCGAGCCGCTCCAAGGTCATCTGCAGACCGCTCGCGATTCGAGCCAGTTCAGCCAACGGCAGCCGGCCGCCTTCGGTGACCGGGCCACTGACACTGACCGTCATCGAAAAATTCGATGATCTTCCGGCATCCAGCGCGCCCATGGCTTCCTCACCTCCGCCCTCGCCTCACCGTAACCCTAGAGACCATCTCCCAGCCGCGGCACTTCCTTCGCGATTTTCGGTCTCGGAAGTCAGATGAGCACGACAAGGATTCCCGCAAGATCGGGCATATGGATGACCACGGGAGCGAACCGATTTCAAAACCTCACGGGCACCATGGCGGCAGCTATGCACACCCAGCTCGATCGCACCCCGTCGGCGTTCTGGCCGTGTGAGGTCAACGTAGTGCGGCACGCGTCGTTCAAGCTGCCCCTGACGTCGGCATCGTGTGGATCCCAGCCCGCATCCGCCCTGTGCCCGACCGGGATTCCCGGACAGGATCGTCCTCTCGTGTCCACAAGGCCGGCAGGGGGCAGGCCGGGCCTGCCGTGCAGCGGTTACGGTGATCGGGTGGAGTACGACGACCTTGGCCTGCCCGTTCCCGTGCCGGACACCGTCCGCCGCGTGGTCTCCCTCGTTCCCTCCCTCACCGAGGCCGTCGCCGCCACGGATGAGAGCCTGCTCGCCGGCGCCACGAACTGGTGCACGCACCCGCCCGGCCTCGACGTGCCCAGGGTCCGGGGGACCAAGAACCCCGACCTGGAGCTGATCCGGTCGCTGCGGCCCGACATCGTGCTCGCCAACTTCGAGGAGAACCGGGAGCCCGATCTGGCGGCGCTCCGCGAGTCCGGGATCCCGGTGTGGACGACGGTCATCCGGACCGTGGACGAGGCGCTCCGCTCGCTCGACCGCATGCTCACCGTGGCCTGCCGGCTGCCCCGGCCGGCCTGGCTCGACCGGGCGGCCGAGGCCTGGCGGGCGCCGGCCCCCGCGTTCGCCCCCGCGCGCCGGGCCGCGATCGTGGTGTGGCGGCGGCCGTGGATGGTCGTCGGCCGGGACACCTTCACCGGGGACGTGCTCGCCCGGCTGGGCGTCACCAACGTCTTCTCCGGCCACCCGGAGCGGTACCCGAAGATGCCGCTCGACCGGATCCGGGAGACCGAGCCCGACCTCGTGGTCCTGCCGGATGAGCCGTACCGGTTCACCGAGGACGACGGGCCCGAGTGCTTCCCCGGGATCCCGGCCGCCTTGGTCAGCGGCCGGCACCTCTCCTGGTACGGGCCGTCCCTGATCGAGGCGCCCGGGCTGCTCACCGGGCAGCTCCGCGACGCCAAGGCGCGGAGCGCGGGCTGAGCGCGGCCGGACCGGGCCCGCGCGGTCTCCCGGTTCCGGGCGAGGCGATCCGGTGAGGTGGACGTCCGTGCTCCCGCCGCGCCGCCTGCGGGCCGCGGGAGGACGCGCCTGCGGCCGCCCGCTGGACGGTGCAAGGCCCTTCGGCGGCCAGGCCGTAGGAGAGGCGCCAGGCCGTAGGAGAAGCCGCGACCGCCCGCCGAGACGCCTGTCCGGCCCGTCTAGAGTCGCGGCCATGACCATCGCGCGTTCCATCCTGCTGTTCGTGCTCGCCGCGCTCGCCGAGATCGGCGGGGCCTGGCTGGTGTGGCAGGGAGTGCGGGAGCAGCGCGGCCTGTGGTGGGCCGGTGCGGGCTTCCTCGTCCTCGGCCTGTACGGCTTGGTGGCGACCTTCCAGCCCGACCCCCACTTCGGCCGGATCCTCGCCGCCTACGGGGGCGTGTTCGTCGCCGGCTCGCTGATCTGGGGGATGGTGGTGGACGGCTTCCGCCCGGACCGCTGGGACCTGATCGGCGCGGCCATCTGCCTGCTCGGGGTCGGGGTCATCATGTACGCGCCGCGCGGCTAGCCGGAGCCGCCAAACGGCCGAGGTTCTTGGTGGGGTCCCCGCGCGTACCGCAGGCCTGCCGCAGCGCCCGCGTGCCGCGGAAAGCCCGCGAGAACGGCCGGAGCGGGGTTGGGCCGGCTGCCCCGGCCGGATCCGGCGAAGAACGCCGTGGCCCCGCACGGTCGCCCGTCCACCGGCAGCGCCTCGGCTGTGGATACGTGGGGCGCATCTGGAGACGTGACGGCCGACGGCCATCGATCGGCGGGAGCGCCCGGCAGGGCGGCGGATCCACCAGGGGAGCCCGAGCCCGCCTGCCGTACCCGAACGCAGGTGCCCGGAACAGCGAAACGCCCCGGGGCGTGCCGTCCGGGGCGTTCCTCGAAGTGGGGCTATCTGGACTTGAACCAGAGACCTCTTCCTTATCAGGGAAGCGCTCTAACCGACTGAGCTATAGCCCCCTGTCCGTGCGGTAGGAACGTTACCGTATTCCGTCGCCGGTGGCGAATCGGTCCTCGCACTGGGTAAAGCGTACCGCATCCGGACACCTGATCGTGCTCTCCCGGCCCGTTTCGTACGGCCACCGCGCTCCCGCGGCAGCCGTACGCGGGTCACTCGGACTCGGTGAGCGTGACCTCGATACCGCCGACCAGTTCGGCCGACAGGTTGTAGATCACGGCACCGATCGTCGAGAGGGCGGTGATGAGCACGACGTTCACCGCGCCGACCAGTGCGGTGTAGCCGAGGATCCGCACCGGGTCGAACCAGCTCGCGATGTCGAACACGGGCTGCTGGCCGTTCTCCCCGCTGCCGGTGAGCTGGGTCACGGTGTCGATGATCGTCGAGAAGACGCCGAGCGACGACAGGACGCCGTACAGCACGGCCACCGCGACGAACAGCACCACGAAGGCGACGAGGGAGATGATGAAGCTGAACTTCATCGCCGACCACGGCTCGATCCGGCGCACCACGAGGTGCGCCCGCCGCGGGGTGCGGTTGCTCTTCTGGCCCGCCGCCTGGCTCTCGGCGGCGCCGAAGGCGGCCGGGCGCTGACCCTGCTGCGCAGCGCCGTCCGCCCCGGACCTGGCCGGTGCGGGCCCCGCGGGAGGTGCGCCGGGCGTGGGCGAACCGCCCGAGGCCACCGGCCGGTCGAACGAGGGCCTCGGGTAGACCGCGGTCGACTCGGTGCCGCTGGCACCGTCCGCAGGCTCGCTGCCGTTCCTGGCCGGCTCTCCCTGCCACTTCCGGTCCGCCGCCGGCGGACGGACGCGGACCGTCTCGGTGGCCTTATCGGCAGGTGCCGCCTTGGCGGAGGCCGACGTGGCGCCGGTGACGCCCTTGGCCTCGCTCACCGCATCCTGCTTCGACGACGACGCCGGGCGTGCCGCGCCCTCCACGGGTGCGCCGGGCGTCCGCGGTTTGCCGGTCTCGCTCATGACTCGTCCTCGACTAGCGGCCCGGGATCGGATCCGGTCCATGGTGCGCGACGTGGCGCGCGGAGGCCGGCGCGCTCACGGCTTCGCTCGCTCATACCCCGTCTCCTGCCCCGTTCTCCTCGTTGTTCAACGACTCGGCGTTCCGGGCGAGGGCGACAAGACTGTCACCTTCCGAGAGGTGCATCAACCGCACCCCCATGGTCTGGCGGCCCGACCGCTTGATCTCGGCCGCCCTGGTCCGGATCACCCCGCCGTTGGACGTGATCGCGAAGACCTCGTCCTCGGGACGCACCATGATGGCACCGATGAGCTTGCCACGCGATTGCACGATCTTGGCGGTCAGCACTCCCTTACCGCCACGGCCCTGAACCGGGTACTGATCGGCCGGGGTGCGCTTGGCGTACCCGCCCTCGGTCGCGACGAGCACCTCCTCGTCGCCGTCCCGGATCACCTCCATGGCGAGCAGCTCGTCGCCCTCGGCGAACCGCATGCCGATCACGCCCGCGGTGGCCCGGCCCATCGGGCGGAGCACCTCGTCGGTGGCCTTGAACCGGATCGCCTGCGCGTTCTTGGAGACGAGCAGCAGGTCGTCCTCCTCCGAGACGAGCCGCGCCGCGATCACCTCGTCGTCGTCGCGCAGGTTGATGGCGATCAGGCCGCCGGAGCGCGGCGAGTCGTACTCGGCCAGCCGGGTCTTCTTCACCATGCCGCTGCGGGTCGCGAGCACCAGGTACGGCGCCTCGTCGTAGTTCCGCAGCGAGAGGATCTCCATGACGTGCTCGTCCGGCTGCATGGCGAGCAGGTTCGCCAGGTGCTGGCCGCGGGCGTCCCGGGCGGCCTCGGGCAGCTCGTACGCCTTGAACCGGTAGACCCGCCCCTTGTTGGTGAAGGCGAGCAGCCAGTGGTGGGTCGAGGTGACGAAGAAGTGCTCGACGATGTCGTCCTGGCGGAGCTGGGCGCCGCGCACGCCCTTGCCGCCGCGCCGCTGCGCCCGGTACGCGTCGATGCTGGTGCGCTTGGCGTAGCCGCCGCGGGTGATGGTGACGACCACGTCCTCCTCGGCGATCAGGTCCTCCTCGGACATGTCGCCCTCGTAGGCCGTGATCTTCGTCCGCCGCTCGTCGCCGTACTTGGCGATGATCTCGCCGAGCTCCTCCGAGACGAGCCGCCGCTGGCGCATCTCCGAGCCGAGGATGTCGTTGTAGTCGGCGATCTGCGCCATCAGGCCGTCGTACTCGTCCTGGATCTGCTGCCGCTCGAGCGCGGCCAGCTTGCGGAGCTGCATGTCGAGGATGGCCTGCGCCTGCACCTCATCGATCTCGAGCAGCGCCATCAGCCCGGTCTGCGCCTCCGTGGCGGACGGGGAGCGCCGGATGAGCTCGATGACCTCGTCGATCCGCTCCAGCGCCTTGAGCAGGCCGCGCAGGATGTGGGCGCGCTCCTCCGCCTTGCGGAGCAGGAACCTGGTGCGGCGGACGACGACGTCGATCTGGTGCCGGATGTAGTGCCGGACGAACTGGTCCAGCCGCAGCGTCCGCGGGACGCCGTCCACCAGCGCGATCATGTTGGCGCCGAACGTCGTCTGGAGCTGCGTGTGCTTGTAGAGGTTGTTCAGGACGACCTTCGGCACCGCGTCCCGCTTGAGCACGATCACCAGGCGCTGGCCGGTGCGCGAGGAGCTCTCGTCCCGGACGTCCGCGATGCCGGAGATCTTGCCTTCCCGGACCAGCTCGGCGATGGTGAGCGCGAGGTTGTCCGGGTTGACCATGTACGGCAGCTCGGTGACGACCAGGCACTGCCGCCCCTTGGCGTCCTCCTCCAGCTCGACCACCGCGCGCATGATGATCGAGCCGCGCCCGGTCCGGTAGGCCTCCTCGATCCCGCGCCTGCCGACGATGAGCGCGCCGGTGGGGAAGTCCGGGCCCTTGATCCGCTCGATCAGCCCTTCGAGGAGCTCCTCGTCGCTGAGCTCGGGGTGCTCGAGCGCCCACTGGACCGCCTCGCCGGTCTCGCGGAGGTTGTGCGGCGGGATGTTCGTCGCCATGCCGACCGCGATGCCGGACGAGCCGTTCACCAGCAGGTTGGGGAAGCGCGACGGCAGGACCACCGGCTCCCGGGACCGCCCGTCGTAGTTCGGCTGGAAGTCGACGGTGTCCTTGTCGATGTCCCGGAGCATCTCCATGGCGATCGGCGCCATGCGGCTCTCGGTGTACCGCATGGCCGCCGCCGGGTCGTTGCCCGGGGAGCCGAAGTTGCCCTGGCCGTCGACGAGCGGGTAACGCAGCGACCACGGCTGCGCGAGCCGTACCACCGTGTCGTAGATCGAGGCGTCGCCGTGGGGGTGGTAGGAGCCCATGACGTCGCCGACGATGCGCGAGCTCTTGAAGTAACCGCGATCAGGCCGGTATCCGCCCTCGAACATCGCGTACAGCACGCGGCGGTGCACGGGCTTGAGGCCGTCACGTACATCCGGCAGCGCCCTGGACACGATGACCGACATCGCGTAGTCCATGTAGCTACGCTGCATCTCGGCCTGGAGGTCGATCACTTCGATGCGATCGGCGGGCGGGCCAGGCGGAGTGTTCACTTCGGTCACGGAAAGTCCTTACTGCCTAGGGGCTCGCTCAGACGTCAAGGAAGCGGACGTCACGGGCGTTGCGAATGATGAACTGGCGGCGCGCCTCGACGTCCTCGCCCATGAGGACGCTGAACAGCTCGTCCGCCTGGGCGGCGTCGTCGAGGGTGACCTGCCGGAGGATCCGGGTCTCCGGGTTCATCGTGGTCTCCCAGAGCTGGGAGGCGTTCATCTCACCGAGACCCTTGAAGCGCTGCACGCCGTCGTGGAGCCGCGGATCCCGCTTGCCCTGCGCGATCCCGGCCTCGATGATCGCGTCGCGCTCCCGGTCCGAGTAGGCGTACGAGGCATCCTCGCCCTTGCGGTCCCACTTGATCTTGTAGAGGGGCGGCTGGGCGAGGTAGACGTGGCCGGCCTCGATCAGCGGACGCATGAAGCGGAACAGCAGGGTGAGCAGGAGCGTGGTGATGTGCTGCCCGTCGACGTCGGCGTCGGCCATCAGGATCAGCTTGTGGTACCGGAGCTTCGAGATGTCGAAGTCGTCGTGGACCCCGGTGCCGAGCGCCGTGATCAGCGCCTGGATCTCGTTGTTCCGGAGGACCTTGTCGATCCGCGCCTTCTCGACGTTGAGGATCTTCCCCCGGATCGGCAGGATCGCCTGGAACCGGGGGTCGCGGCCGCCCTTGGCCGAGCCGCCGGCCGAGTCGCCCTCGACGATGAACAGCTCGCACTTCTCCGGATCCGACCACTGGCAGTCGGCGAGCTTGCCGGGCAGCCCGGAGCCGCTCTCCAGCAGCGACTTCCGCCGGGTGAGATCGCGCGCCTGCCGGGCGGCGATCCGGGCGCGGGAGGCCTGGATCGCCTTGTTGATGATCTCCTTCGCCTCGCCCGGGTTCCGCTCGAACCAGTCGCGCAGGTGGTCGTTGCAGGCCTTCTGGACGAACGACTTCGCCTCGGTGTTGCCGAGCTTGGTCTTGGTCTGCCCCTCGAACTGAGGGTTGGCGAGCTTCACCGAGATGATCGCGGCGAGGCCCTCGCGGACGTCGTCGCCGGTGAGGTTGTCGTCCTTGCCTTCCTTGAGGTACCGCTGCTCGCGCGCGTACCGGTTGACCACGCTGGTCAGCGCGGCGCGGAAGCCCTCCTCGTGGGTGCCGCCCTCGGCCGTGTTGATCGTGTTGGCGAACGTGTAGACGGACTCGGTGTACGAGGCGTTCCACTGCATGGCGACCTCGACCGAGATCCCGTCCCCGTGCTCCTCGAAGTAGATGACCGAGCCGTGGATCGGCTCCTTCTTGGAGTTGAGGTAGGTGACGAAGTCGGCGAGACCGCCCTCGTAGTGGTACGTCACCACCTTGGGTTCGCCGTTGATGTACTCCGGCCGCTCGTCGGTGAGGGTGATCGTCAGACCCTTGTTGAGGAAGGCCATCTCCTGGAACCGGCGCGAGAGCGTCTCGAAGTTCCAGGTGGTGGTCTCGAAGATGGTCTCGTCGGGCCAGAAGGTGACCGTCGTGCCGTGGTCGTCGGTGGGCTCGCCCTTCTGCAGGGGCCCGGTCGGCTTCGCCTGGACGTACGACTGCCGCCAGACGTGCCCGTCGGTGCGGACCTCGACCTCGAGCCGCTTGGACAGGGCGTTGACGACCGAGGCGCCGACCCCGTGCAGGCCGCCGGAGACGGCGTAGGACTTGCGGTCGAACTTGCCGCCCGCGTGGAGCACGGTGAACACGACCTCGACGGCCGGCCGTCCCTCGGAGGGGACGATGCCGACCGGGATGCCCCGCCCGCGGTCCGCGACGCGGACACCGCCGTCGGCGAGCAGGGTCACGTCGATGCGGTCGTTGTGCCCTGCGAGTGCCTCGTCGACCGCATTGTCGACGATCTCGTACACCAGGTGGTGCAGGCCGCGCTCACCCGTAGATCCGATGTACATCCCCGGGCGCTTGCGGACCGCTTCCAGGCCCTCGAGAACGGTGATAGAGCTAGCGTCGTAGGACAAGTGCTGAATCCTCCTGCCGCGGACACGCGGCGGTGGCCCCCTGAAATGGCTACCTCTGCCGTGCCCGTCACCGTCGTGAGTGCCCCGATGCGCTCACCCAGGGAGATCGGGGAGTTCATGGCCCGCCGGGCCCGGGTGACGCAAACCGGACGTCTTCGTTAAGTCCATAGTCATTCTACCGTTGAGATTGACCCCAAGGGGCATTGACAGCGGCTGAGATGCCCCTGTCGCATGGAGAACGCGGATGCGACAGGCCCTACGCGGGGCGGCATTCCGGGCCTCAGACGCGATTTCGGGGCCCGGTACGGCTGCCGCGGGTACGGGTGGGGCTCCCACCGGTACGGGCGCGGGCCCGGCCCGGCGGCGGGCGGCGCCGGCTGCTCGGCCCCGTGCCGCCGCGGTGCGGGCCCGGGAGCGGCACTGCCACCGTCGAGGCGAAGACCGGCCCTCGCGCCGCCGCGGTGCGGCGCGGGCTCAGCCGTAGGTGGCGTGGGCTCAGCCGTAGGTGTCGCGCGGGCCGCGGCCGCCGCGCACCCGCAGCGGGCCCGCCGGGCGCGGCCCGGTGCCGGGGCCGTGCACCTTGACCCGGGCGACCGTGCCGTCGCCGAGTTCCTCGTTGAGCCGCCGGACGAGCGTGCCCGCGAGCAGCCGCACCTGGGTGGCCCACGCGGTCGAGTCCGTGGCCACCACCAGCTCGCCGTCGGCGAAGCTCACCGGCCGGGTGTGCGCGGCGAGCTCGGGGCCGACGATCTCCGCCCAGCGGCCGAACACCCCGCCGATCGCGGCCTGCCGCTCCCACCCCCGGGCGGCGAGCAGCTCGCGGATCGCCCGGGCGAACGGCTGCGGATCGCCGGAGCCCCGCGGCTGCGGCCGGGCGCCGCCGTCCCGCCGCGGCTCGGTCCGGGGGAGCCGCCCCCGCCGCGCCGCGTCGGCCTTGGCCTCGGCGAGCTTCGCCCGCGCCAGTGCGGCGCCCCGGGCGGCCGCCGCTGCCGGCGACTGCCGTCCCTCGCCGATGGAACGGGGAACCTCCGGGGTCTCATCGGACACGGGTCACGCACCCCCCGGTCACGTCGAAACGGGCACCGCTGAGCTCGTCCGGAACGTCGTCCGGCACCGCCGCGGTGATCAGCACCTGCTCGGCCGGTGCGACGATCTCCGCGAGCCGCCGGCGCCGGTCGTGGTCGAGCTCGGCGAAGACGTCGTCGAGGATCAGCACCGGGTCGCCGCCGTCGGCGCGGAGGAGCTCGTAGGCGGCGAGCCTGAGGGCGAGCGCGAACGACCACGCCTCGCCGTGGCTCGCGTACCCGCGCGCGGGCATGCCCTTGAGGGTGAGCAGCAGGTCGTCCCGGTGCGGGCCGACCAAGGTCACGCCGCGCTCCAGCTCCGCCTGGCGGGCCTGCGCGAGCGCGGCGCGCAGCCGTTCGGCCACGGCCTCGCGGCGATCCCCACCCCCGGGACCGCCTGTGGACGGCGCCGCGGCCGCAGCGTCCACAGCCGCGCTCCGGTATTCCAGATCCACCGCTCCGGAGGACGGGGCGAGCGCGGCGTACGCCTTGGCGGTGAGCGAGCGGAGCGCGTCGACCAGCTCCATCCGGGCCGCGGTCAGCTCCGCGCCGTGCCGTACCAGGTGGGCGTCCCAGACGTCGAGCGTGGCGAGCACGTCACCGGCGCCGATCGCGGCGAACGCGGCCTCGTCCTCCGCCCGGCGCGCGCCGCGCCGGCCGCTCCGGGCCGCGGCCGCCGAGCGGAGCAGGGCGTTGCGCTGCCGCAGCACCCGCTCGTAGTCGGCGCGCACCCCGGCGAACCGGGGCGCGCGGGCGATGAGGAGCTCGTCCAGGTACCGGCGCCGCTCCGCCGGATCCCCCTTGACCAGGGCGATGTCCTCGGGGGCGAACAGCACGGTCCGCAGCAGCCCCAGCGCGTCCCGCGGCCGGGGCATCAGGGCGCGGTTCACCCTGGCGCGGTTGGCGCGGCCCGGGTTGATCTCCAGCTCGATCAGCGCCCGGCGGCCGTCCCGGACCACGGCCGCCCGGACGATCGCCCGCTGCGCGCCGTGCCGGACCAGCGGCGCGTCGGTGGCGACCCGGTGGCTGGTGTGCGTGGCCACGTACCCCAGCGCCTCGACCAGGTTGGTCTTGCCCTGCCCGTTCGCCCCGATGAAGGCCGAGACCCCGGGCTCGAGCTCCAGCTCGACCCCGGCGTACGACCGGAAATCGGTGAGGGACAGGCTCGCCACGTACACGTGGCAAGGCTATTACCCGGTGCGGGCCCTCCGGCACCCTCGCGCACGGCATGCCGGGAGCGTACGGCGCGGCCCCGGGATGTGTGCACACCCGCCCGCGGGCTGTGGAAAACCGGCGCCCGCGCGGCCCGGCGGGCTCAGCGCTCGGCCTCGGCCGGTGGGATGACGTCCGCGCCGGGGGAGTCGGCCCCCTTGCCGGTCTGGCCCTCGGCCGAGGCGACCGGATGACCGCCGAACTGGTTGCGCAGCGCCGCGATCATCTTCATCGCGGGGGAGTCGGCCTGGCGGGAGGTGAACCGGGCGTACAGCGCCGCGGTGATGGCCGGGAGGGGCACCGCGTGCTCGACCGCGGCCTGCACCGTCCACCTGCCCTCGCCGGAGTCCTCCGCGTAGCCCTTCAGCTCGGACAGGTGCGGGTCCTCCTCGAGCGCGCGGACGAGCAGCTCCAGCAGCCAGGAGCGGATCACGGTCCCGCTGCGCCAGCTCCGGAAGGTGGCGAGGACGTCGGTGACGAGATCGCTCGCCTCGAGGAGCTCCCACCCCTCGGCGAGGGACTGCATCATGCCGTATTCGATGCCGTTGTGGACCATCTTCACGAAGTGGCCCGCGCCCACCTTGCCCGCGTGGACGAACCCGTCCTCCCCCGGCGGCTTGAGGGTCGTGAAGATCGGCATGAGGCGCTCGATGTGCTCGGGGGCGCCTCCGGCCATGAGCGCGTAGCCCTCGCGCAGCCCCCAGACCCCGCCGCTGACGCCCACGTCGACGAACCCGATCCCGCGGGCGCCGAGCCGGTCCGCGTGCACCTGGTCGTCCCGGTAGTGCGAGTTGCCGCCGTCGACCACGAGGTCGCCGGCCGAGAGCAGCTCGCCGAGGCGCTCGATCGTCGTCCTGGTCGGGTCACCGGCCGGGACCATCACCCAGACGGTGCGGGGCGCCTGAAGCCGGTCGACGAGCTCGCGGAGGCTGCCGACGTCGCTGATCGCGGGGTTGCGGTCGTAGCCGACCACCTCGTGCCCGCCGCGGCGGAGCCGCTCGGCCATGTTCCCGCCCATCTTGCCGAGCCCGACCATGCCGATCTGCATCCCGCGCCCCCTTTATCCACAGTTTTTGGGGAAAACCTGTGTACGTCTTCGCAAGGGGCGCGTACCCGTACCGGACCGGACCATGCCCGCCGCGGCGCACCGGGCGAGGCTCAGCTCGACAGGCGGATCGGCATGATCAGGTAGCGGTAGTCGCTGGCCGCCTCCTCACCCGCGGGCTTGCCGGCCGTGATGATCGCCGGCTTGGTGGGCGTGGTGAACTGCATCCGCGCCACATCCGAGTCGAGCACGGCGAGGCCGTCCAGCAGGTACTGGTGGTTGAAGGCGATGGTGATCTCGTCCCCCTCGAAGTCGACCGGGAGCACCTCCACCGCCTGGGCCTCGTCGCCGCTGCCCGCCTCCAGCACCACCTCGCCGCCACGGAAGGTGAGCCGCACCGGGGTGTTCCGCTCGGCGACGAGCGCGACGCGCTTGACCGCCTCGACGAACGCGCTCGTGGCCACGTCGGCGCGGGCGCTGAACTCGGTGGGCAGGAGCGAGCGGTACTTGGGGAACTCCGGATCGAGCAGCCGGGTGGTGGTGCGCCGCCCCGCGCTGGAGAACCCGATCATCCCCTCGCCGGTCCCGCCGGAGCTGAGCGCGATCTCCACCTCGGCGCCGGTGCCGCCCAGCGCCTTGGCGATGTCGGCGAGCGTACGGCCCGGGATCATGGCGACCGCCTGGAGGCCGGGCTGCGCCGGCTCCCACTTCAGCTCGCGCACGGCGAGCCGGTAGCGGTCGGTGGCGGCGAGCGTGATCAGATCGCCCTCGATCTCCATCCGCACCCCGGTGAGCATGGGCAGGGTGTCGTCCTTGCCCACCGCCACGGCGACCTGGGCGACGGCCGAGGCGAACACGTCGCTGCCGACCCGCCCGGCGGCCGGGGGCATGACCGGGAGCGACGGATAGTCCTCCACCGGCATGGTGAGGAGGGTGAACCGGGTGCTGCCGCAGGTGACGACCGCCTTGGCCCCGTCGAGGGTGAAGTTGACCGGCTGGGCGGGGAGCGCCCTGGTGATCTCGGCCAGGAGCCTGCCGGAGACGAGCACCACACCGGGCTCCCCGGTCTCCAGGTCGAGGGTGACCTCCGCGGACACCTCGTAGTCGAAGCCGGAGAGCTTCAGCCGATGGTCGTCGGTGACCTCCAGCCGCATGCCGGCGAGCACCGGCATCGACGGCCGGGTGGGAAGACTGCGCGCCGTCCACGCCACGGCTTCGGCGAGCTGGTCGCGGTCGATCCGGAACAACACGTGGATCAGCCTCCTGGGTGTCGCTGCATCGTCAAGGCTTCACTCTCCCGCACCTCGGTGCCTCCGGCAGCCCTTCTATGGTTCTTCGTTCAATCTGGGAGAGAGAAAGCACGTCATCTTAAGTAGGACCGGTGGATATGTGGATGGCCGATATCCTCCCAGCTCACGGCGGGTTCTCTGTCCACCGGCGGTGTGCGGGAAGCGGTGGACGAGCGCGGCTTCCTGTGTACCGGCGCGCCGTCCCCACAGCGCATCCCCGGGCCGGCGCCCTCTCGTCCACGAGTCATCCACGGGATTTCCACCGGTTGTCCACGGGTGGATGACGGGAGATCGCGGCGCCGAATCGGCTGCGCACAGGGCGTCCCCAGGTCATCCACGAGTCTTCCCCAAGCCTTCCTCAGGCAATCCCCAAGAGTTCCCCAGGACCATCCCCACCTGTGGATGCCGATTGGGTGTAATGGGCGGGCCGGGAGCCGGGCGAACGGCGCGATCACAGCAGGAAGGATCAGTCCACAGAGATATCCACAGGGTGTGTATCAACCGTTGCGCGCACGCTGCTTGATGCGGGTGGTCAGCTCGTTGACCTGGTTGTACATCGAGCGCCGCTCCGCCATGAGCGAACGGATCTTCCGCTCGGCGTGCATCACGGTGGTGTGGTCCCGGCCGCCGAACTGCTGGCCGATCTTGGGGAGGGACAGGTCGGTGAGCTCACGGGCGAGGTACATGGCGATCTGACGCGCGGTGACGAGGGCCCGCGAGCGGGAGCTGCCGCACAGGTCGTCGATCGAGACGCCGAAGTACTCGGCCGTCGTCGACATGATGAGCGAAATGGTGATCTCGGGGCTGGACTCCTCGCTGATCAGGTCCTTGAGGACCATCTCGGCGAGCTCGATGTCCACAGGCTGCCGGTTGAGGCTGGCGAACGCCGTGACCCGGATTAAGGCGCCCTCGAGCTCACGGATGTTCGTCGAGATCCGGCTCGCGATGTACTCGAGCACCTCGGGCGGCGCGGCGAGGCCCTCCTGGACCGCCTTCTTCCGCAGGATCGCGATGCGGGTCTCCAGCTCGGGCGGCTGGACGTCGGTGATCAGGCCCCACTCGAAGCGGTTGCGCAGCCGGTCCTCCAGCGTCACGAGCTGCTTGGGGGCGCGGTCGCTGGAGATGACGATCTGCTTGCTGGCGTTGTGGAGGGTGTTGAAGGTGTGGAAGAACTCCTCCTGGGTCTGCTCCTTGCCCTCCAGGAACTGGATGTCGTCCACGAGCAGGATGTCGACTGCGCGGTACCGCGCGCGGAACTCGTCCGCCTTGTGATCGCGGATCGAGTTGATGAACTCGTTGGTGAACTCCTCCGAGCTCACGTACCGCACGCGGGCGCCGTCGTAGAGGCTCTGCGCGTAGTGGCCGATCGCGTGGAGCAGGTGCGTCTTGCCCAGGCCGGAGTCGCCGTAGATGAACAACGGGTTGTACGCCTTCGCCGGCGCCTCGGCGACCGCCACGGCCGCGGCGTGGGCGAACCGGTTGCTCGCCCCGATGACGAAGGTCTCGAAGGTGTACTTCGCGTTGAGCCGGGCGGGCTCACTGGACGACCGGCTCGGCCGGCTGTCCCACCGCTGGTGCGCCGGTTCGGGCCTGGGCTCGGGCCGCGGCTCGCCCGCGAGCCCGCCGGGCCGCGGGACCGAGGACGAGTACGGCCCGGCCTCATGCCGTGCCGCGCTCTCCCCACCCGTGGCGAGACCTGGGGAACCGGTGGTGAGCCCTGTGGAGAAACCGGGCTGCGTCTGCGGGCGGTGCTGTGGATATCCCGTCTGGCCCGGCTGCGTCATCGGCTGCCGGTCGGGCCGGTCCACACCGGCGTCGGGGACCGCGCTCGGGTCGACCATGACGGCGATGCGCACCGGCCGCCCGAGCTCCTGCGCCAGCGCGTGCGCGATCAGCGGCCGGAGCCGTACCTCGATGACCTCTTTGGCGAAGTCATTGGGAGCGGCCAGCAGGATCGTGTCGTTGATCAGCCCGGATGGCTGGGTCATCTGGAGGAACGCGCGCTGCTGCCCGGACACGCCCTCGTCCAGCAGGGTTCTGAGCGCCCGAGCCCATACAGCGTCGAGATCCACGCCTTCCATGGCTCGGCCCCTCCTCCCTTCACCGCGGTCCCGCCGCTCTCGGCGTTCCGTTCGCCGTCCATCACCCGTTCGCGGGCGGCCCCCGAGGGATCCGCAACCGGATCCGCCTGGCGGTACGCGGCCCCCGCACGTCCCTTGCCCAGGCGCTTCCCGGACGCGCCGGCGCAGGTCGCGCCACCCGGGCGCGCCAGCGCCGATGACGAGCGCTGAGATGAAGAGAAGGCCGGGGCCGAACGACAGTAGCGGGGCGCGCAGCCCGCCTTCAAGACTTTATCCACAAGCGGGTGGGCCGTGCCCGCCCCCCGGCTCGGTTGTGGATCGATTGTGGACCCGTTGTGGATCTCTCCGGCTTCGGTTGTGGACGCGCCCGTGCGGTTTGACCTCGGCGGCGATCGGCCCGTAATGTATCCCGGTCGGCTTATACGCGACGGCAGTTTCGCATGCCCGCGTGAAGAAAGCCGCCACCCTGTCGGTAGAGGAGAGTCCCGCCCGTAGTCCCCTGCGGGCGCAACCGAAGCCTGGAGCCTACCCGTGACCAAGCGTACGTACCAGCCGAACAACCGCCGCCGCGCGAAGACCCACGGCTTCCGGCTGCGCATGCGCACCCGGGCCGGCCGTGCGATTCTGGCCGCGCGCCGCCGGAAGGGGCGCGCCAGGCTGACGGTCTGACACCGGCCGTATCTCCGCCGGTCTACAGGCGGCGGCTCACCACCGACATAGCAAGGAAGGCAGGGTGCTGCCCTCCGCTTCGCGGATGCGACGGGGTGCGGACTTCGCCGACGCGATCCGTAAGGGTCGCCGGGTCGGCAGTCCCACCCTGGTCTTGCATTTCCGCAGACGCGATACCGACGCTCCACCGCTGGTCGGGTTCATCGTCGGTAAGACGGTTGGGAGGGCCGTGGTGCGCAACCGCGTCAAACGCAGGCTGAGACACCTCATGCGCGACCGCCTGCAGTGCCTTCCGCGGGGTAGCCTGCTGGTGGTACGCGCCAATCCACCGGCCGCGTCCATGCGAAGCGAACGACTCGCTGCGGAACTCGACGTCGCGCTCGAACGTTTACTGCGGCGACGCGGGTCCGGGCGGACCCCCACGGACGGACCGTCATGACAGCCGAGCAGCAGTTCGGGGCGCGAGGGGTCGCGCCCCAGGACACCGAGCTTCACACCCCGGCCGATCCGGTCGCCCGGGTGCTCCTCGCGGTCATCCGGTTCTACCGGGCGTTCATCGGGCCGCTCCTTGGGCCGCACTGCCGCTTCTGGCCGTCGTGCAGTGCGTACGCACTCCAGGCCATCTCCCAGCACGGGCCGTTACGCGGGACATGGCTCACCATGAAGCGGCTAGGCCGGTGTCACCCGTTCCACCCCGGAGGCGTCGACCCGGTGCCTTCGCGCCGAGTCCGGACTCACGACGAGAAGCAAGGGAGCTAGCTCGGTGGATCTGCCTTTCCTCAACTGGCTCTATACGGCGGTGGCCTGGCTGATCACTCAGATCCACTCGGGCTACGGCGTCGTGCTGCCCGCCGACAGCGGGTTGAACTGGGCGTTGACCATCATCACGCTCACCGTGCTGATGCGTCTCGCCATTTACCCGCTCTTCGTCAAGCAGATGCGCTCCTCGCGGAAGCTGCAGGAGCTCGCCCCCAAGCTGCAGCGGCTGCGCGAGACGTACAAGCACGACCGGCAGCGCCTCGCCGAGGAGCAGATGCGGGTCTACCAGGAGGCGGGGGTCAACCCGCTCGGCGGCTGCCTTCCCATCCTGGCACAGTTCCCGATCTTCATCTCCATCTTCACCGTCCTCCGGGCCATCGCCGAGGATCGCGCCGTCTACGGCATGAGCCAGGCGCTCGTGGACAGCGCCCGGGCGGCGCACATCATCGGCGCTCCCTTGCCGGCCACGTTCTTCACCAGTGCCGCCGACATCCAGAAGTTCGGCGCCGACCCGATGACGACGAAGATCGTGCTCGCCTGCTTCGTGGCGATCAGCGCGTGCACGACCTTCCTCACCGTCCGGCAGAGCGTGAGGCGCTCGATCCAGCAGATGCCGGACAACCCCATGGTGCAGCAGCAGAGGATCTTGATGTACGTCTCTCCGCTGCTGGCCCTCTTCAGCCTGAACTTCCCGCTGGGGTTGATCCTCTACTGGGTCACGACGAACCTGTGGACGCTCGGCCAGCAGCACTGGTACTACAGCCGCCACCCCATGCCGATCATCGATGCCAAGGGCAACGTGATCGTGCCGGAGCCTCGCCGCGGCATCTTCAGCAAGATGCTGGGCAAACCACAGGCAGCCCCGACACCGCCCGCCTCGCCGCCGCAGCCGAAGGTCATCCGCCGGCAGCAGACCCGGCGGCTGCCCCGGAGCAAGCGCACCGGCAGCAAGAAGTCGTAGGAGAAGGAGAGCCCGGACGTGACCGGAGCGGAGGAGAGCGTCAAGCTGACTCCTGACATCGCCCACCTCGAGCTGGAGGGGGAGATCGCGGCCGACTACCTCGAAGGCCTGCTCGACATCGCCGACATGGACGGCGACATCGACATGGACGTCGTGGGCGACCGGGCGGTGGTCTCGATCGTCGGCGTCACCGGGGACGAGCTCGTGGGGCGCGGCGGCGAGGTCCTCGAGGCGTTGCAGGAGCTCACCCGTCTCGCCGTGCACCGGCGGACGGGCGAACGGTCCAGGCTCATGCTCGACGTGGGCGGTTACCGGGAACGGCGACGCGCCGAGCTCACCAAGTACGGCACCGCGCTGGCGAAGGAGGTCAAGCGGACCAAGAAGCCGAAGGCGCTCAAGCCGATGACCCCCTTCGAGCGCAAGTGCATCCACGACGCGGTCAAGGCGGCCGGCCTGTACAGCGAATCCGAGGGCGAGGAGCCGAACCGCTACGTCGTGATCTATCCCGAGTAGGTCATCCGGGCTCGTGACTCGGCCGCCGGTTCCGGTCGGAATCGGCGGCTTGTGTTTTGCCCGGCACCTCTTCCGTAAGGGCAGCGCCTCTGGTCTGGGTACGGCACCCTCGTCGCGGAGGCACCGTCTCCATGGGTGCGGCCGTCGGTGCGGCCCCGCTCGGGGGACGGATGCGCCGCACGTTCGCGGGTGGGGGCGAGGTACCCGAGCCGCAGGTGGATGGATCGAGCCGACACCTGGTCCGCCAGGTCGCTGATCAACAGCACCTCGGCCGCCCGGGACTCCCGTGTGCCGCGAAGGAACGCGTCTGCCTTGCCCGGCCGTCGCCGTTCGCGGCCGCGGGCGAGGCGCTCTGCATGGGCGCGGCGCCGCCCAGAATGGGCGCGGCACGCTGCGGAGGGGTGCGGACGCTGTGGGCGGGTGCGCGGCGGCGGGGCGAGGCACACCCGATGGACACGATGCACTGCTGATGGGTTCGGTGCGCCTCATCGGCCTCATCGTGAGCCTCGCGGTGCCCTGTCCCTCGTTGAACACCAGAAGTGCGGTGTCCCTTTGAACACCAGAAGCTATGGCGACGCGAAGGCACCAACCGTGTGGCCACTGTGACCGCTATGTCCACAGGACCGGCACCGCCTTGTGGCCATAGGGTGCCCGTTGTCCACAGCACATGCTCGCTCTGTGCACATTTCAGTCATCGCCTTGTGCATGACGATCGCACCCATTGCCGGTAACGCGGTCCCCAGCCGGGAAGATCACCTTGATCCCTGAGAAGCGCCTGGTCCGCGGTTGCGGGTGGTGGGCCGTGCGGAGGCGCAGGTTCCGGCCGCAGGGCCGATACGCCCCAAGCTCTACGATGAGGAAGTGATGACGGAGAGCAACGAGATACCCGAACCGCCCGCCATCGCCTGGGAGGTGTTCCCCGGTGAGGCCATGGACCGGGCGCGGGTCTACGCCGAACTCCTCGCCGGGCCTGGAGTCGAACGCGGGCTGCTCGGTCCCCGCGAGGTGCCGCGGATCTGGGACCGGCACATGCTCAACTGCGGGGTCGTGGCGGAGGTGGTCCCCGAGAATACGACCTTGGTGGACATCGGGTCCGGGGCCGGGCTTCCCGGCGTGGTTCTGGCGATCATACGTCCCGATATCCGGGTGACGCTGCTGGAACCGCTGCTTCGGCGTACGGTGTTCCTCTCCGAGATCACCGAGATCTTGAAGCTCGATAACGTCGAGGTGCTGCGCGGGCGGGCGGAGGAGCTCGCGTACAAGCGCGTCTTCGACGTGGCGACGGCTCGCGCGGTCGCGCCGCTCGACCGGCTGGTCGCCTGGAGCCTGCCGCTGCTGCGGGAGGGCGGCGAGCTCCTCGCGATGAAGGGGGAGCGGGCCGCCGAGGAGATCGAGAATGCGCGCCGACAACTGCAGGCTTCCGGGGCTCGATCGGTCGAACTTGTTACGGTAGGGGAGGGTAAAGTCGAGCCGCCCACCACCCTGGTCCGCGTCGTCGCCGGGCGGCCGCCCGGCAACGGAAAGCGCCGGCGACGGAAGAGGTGAGCTCCGCGCCGGAGGCGGCCGGCCTGGGTTGGCCGGATGAGGCGGTCGTCCTACCCTGGGAGATCACTGAAGCGGGCCGGTCGTCGGGGGTCGGCTGGCCTTATCTCCACTCCGCCGGTCGAAAGGACGACGAGTGTGGCCCAGACTCAAGTCCCCCCTGATTCCCCTGGATCGCCGTTAGTACGAGAGGCGTTGAGCGCTGTGGTTTCACGTGAAACAGCCGCAACCCCCAATGCCGTTGGGCCGTCCATCGGTTATTCGCTGAATCAAGAGGGGGAGTGGCCCCGTCCACCGAAGTGCCGCGTGCTGACCGTGGCCAACCAGAAGGGCGGGGTGGGGAAGACCACCACGGCCGTCAACCTCGCCGCCGCCCTGTCGATGCACGGGCAGCGGGTCCTGGTGATCGACCTGGATCCGCAGGGGAACGCGTCGACCGCGCTCGCGACGGAGCACCGCTCCGGGACCCCTTCGGTCTACCAGGTGCTGATCGAGGACCTGCCGCTCGCGTCGATCGTGAAGCCGGTCCCCGGCATGCCGAACCTGTACTGTGCCCCGGCCACCCTCGACCTGGCGGGAGCGGAGATCGAGCTGGTCCCCATGGTGGGCCGGGAGACCCGGCTCCGGCGGGCACTGAACAACTTCACCGGGATGGAGCTCGACTACATCTTCATCGACTGCCCGCCGTCCCTCGGCCTGCTCACCGTCAACGCGCTGGCCGCGGCCCAGGAGGTGCTCATCCCGATCCAGTGCGAGTACTACGCGCTGGAAGGGCTCAGCCAGCTCCTGCAGAACGTCGAGCTGGTGCGCGCGCACCTCAACCCGCCGCTGGTCGTGTCGACGATCCTCCTCACCATGTACGACGCGCGCACCAAGCTCGCGTCGCAGGTGGCCGAGGAGGTGCGCTCGCACTTCGGCGACACGGTGCTCAAGTCGGTCATCCCCCGGAGCGTCCGCGTCTCCGAGGCGCCGAGCTACAGCCAGTCGGTGATGACCTACGACCCCGGGTCGAGCGGCGCCATGGCGTACATGGACGCCGCCCGGGAGCTCGCGTACCGCGCGGTGCCCTCCGGCTCCTGATCGCCGGTGCTCCCAGCGGCGAGACCCCTCCGTACGGCTCTCGCAGAGACACCCCGCATCCCTCGGCAGAGGGGTCTCGGCCATGCCGGGATATTTCGGCGTCGGCGGTCATGCCGGCCCGGGTTTTCCACCGGCGCGCGTGGCGGTCATCGCGCAGCGGTACGCTCTGCTGTTAAACGTGATGTGCCCAGCGGCTGCCGTGTCGCTGGGCACTGATCTCTGGGCGGGTCTGTAAGGAGCAGCGGTGGTGCAGCAGCGTCGGGGATTGGGCAAAGGGCTTGGGGCGCTGATTCCCATGGGGCCGAGCGCCGACCTCGGGGTGTCGGGAACGAACTCCACCAATTCCGCACCGGCAGCCGCCCCAGACTCCGGGCTGAAGCCGATCGAGGGCGCCCACTACCAAGAGATCCCGATCTCCGCCATTTCCCCGAACCCGCGGCAGCCACGGGAGGTCTTCGACGAGGAGCGGCTGGAGGAGCTGGCCGCGTCGATCAAAGAGGTGGGCCTGCTCCAGCCGGTGGTCGTCCGGCCGGTCGAGGGTGACCGCTACGAGCTGGTGATGGGCGAGCGGAGGTGGCGGGCCGCGCAGCTCGCCGGGCTGGAGCGGATCCCCGCGATCGTCCGCAAGACCCAGGACGTGGAGATGCTGCGCGAGGCGCTCATCGAGAACCTGCAGCGCGAGCAGCTCAACCCGTTGGAGGAGGCGGCCGCTTACCAGCAGCTGCTGCAGGAGTTCGGTGCCACCCACGAGGCCCTCGCCAAGAAGGTCGGCCGCTCCCGCTCGCACATCACCAACACCCTGCGTCTGCTGAACCTCCCGCCCAACGTCCAGCTCCGCCTCGCCGCCGGCACCATCACCGCCGGGCATGCGCGGGCTCTGCTCGCGCTGGACGATCCGGAGGCCCAGGAGCGGCTCGCCAACCGGATCGTCGCCGAAGGGCTCTCCGTCCGGACGGTCGAAGAGATCGTGGCGCTCGGGGAGGCGACGGCGGGTCCCGCGCCGCGAAAGCCGCGCGCCAAGCAGCCGACGCCCCCGGCGCTCCGCGACCTCGCCGACCGGTTGTCGGATCACTTCGAGACCAAGGTCAAGGTCGATCTCGGGCGCCGTAAGGGCCGGATCGTGGTGGAGTTCTCCACGCTCGACGACCTCGAGCGGATCCTTGAGACCATGGCGCCCGAGGCGGCCAGCGTGATGCGCCAGCACGGTGAAGACTGATGTCGCCTCCGTCGGCGACGAGGCGCTGACCTCGCGAGCACGGCGTCTAAGCTCGACCACCTGCAGGGGACCTCGAGACCTTGGCATCCGAGGCCACCAGCGCGATGCCCCGGCACAGTGAAAACAGATGCCGCCTCTGCCGGCCGATGAGGTGCTGATCTGGTGAGCGCGACACGACCGCCACACTCGGCTACCTCGAGCCGATCCTCGCGGCCATGCCATCCGAAGCGGCTGGGGTGATGCCCCAGCACCGCGAAGACCGGGCGCGCCGCGGTCGGCGGCTGAGGCGGGGTGATCCCGTCACCCCGGCACGGTCCCACGGGCGGTACGTCGCCCCTGCGCTGCAGGCCGCGGTCGCCGGGGCGTTCGCGCTGGGGTCTGCTATCCGGGTGCTGAGTGTCGTAGGCCCACCGGACATGGCCGCGGTGCCGGCCCTGGATGAGCAAGGCCCTCCGCGCGGGAGGCGGAGGGCCGCATACACCACCGCACACCGACGAAGGAACGCACACGTCGGATGCGCGGAGCAGCCTACCAAGGCAGGGATACCAGCGCGGCGAGCGGCCCCTTCTGCTCCCGGCCCTGACGCATTGTTTCCGGCCGAGCTCACGGTGAGCCGATCCCTCACCCGGTATGTCGCGCCGTGCGCGCCTGGACGTTCCCGGCGACGCCTGCGGTCGGCGGTGGAGCCGGGACCGTTGCGCCATGCGCCCCGATGTCCCCCGCGTGCCCGGTGGTCGCCTCCATGCAACCGTCACACCCGACCAGCGCCCGGAGGGCTCCGCGTACGTGATCGGCGAGGCCGGGCTCACCACCGCCTTGCATGAGATCGGGTACGTGCTGACCGACATCGACCCCGACTACGTGGTGCTCGGGGACCGAGCTGGCCGACGCTGGCAGGCCACCGCTTGTTTCACGTGAAACCAGCGCTGTCGTGCGATGCCGCATCCGTGCGGACCGGAGGCAGAATGGCAGCAGCCAACGCCTCAGCAGATGTCCAGTCGGGTTCTGTTTCACGTGAAACCAGCGCTGTCGTGCGATGCCGTTTCCCAGCGGGCAGAAGGTAGAGACGCAGCAGCCAACGCGTGAGCAAGTACCAGTCAGGTTCTGTTTCACGTGAAACCACGACGGGGCCTGCCACGCCGGCGCCCATGGGTTGCGCCAGGCGATCTAGTAGCCGGCTCGCGGCGCAGCGAGCCGGACGCAGTGGCGTATCCGGGAGCACGGTGCACACCAGAGCCGGGCCGATCCGGCGGTGGACCACACCTCGCGGACACCGTCCCGTGCGGCGCGGCGCCCAGGAGCCGGTGAACCTCGCCCTCGCCGGAGGACGGGACAGTCGCCTCATGGTGGCGCTGCTCCATGCCGCCCGGATTCCCTTCCGCGTCACCATGAGCGCACTGGACGGCCACCTGGACGTCGTGATCGTGCGCCTGATCAAGAAGAAGCTCGGGTCGAGCACGCGGTCATCCCTCCGGCGCGGACCGAGCGGAAGGACGCCATCCTCATCCTCGACCCATCGGGGCATACCGCGGACTCGCCCTTCCGAGGTTTCCTGTCGGTGGCGCTCCTCGCCTCCGGTCGGCGTCCGGCGACGCGGTTTTCAGGGGCGTGCTTCAGACGTCGGGACGGTCAGGGGACCAATAGCCGGGATCGGCGTGCGTCCACGGGAACGGCTTGCGCGGGGCGCCGCGCCGCTCGGTGAGTGAGATCCGGCCGTCCGCCGCCCGGGTGAGCCGGATCTCCGTGAGCGACTCCTGGAGGTCCGACTCGAAGATCTCTTCGATCCAGATGGCGAGGTACCTGGCGCGGAGCCGGTCCTGCGCGTCCTGTGGTGTGGTGGCGAGCTCAGGGATGTCACGCTCGTCGAGCTGCGCGAAGTAGGCGGCGAGGAACTCCGGCTCCAGGACGACGCGGACCGTCCGGTCGTCGTCCTGGAGCTTGAAGGTCCCGGAATCGGGATCCGGATCGGACACTCGATGCCGCCGGTTGAGGATTTCGAATACGCCGCTGAAGAGCACTCCCCCGTCTGCCATTTCGCGGCATGCTACCGCTCGGCAGATGGCGTTCCTGGGGTAGACCGTGAGGACGCGGCCGACCGTGGCGCTGTAGATCAACCTGAAACGCTGCTGCCACACCAGGCAGCCGCTTCTGTCGTGCAGATAGAGCAGCCGGTCGCGGCCGTGCTCGCGATCGCTGGGGTGGGGCCGCCCGCCCCCGGTGGCCGAGCACGACACGACCCCGCTGCCGGCCGCCTGCCCGCCGTGACGCCATGCCCGCCGGTACGGCTCAGCGTCGCCGGCGTCGCCGGTGGATGAGCTCGGCGATGGCGGCGATCGCGCCGATGACCACGAGCGCGCTGAGCGCGCCGACGGCCATGCCGAG